>JACZCZ010023201.1_pt1 | contig 11416 bp, 11 predicted proteins | sample 8641811 | NCBI WGS metagenome assembly JACZCZ01 (sample SAMN15324610, study PRJNA640507) | soil metagenome | isolation source: intercropping peanut in the first line | place: China: Luxin town, Laibin City, Guangxi Province | collected 2019-07-25 | depth 10cm m | reverse complement strand
GGCGATGCGGGGACCGGCGGCACCGGTGCGGTGTGCGCGATCGATCGCACCGTCAACGCAAGCAGCGTGCGCAACGTTGGCAAAGTCTACTACGGCACACTGTCACCGACGCAGGTCGACCTCACCAGCGGACAGATGCTTGCGATCGGCAAGATCGATCTGGAGGACAACACCAGCGTTGCGCTGTGTTCCGGCACGTTGGTCACGCCGCGCTGGGTGTTGACCGCCAAGCACTGCACTGAAGGGTTCGTTGCGGCCAATGTGACGTTCTCGATCGGGCACATGCCGGGCGCGCCAAACCACGCCTTCGACGTCGACACGATCGTCGAGCATCCAAGCGCCGACGTGGCGCTTCTGTACTTGGATGAAGTGGTGACCAACCGCGTGCCTGAGATGGCGCCCATCCGACTCTTCACCGGCTCGCTCGACAGCTCGTGGCTCGGTCGCGTGGTCGAAGCGGCGGGATACGGCCAAAAGGAAGACTTGACCACCGGCACCCGCTACTTCACCGCAGAGCCGATCGATAGCTTCGTGAGCGATGAGGTGTGGATCGATGGCCAAGGGCAGCGCGGTGTGTGCGGCGGCGATTCCGGCGGCCCGTTGCTCGCGGAAGCCTCCGACGGATCGATCCGTGTGATCGGTGAGCTGCACGGCGGCGACTCGTCATGCGTCGGCGTCGATCACTACACGCGCGTCGATCTCTACCGCACCTGGATCGAGCAGAGCGTCGGCACCACGCCGACCACCGAGGACCTTCCGTGCGGCACGTTGAACACCGCAGGACGCTGCTTCGGCGACACCGCGGTGTATTGCGCGGGCAACGTGATCCAGCGCGACACCTGCACCGGCAGCACGTCGTGCGGTTGGAACGGGACCGCGCAGGGCTTCCGCTGCATTGCGGGCATCGATCCATGCGGCGGTTACGACAGCTACGGCGGCTGCGATGGAGACACTGCGCACGCATGTGTGGACGGCGCGCTGCAAACCGTCGACTGCGACGCGTGTGGCCTGGTGTGTCGCGTCGACGAGACCAACGGCGCCAACTGCGTGGAGGCGCCGGTCGATCCCTGCGACGGCCTCGACTTCCTGGGGCGTTGCAACGGCGAAGTGGCCGAGTGGTGTGACAACGGTGAGTTCAAGACACGTGACTGCGCGAGCTTCGGCCAAACCTGTGCCTGGCGCGGCTCATCGACCGGCTACTACTGCGGCAGTTGACGTGTGCTCGTGGCTCCGCGCGAGAGGGCCTAGCGCGGGGTCAGGCTGGAGAGCTCTTCGCCGTCGTCCTCGTGATGGACGTAGCGCGAATTCGGATGCCGGCGGCGACGCTCGCAGCGTACTGGCGGACGCTCGTCGGCATCGTCCCAGCGCAGCGGCGCGACGAGCACTTGCTTGCCGTCGCGGTGCGGCACGCCAGGACGAAACAGTGGCGTGGGATCGCAGTTCTTGCCGTCGACCATCAGCTCGAAGTGAACGTGGGGCCCGCGGCTGATGCCGGTGCTGCCGACCTGCGCAATGAGCTCGCCGCGCTTCACGACCTGGCCGGCTTGCACGTGGTTGATCGAGTTGTGTGCGTACGCGGTGATTGCACCGCCAGCGTGGATCAGCATCACGATGTTGCCGTAGCCGCGGATCTCGTTGCCCGAGTAGCCCACAAGCGCGTCGCCAGCGGCGCGCACGTCCGAGCCGGTCGCCGCCATGATGTCCATCGCCAGGTGATAGCCGTCGGTGCCTGAGCCGTAGCCGCGCGTGAACCAACCTTCCGCCACTGGCCAGGCCAAGGTGTCGGAGCGACGCGCGAACGAATCGGCAGCCAATACCCACGCTGGCTCTGCCCGACCACCCAACAACGCGGTGCCCGCACGCAGGGTTCCGAGACCCAACGCCGTTGCACGCGCGGCCGCCTCGTTCGGGCCACCATGATCGGGACGCATGCGACCTTCGAAATCCACCATGCGCATGGCGTGTGCCAACGCAGAGAGCTGCGGTGTCGGAGACATGCTGGCGATCTGTGCACCCCTTGCCCCATACGTGCCTTGCAGGTGGAACCCGATCCACAGGCTCAGCGCTCCAAGCGCGACGGCCAGTAACGTCGGGACGTGCAACGACCAACGCGGCAGGCGCAGGCTGATGCTGTGGCGTCCGTTGCCCACCACGATCACCACATGCAGCGTGGAGCGACGGCGCGACCTAGACCGCACGCACGTCTCCAGCCGATGTCACCGTCGCGTTCAGCGGCGTGGACTTTGCCGACCAATGCCCGAGCTCCCAACCGAGCCAGAGGCACACACCGATCAACGTGCCGACGACGACGACACACGCCGCAGCCATCCCGCGCGTGATGCGCATCTCACGCGTGGCAGCGCCCGCGTCCGCCGACCACAACACGACCAGCCCGTGGCGCTTGCCTGCCTTCACGCCGCCACCACCGACTCGGTCACGCTGCCTTCGGCAGGGCGCTCTGCGGTGCGCGCTTGGCCCTGGAGCGTGCCTTCGATGCTGGCGCCGCGGTCGACCTGCAACGAGCCGTATTGGACGTCGCCCTTCACCAGCCCGGTCTTCACCATGTGCAGCACCGTGCGCGCGGTGACACGGCCTTCGACCCGGCCGCCGATCGCCACGCTGTCACCGCTCACCTGTCCTTCGACGATGCCCTTGGGGCCCACGTCCACATGACCATCGGCCAGCAGGTCGCCGCGGACGGTTCCGTCCACCCGGATCGTCCCGGCCACACGCAATGTGCCTTCGAATACAGTTCCGGCCCCAATCACGGTGTGTCCGGGTCGCTCTGGCTTGCTGAACATGGCGTTCTCCCCGGGAAAGCAACAGGCAGACCGGAAGTCTACACTTTCACCGGAATAAAACACAACGGCTTCGGCCGCTCGATCCTGTGCGGTGGGTACGCGGCGTACATGCCGGTGCCCTGTGTCCGTCGCCCGGCGTGGCCCGCCATGGCATCCCGTGCGGCCATCGAAAAACCGTGTGATCCCGAGCGCACAGGCGCCGTGGTAGGCCTGCCGCCGCGACGATTCTGACCGTGACAAGGAGCGCCACGATGCGAGCGATGATGTGCAAGGCCCACGGCGGGCCGGAGACCCTGGTGCTGGAGGAGCTACCCGCGCCCAGCCTTGGCAGCAGCGATGTCCGAATCGGTGTCCACGCCTGCGGTGTGAACTTCCCCGACCTGTTGATCATCAAGGGCGAGTACCAGATCAAGCCCGGCTTCCCGTTCGCGCCGGGTGGCGAAGTGGCCGGTGAGGTGATCGAGGTCGGCAGCGACGTGAAGTCGTTGAAGGTCGGCGATCGCGTGATGTGTCTGGTCGGCTTCGGCGGCTACTGCGACGAGATCGCGATCCACGAAGACCGCTGCATGAAGCTGCCGGCCAACATGGACTACGCAACCGGCGCTGGCTTCTCCATGACCTACGGCACGAGCTACTACGCCCTGGTCCAGTGCGCCGAGATGAAGCCGGGCGAGACGTTGCTCGTGCACGGCGCCACCGGTGGCGTAGGCACGGCGACGGTGGAGATCGGTCAGTTGCTCGGCGCCAAGGTGATCGCGACCGGCGGCGACGACGCGAAGCTGCGCAAGTTGCAAGAGGCGTACGGCGTGGAGCACGTCGTCAACTACAACCACGGCCCGTTCAAGGACGCGGTCAAGGCTCTCACCAACGGTCAGGGCGCGGACGTGATCTACGACGCCGTGGGCGGCGACGTGTTCGATCAATCGTTGCGTTGCATCAACTGGAACGGTCGCTTGCTCGTGATCGGCTTTGCCAGCGGTCGTATTCCGAGCGCGCCGGCCAATCTCTTGTTGATCAAGAACTGCAAGCTGGTGGGCGTGTTCTGGGGCGCGTTTGCGGCGCGTTTCCCAGAGATCAACAAGGCCAACTTCGAGCAGATGTTCCGTTGGTACGAGGCCGGCAAGCTCAAGCCGATCGTGTCGCAGAAGTACCCGCTCGCGCGCGCAGCCGATGCCATGAACGCCATCGCCAAGCGCACCGTGATCGGCAAGGCGGTGCTCACCACCGATCGTTACGTCGGTTGATCACATCGCCGCGCAACCTCTCGCCCGAAGGACCACAGTTCATGTTTCAGATCTCGGATCGCGCCAAAGACATCCGCTCGCGTCTGCTCGCTTTCATGGATGCGCACATCTACCCGAGCGAAGCGCTGTTTCGCGCGCAGATCGCCGAAGGTGATCGTTGGCAACCGGTGCCAGTGATCGAGGAGCTCAAGCCCAAGGCGCGCGCGCAAGGCTTGTGGAACCTGTTCTTACCGGAGAGCGAGCTCGGCGCCGGGCTCACCAACGTGGAGTACGCGATGCTGTGCGAGATCATGGGCCGCTCACCGCTCGCGCCTGAGGTCTTCAACTGCTCCGCGCCCGACACTGGCAACATGGAAGTGCTCGTACGCTATGGCACCAAGGCGCAGCAGGAACGCTGGCTCAAGCCACTTCTGGCCGGTGAGATCCGCTCCGGCTTCGCGATGACTGAGCCGAGCGTCGCGTCGTCGGATGCGACCAACATCCAGTGCAGTATCCGCCGCGATGGCAACGAATACGTGATCAACGGAACCAAGTGGTGGACGTCAGGTGCGGGCGATCCGCGCTGCAAGATCTTGATCCTGATGGGCAAGACCGACGTCACCGCGCCGCGTCACGCGCAGCAGTCGATGATCCTGGTTCCGGTCGAGACCAAGGGCGTGCACATCAAGCGCATGCTGCACGTGTTCGGCTACGACGACGCGCCGCACGGTCACGCGGAGATCGACTTCGACAATGTGCGCGTGTCGGCCGACAACATTCTGCTTGGGGAAGGGCGCGGCTTCGAGATCGCGCAAGGTCGGTTGGGCCCGGGTCGCATCCACCACTGCATGCGCACGATCGGTGTGGCGGAGCGTGCGCTCGAGTCGATGTGCGCGCGTGTGCAGGAACGCACGGCGTTCGGCAAGAAGCTGTCCGAGATGGGCTCGATCCGGCAGGACATCGCTTGGTCGCGGATCGAGATCGATCAGGCACGGCTGCTCACAATGAACGCCGCGCAGATGATGGACACCGTCGGCAACAAGGCGGCGCGCGCCGAGATCGCGATGATCAAGGTGGTGGCGCCGACGATGGCGCTGCGCGTGATCGACCGTGCGATCCAAGCCCACGGCGCCAAGGGCGTATCGCAGGACACGTTGCTCGCCAGCTCGTGGGCACACATCCGAACGCTGCGCTTGGCGGACGGGCCCGATGAAGTTCACCTGGAGACGATTGCAGGCGTCGAGCTGAAGAAGCGACCGAACGCATGAGCGAGCAGGCCGAGCTGACTGCGGTTCGCGCCCAACATCGCTTCGATCAAGACGCGTTGTTGACGCATCTGCGCGCGCACGTGGAGGGGATCGGCGAGTCGATCGCGGTCGCGCAGTTCGAAGGCGGCCAGTCGAACCCGACGTTCTTGATCACCAGCGGCGTGCAGCGCTTTGTCCTGCGCAAGAAGCCCCCGGGTGTGCTCTTGCCGAGCGCGCACATGATCGAGCGCGAGCACCGTGTCATGCATGCGTTGCGCGACACGGGCGTGCCGGTGCCCCGGGTGTTGCACCTGTGTGAGGACGTCAGCGTGATCGGCACGGCGTTCTACGTGATGGAGCTCGTTGAAGGTCGATTGTTCAAGGAGCTCACGTTGCCGACGCTCGCACTTGGGCAACGTCGCGCGATCTACGACGAGCTGGCCCGGGTGATGGCGGCCCTCCATGGCGTGGACTACGCGGCCGTCGGCCTCAGCGACTTCGGCAAGACTGGCAACTACTACAGCCGTCAGATCGCGCGTTGGAGCAAGCAATACGACGCGGCGAAGACCGACCCGATCCCGGCGATGGATGCGCTGATCGCGTGGCTGTCGGCGCACATTCCAAGCGATGACACGGCGTCGATCGTTCATGGCGACTTCCGTCTCGACAACGTGATCTTCCACCCGACCGAGCCGCGCGTGATCGCGGTGTTGGATTGGGAGCTGTCGACCCTCGGCCATCCGATCGCCGACTTGGCGCACACCTGCAGCGTCTATCACGTGGACTTGCCCGAACGCCCCGGTCTCGACGCCGCAACGTGCGCTACGCAAGGCGTGCCCACCGAGCAAGAATTCCTAAAGGCGTACTGTCGGCACGCGGGCCGTGAGGCGATCGCCGACTGGAGCTTCAGCGTTGCCTTCTCGCTGTTTCGCTTCGCGAGCATTTGCCAGGGCGTGTATGCGCGCAGCTTGTCCGGCAACGCATCGAGCGAACGTGCTGGTAGCTTTCATGTGGTTGCGCGCACGATGGCCGAACGCGGCTGGGAAGTCGCGCAACGAGGAGACCCGTAGTGCCGATCGAAGCAGTGATCTTTGACCTGGGTGGTGTGGTGCTCGAATCGCCGTTTGTGGCGTTCAACAACATGGAAGTGCGGCATGGCCTGCAGAGCGGGACCATCGCCATGTCGATCAAGCGCGGTGGCGAACAAGGCGCGTTGGCGCGGCTCGAACGCGGTGAGATCACGCGCGACGAGTTCTTTGCGCAGTTCGAGCAAGAGGTGGGCGATCACGGCACCGCGCTGACCGCACGCGATGTCACCGACGAGATGGCGCGTGTGATCACCGTACGGCCAATGATGTTGGAAGCCCTACGCAACCTGCGCGCCGATGGCTACAAGCTGGCTGCGCTCACCAACAACTACGACATCGGCGATCAGCTCTACGTCACCATGAGCAGCCTGCGCGCCGAGTTCGATGTGTTCGTGGAGTCGTGTCGCGAAGGCATGCGCAAGCCGGAGGAGCGCATCTACCGGCTGACGTGCGAGCGCCTGGGTGAAGCACCCGAGCGCTGCGTTTTCCTCGACGACCTAGGTGACAACGTGAAAGCAGCGCGCGCGCTCGGCATGCACACAGTGAAGGTGACGGATCCGGAGGACGCGTTGCACGAGCTTCACGAGCTGCTCGCGGGTTAGCACGTCCAGGCTTCACTGCGCGGCTGTGATGCCCGCGTCGCAAGAGCCGCCGTCGCTGCCCGGAATCACGATCACCACGTCCTGCTCGCCGATCACGCTGCGTTGCGCAGCTCGGAAGACGATCACGGCGGGAATGCGTCGCGTGTCGACGGACGCGGGCAACGACGACACGTCCACCTCGATCTGGAAGGTCACGCGCGTACCAGGACGCGTGCCAACGAAGGAGCGCGCTGTGATCTCTCGCACGCCATCGCTTGGGTCGGCGGCGAGCGGAGTGATGCGCGTAATCAAGTCGGTGGCGTCGATGTCGTCGCCGGCGCCGTCGCGCGCGAAGGCGTCCACGTCCAACGGCAAGCCTTCCGCAAGGCCTTCGATCGCGCTGACGATCGCACCGCCGACACGGTCGCCGCCTTCACCGATCGCAAACGCCAGCGCTGCCCCATTGTCATCGATGGTGCCGGTGTCGCGTGCGATGGCGGTCAGGTGAGGCAAGGGGGAAGGGCCGATGCTGTCCGACGCACCCAAGCCGATCACCATGATCTTGCCTGCTCGCAACACATCGACCGTCTGTTGGTAGGTGTGGGGCGCAGGGGAGAAGCGATAGGGCGCGACAGGCTCGACGCCGGGTGGTCCGTTGTGAAACGGCGCATCGGTGATCAGCATGACCACGGGCAGCGCGTCGCGACGGAAGCAAGCGCCACCTTCGCCACCGTTGCTGCAACCGACGCTCGGCTCGACAAAAGGCTCCAACCCTTCGCCGGTTGCCGCCTGGAACAGGCCTTCGACTTGCGATTCGGGGAAATCAGCGTTTGACCAATCGGGCACCAGCTCCAGTGCGCCTTCGATGCGGGAGGCGTCGGTGGTGATCGGAACGCGCAGCTCGTACGGACGCGGCTCGCCCAGATGGCCGTGCGGTTCGACCGGAAACTCGCCGATGAAGCCGAGGCCGAATGCTGCACCTGCAATGCGTCCACGTACGCGCGGCACCACGAACTCGCGCAGACGTGAGCGCACGTTGTCGATCTCATCTGACATGCTGCCGCTGGCGTCGATCAGGAAGAACAGATCCACGATGCTCAGCTGCACCGGCAAGGTGAGCTGCGCGCGCAAAGGAGCTCCGTTGGGTGGCACCTCGATGCACACGGGCGGCGGCTCTACCGTCGCATCCACGCCCGCATCCAGCGTGGGCTCGGGAACCATCAACCCACCGCGCGAGCAGCTCACGCAAAGGCCGAGACATACGGCAGACAGCGCGCGGTACGACGCCCGCGTCTTCATTGGCCGTCGATCGGTGGAAGGTCTTCGCAGCCGGTGCCATCGAGACCGGGGATCACCAGATCGACGAAGCCGCTGTCGATGTATGTCGAGCCCCCTGTCCGGAAGTCGACCTGGAGACGGAAACGTTGTGCTGTGGGTCCGGGCGCGATCGAGCCACCGCGCAGCGTGACTTGGAAGATCACCTGCGTGCCTGAGATCACGCCGACGAATGTCCGCGCCATCACATCGATGTTGTCCACGCCAGACATCGGCACGGCATACAGCGGTGTGATCTCTTCCACGAAGCCAGTGACGTCGACACCGTCGTCGGGCGTGGGGTCGAGCGGCACTGCGCCGATGTCGAAGATCACCGATCGTGCGTACTCACGCAGCACGTCGGCAACGCCGGTGTCGAGGCGTTCACCGTCGGTGCCGATGTTGAACACCAATGGGTTACCGTTGCTGTCCACCCCGCCGCTGTCGCGCACCAACTCCACCAGATCTTCGCGCAGCACGTCGTCCACGTTCGACCAAAGGCCAAGCACGCGGATGTTGTTGGCGCGCAGCATTGCGATCGTCTGCTCGTAGCTGTGCGGGCGTGGCATCACGTCGCTGCGGTACCCGTTTCCTGTCACCGGGCCGCCATGCATCGGTGCGTCGGTGAACAGCAGAATCACGGGGAACGCGTCGTCGCGAAAGCACGCACCGCCAAAGCCGCCGCCCGGACAACCAAAGGACGGGCGGATGAACGAGCCCAACCCCTCGCCGGTTGCCACTTGATAGAGCGCTTCGAGCTGCGCTTCGTGGGCGTCGCCGCCGCTGCCGAGGCGAATCAGGTCCACCGCGCCTTGCACCGCAGCCAGATCACGCGTGAGCTGGCGCATCATCGTGAACGGGACGTCGCCGCTCTCTCCGTACGGATCCAGCGGGAAGTCGGCCACCGTGCCGACACCAAAGTACGTGTCAGGGATCTCGGCGTAGATGGCAGGCGCCAAGCGATCACGGAGTCGCGCGCGGATCTCACCGATCTCGCGCTCCATCGAGCGAGTGGTGTCGATCAGAAAGAACACATCGGCGCGCTTGAGCTCGGCTTCGGTCGCGAGATCGATCGTCACATTCGCCAGAGGGTCGTCCGGCAGCTCGATGCACGGAGGCGGCGGCGGCGGCGGCTCGATCAGCTCGGGTACATCGAGCCCGGTCTTTGAGCCGCATCCGGCGGCAAGGAGACACAGCGCCGCACCGCACGCGACGCGCGCAGACATCGAGATCCCCGCTTCCGAGCGAACGGTCGCCACGGCCCCAAGCTAGCGCGCAGGCCTGGGAGCGTCGAGATCGCGCAGCGACCGCTCTGCGGACAGTGTGCAGCCTCAACGGCGCTGCAGCGCGCGCATCTTGGCCGCGTGCGCCCGTGCCTTGTCGCGCCCGAACAGCGTGACGTAGTCGAACACCTTCGGCTCGATCGGTGTGCTCGGACCCAGGCTAGGGCGTTGTTCCTCGAGCAGCTCACCGAAACGCTTCAGCACCGGCGTGGCCGTGGAAAAGTCGTGCCCGCGGGTGGTCTTGAGATGCTCGATCAAGCTGAGCGCAGCGCCTTCACCGGCGTGCCCTCGACGCGACAGATCGGTGTACGAGGCCAGCAACGCATCGGCGGCGAACGCGTGATCGATCACGAGCTCGGCGGCCACACGCAGCGTGGATTCGGCGTCGATCATGCCCTGCTCGAGCAGCACGAGCGCTGGCTGGAAGTAGTTGTAGAAGGGACAAACGCGTGCGCCGTAGTCCCAGAACAAATCCGGCGAAGACATCCGGTCGAGGTGGATGAAGATCCGACGGCACATGTCGCGCTGCGGCATGCGCCCGGCGCGGCGCACGATTCGGCGCACATCGTCGCGGTTGACCTTGGCTTGCTCGAGCACGCGCGTCAGGTCGTCGAGCGGCACGCGGCCGGCACAGATGTCCGCGTAGATCGAATAGACGAACGCATCGGATTCTGAGTCGTCGCCGAACAGCACCTCGTCGGCCTCGGTGGGCGATGTCTCGCGCGACTCCAACAGCGCGTTGAGCTTGTAGCCGACCTGATCGCGCAGGTAGCCCACGCGTCCGCGCACCAACTGCTGCAGGCTCGGTTTCAAGGTGAAGCTGGTCCAGCGGATGCCATCCAGCTTGAGCTTTTCTTCGAGCACCGGGCGCATCTGCTTTGGGCTGCCCGACAAGATGTGAATCGCCTGCGGTCCGGTGCGCCACAGCTCGCGCAACAGCGGTGCGGCGCCAGGCATGGTGCGCTTGTCACTCGCGCGCTCGAACGCGGTGCGCCAGAGCGCCTTCAACGTATCGAAGTCCGTGCGCAGATAGGTCTTGTCCAAGTCCCATCGATAGATCAGCCGGCTCCGGTCCACGGCGCGAAGTTAGCCTTGGCGTCCCGCGCGCGCCACATTCGCGAACACGCTGCGACTGCGCGGAAATTGTGGCAAACATGACCCCACCGATGAGCGAGTCCCGGACCGATGTGATGTTGGTGGCAGCCCACGCGCCCGAGCTGGTGGGGTTTCGCGGCGAGCTATCGGATGCGATGGACGGGGTGATCCGGGGGCTTACCGTGCGGGCCAAGACGGTCGGGGTCGGCATGCCCGCAGCCGCTTCGACGGTAGGGCGGCGCATCGTGCAGTTTTCGCCGCGCGCGGTGGTGCTGGTGGGTAGCTGCGGCATCTATCCCGGGCGCGGTGAAGTGCAGCCCTTGGACACGCTCGTGGCGGAGCGGGTCACGTTGGTCGATCCATCCGTGGTGCAGCAGCGGGGGGCATTTCCGGAGCCGATGCAGACCAGCATCGAAACCGACCCGGGCCTGTGCCGCGGTCTCTGCTCCTACGGTTCGCGGGTACGTCCGGCGGTGATCGGCACCACCCTCGCGATCACCACCGACGACGCGCTGGCCGCAACGGTTGGGCAAGCCGGGATCTGCGACGCCGAGAACCTGGAGGCGTTCGCGATCGCCTTGGCCTGCGCCCAGCGCGACATTCCATTCGCCGCGGTCTTGGGCGTGACCAATATCGTGGGATCCACGGGTCGCATCGATTGGATGCGCTTTCAACGCCAAGCCGCCGTGTCGGTTGCCGAGGTGGTGCTGCGCTGGCTGCACAATGGCGCGCAGGGTTTGCCGCACGGCTGAGCGAAGGCGTCGGCGACTTGTTGTGGAATCCG
>JACZCZ010114800.1_pt1 | contig 11418 bp, 7 predicted proteins | sample 8641811 | NCBI WGS metagenome assembly JACZCZ01 (sample SAMN15324610, study PRJNA640507) | soil metagenome | isolation source: intercropping peanut in the first line | place: China: Luxin town, Laibin City, Guangxi Province | collected 2019-07-25 | depth 10cm m | reverse complement strand
CCGCTCGTCTACCAGGCGAAGGACTGGGCCCACGGCGTGCTCGTCGGCGCCAGCGTCGCGTCGGAGACGACGGCAGCAGCTACGGGCAAAGTCGGCGTCGTGCGCCGCGACCCGATGGCGATGAAGCCATTCTGTGGCTACAACTACGGCGACTACTGGGCGCACTGGCTGTCGTTCGGCAAACGCTCGAGCAAGCTGCCGAAGATCTTCCACGTCAATTGGTTCCGCCGCGACTCGAACGGCAAGTTCCTGTGGCCCGGCTTCGGCGACAACCTGCGTGTACTGCGCTGGATCATCGACCGCTGCGAGGGCAAGGTCGACGCCGTCGAGACGCCGATCGGCTTCCTGCCGAACCCAGGCGACATCGACTTGCAGGGGCTCGACGTGTCGAGCTCGACGCTCGAGCAACTGCTGGCCGTCGACCCCGCACAGTGGCGGCAAGAGATGGAGAGCATCGGCGAGTACTTCGGCGAGTTCGGCGATCGTTTGCCGGCCGAGCTGAAGGCCGAGCACCAGAAAGTGGTGAGCGCGCTCGGGTAGCGCTTCTCAGGCCGCGGAATGCTTCGGCATTCCGCGGCAGTCGCGCCGCAGCTTTATTCTTCTACGACGAAATGGACGGCGAGCGCCGTCCCCGGCTGCGCCACGCGGCCGAGTCCGATGACACCCTCGCCCGTGAGCTGCGTGCTGTCGCGGCGGACGAAAATTTCCTCGCCTGCGTTGGTCTGCACGAACGTGCCGTTGGTGCTCTCGTCGATCAACGTGAACTTGTCGCGGCTCGCTTCGATGCGCGCGTGCACGCGCGAGATCAAATTGCCTTTGACGACGACGTCGTTGTCCTCGGCCCGGCCGAGCGTCGCGCTCTTGCGCCCTTCGCCAACCGTCACCTCACGCCCTTGATAGCGTAGGCTCAAGCGCTTCTGCCGCCCGCCCGTCTTTCGACCCTGCCCGACCGTCGGCAACATGCTCGTCGCTTCCTCGGGCTGCCACAACACTTCGAACAACACGACCTCGTCGGCCTTGCCGCGAACGGTCGCGATGTCGATCTGGCGAGTCGCGGCCTGCCACTCGGGCGACAGCTTTTGCACGGTCGCGAGCGTCGTGATGATCTGCTTCGCTTTCGCCTGGCTCGTCATGCGGTTGGCCGTATGGACCGCCGAGCCGAAAATGTCGCGCTGCTCTTGCACGACGGGACCAAAGTGGCAGCCGATGCGGATCGCGACGTGGCCGTTGTCGTGATCGAGCTCGCTGTCGATTGCGATGCGCTCCTGCATGCGCTTCGCGGCGTTCATCGCGTCGTCGGACGTCGGAAAGGTCGACATGACCTCGTCGCCCATCGTCTTGATGACCGTGCCGCCGTTGGCTTCCGTAGCCTCCCGCATGATGTCGAGGCAACGGCCCACCATCTGCCGCGCTTTGACGTCGCCGAGCTGTTCGTACAGCTGCGTGCTGCCCACCACGTCGGCGAACAGAATCGCAACTTCTACATCCTTACCCATGGCTTCCTAATAGTGCGCACCGGGGAGCCGGGCCGGATTATACGCCATGATCAGTGGGCTCAATGCAGCGAAGCACGGTTTGCGGAGGGGCGACACCGAAACAGTCGTCGATCACTTCTCGGCGACGAGATAGGCGATCCACGCCAAGTCGGCGACGCCGGTCGCATGCTCCTTGAAGTTGCCGTCGCCGCCGCCCTCACCGTCGTCGCCTTCCCAATACACGCGGACCTTCGAGAATCCGGCCTCCGCGAGCAACTCCCGCAGCTCCGGTAGCGTCCACAAACGCCAGTCGTAGGTGAAGGCGCGCTTGAGCTTCGAGCCATCCGGAAATTTGAAGTGAATGTGGCACAAAATGCGCCCCGTCACAGGCTCGAACTCGGCCTGCTCCCATATATACGTGAAGCCGTCGTGCTTGGTCTTTTCCTTCATGATGTCGGACGCGTCGGGGCCGCCGAAGGCGTCGAGGAAGAACAGGCCGTCGTCTTGCAGCGCACGATGCACGCGCGTGAAGTAGCTCCGAATTTCGTCCCGCGTCTTGAAGCAGAAATAGCTGAAATTGAACGCGCCGACGATGTCCACGGGTTCCGTTTCCACACGCCGAACGTCGTCGTTGAGGAGTTTGATGCGCGCACGCGCCGTTTCGGTGAGGCGCGAGACGCGATTCCTGCGACCCCAATCGAGCACGTCGGCGTCGAGATCTACCCCAATCGCGTGACGGCGCGCGCCCGTGCGCACCCACTCGCACGCCAGGCTGGCGGTTCCGCAAAAATCCTCACGAAAGCTGCGCGGCTCGCGACCGCGCAGTGCCCGGTACGTATCGCGTAAGAATTCGACCTCGAGGTCGACGCCCTGGACGGCGCGCTCGTACAGATCGTGAATGTCGGCCTTGTCGGCCTGCGTGACCGAATGCTTCGTCTTCGGCGTGGCTGCCACGTCGTTTACCTCGAGGTTGCCTAAACAGGGAGAGCCGCATTGTAGCGGGACGGCACGCGAATAGGCGCCATTAGACCGCGCTCAAGCTCGAGCCAGCGTGGGACCCGTCGCGAAGCTCTGCACCAAAGCACGCAAATCGTCGAGCCCGCGAGCGCCGTCCGTGAGCTCGCCGAGCGCCCTGCGCCAACGACGCCCGCCGACTCGGCCGCTACGCATGCCGAGCAAGTGGCGCGTCATGCTGCGCAACGGAGTGCCACGCTCGAGCTCGCGCGCCACGTGCTGCTCGAACACGGCGAGCACGTCGGCCTCGGCGACGGGCGCGCCGCCGAACAATCGTGCGTCGAGCAGCGCCAGCAACCACGAGTCCTGGTACGCCGCGCGGCCGATCATGACGCCGTCGACGTGCGCGAGCTGCGCGACGCTTTCTGCGACCGTCACGAGCCCACCGTTTATGACGATGCGCAGATCGGCCAGCTCGCGCTTCAGGCGATGGACGCGAGCGTAGTCGAGCGGTGGGATCTCGCGATTCTGTTTCGGGCTGAGTCCGCTGAGCCAGGCTTTACGCGCGTGCACGATGAACGTCGTGCAGCCGGCCGCCGCCACCTCGGCGATGAAATCGCGCGCGAACTCGTACGAGTCGTGATGATCGACACCGAGCCGCGTCTTGACCGTGACCGGCACATCGACAGCCGCACGCATCGCCTGCACGCACTCGCTCACGCGCGCCGGCTCGAGCATCAACGCCGCTCCGAAACAGCCGGCCTGCACTCGATCGCTGGGACAACCGACGTTGAGATTGATCTCGTCGTAACCCGCCGACGCGCCGAGCCGCGCCGCGTACGCAAGCTCGTCAGGATCGTTACCGCCGAGCTGCAGCGCGACGGGATGCTCGACGGCGTCGAAACGCAGCAGCTTGTCGACGTCGCCATGCCGCAATGCGCGCGCCGTGATCATCTCGGTGTACAGCCGCGCATGCGGCGCGAGCAGCCGCAGCAGATATCGCAAATGCCGATCGGTGCGGTCCATCATCGGCGCCACACACAACAAATGCGAAGTGATTAGGTCGGCTTGCATATCGTCTCAGGGGCTTGCGCCGCTCGTTCTGGCGGGCCGCCGCCGCGAGAGTCCCGCCGCGCGGCACAGCCGCGCTCCCAGGCCGTTATTATGCAAGCAGGCGCGGAGCCGGGGCTAGGCGCGTATTTTACGAATGTTGGAGCGCGCCGGCAGCTCGGAAACGGGCTGCGGCACCGCGATGAAGAAGCCCTGCGCGAACGACACGCCGAGCTCGCCGAGCCGCTTCATGACGTCGCGGCTCTCGACGCGCTCCGCGATCGCGTGGATTTTGAACGCCCGGGCCATGCGTGCGATCGACTCCACGACGCACTCATCGGCGCCGTCGCGCAGCACGTTGCGCACGAATTGACCGTCGATCTTCACGTAGTCGACCGGCAGATTCTTCAAGTATGTCAGCGACGACAACCCCGTGCCGAAGTCGTCGAGCGAGAAACGGCAACCGCGAGCTTTCACGGCGCGCATGAACGAGATCACGCGATCGAGGTTCGCGATCGCGGCGGTCTCGGTGATCTCGAAGCAGAGCGCGCCGGGCACCACGGCGGCTGCGGTGAGCTCGTCTAGCACGAAGTCGAGAAACCGCGCGTCGTTGAGCGACGTGCCCGACAGATTGATCGCGAGCGTGTAAGGAGTTGCGCCGGGCGCTTCTCGATACGCCAGCGCCTCGAGCGTGTGACTGATGACCCAGCGATCGAGCCCCGGCATCAAATTGTAGCGCTCGGCTGCCGGAATGAACGCCGTCGGTGCGACGAGCTCTCCGCGCTCGTCGCGCATGCGCAGCAGCAGCTCATAGTGCGGCCAATGCCCTTGGCCACCGCCAATCGGCACGATCGGCTGGTAGTAGAGCTCGAAGCGCTCATCCTCGAGCGCCTTATTGATGCGAGCGACCCACTGCATCTCTTGATGCCGTTCGGCCGCGTCGCCTTCCTCGTAGACGTGGATACGGTTGCGACCCAAGTCCTTCGCGACGTAGCACGCAACGTCGGCTGCGCTCATCAGCGTGGCAACGTTCTCGCTCGTTCCTTCGACCGGCACGATGCCGATGCTGACGCCGACCTGCAGCGCGTTGTCGCGCCACGAGAATCGGAACGCGGCGATCGCGGCGCGCAACGCCTCGGCGACGGCGGCTGCCTGCGCCATTGTGTGATCGGACAACAGCACGGCAAACTCGTCGCCGCCGAGCCGCGCCAACGCACCGGTCTTCGGCACGACCGTGCGCAGGACGTCGCCGAGTTGCCGCAGCAACAGGTCGCCGGCGCTATGGCCGCACGTGTCGTTGACGACCTTGAACTGATCGAGGTCCATGTATAGAAGCGCCGCGGGGTTCTCGGGCTTAGCTTTGACCGCGGCCAGCACGTTGGACAAACGCTCCTCGAGCTCGCGGCGGTTGATGAAGCCCGTCAACGGATCGTGACTTGCGAGGTACGCGAGCCGCCGGTGCAGCTGCCGCTCCTGCCGTACGTCGTGAAACACCATCACGGCACCGACGATCTGGCCGTTGCGGTCTTGAATCGGCGCCGCCGAGTCTTGAATCGCGACGCTGGAGCCGTCGCGCGCCACGAGCACGACGTTGTCCGCCACCGTCACGACGCGGCCTTCTTGCAAGCAGCGCGACACGGGGTTTGCCACCTCTTCGCCCGTCATCTCGTCGCGCAGCGCGATGACCGACTCGATCGGCATCCCTTGCGCCTCGCGCGACTCCCAGCCCGTGAGCTGCTCCGCCACCGGATTCAAGTACTCGATCTCGCCGCGCGCGTCGGTGGTGACGACTGCGTCGCCGATCGACTGCAGCGTGACCTGCGCTCGCTCCTTCTCGTTGAACAAGGCGCGCTCGGCCGCTTTGCGCTGCGTGATGTCCGTGATCGTGCCTTCGAAGTACAGCGCGCGGCCGTCGTTCGCGGTAACTACGCGCGAATTCTCGATCACGACGATGACGCGTCCCGTACGCGTGCGCAGTTGATACTCGAAATGCCGCACACGCCCGTAGTTCTGCAGCTCGTTGACCAGACGGGCACGCTCTTTCGCGTCGACGAAGAAGTCGCCGAGATTGCACCGGCCGAGCGCTTCGCCTTCCTCGAGGCCCAGCATCTGCACGAAAGCCGGGTTGGCGGAGAGCAGCTCGCCCGTCGGCGCCGCCTGATAGACGCCATCGACGACGTTATCGAACAGCGAACGGAAACGCGCCTCGCTGTCGCGTAGCGCCGTTTCGTCCTGCTTGCGACGGATCGCGATGCCGGCGAGCTGCGTCAGCCGGGTCACGAGATCGAGCTCTTCGGTGTTCGGATTACGGGGCGTGTCGAAATACAAAGCGAGCGTTCCGTGCACACGATCGCCGGTCGTGATGATGGGAGTCGAACAACAGGCACGAACTCCGTTCGCGACCGCGACGCTCGCGAGCTCGGCCCAGATCGGATCGCCGGCGACGTCGCGCACGACTACCTGCCGGCCGAGCGAAGCCGCGACACCGCACGAGCCGGAGCGCAACCCGAGGGGAAGCGTCGTCAGCAGCTCCGTGACGGGCGCGGACAAACCGTGCGCGGCCGCGACGCGCAGCTCGCCGGCCTCGGCGTCGAGCAGATTGATCGCCGCCCCGACGCCGGGATGGAGCTGCTCGATGAGCCTGACCACGGCGAGTAGCGTCTTCTCGAGCGGCGCGTTGGCCGCGACGTGCTCGAGCACGCGGCGCTCGCCGTACGCCAACGTATCGGCTTGGCGCCGCGCGGCGTTGTCGAGAATGCTCGCTCGAATCAGCCGCTGCTTCGACGACGGCAGGCGGATGAAGCGCACCTCGCAGGGAATCTCTTTGCCGGCCCCGTCGCGATGCAGCCATTCGAACACCGGCCGGGCGCCGCGCAAGGCGCGCTCGACGTAGTTGCGATGCAGCCCGGCCGACGGTAACCCGTCGCTTTGAAATTGCGGCGCGAGCGCGTCCGGGCCGATGCGAAGCAACTCGTCGCGACTCAGCTTGAACAGCTTCACGGCATTGTCGTTCACGTCGACGAACACGTTGCGGTCGACGTCGAGCACGACGATCGCTTCGGGCGCGTTCTCCACGAGCGCGCGGTAACGCGCCTCGCTCTCGCGCAGCGCCTGCTCGTCCTGCAAACGCTCCGTAACGTCGCGCATGCACAGCACGAAACAGGTGCTGCGCCCTTGTATCGCCCGACTGACCGTGACCTCGACGGTCAACGGCCGCCCGCCGCTGCGCTGCGCCTCGATGAGCTCGGGCGCTGCGTCGACGAACGTATCGGCAACACGATCCGCCAACGCATCGAGCGTCGGTCGCGCGGGCACGAGTTGCGGAATGAAGCGCGCGACGTCGTAGCCGACGATCTCCGTCAGCGGCGCTTCCAGCAATCGCGCTGCCGCCGCATTGGCGTCTTGGACGACGCCGTCGGGGGCGACGGTCAGAATCGGATCTTTGACGCTGTCGAGGATCGGGTGCAGGGCCGCATGCGAGGTAGCGGGCGCCTCATGGCTCGCGAGGATCCGAGCGAGCTCGTCGCGCACCGACGTGCCCGTCAAAGCTTCGGCAATCCTGCGCTTCAGGCGGTCCTTCGCCATCGTAAGTCCCAATCCGCGAAGCCGCGGCTGCACTACCTAATATAGAAATCCGGCGCCGCGAGCCGCCGTGATAGAGCTCTCGTTTGCGGAAGCGTCTTAGGGCGTTTCTTCGACCGGCAGCTCGATCAAGGCCTCGCCATGCGTGGCCGGGAGCGCGACCTCCGGCGCCGAAGCGGCGCTCCCCAGGGGGATCGTCACGCTGCTTGCCTGCGCCACACCGGCGCTCGCACCGGCCACGATGACGCTCAAGTACCCCGCCTCCGCAGCCAGCGGGACGACGGTCAATTCCCAAACGTAGTTACCGTCGCGCGCCGTTTCGAGATGGGGCTCCGTGACGAGAACCGAGCGCGGCGCCGTGGCCGTGGCTTCGGTGGCGAGCGCGCCGACGTCGGGCTCGACGCGCGCCGTCACCGTGATCGTCAACGGCACACCGACGGCCGGCGGAGCCGCCAAGCGATAGTCGACCGCGATCGGACCCGTCGGCTTGCCGGGGAACTCGGCGAGGGCGCGCTCGAACCCGCGCGGCGCCGCACCGGCGTACAACGAATAGCACAGTAGCGCAGGGAGTAGCGTCAGCGAGCTTGGCCGTTTCATCGCGTCACCGTCACTTCGAAGCAAGTGCGTCCAATCGGCGGGTATGTCGCGTCGTCGAGGCGGTTGGTGTTGGTCCACTCGTATACCTCGAGAACATAGTCGCCCGCTTGCAGCGTCGGCGAGAACGTCTCGACGCACGCGCTCGCGTTGTTCGCGGCGCACGCCGCCGCCGGCGCCTCGGACGATTCGATCGGCTGAGCGTTGCCGAGATGCAAGAACATGTCGGGATCTGCCGCACCGTTCAGCGGCGCGATGGCGCGCGCCGTGATCTGATGCGGCCCAGGGTTCGTCACGGTGAAGCGCACGAAACGCCGCGACGCGAGCTTGTTCTCGGCCCCCGTGGAGGCGCTCGTGTAGTCGTCGAGGCTGCATACACTCGGCAGCGTGCCGCCAACGGTCAGCGTGTCATAGACCGACGAGAAGTCGAGCGCGACCTCCACAGGCGTGCGTTTCGTCGGGACGCCGAAATTCGTTTGGTTCGCGCCGTAGTCGTCATTGACGACGGCGATGCGCTGCGACGAGGTCAACTGATCGATGAGCACGGCATCGGCAGGTCGGTGGGCTTTCAGCGCATTGACGAATGGGAACACACTCGTCAAGGCGCGCGTCGTGCGCTGCTCGTTCGCGAACACGCTCCAGATCGGCCCGAATCCCAGCGCCAGATCATCGATCGAGGTCGTGCCGGGCGGCTGGTCGCGGCCGTCGTCGTAGAGATCGAAGAGGAGCGATTGCAGCGATTCCTCGTTAAACCAACCCGGGTTCGGATTCGCATTCAGACCCACGCGACTGGGGCTCTGCTCCAAATCGAAGCTGAACGCGCGGGTCTGACCAGCGCCATGCGTATCCACGTAGATCGACGAACCCGTGACCATCGCCGCGAACGCGCTGCCCCACGCTTCGCCGAACGCCACGCGCATGTCGAGCTGGTCGGTCATCGCGTGCGAGCCGCCGAAACCGTCCGAGCGAGAGAAACGATGCTCGAGATAGTGGCCGAACTCGTGCGCGATGACGTGTCGGTCGTATTCGTCGGTGTCCTGATTGGCCGCGCCGACCAGATAGATCCCGGAATCCGTACGGTAGCGGCTCGAGCCGATCTCGCCCGCGCCCGCGCCCGAAACGGGGACGTTGCCCGTGCTCCAATGCAGCCGTAGCGCCGGAAACGCCGTGTCGGGCGCCGCGCTCAACACGAGCTGCACGGCGTCGTAAACGAGATCGAGGATCGCGAACGGCGCGGCCGAACGTGTCGTCGTGTACGCGCTGCCGCCCCAGCCCGAGGGCGCGTGCAGATTGCGAATCACGTTGGCGGTACCGGTGTTGAAGCTGACACCGGCGAGCGTATAGAGCGCGTCGCCGTTGACGTTGTCGAGCACCCGAAAATCCCAGCTTGGCGTGCCCACGCGCAACATCTCGGCACGCACGCGCAGCGATACGTTGGTGTTGCCCGCAACGGTTGGGAAAGAGTAATCGCCCGCCGCGTCCGTGGTCGTGCTCGCGGTCGGCGCACCGTTTTCGAGCAGCTCGACCGTGACGCCGCGCGCCGGCCTCGCAACGGTAGCGGTATAGTTCAAGCCCTGGCTGCCGATAGGGCCGGCGATCGCCGGCACGAAATCGAACGTCACTCGGCCGCTCACGGACACCGGCGCTACGACGGGCGCAGGGGCAGCGTCGCTGCTGCCGCCACCGCATCCGGCCAGCGCGGCAAGCAGCGCGAAGCCCACGAGAATACGCGTCATCGGGCGATCCTAACCGCGCGTCGAGGCGCGCTTACAGTGTCTGTGTCTCGCGACGGCGAGACGGTGGCGAGCCCAACAGGCAGCATGCGCCCTCGCCCGCAAGGACGGCCGACTGTCGCCAAATTGCGAACCGCTTCCGGGTGCCGCCAAGGAAGGCTGCTAAACTCACGGGTCAGTATTATGTCGCCCCATTTAAACCTATGACTAACAAAACAATTTTGGTAACCGGCGGGGCGGGCTACATCGGCTCCCATGTCGTTCGGCAGCTCGGCGAGGCCGGCGAGAAGGTGGTCGTGCTCGACGATTTGTCCACGGGGTTCCGCCAAGCGGTTCTGCACGGAGAGCTCGTCGTCGGCAACACCGGCGATGCGGCCTGCCTCACCAAGCTGTTCTCGCGTCATGAGATCGACACCGTCATGCACTTCGCGGCTCATACGGTCGTACCGGAATCCGTCGCTAATCCGCTGAAATACTACGGGAACAACACCTGCGCGAGCCGCACACTGCTCGAGCACGCGCTACACGCCGGCGTGAAGCACGTGGTGTTCTCGTCGACGGCCGCCGTCTACGGCATACCGAGCGACGGCGAAGCTTCCGAGGACACGCCGACCGCGCCCATCAATGCTTACGGCATGTCGAAATTGATGACCGAGTGGATGCTGCGGGATGTCGCCGCCGTGAACCCACTGCGCTACGTCGCGTTGCGGTACTTCAACGTGGCGGGCTCGGACCCCGGCGGGCGTATCGGCCAATCGACGCCCAAAGCGACTCTGCTGACGAAGGTCGCGTGCGAGGTGGCCGTCGGCAAACGACCGCATGTGTCCATCTTCGGCACCGACTATCCGACACCCGACGGCACCGGCGTGCGCGACTACATCCATGTCGAAGACTTGGCCGATGCCCATTTAAAGGCCCTCGCCTACTTGCGCCGCGGCGGCGAATCCACGACATTGAACTGCGGCTACGGCCGGGGATATAGCGTCCGCGAGCTACTCGCAATGGTCGAGACTGTTGCAGGTCACCCCATAGCCAAAAAAGAGGAACCCCGCCGTGCCGGCGATCCGCCCTCGCTGGTCGCTCGCGCCGCACGGATTCGCACCACCCTCGGCTGGCAGCCGCGGCACGACGACCTCGCCAAGATCGTCACGACATCATTGGAATGGGAACGAAAACTCGCTGCAGGTCACTGGCGCTCGTGAGCCGACTAGGACTCATTGAATGAAGATCCGGCGGCCGCGGACGCTGCTCGGCATGGTGCTGATGGGCCTCGCGTTCGTCACCGTGCCGCTGCTCGTCGCCGTCGGCAACGCCATGCTCACGCTCGGCCAACTCGCGGCCGACAGCGAGGTCGTGCTCGCGGACAGCGCGACGGCCACGCTCGAGAATCAGCGGCTGGCGAACTCGCTCGAACGCATGGAGCGCACGGTACGGCAATACTTTTTGCTGCAGAACACCGTTTCCTCACGCGACTCGCTAAATCTCTACGACGGTGACCAGGCCGCGTTCGAGAGCGGCATCGCTGCACTGCGCAAGCTACCGAGCGACAGCAAGGTCCGCGATCAACTCGCGCAACTGGCGACGGTATCGAAAGAGGTACACCGCGCACTTCGAAGTAGCCCGAACGCCGCGTCGGACGAGATCATCGAACGTTTCAGCATGCTCACCGAAACGACGCGCGCCGTCGCGAACGGCATGCGCGAAACCATCAACGGCCGCTTGGAAACGCTGCAAGAGAGCACGCGCTCGGCGCAGCAAGAGCTCGCGTGGCTGTCCGCCGCGTTGATACCGGGCACGCTCGTGCTCGTCGGTTTATTCCTGCTGCTCGTCGGGCGGCCCATGCGGCAGATCGATCGCGCGATACGCGAGCTCGGCGAAGGAGACTTCAGCCGGCCGATCACGGTCAGCGGGCCGCACGACATCGAGCTCCTCGGGCGGCAGCTCGAATGGTTGCGGCACCGGCTAAAGGAATCCACGGACGAGAAGAACAAGTTCCTGCGGCACATGTCGCACGAGCTCAAGACGCCGCT
>JACZCZ010228172.1_pt1 | contig 11428 bp, 13 predicted proteins | sample 8641811 | NCBI WGS metagenome assembly JACZCZ01 (sample SAMN15324610, study PRJNA640507) | soil metagenome | isolation source: intercropping peanut in the first line | place: China: Luxin town, Laibin City, Guangxi Province | collected 2019-07-25 | depth 10cm m | reverse complement strand
GACAAGCCCGACGCCGCCAACCGCGTCGCCAAGCGGCTGGCCGAGTACGACTACCGCTCGGTGCGTCGCCTCGAGCGCACGCGCATCCTCGTGCGGATGGGTCCGGCGCTGGGCCTGATGGGCACGCTGATCCCGCTCTCGCCGGCGCTCGCCGGCCTCGCCAGCGGCGACGTGCAGCGGCTCACCGACGATCTGCGCGTCGCGTTCAGCGTGACCGTCGCCGGCCTGCTGATCGGCGCGGTCGCGTACTCCGTCTCGCTCGTGCGCAACCGCCTCTACGACCAGGATTACTCCGACGTCGAGTACATGAGCGTCGTGCTCGCGGCGCCGATGCCGGAGCACGCCACCGCGTCGTCTGTCACGCCGCATGTCCACGCACCGCAGGAGCCCGCGCTGCCATGAGCCGGCCCAGCGTCAGCGCTCGCGCCCGCTCGCGGGAGGACCGTGCCGGCGACCCGCTCGACGGCCTCGTGAATCTGTTCGATCTCGGGATCGTGCTGTCGGTCGCGTTCCTGCTCGCCGCGCTCTCGTCGCTCAAGCTCGGACCTGAGGTGCTCGGCAGAGACCGCACCGCGCCGAGAGCGCCCGCCGTCATCGCGCCGAGAGCCGCCCAGGTGAGAGCGGTGCAGCTCAGACCCGGCGAGCGCGTCGTCGGGCACGGCAGAGCGATCGGGACGATCTACCGGCTCGACGACGGCCGCACGATCGTCGTGCGCAAGCGCTAGACCTGAGTCGACGGGAAGCGCTCCGCGAGGGCCGCCACGAGGTCTTCGGGCGTCCGCACGAAGACGGCCTCGCCGTCGCCGAGGCTCGGCACACGTGCGGTCGCGAACGCTTGTCCGCCGACAGCGACGAACGGCGGCCGCGGCAACGACCCCAACCGCGTCAGCACCTCGTTCACCTCGTCGAGCCGCTCCGTCGTCGAGGCCGACAGCGCGACGACCTCGACGTTGCGTGCGACGACCAGCTCGCACAGCGGGCCAGCCGGCGTCAACGCGCCCAGACACAGCACGTCCCAGCCGGCCGCCTCGAGGAAGTCGCCGACGACGCGGCTGCCGATCGCGTGCAGCTCGCCCGGAACGCACGCGACGATCGCCGTGCGGCGACGCCGCGGCGCACGCGGCAGATGGAACGCGACCTGCGGCAAGACCGTCTCGGAGATGCCAGTTGCCAGATGCTCCTCCGCGACCGTCACCGTGCCAAGCTCCCATCGCCGACCCACCTCGAACAACGCCTCCGACAGCAGCCCGTGATAGACCGCCGAGGCGGGCGCGAGATGGAGCGCCTGCGCGACGATCCGCTGCGCCTCGCGCGCTTCGCCGGCGATCAGCTGCTCGACGTAGCGGTCGCGCAGGGCGGTCAGCGCGGAAGGCGTCGTGAGGTCCATCACGCGGCGACGATTAGCCGCGATCGCGCGTTGTCATGCGCCCGGTGTCAGCGCGTCAGACCGACGGCGCCGCGTCGCTCGCCGAGGGGTGCGAGGCGTCGCGAAACTCCTCGAACTGGCCCGTCAGCACGAACCCGAGCTGCTCGCCGACGTCGACCGCGAGGTCGCCCATGCGCTCGACGGCGCGGGCGGCAAGGATCATGTGCATCGCCCATTCGCGCGCGTCGGGGTCGTCGCCGCTCTCCCAGGCGAACTGGAACACGCGGCGGTTGAGCTCGTTGACGTCGCGATCCTGATGGATCAGGTCGCGCGCCATGCCAAGGTCCCGCTCGGCGAAGGCGCGCTTGGTCTGGCCGATCTCCTGGCCGACGAGGCGTCCCATCACACCGAGCTCCTCGAGCAAGGTCGGGTGCGTCGGCGGGTGGTGGCCGTCGAGCGGGACCAGCTTGGCCACGTTCACCGTCTGGTCGCCCATCCGCTCGACCGAGCGGATCACGTGCAGCAGCGCGGCGCACAGGCGCAGATCGCCCGCGACGGGCGCCTGCAGCGCAAGCAGCGAGAGGATCCGTTCGTGCAGGTCGCGGTAGAGCTGGTCGAGCGCGTCGTCGCCGGCGATCACCTCGGTCGCCAGCGTCACGTCCTGGTGCTCGACCGCCTCCAGCACGCGCCGCAGCTGGTCGCGCACCATGTCCAGTCCGCCGAGTGCGGCATGCTCGATGTCCGCCAGCTCCTCCTTGAAGCGGACGCGCAGCTCGCCCTCGGTCTCGGATGGCGCCATCGCAGGAAGCATCCTGCCAAACCGGTTGCAGCCGTGTTACCGACTCGTGAACGCGACGTGAACGGGCGGGGAACGAGCAAGCGGGCGGGTTCCGTTTCAACGCCTTCACCGTCTGATAACAGGCGTGCGCGCATCGTGCGGGATGCTGCGCGCCCATGGAGGCGGTTCCCCACGACGAGACGATCCGCGCCGGGGGGCTCGAACTGCGCCGCTCGGACGGCCTCGTGCTGGCCGGGGGCCAAGTCGTGCAGACGTCGGTGCGCGAGCTGCGCCTGCTGGTCGCGCTGGTCGACCGCTGGGGGCGGATCGTCTCGCGCGAGGAGCTGTACCGGTTGGCGTGGGGCGGCACGTTGCGCGCCGGCGACCGCTCCGTCGACGTCTATGTGCACAAGCTGCGCGCCAAGCTCGAACGGGCGCTGCCGGAGACCGCGTTCATCCACACGCACCCCGGGTTCGGCTACCGCTTCGAACCCGTTTCACAAGGTTTAAACAGCTCCGCCACAGCGCGATAACAGAATCGCTCCCATGCCCTGTGACGCTGCCGAGCACTGTCGCAAGGAGAAAGGATGCAGATGAGGTACTCGAAGGCCCTCGCGCTCGGCTCGGCAGCCGCGCTCGCCTTGGGCGCAGCAGCGTGCGGTAGCAGCAGTGACAACGGCGGCTCCACCGGGGGATCGAGCTCATCGTCGGCGCTCAACGGCGCTGGCTCGACGTTCCAGGCACCGCTCGTGAGCGAGTGGGCGAACAGATTCAAGGACAGCAGCGGCACGACCGTCAACTACCAGCCGGTCGGCTCCGGCGCGGGCATCGCGCAGCTGACCGCGGGCACGGTCGACTTCGCCGGCAGCGACGCGGTCATGAAGCCCGAAGAGGTCGCGGCCGGTGCAGACAAGGGCACCCCCGTGCACCTGCCGATCGCCCTGGGCGCGGTCACGGTCTCGTACAACCTCGACGGGGTCAGAAGCGGTCTGAGACTCGACGGCCCGACGATCGCCGACATCTACCTCGGCAAGGTCACGAAGTGGAACGACCAGGAGATCGCTGCCCTCAACTCGGGCACTGACCTCCCCGACGCCGACATCACGGTCTGCCACCGCTCCGACGAGTCGGGCACCACGGCGAACTTCACGCAGTTCCTCGCCGACTACTCGAGAGCGTGGGCTGACGGCCCCGGCGTCGACAAGAGCGTCCAGTGGCCGGTCGGCACGGGCGCGAGAGGCAACGACGGCGTCGCCGGCTGCGTCAAGCAGACCGCGGGCGCGGTCGGCTACGTCGAGCAGGCCTACGCGCTGCAGAACAACTTCACGACGGCGTCTGTGAAGAACAAGTCCGGCGCATGGGTCGAGCCGAGCCTCGACGCCACCTCGGCGGCCGGCGAGGGCGCGAACCCGCCGGCGAACCTCGAGTTCTCGACGATCAACGCCGACGGCGCCAAGAGCTACCCGATCACGGCCGTCACCTTCCAGATCGTCTTCCAGGACGTCTGCAAGGCGGGCCTCTCCAAGGACAAGGCCGCGAGCCTGAAGGCGTGGCTGACGTACATCCTCGGCGACGGGCAGAGCGTCGCGCCGCAGCTGGAGTACGCGCCGCTGCCGGCGAGCATCCAGACGAGAGCGCAGGCGAGAGTCGACGCGCTCGAGTGCAACGGGTCGCCGATCAGCTAGGGATCAGATGGAGGCCGGGACACTCACATCCGCCGGCGAGCGCAGCAGCGTGCTGGAGCGCTCGCCGGCGGCCCGGCTGCCCGATCGGGTGCTGAAGTGGGGCCTGACCGCGCTGTCGGTCGGCGTCATCGCGCTGATCGCCTACTTCTTCATCCGGCTGATCGTCGAGTCGGAGCCGGTCTTCCAGCAGGTCGGCGTCGTCAACTACCTGTTCTCGGCGGACTGGGTCCCGTCGAAGGAGCTGTACGGGGCGCTGCCGCTGTTGGCTGGCACCCTGATCACCTCCGCGATCGCGCTGCTGCTCGGGATCCCGGTCGCGGTCGCGACCGCGCTGTTCATCACCGAGCTGGCGCCGCGCCGCGTCCGCGCCCCGCTCACGGTCGTGGTCGACCTGCTGGCGGCCGTCCCATCGGTCGTCTACGGACTGTGGGGCTTCTTCTTCCTGATCCCGAAGCTCCAGCCGGCGGAGAGATGGTTTGCCGACACGTTCAGCTTCATCCCCTTCATCGGCGGCACCGTCACCGGCCCCAACTACTTCGTCGCGGGACTGATCCTCGCGATCATGATCCTGCCGATCGCGTCGGCGATCTCGCGCGAGGTGATCTCGACCGTCCCGCGCGAGCACAAGGAGGCCGCGCTCGCGCTCGGCGCGACGCGCTGGGAGATGATCCGCATGGCGGTGCTCCCGTACTCGCGCGGCGGGATCGCGGGCGGCGCGATGCTCGGGCTCGGCCGCGCGATCGGCGAGACGATCGCCGTCACGCTCGTGATCGGCAACGCGCCGGTGATCGGCGACTCGATCTTCCAGCAGGGCTACACGCTCGCGGCCGTGATCGCGAACGAGTTCGGCGAGGCGGCCTCCAACGAGCTGCACAAGGCCGCGCTGATCGGCGCCGGACTCGTGCTGTTCGTGCTGACGCTGTGCGTGAACGGCGTCGCGCGCGCGTTTGTGGTGCGCGCCGAACGGGGGCGGGGGCGGACCGCATGAGCGCGTTCGCCTTCGAGCCGGTCAGCGCACGCCGCCGCCGCGTCGACAAGCTCGCGCGCGGAGCCGTCGCGCTGCTCACGGGTATCGCGCTCGTACCGCTGGCGCTGATCCTCTACTACCTCGTCAAGCAGGGCGTCGGCGCGATCTCGCTGGACTTCTTCACGACCGATCCGACGGGCTCGTTCCTCGGCGACCCGGGCGGCATCAAGAGCGCGATCCTCGGCACGGTGCTGATGGTGGCGCTGGCGTCGGCGGTCGCGGTCCCGGTCGGTGTGGGCGTCGCGATCTGGCTCGTCGAGTACGGCCGCGCGTCGAAGCTCGCCCATGCCGTGCGCTACTTCATCGACGTGATGACGGGCGTCCCGTCGATCGTCTTCGGCCTGTTCGTCTACATCACGCTCGTGATCGGCGGCTTCGGCGGCTCCTCGTTCGCCGCCTGGAAGGGCTCGACCGCGCTCGCGCTGCTGATGCTGCCGATCGTCACGCGCTCGGCGGAAGTCGTGCTGCTGCTGGTCCCGAACTCGCTGCGCGAGGCGGCGTACGCGCTCGGCGCCCCGCGCTGGAAGGTCGTCTTCCGCGTCGTGCTGCCGACCGCGCTGCCGGGGATCGTGACCGGCGTGCTGCTCGCGATCGCGCGCGCGGCGGGCGAGACGGCGCCGCTGTTGTTCACGGCGGCGGCCGTGAACGCGACCGCCTTCAACGTCAACGACAGCATGAACTCGCTGCCGATGCTGATCTTCAAGAACGTCGGCCAGGCGCAGGACCGCTTGGTGACGATCGCCTGGGGCGCGGCCATGACGCTCGTGGCGATGATCCTGATTCTGACCCTGCTCGCACGTCTGATCCAGCGAAGGAGCCGTCTGTCGTGAGCGAATCCACCCATGCCGCGGTCCGCCGCGAGACGCCATCGACGGAGGATCCGATGTCATCGCAGCCTGAGCCGATCGTCACGCCGTCGCGCCCGGTGCCCGGCAAGACCACGGGCCCCGCTCGCGTCGAGCACGAGGCGCGCTCGGTGACGGTCGAGCGGCTCAACGCCTGGTACGGCGAGCACCACTCGATCAAGGACCTGACGCTGTCGTTTGCGCCCAACCAGGCGACGGCGCTGATCGGCCCGTCGGGCTCCGGCAAGTCGACCGTCGTGCGCTGCATCAACCGCATGCATGAGGAGATCCCGGGCGCGAGAGCGAGCGGCCGCATCCTGCTCGACGACACCGACGTCTACGCCTCGGACGTCGACGTCGTGGCGGTGCGTCGCGCAATCGGGATGGTCTTCCAGAAGCCGAACCCGTTCCCGACGATGTCGATCTTCGACAACGTCGCCGCCGGCCTGCGGCTGACCGCGCGCAAGGTCGGGCACGACCAGGTCGAGTCCGCTTTGCGCGGCGCCGGGCTGTGGGAGGAGGTCAAGGACCGTCTCGGCAAGCCAGGCATCGGCCTCTCCGGCGGCCAGCAGCAGCGGCTGTGCATCGCGCGGGCGCTCGCGGTCGAGCCGGACGTGCTGCTGATGGACGAGCCGGCGTCCGCGCTCGACCCGATCTCGACGCTGAAGATCGAGGAGCTCGTACAGGAGCTCAAGAGCCGCGTGACGATCGTGATCGTGACGCACAACATGCAGCAGGCGGCGCGCGTGGCGGATCAGACCGCCTTCATGCTCGACGGTGAGCTGGTCGAGATCGGTGCGACGGAGAAGATCTTCACCAATCCCGACGATCGCCGCACCGAGGAGTACGTGACAGGCAAGTTCGGGTAGTCGCCGCTGGCGCCGCCGTCTCACCGCTTAAGCTCCGGCATCGCGGTGCCGACCCGAAGATGGATGTCAGAAGCGCGCGCAGGCGCATGGGTTGCAGGCCGTCCCGTGGCGGCCTTTCGCTGGGTCGGCCGCTTGCGCGGAGCGGAGCTGCCGAACGAGCTGACCGCGATCATCGTCATCGCGCTCCTGGCGACGGTGGGGCTGCTGCTGGTGAGCTTCCTGCCGATCAGCGATCGGCAGCCGAGCGGCGTGCTGCGGGTGCTGGCCGGATGCACCGGAGCGATCGCGCTTTCGCTGTTCGCGGCGGGTCCGAGGCTGCCGCGCGCCGGGCTGCACGCGGGCATCGCCGCGTTCGTCGGCACGATGACGGTGCTGGGAGCGAACGCCAACACGCTCGCGGGCTTCATCTCGGCCGCGCGGCCGTTCCAGTGGATGGCCGTCTACGCCGCGCTGTTCCTGACCGCGCACGAGGCTCGCCGTCACGCGCTGGCGATCACGATCGGGTGCTTCGGCGCCGCGGTGGCCAGCGGCGTCGACGGCGCGGTGGTCCAGGCCGCGATCGTCTGCGCTACCGTGTGGGTCGGGACGATGCTGCTGAGCGCGCTCGTCGCCCGCTTGCGCACGCAGGCCGACACCGACCATCTCACCGGCTTGCTGAATCGCACCGGCTTCGTGGCCGCGGCCAACCGCGAGCACGCGCTGGCGGGTCGCACCGGCACGCCGCTGACGGTCGCGCTGCTCGACCTCGACGGGTTCAAGCATGTCAACGACGTGCACGGGCACGCGGCGGGGGACCGGGTCCTCGCAGAGCTCGCCGCGGCATGGACGCGCACGCTGCGACCCGGCGACGTGCTGGCGCGCTACGGGGGCGACGAGTTTGTCGTGATGTTCCCGGCGACGTCGGAAGGTGACGCCGTGGGACCGCTGGACCGCATGCGCGCCGCACATGCGGCCCACTGGTCGGACGGCGTCGTCGAATGGCGTCAGGGGGAGACCCTGCAGACCTGCCTGGGGCGCGCCGACGACCGCCTCTACGAGGCGAAGGCGGCGCGGCGGGCGCGGCTGACGAAGATCAGTCCCGCGCCCGCGTGATCTGCGCGAGCCGCTCGAGCGACTGACGCAGCAGACGCGAGATCTGCATCTGCGAGACGCCGATCTCGGCGGCGATCTCGCTCTGCGTCATGTCCTCGACGAAGCGCAGCCGCAGAATCTTCTGCTCGCGCTCGGGCAGGCATCTGACGGCCGATCCGAGCATCGCGCGCGCCTCGGCGCGGTCGAAGCCGTCGTCGGCGCTTCCGAGCGTGTCGGCGATCGTGGTGTCGGTACCACCGTCGTCATGTCCGCCGGTGGGTGCCGCAAGCGACAGCGCGGTGCGGTTGGAGAGCGCGCCGAGCGCCTCAACGACGGCCTCGAGGCTCGCGCCCGTGCGCTCGGCCAGCTGGCGGGGCGTGGCGGCGCTTCCGGTTTCGCTTTCGATCGCCTCAGCGGCCGACCGCACTCTGAGCGCCAGCTCCTGCGTGCCGCGGGCGACGTGGACGCCCCAGCCCGTGTCGCGGAAATGGCGCAGCAGCTCGCCGACGATCGTCGGCTGCGCGAACGTCGAGAAGCTGTGCCCGCGCTCTGGGTCGAAGCGGTCGACGGCTTTGATGAGTCCGAGCGACGCCACCTGCACGAGGTCGTCGAGCGGCTCGCTGCCGCGTCGATAGCGACGCGCCAGGGCGCGTGCCAGCGGCAGGTGCTCCGCGATCAACGCCTCGCGAGCATGGCGATCTCCCTTGCGCGCACGCGTAGCCAGCGCCCGCGTGCGCAATGCGTTTGTCGACGCGCCTCCGTGCAGCAGCTCCAGCTGGGGCGCGCTCCCGGTTCCGTGCCTCATGGGCTTCCGACCTACCCGGTGCTGAACGGCGGCAATCACGGGTTTTCGGCTGTCCGCTGCGACACCGCGGTTAGCGGGCTCAAATGCCCTGCCCCGGCTTTACACTCTAGTAAATGGTAAGACTCGCCTGATGGCATCCCACAGCCCTGCCCACCCTGCTCGCCCGCCTGCGCCGTCGACCCGGCGGCGTCTGCCTGCCTCCGAGCGGCGCGTCCTGATTTTGGACGCGGCCTTGCGAGCCTTTGCGGCGAACGGCTACGACGGCGCGGCGATGGACGAGATCGCTGAGGCCGCGGGCATTTCGAAGGCCGTCGTCTACGACCACGTCGCGTCCAAGCGGGAGCTGTACACCCAGCTGCTGCACACCATCCGCGGCGAGCTCGAGGGCCTCGTCGAAGACGCGCTGCGCGCACCCGGCGAGGACGGCGAGGAACGCGTACGTGCGGCCGTCGACGCGATCTACGGCTATGTCGAACAGCATCCCGAGGCGTCTCGGCTGCTCGTGCTCGAGCTCCAGGGCGCAAACGTCTCGGCGATCGGCCGCGAGCTGGAGGAGAAGCTCGCGGATGCGCTCGCGCGCACGCTCGGCGCCGAGACGCCGATGTTCGACCATCGATCAGACCGCGGCCTGCAGCTGGAGCTCCTCGCCGAGCTGCTCAAGTCCGTCGTCCTGGGGGGCGCAGGCTGGTGGTACCGGCATCCGCAGGTCCCGCGGGCCGACCTCGTCGAGCGCACCGTCGAGGTGTTGTGGCCGGCGATCGGGCGCGCGCTCGCCGCCTGAGCCGACGCGTCTGCGCTACCAGGCTTGCGTGTCGCCGCAGCGCGGGCAGCCGACCGTCGCCGAGACGGCCGCCTCGAACACGTAGCCGCAGGAACAGCGGTAGGCGGCACGATCCTCCGGACCGCCGGCCGCGCGCTCACGCGCGTGCGGCGCCGGTTCCTGGTCCATGCGCACGACGCGTGCCTGCATCCGGCGCCCGATGCGCGGGCGGGTCCTGGAGCGATGCGGTCGGGTGCGCACGGTCATGAGCAGGAACGCCATGAGCAGGTAAAGGTTTCGGCGGCGACGTCCCAATTCCTCGCCCATGCATCGGCAGACCCGTCCGCGGCCATGAGGGGTCTGTCAGAATCGGCCACGGATGAACCCGTCTCGCAAGCGCAGGATCCGACTGGTCGTCGCGCTCACGGCTGCCCTGCTGGCCGCGAGCGCGCTGATCTACACGAGCTTCAGCGCCGGCAGCGACGAGCAGACGGCCGGACAGCTGCTCGACGGCGCCGTTGCCGGCAGGACCTACACGCTCGCCGGCACCGTCAAGGACGGCTCGGTCAGACGCGCCGACGGCGTCCTGTGGTTCAGCGTGCGGGATCCGCACCGGCCGGTGGCCGTGCGTGTCCGCTACACCGGCCTCGTGCCCGACCCCTTCCGCGAGGGGCGTGGCGTGATGGTCAAGGTCCAGCGCGGCCAGGGCGAGGTGTTCGTGGGGGAGAAGGACACGATGGTCACGAAGTGCCCGTCGAAGTTCCAGGTCGCTCCGCCGAGACCGGGCAGCGGCGGCCCCGCGAGCGCGACCTGAAGCCATGGCAACCGTCGGTCGCGCTCTGCTGATCGTCGCGTTCGCCGTCGCGCTCTACGGCGTCGCGGCCTCGTTGTACGGCGCCTTCGCCGGCGGCCGCGCGTGGGTCGACTCCGGTCGCCGTGCCGTCTACGCGCTCGCGGGCGTGCTGACGATCGCCTTCGCGATCATGGAGATCGCGTTCCTGCGCTCCGACTTCTCCTTCAACGTCGTCGCGACGCACTCGAGCACGACGACGCCGACGTTCTACAAGGCGACGGCGGCGTGGTCCTCGCAGGAGGGCTCGCTCTTGCTGTGGGTGTGGCTGCTGTCGGTGTGGTCGAGTCTCGCGCTCGCCTTGACGCGCCGCCGCGTGCGCGCGGTCGCGCCGGTCGCCACGGCCGTACTGCTGACGTTCGCGTCGTTCTTCCTGATGCTGACGATCTTCTTCGCGCAGCCGTTCGAGACGCTCGCGGCCGTCCCGCAGGAGGGGACGGGTCTGAACCCGCTGCTGCGCCACCCGGCGATGATGTTCCACCCCCCGATGCTGTACTCGGGATACACGCTGTTCTCGATCCCGTTCGCGTTCGCGATCGGGGCGCTCGCGACGCGGCGGCTGAACAGCGAGTGGATCGTCTCCACGCGCCGCTTCGCGCTCGCGGCCTGGCTGTGCCTCGGCGTCGGGATCGTGCTCGGCGCGCGCTGGTCCTACACCGAGCTGGGATGGGGGGGCTACTGGGCCTGGGACCCGGTCGAGAACGCGTCGCTCTTGCCGTGGCTCACCGGCACCGCGTTCATCCACTCGATCATGATCCAGGAGCGGCGCGGGATGCTGAAGGTGTGGAACGCGTCGCTGGTGCTGGCGACCGGCACGCTCGCGATCCTCGGCACGTTCCTCGTGCGCTCGGGGATCCTCGACTCGATCCACGCGTTCGGGGCATCGACGCTCGGGGTGCCGTTCCTGATCCTGATCGGTGCAATGGTGCTCGGCTCGGTCGGGCTCGTCGTGTGGCGGCGCGCCGATCTCGCGAGCGAGCACCGGCTCGACTCGCTGTTCTCGCGCGAGGCGGTCTTCCTGCTGCAGAACGTGCTGCTCGTGGCGCTCGCGTTCGTCGTCTGGTGGGGGACGTTCTTCCCGCTGATCTCCGAGGCGGTCACGGGCACGCGCGCGTCGGTCGGGCCGCCGTGGTTCGACAAGTACATCGTGCCGCTTGCGTTCCTGATCGTCGCGCTGTCGGGCACCGGGCCGCTCGTGCCGTGCCGGCGGCTGACGCTCGCGAGCGTGCGGCGCGGCTTCGTGCTGCCGGGTATCGCGGCGCTGGTGACGGTGCTCGCGCTGCTGGCGGTCCCCGGCGCGTGGGCCGAGCCGAAGGCGGCGGCGTTCGCGGGTGTCGTGGCGTTCGTGCTGACGAGCGTGGGCCAGGAGCTG
>JACZCZ010142155.1_pt1 | contig 11441 bp, 6 predicted proteins | sample 8641811 | NCBI WGS metagenome assembly JACZCZ01 (sample SAMN15324610, study PRJNA640507) | soil metagenome | isolation source: intercropping peanut in the first line | place: China: Luxin town, Laibin City, Guangxi Province | collected 2019-07-25 | depth 10cm m | reverse complement strand
GGGGGGGGGGCGCGGGGTCGCGCGAGCGCGCTCGTGGGAGGGGGGGGCGAAACAAAGAAAAAAAGCACCCCGGCCGCCCCGGGGGCCGCCGCGCTTGCTCGAGAGATCGTCCGATCAGTTGCTCGCCGAGATGCGGGCTCCTGATCCCGGGGGCACCGCGGTGAACGTCACCTCCTGTCCTGCCGTCGCCGACAGGGCGCGAAGCTGCGAGTCGCTGATGTTCGCGCTGCCATCATCGGGCGACCAGGTGCCGCTCGAGACTTCGTACAGGTAGCCGCGAGTCGCCCCACCGACTGCAACCTTGGCGACGAGATCGCATTCCCTGACGTTACCGCCAAGAACTTGCGACACGAAAGGAGCTCGCGCCCGGGCGATCAGCAGATCGATGCGCGGATTCACGGCCGGACCGTTCGTGTTCGTCAGCGTGATCTGCTGACCGACGATCGGCGCGAGGTCCGTGTCGAACGCCAGCGTGTACGCCTCCAGGTTCTTCAGCGTCGCGCTGTCCGGGATACCCACGTTCGGACCGAGCAGGTTGTTCCGGAACACCACGGCGCTCAGGAAGCGCTCTACCGTGTCCACGACGCCGTCGTTCGTCAGGCCGAAGCCCCGGACCTGGTCGCCCAGGTTGCCGCTCTCCGGCAGGTCGAAGAAGCGCGAATCGGGGAAGCCGAACATGCCGATCTTCGTGTAGATGTTGCGCAGGTGCGGGATCTTGAAGATCTGCGTGATGCCTTCGAAGCTCGCCCGGCCATCGGTGCCGAAGAAGCCTTTCGATGCATCGACGACATGGCAGCCGTTGCAGTTGAAGCCGTTGTCCTCGCCGATCGCGATGCCGTCGGATCGGCGGCTGCCGAAGTAGAAGGCGGCGCCGGCTGCCTGCGCTGGCGTCAGCGAATTGTCGAGGTTGCGCACGGGATTCGGCGGCAGCTGCACCTGCAGCTGGAAATCCGTGAACTTCTGCATTTCATCGCGCGTCGGCATCGTTGCCCTGCCGAGCAGGCCCTCGAAAGCCACGATGAAGTTCATGAACGACAGTTCGGAATCGAACGGCGGTTGCGTCCGCGTATCGACACCGAAGAAGCCGTTCGCGCGATCGCCGCGCCAATGCATCGCGCCGGCGTTCACCATGCCGCGAAGGGTTTGCGTCGTCATCGGCCCCTTCATCGGGTGGAACTCATCCGGGTTGCCGGTGCCGTTGATCAACGAACCGGGGAACGTCGTCACCGTCTGGAACAACAGCAGTTCGACCGGCGTCGCCAGGCGCTTCGGGATCGGATTGGAGGTCACGACGTCGTCCGGATTGCCCAGGTCCCACGCCAGCTCGTCCTTGTCGCCGAAGATGTGGCAGCTCGCGCACGAAGCTTCGCCATTGGCCGAGGAGAACGAGGCGTCGTAGAGGAACTTGCGTCCCTGCACCACGCTCGCCGGCTCCGGGTTCGGCAACGCGATGTTGGATACCTGCGCCTTGTTCGCGAGATTGATCGCCTTCACCGAGTTGTCGAAACGTGTCATCACGTAGAGGCGATTGCGGGCTTCATCGAGAATCAGGCCGCTCGGACCGCCGCCGCCGACGCTGATGTAGTTCGCGCTGGCAGTCTTCGGGTCGAACGTGTTGTTCTCGAGCGCCGCGGTATCGAAGACGCCGATCTTGCTCGAACCGAACGCTGCGACATACAGCTTCTGGCCATTGCTGCTGACGACCATGTCGAGCGGCGTGGAGAGGCTGTGATTCTTCGTGGTCGGATCGAAACCCGACTCGTTGGCCAGCAGGCTGTAGTTGATGTGCTTGTTCAGATGGCGCGGCGCGATCGTCGATCCCGAGAGCACCGTAATGCGCATCTGCGCCAGGTTGCCCTGGACCGTGCTGCCGCCCTTGATGCCCGGACCTTCGAAGCGCGTCATGTTCTGTGCGTCGCTGTTGCTGACGTAGACCTTGCCGCTCACCGGATTGGTGGCCATGTTGAACAGCGTAGTGCCGACACCGGTGTAGAACGCCGTTTGCGCGAGCGTATTGGCATTGATCGCGAACACGTCCTTGTCCGGCAGCTTGAAGCGGATGGCGTTGTTCCAGCTGCGTCCGAGGGTGTCCTCCCAGCGGCTGCGCGACTTGTTGTACTTCACGATCAGGCCGACTTCGGGCGCGAGCTTGCCCTGCGCGTTCGTCCTTGGGCCTGCCATGCCACCGGGCATTCCCGTGTTGAACAGCGGGGGATTGTCTTCGAGCACGAGGCACGGCAGGAATGTGACGAAGCCGTCGCAGACGGATTCCAGATTCACAGGAGCCGTCTGGTTGCCCGAGCTCAGGATCGCGGCATACACCGTCTGTCGATCCGGGCTCACAGTGAGTGCACGAGGTGTGTCACCGAACAGGGACACGATTCGCATTGGTGTGCCGCCGACTGTCGTCCCGAGACTGGCGGGATTGAAGACCCAGACGTCGGCCCGAGGAATTCCCGGTGTCGTGAGCTGTGGATCTCCCGCCCCCGGAACACCCGCGATCGACGAGTGAGTCCGGTGCTGGCCTCGATGCGCCGTCGTGACGAACGCGTAGTTGTTCGTGCCGGCAAATACGATATCGCGAGGCTCATCGCCGACGAGCAGCGTCCGTGTGACACGCGGCGTGCCGCTCAAGGACACGACACTGATGCTGTCCGAGAGATGGTTGACCACCCAGACTTCAGTGGCACTGCGGACCGCTACTGCCACGGGCTCGAGGCCGACAGGTACTCGGGCCGTGTGCGTCAGCCCGGTCCCGGTGATCGAGAAAATCTCGAGTGAGTTGTTGGGCGTGTTGACCGCGAACAGCCGGGTGCCGTCCGCGGATCGGGCCAGCGGCCGCACATGGCCGCTCTCGAAGGTGATGAAGTCGGGTGATTGAGCGAATGCGGGCGCCGATATCCCTAGCGCCGCGATCGCGCCCAGCAGCGTCGATGCGATGGAAGTCCCCCTGCTCATATGCCTCTCCATTCCGATGGGTGTTGGTCTTGAATGGCCAAGCGGGCACGCCCGCATGGGTGCCACGGGATACTAGGAGGGGGGCTTCAGGCACACACCCTCCGATCGGAGGGGCGAGACGCGAATTGCAGAGATCGGTGAGTACGGACTTGACGCGCTCCGTCACGCCCGCGCGACGGGAGCGATTCTCAGTCGATCAGCCGCAGCTCCCTCGCCCTCACCAGTGCCCCGGTCCGCGTATTCACATCCAGCTTCGTGAAGACGTTCTTCAGATGCCACTTGGCCGTGGACAGCGTGATCCGGGAATGGTCACTGATCTGCTGATTGCTCAGGCCCTGGGCGAGCAGCTTGAGGATGTCGACTTCACGATCGGTCAGCGGCTCGAGCGGCAGCGGCGGCCGCATGGAGATCTCCGTACGGGATGCAGGCTTGTCCACGAAGACGTTGTCGAACTTACGCAAGTAATGCGCCGGAAGCATGCACCGCAGCCGCCTCTGTTCGATGCTCATGCGGACGAGCTGTGTCAACCCTGGCGTTTCATCGAACACGCCACGGGTGAATCCATGCCCCCGTGTCAGCGAAAGCGCGCGATCCAACGCATCGAACGCCGCAGCCGCCTGTCTGTCCTGCCATAGACAACATGCCAGCAACGCTTCCAGCCGCGTCTCCCGATAGACGTACTGCACACTGCGGGCGGCATCGCGCAACACCCGCAGTATTGCTATCGCCTCCGTGTGACGAGCCGAGGCGATCAGCCACGTCACGTACGCCACTCCATAGCGTTCCCACGCTTCGTCATACGGCCGTGCCTGGTTCCACTCCTGCCGTTCCGCCATCGCTATCAGCCCAGCGTCGGTTGCAACCGATCGAGCGCGCTCCAACTGACCTGATCGCAACGCGAGCAGGATCTCTTCGCCGATCACCTGCGCCAGAAAGCGGTGATGCGTGCCTCCTTCGAGAACGCCGTGCAGGTAGTCAAGGAGGCGGCGCGCCTCTTCCGTCTGACCGGCGATGGCCTTCGTTCGCGCCAGGGTGACGTACGCCGCCGTGCAGTTCTCTATGGTCGATGCCACGGAAAGGAGCGGAAGGACCTCAACGCACAACGCTTCTGCCTCGGCCAGTCGATTCTCCTCGTAGCGGATGTAGGCCAATGCAGTCGCCGCGTTCATCCACGCAGGATTGCGCCGGCCGCTTCTCACCGCCGCATACATCTCCTCACAACGATTCGTCGCTGCACGCATGTCCCCTTGCGCACGATCGGCCAGTGACGCCACGACATCCGCGTAGCCGGCGCCGTAGTGCCCCGCGTGCCGCAGAATGTCTCGTGCACGAATGGCAACTCGACGCGCTGCGTCGAACTGGTTGTGTCGCAATTTCATGTAGGCTCGAAGCGTAAGCAGCGTGCCCGTCAGGAATGCATCCGCGCTTGCCGGAAGTCCGCCGGAATCCTCTATGTCAAGCGAGCCTTCCGTGTCCGACAGTACTGCGTACATGGTCTGAAGCAGACGCATACTTCCCGCTTCAGCGGAATCCAGCTGATCGCCGCGAGCTTCCTGTAGTTCCCTGAGCGTCGCGGCCGCTGCGTCGAATCGGCGAGACAGGATGAGCGCTGCGATGTAGGAGCGGCACACAGCCACCTCTCTCATCATCTCGGCGCGCGACAGCTTCTCGCTCCAGCGCAGAACCTCCGGGATCTCGCCACTTTGAAGCCACTGGGCGGTGCAATGCGCCAGCAGTTCCCCCCGCCATGCGTCGTTGCGAGAGGCGAAGGCATGCTGGAGCGCCTCTTCATAGAGATGATGTTCGGCCAACCACCGACTCGCCCGCTCATGCAGCGCCGCGAGCCGCCTTGCTCCGTCGCTTCGAGCGCTGCCGCGGAGGAAATCGAGGAATAGCGTGTGATATCTGTACCAGTGACGATGACTATCGAGCGGCTGGATGAACAACTGGGCCCGCTCCAGGTGCTCCAGCATCGCCTGGCTCTCGCATGTGTCGAGTAGCGCATCGCAAAGTTCGCCGGTCATCCTGTCAACGATGCTGCTCACCAGCAGGAACTCACGCACCGCCGGCGACTGCTCCTGGAGAACCGACTCGCCGAGGTAGCGGGCGACCTCCACGTGCGAACCCGCAAAGCTCTCCAGCCCGTCTGCGCACGGCTGTTCGCAGGCGAGGAGCGCGAGCTTCGCGCCCGCGATCCAGCCCTCGGTCCGGTCGCGAATGCAATCCGCTTCATGCATCGACAGCGATCGGCCACAGAGACCGCGCGCGAGCTCCGCAATCTGGCTTGAGTCGAACTTCAGTTCCTCAGCGCCCAGGAATCCGAGCTGATCCTCGAGCTTCAGACTTCCAAGACTCAGCTCCGGCATGCATCGGCCCGCAATGACCCAGTGCACGTGGCCTGGCGAACGGCGCAGCATCAGATCGAACGCACGCACGAGCAAAGGCGCCTTCAGGGACTGAAAATCGTCGATCACGATCGTCAGCGGCGCATCCAGGTCGTTCAGCCGCTCGATGAAACTCAGCGTGGCGGAATCGATCAGGGCCGGCTCGGCAAGCTCCTCGCGCCGGCCGACGATCCACGCATCGAATGCCGGAGCCACACTGCGCACCGCGCCGATGAGATAGCTGAACAGCCGCGCCGGATCGGCATCCTGCTCGTCGAGCGAGAGCCAGGCAATCGCCTCTGTGGATGCTCGCCGCGCGTACCACTGCGAGAGCAGCGTCGTCTTGCCGGAACCGATCGGTGCACAGAGGAGCGTGAGCCGGCGTTGCGACAACGTGTCGAGCGCGCCGATCAACGACGCGCGCTCCACGAGAGCCATCGTCTGCAACGGTGGCTTGAGCTTCGAGTTGATCAGATGCGGCGAACCGAAGTCGCTGCCGATCTGCGAGGAAGATGGTGTATGCGCTGGCTCCGCATACGCGGCTGCGCTCTGCCCCCTGAGCTGGTTTCGCACCGTTTTCTACGCCGGACGTGCAGATGCTCCAGGCGCGAAGAAAGGACGTCGCTTTCCTCCTACGCGCTTGTGCGTACTCACGCGCCATGCGGTGTGGACTTATGTCCACTCGCGCATGCCGCGCACCCCCTTTCACTCAATCCCTTTCACTCCAGATTGACTCGTCAACCGCATCGGCGCGAACGCCGGGCACGGTCGATTATGCCGCTGTGCGCGAACGGAGTCATAAGGGGTGACCCCGGAAACAGGGAAAGTTCGGCGGCGAAATCGCCGCTGAGACTGCAATCCGGAACTGGAGGAGAAAGGACGCGACCGCGAAGCCGATCGCGGCCGTCCTGGGAGCCGATTCGGTTCTCTGTCGCTATCGCGATGGCGTCCGGCTGAAGCCGGACCACAACGAGAGGCCGCGCTGCACGTCTGCCTGTAGGTCCCTCTTCCAGTGGGACGTCAGGCCGAAGGCCTCGGATCAGGCGGCGTTCGCCTGCGAAACCGGCGCCGAGCTGCGAATCAGGTGATCGAACGCGCTGAGCGCTGCCTTCGACCCCTCGCCCATCGCGATCACGATCTGCTTGTACGGCGTGGTCGTCGCATCGCCTGCCGCGAATACTCCCGGCAGCGAAGTCGCACCACGCGCGTCAACTTCGATCTCGCCGCGTCCGCTCAGCGTCACCGAACCCTTCAGCCAATCCGTGTTCGGGAGCAGTCCGATCTGCACGAACACGCCTTCGAGCTCGATCCGATGCTGATCGCCGCTGCCGCGGTCCTTGTAGCTGAGCGCAGTCACCTTGCCGCTCTCGCCGTGCACCTCCGTGGTCTGTGCGGAGAGAATGACACGAACGTTAGGCAGGCTGCGGAGCTTGCGCTGCAGGACTTCGTCGGCGCGCAACTTGCCGTCGAACTCGATGAGCGTGACGTGGGTAACAATGCCCGCCAGGTCAATCGCCGCTTCAACGCCAGAGTTGCCACCACCGATCACGGCGACGCGCTTTCCCTTGAAGAGCGGGCCGTCACAGTGCGGACAGTACGCCACTCCGCGACCGCGATACTCCCGCTCGCCGGGCACATTCATCTCACGCCAGCGAGCGCCAGTGGCGACCACGACACTGCGGCTACGCAGGGCCGCGCCGCTCGCGAGCTTCACGGTAATCAGACCATCAGCGTCCGCCGGCACGAGCTGCTCGGCGCGCTGTAGATTCATGATGTCGACCTCGTAGGCCTTGACGTGCTCTTCCAGAGCAGCCGCCATCTTTGGACCTTCGGTCTCCTTCACCGAAATGAAATTCTCGATACCGAGCGTGTCGAGCACCTGCCCACCGAAGCGCTCCGATACAACGCCGGTCTTCACGCCTTTGCGTGCGGCATAGACAGCCGCGGCAGCCCCGGCAGGGCCGCCGCCGACGATGAGGACGTCGAACGCGCCCTTCGCATTGATCTGTTCGGCCTGTCGCGCATCCGCGTTCGTGTCGACCTTCGCCAGGATTTCCTCGATGGACATGCGGCCCTGTCCGAACTCCTTGCCGTTCAGGAATACCATCGGGACCGCCAGCACCTGGCGGGTCTCCACTTCCTTCTGGAACACAGCGCCATCGATCATGGTGCTCGTGACGTTCGGATTGAGCACCGCCATCAGGTTCAGCGCCTGGACGACATCAGGACAGTTGTGGCAGCTCAGTGAAATGAATATCTCGAACTTGAACTCGCCACGCAGCGACTTGATCTGCTCGATCACCGCCGCATCGACCTTCGGCGGATAGCCGCCAGCCTGCAGCAGCGCCAGCACGAGCGAAGTGAATTCATGGCCCATCGGCACGCCAGCAAAGCGGATCTTGATGTCATGGCCCGGGCTGCCGACGGAGAACGACGGCTTGCGCTCGTCATCGCCGGTCTCACTGAGTGAGAGCAACGGCGACAGTGTGGCGATGTCGCGCAACAGGTCGCGCATCTCGAGTGAAGCATCGCCCTCGTCCAGCGAGGCCACGAGCTCGACAGGCCGCGTAAGCCGTTCGAGATAGGTCTGGAGCTGTTGGCGAAGCGTTGCGTCGAGCATGATTTCTCCAATTGAATCGGTGATCCAGAGCTGAGACCTCCCCATCGACGGGGAGGTCTCAGTGACCATCTACTTCGTCATACCCACATGAAGCGGGTCCATCGGCACTGATGGATTCCCGCGTGCGCGGGAATGACGGTCGGCTTAGATCTTGCCGACCAGGTCCAGCGACGGAGCCAGGGTCTTCTGACCAGGCGTCCACTTGGCCGGGCAGACTTCGCCCGGGTGAGCGGCAACGTACTGGGCGGCCTGCACCTTGCGGAGCAGTTCCTTGGCGTCGCGGCCGATGCCGAGGTCGTTGATCTCAGCGACCTTGATCTGGCCTTCGGGGTTCACGAGGAACGTGCCGCGCAGCGCGAGGCCTTCTTCCTCGATCAGCACGCCGAAGTTGCGGCTGATGGCGTGGGTCGGGTCGCCCAGCATCGGATACTGGATCTTCTTGATCGTCTCCGAGGCGTCGTGCCACGCCTTGTGGGTGAAGTGCGTATCCGTCGACACGCTGTACACCTCGACGCCGAGCTTCTTGAACTCGGAGTACAGGTCGGCCACGTCGCCCAGCTCGGTCGGGCAGACGAAGGTGAAATCGGCGGGATAGAAGAAGAACACCGACCACTTGCCCTTGAGGTCCGCATCCGACACCGGCACGAACTTGCCGTTGTGGTAAGCGGTCGTCTTGAAAGGCTTGATGGTCGTATTGATCAAAGAAGTCATCGACATCGTCTCCTTGGGTTAATCGCAGTGCCTGGAGAGGGACCCCCAGGCGACGGTGCATAAGATAGTTGCTGCAGCGCCAAAGAGCCAGTCGATGGTTTCGTACAGCTCGATAGACAGCCCCTATCAGAAGGGTGAGAGGGTCACCCGGATTCGCGCGATCCCGGCACGGCGAATCCAGCTTTCCTGAGTACCTCGCTCGCGGCTTCGCTACGCAGGAACTTGAGGTAGTCGCCAGCCGACGCGCCCGCCGACTTCGTCAGACCGATCGGATAAGTGATGGCAGGGTGAGTGTTCTCGGGGAACACGTCGACCAGTCGCACCTTCGGTTCGGCTGCCGCATCGGTCGCATAGACGATGCCGAGCGGTGCTTCGCCGCGAGCGACGTAACTCAGCGCAACGCGAACGTTCTCTGCCCGGGCCAATCGCGGCTCCAGCACGCCCCACACCCCAAGGGAGGTCAACGCGGCCTTCGCATACCTTCCTGCAGGCACGGAATCGGGATCGCCGACGGCCAGACGTCCCCTTTCACCAAGGGCTGCAGCTATGGGCGCTGCAGGCGCGAGCTTGATCGCTGCTGAGCTGTCGGCCGGTGCGATCAATACGAGGCGATTGCCCACCAGATCCGATCTCGATCCCGCTTTGATGAAGCCCCGGCTGTCTAGATAGTCCATCCACTCCTGGTCGGCGGACACGAACGCATCGACCCTCGCGCCGGACTCGATCTGCTTCGCAAGCGCGGAGCTGGCCGCGAAGGACAGCTTCACCGGAACGCCGGTCGATTGAGTATAGGCATCGCTGATTCTCTGGAGGCTGTCGGTGAGGGACACCGCGGCGAATACCAGCAGCGGTTCCCTGGCCTGCTCGGCTGCCAGGACGGGGCTCAGCGTCATTCCAATGATCAGAACGGCCAGCCACCTGAAACGGGAGCGAAGAGTCATGTCACACCTCCATGGTTCGATCGCCGCCGGCTTGGCGCCGTGACGCTACTGCGCTACGTTCGTTGCTTCGCTTCGGGAGAGCCTTCGAATGAGCAAGCTTCGCGTCACGCTGCGGGTCGACTTCGACCGCAACAACGCCATCGGCCCCGGGAAAATCGCGCTGCTCGAAAAGATGCGCGAGCACGGATCGCTCTCCCAGGCCGCCAGGGCGCTCGACATGAGCTATCGACGCGCTTGGCAGCTCCTCAACAGCCTCAACCAGTCCTTCCGCGAACCACTCGTGGTGACTGCCATCGGCGGAAGCGGCGGCGGCGGGTCCACGCTCACGGCGCTGGGCGAATCGATGATCGCCACCTACCGCGATTTCGAAGAGGCGATGAATGCGAGAGCGGACAAGCAGTTCGGGCCGTTTCTGAAGAACGTCAGCGGCGGCAGCTCGAGCACGCGCCGCCCGGTCTCGAAGTCCCAGCAAGCCACCGCCAAACCCGCCCGCAAGACCAACCGGCACTGATTTCAGCGAGCGCTGCAGAGATTTCTGCCCAGTCACCATCCGCTATCCGCCATCCGCTTCAAGCGCCCGTCGGCCGAAGCTCGACTGCAATGAATCGACGATCCTGCGTTCTAGACTGCTCCGCTCGTTGAACGCGCGCGCGAGGATACCCTGCGCTATCTCCGGATGGCTATAGCGATGCTTGCGCAACCGCTGGGTATCGGCAGCGTTCGTGAACGAGGTTTGCGGAAGGTGGGAGCGGACGGCGGAAGTCCGTCCGCTCCCTGTGCTGGAATCAGCGTGTCGGCGCGATATCGGCCCGATGTCCCTTCAATCCGTAGTGGGCGATGAAGAGGTAGCACACCGCCGGGATGATGAAGGAGTACAGCAGGTTGATATCGGCGAAGTAGCCCTGGACCAGCGGCACGATCGCGCCGCCGACGATCGCCATGCACAGAACGCCGGAAGCAGCACCCGTGTGCTTGCCCAGGCCTTCGATGGCGAGCGTGAAGATCGTCGGGAACATGATCGAGTTGAACAGGCCGATGGCGAGCAATGCCCACATCGCAGTCTTGCCGGCGAAGAGCATCACGATCAGCAGCAGGACGATCGCTGCGACAGCGTTGAACGCGAGCACCTTGCCCGGCTTCACGTATCGCATCACCCACGCACCGATGAACCGGCCAACCATCGCGCCGCCCCAGTAGTACGAAAGGTACTTGCCCGCGGTCTGTTCGCTCAGGCCGGCGATGTCCGGATTCGCCATGAAATTGACCGCGAAGCTGCCGATCGACACTTCGGCGCCGACGTAGACGAAGATGCCGATCGCACCCAGGACCAGGTGCCGATAGCCCCACACGCTGTCGTGATGCTGATGCGCACCGCCGGCGGCGGAAGCTTCCGCGGAGGGTTCCTGAGCTTCGATCTGCGGCAGCTTCACGATGGCAATCAGCACGGCGATCACGAACAACGTCGCGGCGAGCGCGAGATACGGCCCCTGCACCGTCGCGGCTTCCGCAGCCTGGTCGGCGACCGGATCACCGGAGGGCGTGATCGTCGACAGGATCAGCACCGAGCCGAGGAACGGCCCGATCGTCGTTCCGAGCGAGTTGAACGCCTGAGTCAGCGTGAGACGGCTCGATGCGGTGCGCGGCGGGCCGAGAATCGCGACGTACGGATTGGCGGCGACCTGCAGCAGCGTAATGCCCGAGGCGAGGACGAACAGCGCACCGAGGAAGAACGGATACGACTGCGATCCCGCTGCCGGGTAGAACAGCAGACAGCCGATGCCGGCCGTCGAAAGGCCGATGATGATCCCGCGCTTGTACCCCGCCCGT
>JACZCZ010320885.1_pt1 | contig 11446 bp, 7 predicted proteins | sample 8641811 | NCBI WGS metagenome assembly JACZCZ01 (sample SAMN15324610, study PRJNA640507) | soil metagenome | isolation source: intercropping peanut in the first line | place: China: Luxin town, Laibin City, Guangxi Province | collected 2019-07-25 | depth 10cm m | reverse complement strand
TCGTACTGAGTACCGATGCTGTACTTTTCCTCGGGCGTGAACGGCGTGACCATCGACAGCGCGAAGCCGGACCCCAACGCCGCAGGGCTCAGCGACGAGTAATCGAAGTCCTGCCAACTCGCGCTCATATCCACCGACAGATTGCCGAAACGCAACTGCGCTTCTACCTCGAGTCCCGTCGACTCCGCATCACCCGCGTTCAACATCACGCCCGAAGGGAACGTGCCGCCGACCGGGTTGTAGAACGGCAGCGATGGGTCTGGCTGCACCGGCAAATTCGGATTGAAGAACGGCGTGGAGGTCTCGACCTGAATATCCTGGTAATCGTTGCGGAACAGCGCCATGTTCAACCGAACCCGACGATCCGCAAGGTCGAGCTTGAGACCCACCTCGAACGTGTCCAGCTGCTCCTGATCCAACGGGACGAGCTGGTTGTCGTAGAAGGGCCTCGGGCTCACGCCACCCCCGCGAAAACCCGTGGAGTATTGAGCGTATCCGAGCACGGCGTCGGACCAACGCCGGTCGATCGCGACGCGGTAATCCGCTCGACTCTCGTCGTACAGCACCCGCGCGCCGTCGATCGACTCGATCAGAAATACGGGCCCGCCGTTCGGATTGATGCGGTTGAAGGTGTAGTCCTTCTCTTCTTCGGTGTAACGGACACCCAACGTGAGGTTCATCGCCTCCGTCAAGTGCGTAGTCGTGTGGAAAAAGACAGAGCTGTTCGACGAAAGGATCACGTCGTTGTGCACGAAGTCGAGCAGACCGCCGATCGCGAGCAAGCGCCCGCCGAGCCCGCCCTCGGCGTCGAAGTAATACAAACCCGCGGTGTAGTCGAACCGATCCGAAGGCGAGTGATTGAAACGCACTTCCTGGCTGAACTGCTCTTGCGACATCGACGGCGCGGAAACCGACGAGAACAGCGGAGAACCGTCGTTGTCCGTGCTGAATGCGCCGCGAGTATCGCGATAGGCGGTGATCGACTTCATCGACAAGTTGTCGCCGATCGACCAGTCGACCGTAGCGGCCAAGCCATATGCATCGATGGAGTTGCGCGGCGCGACGGAAATGCCGAGTTGCGGCGCGGAGTATGTCGAATAGTTCGTGAATAGATTGTCGGTCAGGAATTGCGGCCCGTAAGTCACACCTAGCCAGCTCACGGCCGGGTCCACGCCGGCACGCAGCAGTTTGTTCGCCTGCGGCTCATCCTCGGCGCGATAGACGTCGGCGACGACGTTCACGTCGACGTCATCGCCTGGTAGCCAACGTAAAGCGAACCGGCCGGCTGCGCTGTCCGTGCCGCCTTCCGTGCCGAGCAGGCAGTCAGCTTCCGCAGTTGCCGACGGTAACGGCGATGTCGGGTTGGCGCACCGATAGTCGAGCCGGTACATGTAGCCGTCTTGATGCTTCGAGGAACCCGACACGCGTGCGAACAGCTTGTCCGGCACGAGCGTGAACTCGCCCGCGCCGCGCAGATCGAGACGCTCGTCCGTGCCATACACCGCCTCCACGTAGCTCTCGCCATCGCCCGTCGGACGCTTCGAGACCAGGCGCACGGCGCCTCCGATCGAGTTGCGACCTGCGAGCGTGCCCTGCGGCCCGCGGAGAATCTCGACCCTTTCGAGATCGAGCAAGTCGAGCACCGCACCAAAGAGCGTGGAGTAATAAACGTCGTCGAGATACATGCCGACGCCGGGCTCGAGTGCCAGGTTGAAATCGTCCTGGCCGATGCCGCGAATGGCGATCTGTGCGGAATTGCCGAAACCTTGCGGCGACGGCTGCATGATCACACTGGGTGCCTGAGCCGAAACGTCGAGGATCGTTCGCTGGCTGCGAGCGCGGAGCGCTTCGTCACCAACGGCGGTAATCGCGAGCGGCGTATCTTGGAGATTCTGCTCGCGGAATTGCGCCGTCACGACGATCTCTTCGACCGCCCCTTCGTTGACCGCTTGAGGCGCGTTTTGTCCATGCGCCGCGCCGCTCGCTGCCGATAGCACGGCAACCGAGGCGACCATGCCAGCTCCTTTGACCCCCTTCACTCGAACCTCCTGACGACAATTATTGACTTACGAGTTAAATATAGACGGCTCCACTGCTCAAATCTACCCGAGTTTATTGTCATCAGCGACACACTAATCGGGAGCACCAGGCGTGCGGAATGGTGGGACGAGAACGCGGCGCGAAATCTGGCGCTCCGATTGCCAGGGCCGGAGCCGTGAGCTCCGTGGCGAAGGGCCGCCGCGTCTCTTACCGAGACGCGGGCGACTTCGTGCCGAGGACGGCAGCTACCAAGGAGCGCACGAACGTGCGCGTGTCGCGCTCGGTGAAAGCTCGCTTGGCAAGAAACGCGTGCATGCTCCGCGCCTCGATCGTCCCGATCAACGCCTCGGTCACGATGGCCGGGTCACAATCGACCTTGCCGGCGCGCACTGCCTCGCGAAGCCACTTTGCGAGCGCGCGGCGAAGGCGCCTCGGCGTCGCATCGGAGAAGTCGTCCGTCGGTTTCGGGCGAAGACCGGCAGCGTAGAGTGTGAACGTCGCCGGAATCTCCGCGTCGGCAAAGCGCGCAATTGCGTCCGCGATTCTGATGAGCTGTGCGTCCAGTGGGCCGCCGTCGAACTGCCGGCCCTCCAGCTCTTGAAGTACCGGCGGATCGGGCGGCCAGAGCGCTGCAGAAATCAGCTTGTTCTTGGTGCCCATGCGGACGAACAACGTCGCGGGCGACACGCCGAGCTCTTTGGCGACCACAGATACCGGTACTTGGACACCTTGCTCGAGAAACACCTTGCGAGCGACTCGCGTGATTTGGGCGTCACTTATTTCGCGGCGTCGGGACAAGAGGCACCTCGATGGTTTGCCGCGCGATTACGTGCGTCCGCCGCTCACGGCAGCGCGAAAACGAACAGCTGGTTGCCCGTCCCGACTTTGAGCTCGGGCGTGAGCCGAGCAAGTCCGAACACGTGGCCAGACGGCCCGGTGCTCACGGCGACGTACTGCTTGCCATTCACTGCGAAGCTCACAGGATAGCCGTTGACGGGGGAGCCGAGGTTCACTTCCCATAGCTGCTCGCCGCTGCGCTGGTCGTAGGCGCGGAACCGACCATTGACGTCGCCGCCGAACAGAAGCCCGCCCCCCGTCGTTAGTAGCGACAAGGTGCCGGCCCGCTGCTCGATCTGCCACTCCGTAGCACCGGTCGAGACTGAGATGGCGTCGATTCTGCCGACGTTCTCGGCGCCAGGCGTGATCTGAACCGTGTTGCGAAACGCGTAGAGGTCGTCGAGGCTCTGCCCCGCACCGGACGTGGCCCTCATACACGTGTTCTCGAGCGGGAAATACATGAGCCCTGTCAGCGGGCTGTACGCGCCGGCGGGATAATTCTTGCCGCCGCGCGTCGCCGGGCAAATCAGCTTCTCCTGGCCGGGCGCCGTGAACAGCATGTCGCGATTGATCGCGGCAGCGCCGGATTCCACGTTGAGATCCTCGATCACGTTCTGCACCGTCGTCTCGCGCGCCCAGAGGAACTGCCCGGTCGTGCGGTCGAGCGTATAGACGAGGCCCGTCTTGCCGGGGATGCCGGTGATCACTTTGCGCACCTCGCCGGAGCGCGCACGCGGATTCACCCAGCGCACGGCGTCTGCATCGGGGACGACCGCCGTGTCGATCAGCAGGCGCTCGAACGGATGATCGAGGTCCCAGTGGTCGACGAGATGTTGAAAGTACCAAACGATCTCGCCCGAAGCCGCGTCGATCGCGAGCGTCGAGTTGTGGTAGAGATACTGCTCCGCATTGCCGCCGAGCATGAACTTCGGTGCCGGCGACGTCACCGACGTGCCAACGTAGAGTTGGTTCAGCTCGGGGTCGTAGCTCGGCACCATCCACGAGCCGACATGCCAACGTTTTTCGTAAGGCACGTCGCCCCACGTTTCGTCGCCCGGCTCGCCCGGCTTCGGGATCGTGCGCCTGCGCCAGGTCTCTCTGCCGGTCTTGGCATCGAACGCCGTGATCACGCACGCCTCGGGCCCGCCTTCGGGCTCGCAGCTGCGGCCCGAGACGACCTGGCCGTTCGCGACGATCGGACCGGAGCTGTGCTTCGCGCCCTTGCGATAGTCGAGGATGAACGTCTCCCACGCGAGCTCGCCCGTGCGCGCGTCGAGCGCATAGGCGTAACCGTCGGCTCCGTTGTCGAGAATCAGGTGATCGTAGATCGCGAGATTGCGGTTCGTCGGGAACGCCGGCAGATACTCGCCGACGTCGTCGGGCACGCGCCGCCGATATTCCCAGAGCAAATCGCCGGTCGCCGCGTCGAGCGCTTGCGTGATGTCGTTCGGATTCGGAAAGAACATCACACCGTCGTGAACGAGCGGCGTGCCTTCCTGATCGCCAGGCGCTAGCGCCCGGCTCCAAACGAGCCGAAGCTGCCCGACGTTGCCCGCCGTAATCTCGTCGAGCGGGCTATAGCCCCAGCTGTTGAACGTTCCTCGCCACATGAGCCAATCGGCCGGCGGCGGGTTCGCGAGCATCGCGTCGGTAACCGGGGTCAGGCGCGTCGTCGGCTGTGCCGTAGCGCACAGGCTCGCCGCCCAGCAAATACTCCCAACGGCAATAGCGCGACCGCGAAGACGCATGCAAGTCCCCTGAGGTTTTGTTGTCGCGGAATAGTAACCGAGCGCCACGCGGGATGGATCAACCCGGTAACGCACAACTAGTCAGTGGGCGTCAGCCGCAGAATCGGCGCCTTCGTGCCCTCACCGAGCGTGATGGCGAGATAGATGAGCCCATCGGGCCCTTCGTGCACGTCGCGGATGCGGCCTACCCCCTCGACGAGCGTCGACACGTTGCGAATCGCATCGCCGTCGAGCTCGACGCGCGTCAGCTTCATGCCCGCGAGCTCGCTGATCAGCGCGTTGCCGCGCCAGGCCGGGAAACGCTTGCCCGAGTAGAACACGACGTTCGATGGCGCGATCGACGCCGGCCAGAAGTGGCGCGGCTCCTCCATGTCGGGCCTACTCGGAATCGACTGAAACCCAGTGACGTCGGTGTGGTTGCGGCCCTTGCTCACGATCGGCCAGCCATAGTTATGCCCCGGCAGCAACAGGTTGAGCTCATCACCGCCGATCGGGCCATGCTCGACGGACCACATCGCACCAGTCTCCGGCCGAAACGCGAGCCCCTGCGGATCGCGGTGACCCAGGGTGAAGATCTCCGGCAACGCGCCGGCACGGTCAACGAACGGATTGTCGGCCGGCACGCTGCCATCGAGATTCAGGCGCAGAACTTTGCCGAGGTGGTTATCGATGTGCTGAGCGGGATGCTCCGAGAGGTCGCGCCCCGTCCTATAAAACGCGCTGCGGTCCGCAATGCTCAAGAACACGTGACCGCTCGCGTCGAAGGCGAGCCGGCTGCCGTAGTGCGCGCGCGCCTCACCCCACGCCTTCGTCTCGATGACTTCCTCGAGATCCGTGAGCCGAACGCCGTCGAAGCGCGCGCGGACGAGCGCGGTGGTCCCGAGCGAGTCGTCGGCATTCGACTTCGCAATCGTCATGTAGACCCAGCGGCTCGTCGCGAAGTCCGGCGCTAGCTTCAGGTCCATGAGGCCGCCTTGCCCGCCCGCACGCACCTTCGGCACACCCTCTACCGGCGCAGCCTGCAGCTGCCCACCGCGAATCAGCCGCAAGCGCCCCGCTTTCTGCGATGACGCAAGTCGCGTACAACTTCAACAACCTCTGGTTCGCGGCTCATGCCGAGAATTGGCCGCTCGCGCAGTTTTACGTCAACGAGACGCGCACGCGGCTCCGCTGGGCGTTGCGCATCACGCCCGTGCGCAAAATCTCGACCGGCAATCTTGAGCTTCAGCCGCTCCTCGACGCGCTCGAAAAAGATCCGTTCACGAAGGTCGGCGAAGCCGTCGCCGCGAAAAACGCGGTTGCGCTCGAGACTGCGTATCGCACGACACTCGAAGCGTGCCACGCCTGCCACGCGGCGAGCGAGAAGGGCTATCTCGAGCTCCAGGTGCCGACGGCGCCGGCCGAGCCGATGATTCGCTTCGCGCCGCGCTGAGGGCAGGTTGGCGTGCGTTCCGCGTGGCGCTGACCGGCAGTATCGTCGCGCTACGCCGCGCGCACAGCCGAATCAGCGGTGCGCGCTCCAGTCGCCAGTCATGAGTAATTCGACCGATGCGAAGCGGCGCGCGTGTTTGTCGACTCGCAAGACGTCGCCGCTACTTCACTATGGTGACCGGGCACGCCGCCAGATAGATCACCTTGTTGGCCACCGATCCAAGCATCAGGCCCGCGAAACGGCCTCGCCCGCGGTTGCCCATCACGATCGCAAAGCAGCGACGCTTCTTTGCGAACGCAACGATGGTGCTGGCCGGGTCGCCGATCACCGTGAATAGGCGCGCCTTAATCTTCGACTTCTTGATCAGCACCCGGGTGGTTCTGAGCGCTTCGTCCGCCGCGCGCCTTTGGTGCTCGGCAATCATTGCCTTGGTGACTCGGCGGCCGGCGTGCATAGGGGGCTGCACATTCAGAACAAACAGAGCCGTATCAGGAATTTTCGCAGCAAATTTTAGCGCCCTAGTGGCCGCTTCCGAGCCATCCACCGGAATCAGCAGCTTCTTTGTTGGCACGTGGGACCTCGTTCGTCGACATCGTTGTTCGGCAGTCGCCGTCGAGTCTAGCAGGCAACCGTGAGGCCCTCATTCCCACTCAATCATTCCCAACCGCATAACCCGCTGTTCCAGCTGCCTCCCTCCGCGTCGTCCCGAGTTAATGCCGTCAAGAATTCCGTCGGAACGTTTCGCTGGAAGGCAATAGATCACGAAAGAACGCGAAGGGGAAACCTCCTTAGATCCCCCTAGCCGCACCCTCGGGGTGTCTGCCGCACAGAGCTTTTACCGTCCGAGCGAAAATTACTCACCGTCAAAATAGCGACACTCATCCATGCTGATCGCCCGCGTAGGCTGAATCAGCATCGCCACTGTGCGCCACACGGAACTCGCGTCCGATCGGTTCAAAGGATTGCGGCAGGACTGATGGCAGCCGAGTCACGCGTTAATATTATTGTGTCATTGGCAAGCGTAAGGCAGAGCGTTCCATGCGCATGGTTCTACTGCTCTTATTGTCAACCGCGACCCTGGGTGGCAATACCGCTTTGGCGCAAGGCAACGCTGAAGCGGCCTCCACGGACGAGATCATCGTACGCGGTCAACGCCTTGCCGATTTCAGGGCAGAGATGGAAAAGGCGCGCGAGCGTGCCTACGACATCTTCAATGACCTTAACAGCGATGACGACTTCGATGTCCACTGTCGCGATGAGGGCCGAACAGGCACGCGATCGACACAGCGCGTGTGCCGTCCGCGATTCGAGAGCCGAATTTCAAGCGCTGCAGCGCAGGAATACTTGGCGATGTTGTCCTGGTCTTGCCCGGGCGATGCCGTTACGGGATTCATCGACACGCAGAAGTGCATGTTTAACGGCGTCGGGCAGCGTGCGACGGCCAATGCTCAGGGCGTCGAGAGTCAAGCTCTGTCGAGGCGCGAACAGATGAATGCAGAGATTCTTCGCCTCGCGCGGCAGAACTTGCAATTTGGGCAGGCGATCCTCGATTTCTACGAAGCAAGTCAGCGCTACGAGGAGGCGCGTTCGCGCCGACAGGAGCGCTAGGCGGCTCGCCGACGGTGCCCGGTTCCGGGGAAACACCCTCAATTCAGCGAGCCGCCGTTCGGTGAGCGCTCGTACCATCCCCGGTTACGACGGCGTGTTGCACGGGCTGGGACAACATCGAGACCAGGTGCAGCGCACGCTTCCGTCCGAAGCATTACACAGGAATCTCGGCCACGCCGACTAACGGTATCACCCAGATCTGCCACGAAACGCTGCGGTACAACGCACGCACGGTAAGCGCAGTATGAAGGCAAGAGGGTAGCGCAGAGCCGTCACTCCCACTCGATCATTTCCCAGCGCGCTAACCCGTTGTTGCACTTACGACTTCGAGCATCGAAGCTCTTCAATACCATCAGACATACCGTCGAAACGGACCGCTGGACGACGATAGATCCCGATAGATAACGAACAACGCCGAGGCACATGTTGTCGTAGTCGCTCCTTCCGCAGCTCAACACGTTCAGGCGCCGGCCAGTTTTACCGTCAAGCGCGAAGAGTTATATCGTCGAACGCACCCCGAAACAAACCGCTGGAACGCGACCCATCGCGATAGACGTCGCAAGCAAGTCCTACGCGGGTTTGTTCTTGTCGCAAATGCCGCCGAGCGTGAATCCAGACATTTACCGTCAAGCGGAAAGATTGCTCGGGATCGCTCTCATAAATCACGAACAGCGGCTTCGACGAGCGTGAATCCGATCTTCTCTTGCTCGAGCCGCACTCGCTCACCTAGTCGGTCGAAACGCAGGTCGTCAAAGAGCGATTGCTCGTGATCACCGAGCGCCGGCAGATCCCGCAGCGAGCGACCCTGGCTAGGCTCCTCCGTCCAAAGAGTGCGGTGCACTAGCAAGGTTTGATGGTCCATGAGAAACGATCGCGTATCGGGCCAGCGGGCCCGCAGCCGGCTGAGAATCGAAAAACCATGCGTATCCAGGTCACCCCAGTAGTGCAGAGGCTGACGCCCGAGCCACTCCACATCGCCGAGCAGTTCGATTGCATAGCCGCCTCCGAAAATCGCAAGGGCATTACGACGATCGGGCAGGGTGAGAAAGTTAATCTTGTTCTCTGTGACGATGACGTGCTCACATGCGGGCGCAAACGCCATGAACTGCGACAGCGGGACGGTTGCGTCAGTAATGCGATCCGCGAGGGCGCGCCGCGAATCGAGCCAGCGGAAGCGGATCGGCGGCCCCTCATACCGAAGGCCATAGCGTCGCTCGAAACCGCGATTGGATAGCCCGCGCACGGATGCGTCGATGGCCTCTGGCGGCAGCAGAAGATCGAGCCACTCGGCCAAGAGCGCTTTGTGCGTTTCAATGAACTTCCCGTCCACGCCGGGAACTCCGAGCTCGCGAGCGAAGCACCCAAGCCTCGGGTGTTCCCGGAAACGAGCGACGGTCGCGAGCAACGGAGCAAGATCGAGTTCCAGTGCAAGCAAGGCAAGCGGCCGGCGGGCCACCCAGGCCACGAGCTGTGGCTCGCGGGACTCAAGCATCCGGGTGAGGGAGCGGAATCGGTTAAGCGCAGCGCGTTCACCGGCCACCTCCGCGAAATCCTCCACCGTCTCGAACAGAATTCTCTCCGGCACCCGCTGCTGGCCCAGCCTTTGATGAGTCATCTCACGCACCTCGAGCGAGAAGCCAGCACCTCTAGCCGCCTTGCACTCCCGTTCCAGCATCTCCGCTGCTGCTCGCAACTCCGCGAAACGGTCGAGCCATTCGCGTGCCGAAGGTTTGCGAAAAGCAACGACGTAAGGAAACAGCGATCCCGCACCGGGAAGTGTCGAGGCGAGAGGCCGTCCGGTTAGCCACATCTTTCGAGCGCGCTCGCGGATGTCCCTCGGAGAGATCATGAGATCGTGTTGTCCGATTCCCTGCCTTCCGCCGTGATCCGGAGGGCACCGGCTAACGGCGTGGCAGCGCCGACTAGGAATTGGTCCCTGCGCTCCCGATACTCGTCGATGGTAAGTGTCTGCACCATCGAATTCGCGCCGGCGTCGTTGTGAACGAAGTGCACCGCGGAGATGTACTCCTCGATCACGGCGATCTTCTGTAAGGGCGTGACGATAAGCAGTTGCAGATCGAGCGTTCCAAACAGCTCAAGTCCATAGCGCGTGCTGTCGTCGGAGCCGCGGCCGAACGCCTCGTCGATCACCACAAAGCGAAAATGGCGCTGACGTGCCTGCGTGTCGCCCAACCCGAACTGATACGCGAGCGCCGCCGCCAAAATCGTATACGCGAGCTTCTCCTTCTGCCCTCCAGACTTCCCCGATGAATCCCTGTAGAACTCCCGTTCAGCACCGTCCGCCCTCCAGCGCTCCTTCGCCCCGAACTCGAACCAGTTGCGCACATCCGCCACTTTTGCGCGCCACTTCGCGTCGAGGTCCGATTGGCCTTCGCGGCCATTCAGCCGCTCGACGAGTGCCTTCACCCGCACAAACTTCTGCTCCGTGTATAGCTCCCCTCGCTCGTCACCGCTGCTGATGCAGTCGCGCAAATCGCCTTGGAAATTGCGTACGTCCGCGTCCGGCGAGGGCAAACTCACCAACTCAATGAACGTGCCCTGGGCTCTGTCATACTCGATGCTCGTGAGCGAGCCATTGATAACCCGGATGCGCTCCTCAATACCATCGCGCCGCCGTTGCAAGTGCGCCTGGAAGGCGGCCATGCTGTTGATGGTTTCCTTGTTCAGCAGCTCTTTAAAGCGAGTTTGAAAGCGAGGGAGATCATCTTTCTTCAACTTCTGTAGCTGACGACGGTACTCCGCGAGCGCGCCGGTGTTCGCATCCATTTCCGCCGTTTCCGCCGCGTACGCTGCCTTGTAGCGTTCCATCTGCCTGACGATGGCCTCCCGAAGACGCCCGGCCGTCTTGTCGTCGGCATCGATCTTGTCCTGTAGTGCTTTCCGCATGTTCTGCTGCTGGCTCGGCAAAGCCCTAAGCTCAAGCGGTTGCTCGCCGAGAGCCGCCGCGCGCCACTCTTCTAACGTCGCGGTGTTTGCTGCGAGATCGTAGTCGGGAATCGAATGCCGTTCCCGAAAAGCAGTCTCGCGATCAATACGCATCTGCTCGATCCGATCGATGACGGCGCCGAGTCGTCTGCTTGCGTCTTCTCGCTTCCCGTCCGCTTCCCGATGGCGCTCATCGAGCCTCTCGAGCTGCCCGCGCAACGTTCGGAGAGCATCGTCGGATTCCTCTATTGCGCGCTTCTCGTCCTGCAGCTTCTCGATAAGCGCGGCGGTTCCCCGCCAGTCGATGCGGGTAAAGTCCTTTAGCTCCAGAAGCGACTCGGCCGCGCGTAGGCGTTGTTCCTGCTCTCGGCGCTGCTGATTGATCTTTTCTCTCTGAGCATTGAGCGCCACTAGGCCTCGTCGTAGCTCGTTCTGCTCTGTGCGCAACACCTTGATCTTCGCCTTGTTGTCCCAACCCAGGACGTAGCGGGAGCGGTCGTCGATTGACCGCCGATCGTCTTTTTCATGGCGCCGTTCATTCGACTTGATTTGGCCGCTGCGGGTCAGTGCTCGAGGAAGTCGCTCGAAATCGATCATTGACTCGCAGCAGCTGTGATCGAACTGCCCGGCGAGCTCCCGATCGAGGAAGCTGTAGAACTCGCTATCTGGTTTGATCTCAAGCTTCCGTGAGACTGCCGCTACAGAGACAGCACGCGAGGCCGTCCGCGCAACAGCGGCCTTCCGCCGCAGATAGAGGAGGCGCCCTCGCAGGTGCGTGCGGACGACGTATTGCGCCACCTGCGAGTACAGAAATTCCGGCACCAGCAGACTGAGG
>JACZCZ010111156.1_pt1 | contig 11447 bp, 3 predicted proteins | sample 8641811 | NCBI WGS metagenome assembly JACZCZ01 (sample SAMN15324610, study PRJNA640507) | soil metagenome | isolation source: intercropping peanut in the first line | place: China: Luxin town, Laibin City, Guangxi Province | collected 2019-07-25 | depth 10cm m | reverse complement strand
TCCGGGCCTGTTTCACAATCGCCCGTATTTCAAGCCACTTCCGCGCTCTCAAACCGGTCGATCTCGCCCACGCGCGCTCACCCAGCCTCTTACCGACCTGGCGAGCGCACCGACTCTACGTCCACGAACCGCGTCCCGCCACACCGTAGGGGCGGGTTTCAAACCCGCCCTGTCGACCACCGCCCGGTCGACGACGTCACCACCAGCACGTGACGCATCGTCACTGAGCGTTCGTTACGTTTGTGCAAAAACGCCCCGGTGGCTCTTCCGCGTCCAAATCTGATCGCGTACACGTCGCTCGGCACGTCACGAGAGCGTGACGCTGCGTGCGTTCAGTGTTCGTGGGCGGTCGTGCAGCCACTCCTCTCTGTTGCGAGGCGCGGTGAGGCATCGCTTTGCCCGCATGCCGGGGAGAGCCGAGATGGAGTCGATTCGCAATCGGTGGTGCGCCTACGCGTTGTGCTGCGCGCTGATCACAAGCTGCCAGCCAGACACGAACGCAGACAGTCCCAGCGATGCAGCCACGTGCACGAAAGACTCCGGCGCCGACTGCGGCGTGGAAGCAGGCGCGGGGTTGGGGAACGGGACCGGCACGCTGGGTACCGGCGGGGCAGCGGGAGCTGCGGGTGCGACCGGCGCAACGGCCATGGATGCGACGTGGCCGGGCGATGGCAACTGGTTCGGCGACGCCGGACCTAGGTCAGCAGATGGCGCGTCCTTAGACCTAGGCTTCGGCAACGCGGAAAAGGACCCCCGCGCACCCGCGAATGCGTCTGGTGGCGTCACGCTCAAGGCCTTGCACGCACCACCACTGCTTTCGTTCGCGAGCGGCACGTTCACCCGCGCAAGCGCAGGCACCGCACAGAGCTACAACGCCGCGGGCATCACGGTTGCGGACTACGCCGTCGACGTGATCCGACCTGAAGCGCACGCATCGGATCCTGAAGGCAGTCCGACGACGTACCTCTTTGAAGGCGCGCGCACGAACTGGGCGCGCAAGGGCACCGAGCTTGACGGCGCACCGTGGGGCCAGAACTACCTGGCGTCCGCGACCAGCGCGAACCTCGCGGAACCCGTGGCTCCCGACAACACGCCATCGGCCGAGGGCGTGCACTTTGGCAACACCACCGGGGCCACCGGCATCGTGAGCACGCTATGGACCCTCGACTATCCTGCCTCGCCCGATCGCGACATGACGATGTCCGCGTACCACCAGAGTGGGCCCCTCGCTTTCTCGATGGCGTTTGCCGCCGGGAGCAGCGTCGCGCGCGCTAGCGGCAACTTCCCGCCGGCCACAGATACGACCCCGCGCTGGCGCCGATTCGACTACACGTTCGCGTACGACGAAGCGAGGATGGATTTTCCGCACAGTATGCGGCTCAAGAATCAATCGCCTTTGGTCGCCGGCCAAACCACGATCGTCTGGGGTGCTCAGCTCGAAGATGGGCCGTTCCCGTCGAGCTTCATCCGGACACCTAGCAACGCGACCGCGTCGCGCGCCGCCGATCAACTTCTGTTCACGAGCGCGCCTGCAGAGCTGCTGGGTGGTCGCTATCGGTTCGAGGTCTACCCGGAGCACGGCAGCGACGATGGATTTCGACCAAGCTCACGACCGTTCGGGCTCCGCAATGCAGACTTCGGCCTGCTCTCGTTCGGCGCCGCCACCCGCGCGATCGCGTTGCACTACGACGATAACGGAAAGACCTTCCTGCGCATCTCACAGCCCGGGCTGGAATCCACGGCGAACGCCAACGATGGTCACTACGACATCGCGCATCAGTGGAAGCGCCAAGAGCGCATCGCGATCACCGTCGACATCCCGGGCTCGCGTGTCGCGATTGAAGGCGACTGGACTCCGATCCCAGGCCTGAGCGCGTTCTCGCTGGACACCCAGGCCCAGGAGACGTTGCGCATCGGTGCGTTGCACGCGGCGAACGGCACAATGGACGCCACCACCAGCGCCTTTGCTCGAATCTCGGAGCCGCGACCGTTCTTGCCCAAGCTATGCAGCGCTAGCGGGGGCTGTCCTGACGGCTTCACCTGCGGCGAGGGCGAGAGCAAGCGCTTCGGCGACCTCAACACGGAAACCGAAGACGACGACGTGTGCTGGCCCACGGAGTGCGAAGACACCGCGCACCCCGAGTACTTTGCGCAGTACTGCGGCAGCATCGCCTCGCCCTGCGGTCTGTGTTGCGTTGGTGACGACGAGCTCGACGACTGCGCCGGCAGCACGTCCGAGTGCGGCGTCAATGCAGGCCCACGCGTTGGCATGTCCGAGGGGGCAAACGCCTGCTGGGCTGAGGGCTGCACGCACACGCCGCAACCCGCACCCGCCAACGAGCGCGAGTGCGAGACCGAAGAGTCCACTTGCGGCTTGTGTCCGGTCACCGGCGAAACGCCTTTCCTGCGCTACACGGACGGCGACTTCGCGCGTGCTTCGGTCGCCACTGCCATGGACTTCGATCCACCGACCCGTAGCGTGCTCATCCACGACTACGCCATCGACGCGATCCGCACCGAGCGCCGCACCACCGACCCGCTCGATGCCGCGGTGCTGTACCTATTCGAGGGCGTGAGCACCAACCACGCCAAGCGCTCGACCGTGATTGGTGGCCCCTCGTGGAGCAGTTACGCGCTCGTCGGCGACAAGCTCGAGCTGAACGCCGCGGTATCACCCGATTCGCTTCAGCAAGCCTCGCGTATCCCGTTCACCGCGAGCTCGGCGGCACGCGTGGCCACCACGCCGTTTGAGCTGCCCTACTCGCCGGAGCGGCTATGGTCGTTCTCGGTGTTTCACTTTGCCGGACCTGGCCGCGTGTTGGTCGTCAACCGCGACGGCGTGGTGTCCAACTCGGCGAGCTTTGCAGGCGACGGTCTGTGGCGCCGTTACGAGCACACAACCCCAAGTGGCACTGGCGCAACGATGCACTCATTCCAGTTGCGCAACATCGAGACCAATCCTGCTGCAACCGATCTCGTCGCCTGGGGCGCGCAGGCCGAATCAAGTCCGTTCCCCACAAGCTTTATCCGCGTGATCAACAGCCCCCTGGATCGCGCTCCCGACGTGTTGAGGTTCACGTCCACTCCCGCCGAGATCAACGCCGGGCCGTGGTCGGTCGACGTGTATCCACTGCACGGCAGCAGCGACGGTAAGTCTGGGAGTAATCCACTAGGTCTGAGTAACGCCACCTACGGCTTGTTCGCGTTCAGCGGGACGTCGAGCACGACCAGCGCCGCCACCGATCAGTACATCGCGCTCTACTACGATGCCGCAGGTGCCAGTCATCTGCGCGTGGTGCAGGGCAGCAATGTGACGGACATTCCGGTCACGTGGGCACGTCACGAGAAGCTGACGCTGACCGTCGACGTGCCCAACCATCGTGTTGCCCTCGGTGACGTCACGCGCACGGTCTCCTCGCTGACCGCGTTCCCCGCGGGCCGCATGATGGTCGGTGGTTTGTTCGCAAGCGACGGATCTCAGGCGCCGAACAGCAGCGCATTTGCACGTATGTCCGAGCCCCGTTCGTCTGGGCTCACGGCCTGCGATGAGGACAGCGACTGCCGCCAGGGCGAGGTGTGCGGCGACGACAATGGCGACAACTATGGGAGCACGAATGCGCGGGTGTGCTGGCCCGCCGCGTGTGAGACGGACTTTGAGGCGCGGTGCGGGAGTGTGAATTCGGAGTGTGGGGTGTGTAAGGCGTGCGACTCGAACGCAGACTGCGCGTACGGCGAATCGTGTGGCGTCGACAACAGCGGAGCGTTCGGCATCGAAGTTGTCGCGCGTGTTTGTTGGCCTAGGGATTGTGACTATCCGGAAGACCGCGCCGAGATGTGCGGCACCACGAGCAGCGAGTGCGGGGAGTGCCCGGTGTGTGTTCCGAGCTGTGACGGGCGCGAGTGCGGGGATGATGGCTGCGGGGGCTCGTGCGGGGCTTGCGCGTCAGGTACGACGTGCTGGCCGCTTGCAGGATCCTGTCTGGACGATGAACCCAAGCACGCCGATCCCCCGCTTCAGGCGACGGGCGTGGACTACGACAACGCGCCAGACGGCCCAATTGCGACAGCAGCTGTCGGCACGCTCGACGGTTCATTTAGTGTCGATGCGAACGGCGGCGCGAACTACGACATTCCGATCGTCGTGGCTCCGGGCATTGCAGGTCTTCAGCCCAAGCTCTCCATCCACTACAACGACAAGGCGCTGAATGGGTATCTGGGAGCAGGATGGTCGATCGACGGCTTCTCTACCATCACGCGCTGCGACAAGGCCGCTGCTATCGATGGCGTTGGCGGTTCGCCCCAACAAAGTCAAGACGATGCTTTTTGCATAGACGGTGCTCGGTTGATCGAGGTCGGAACCGTCGAGACCGAGGACTTGGGCTCCTGGTCGGTTGCGCAGAACCCTCCGCCCCAAGGCGTGTACTTGCGCAAGGAGTACAGAACCGAGCGCGACACGTCCTCTCGCGTCTACGCATACTACATGCCTAAGGATCCACGAGTCGTTGGCGTGGAAGGTCCTTGGGATGGCCCCGTAGCCTTCGAAGTCACAGAGAAGGCTGGTGACGTCCTCAAGTACCGGTCGCCATCTTGGACTCCGTTCAAAGCGACATGCGACGACGCGGCCACCGCTTGCCAATCCTGGAACCGGCAGAGCACGTGGTCTCTTGCTGTCGCGATGCGTCCAGGAATGTCTGGATCGCTTGAGGCAAACCAGATGACCGTGCGCTACCACCCCGCGCAGACGGGGTACTCCGTTCCCGAACATCCTGAGTTCTACTACGCCCAAGCGCCCATCGATTCGATCGCTTACGCCAAGCGTTACGGTCTTGTGAAGTTCGAGTACGAGGACCGCAGCGATCCTGTTGCGACGTACTACGCTGGGGTTCTTCATCGCATCGGTAGTCGCGTTTCGCGCATTCGGACCTTCTTCGCAGACAAAGTGCTTGGCACCAACCCGCAGGGTAACGCGTACTTAGTCCGCGAGTACCGCCTTCACTATGAGGAGGACGGCGCTGGCATTAGTCGTCTGTCGAGCATAGAGGAGTGTGCGCCATCGGGATCCACTGTTGTGTGCAAGGCGCCCACGACGTTCGACTATGCGCCGGATGCCGGTTTCGGGGCGCTCCAGGAGATGATCCCCAACGACCATCAGCTCTGGTACTCGTACGAAGCCGGGGACGAAGATCATCGTCGCCTCGATCGCGATCTCCCGATTCAAGTAGCCGACGTCAATGGTGACGGCGCCGACGACATCATCACTCCATCGGACAACGGTGCGAGCTCGGAGAACGGAGGCGGGGACTACAGGATCATTCTCAGCCAGAAGAATGCGTCTACTGGGACGTTCGATCATCGTCTCGTAAAGACGGGAGTTCAAACCTACAAGACTAGCCTTAGCCTTCTCCAGTACTGGTGGACGGCGGGCTTCACAGGGCGCGAGTACAGCGGCGGAGTGACGTCCATTGCGCCTGTCGATATGGACGGCGACGGCGACGACGAGCTGTTCGAATTCGACTACGGCGGAACCGACAACCAGGGGGGCGACAGGTACTCGTACGTCCAGATCGGAACCTTCGGACCAGACGGCGAGTGCCAGGGGTGCACCCGTATATTCACGGACATTCCTCAGGGAACGCGCGCTTACGCCAGTGGCCCAAGTGGATACCTCATTGACTTAAACGCCGACCAAAGGCCCGATCTTTTGACCTGCAACCAGGCCGGATCCAACGGCATTTGGAGATACTACCTAGGGCGACCTGGCGGCGGATTTCAGGCAGCGGACGTCGTGGAAACAACGTTGCATGTAGACTGCGAGGGATCGCACGCGCGGATCGTGCGATCGCATGGGCGAAGCGCTCTGCAGGTGCCAGATTGGGAGGGCGATGGATGGACAGGTAATTGGTATCTCGTTGAGCTGACTGAAGCGGGCGAGCTCGCTTCCTCCCTAGGCAATCAACCGACGGTCTCTGCGGCGGATCTCAACGGTGACGGGCTGGAAGACTACGTAGCTGCAGAAAACTGGAGCGAGGGCGCGGAAGATCAGCCAGCTCAGGCGTACCAATTCTATTTGAACACCGGTGTTGGTGACTTCGCGATATCGAGCCCAGCTACAGGTTTGAACTTCTCGCCGACTCGTTGGGGCTGGGTTCATATGGACGCTAACGGTGACGGTTTGGAAGATATCCTCGGCGTTCTCGACTCCGGTGCGGTTGTGTACGCGCCTTCCGATGGCTACGGACTGGGGCAGTTGAGCCAGCCGTTCATTGCGGATGGCACACCTCTTGTGGTGCCGAACCAAGCGTTTGACTTCGACGGCGAAGACTTGCGCGGAAAGCCGATGCTCGCTGACCTCAACGGGGATGGCGAAGACGACCTCGTCTACGAGCACGATGAACGCTTCTATTTTTCGCTCTCAGGTCGAGCCAAGCGTGGCCGGCTTGTCCGAGTCACCAACGGTTTGGGCGCAACCGTTGATGTTGAATACGCGACCACAGCAACCGCCGACGTCTACTTCCACACCGGAGCTCGTTGTAACGAGTACCTCAGCTGCCGCCGGCCGCGTATGACCCTCGTTTCGGCATACGAGGCGTCGGATCAAGGTACCGCCGACATTGGCCAGGAACGAACACGTTACGAGTTCGGCTACCGGGACGGCACGTCCGGCCTGCTCGGCCGCGGATGGCTAGGTTTTGCTCTGATGCAGCAAACAGAGCTTCATGGCAGTGAATGGGTCGCTTCGCGATCGACAAGCACCGACAATTTCACGTTCCATCAGGAAACGCAGTCGTTCCCGTTTGCTGGTGTGCCGTCACAAGTCAGCGTTCGGCGTGCCGATCCGAGCTTTGAGGACTTTCCGCCGACGCTCATCGAACGAACCACAACTTACAGCGAGGTCCAGGAAGGCAGCGCGCCGGGGACATACTTTGTCTACCCCAGCAATACTGTCTTTGAGCGCATCACACGCGACTACCAGTTGCCCGGCGATCCGCTTCCTGAGGAGGAGATCCTAGATCATCGACATCGCTACCTAACCTACGACGCGTTTGGCAACGTTCGCACCGTGCGAGACGAGATGCCGAACGGCGATTCGGTTCTTCAGACCCTCACGTATGCACACGATGATGACGCGTCGCTGGAAGATGACTGGAACATCTCTCTTCTCGATCACCACGAGCAAGTTTGGGAAACCTCGGATGAAAACGTCACACAGGACACCGGAGGGTACGACGAGCGCACGCGTTCGACGGCCTTCGAGTACTGGGAAGGTAGTCGGTTTCTCAAGCGCACCGTCCGCGAGCCATCCGACCCAACGTTGCGTCTGAACACAACGTTCATGCGAGACGCCTTTGGGAATGTCACATGCGTAGCCTCTGGCGGCACGGCGGTCTATGACGAAACGTGCAGCAGTGCCTTGTCACGCAACACCAAGGTTGAGTACGACGCCTCGAATATCTACCCAAACAAGATCACAACGTCACCCGACGCAGGCACGCTACTGGAGACCTTCCTGGACTTCGATTGGCGCACGGGAAGCCTCCACACCAGGATTGATCTGCAGGGGCCCGGACCCGACGACGACCTTGCGTCCGAGGTATGGCACGACGGGTTCGGTCGAGCCGTCGCAGAACGCCGCGTCGATGGGATGGTCGCGAACGTTTCATACGCATCCGGTCTGAACGGGGTCTTTTCCGTGAGTGAGCAGATGCCCGGAGAGGCGCCAAGAACAGTCTCCTTTGACCGGGGTGGTCGGCCGATCCACATCGCTACCGCGGGCGAAGGCGGCCACGGCATGGAGGCGATCGTCGTGTACGACGCTCAAGGACGCATCACATCGAAAACGCGACCCTTCCGAACGGGCACGAACAGCCCCGATACATATCTCTATACCTATGACACCTGGGGACGCCCGCTCACTGAGACTAACCCGCGAGGGGAGGTCACGACCTACTGCTACCGTGGATTCGATACCGCTTGCGTACGAGATCCGAGGGGCTTCACCAGCTGCACGCAGCGAGATGCCCTAGGCCGAATCGTTCGGAGCACTGACCCCGTCGCATCGAGCGCGAGTACGGAATGCCTAGCCGTGGCAGATAGCATCACTACATATCCATCCACGCGCTATTGGTACAAGTTCGAATCGGTCAAGTACGTCGACGACGTCAAGGGACAGCGGCGAGTGATTCGTTACGATTCAATCGGCCGTCGCACGTATTTCTCGGATCCTGACACTCATGTAACCACGTACGAGTACAACGCTTTCGACGAGCTTGAGCGCGTCACCGATGCGAACGACCACGTGTCAGAGTTTCTATACGACAACCTCGGTCGCAAGAAGCAGCGCACGGATTTCGATGTCGCAGGGGGCGGGAACGCGGTCACGCGTTGGTTCTGGGACTATGGCGAGGACGGCGTTTGGCAGTCTGGTGAGGTTCTGGGAACGCTCCGGGAGACGCGCAACCCAGGCGGCATCAATCGCGTACTGTTCTCGTACGACGAGATCGGGCGCCCGACGAGCGTGGCGACGACCGTCGGAAGTCGTGGCTCCTATGAGATCGGCTACGAGTACAACAATCTATCGCAGCTGACCTTCGTTACGTACCCGCCAGTTCCGGGGGCAGAACCCGCGGACCGCCTTGTTGTCGGTTACGACTACGACCCAGTCACCGGAAACGTCGCTCGCATCTACAACGAGAGCGGGGGGGGCGAGGTGGAGAACTATTGGGAGCTCCTCGGCACCGATGAGTACGATCAGCTATACCAAGAGACAACTGGCGACGGTTCGCTGACAACCCGCTTGTATGACGAGCTCGGAAGAGCACAGGCGATTGAGCGCGCACAGCCCGGCGGGGTTGTGTATCAGGCGATGGCTTACAGCCGTGACGCTTCGGGGAACCTGAATTATCGCTTTGATGCGATCAGGAATTCACTCGAATCGTTCACCTACGATCATCTAAGCCGACTCTCAACGGTGAATGGCTCGGTGCCGATCGAGTACGACGCGCTGGGTAATTTTGTGTCAAGACCAGGCTTGGGCGCGTACTCGTACGCTCCCTCCCATCCCAACGCACCGTCGACTGCGAACGGAGTGAGTTACTCCTACGATGCCGTCGGCAATCGCACGCTCGAAGAGATCGCCGAAACCTGGTCGCGCAATACGGTCTACACGCGCTTCAACAAGCCGAGCGAAGTCTGGGAGGTCAATAGCGGAGTCGAAGGATTCCACAACATGATCGAGTACGACGCTGATGGGAAGCGCGTGCTCAAGCAGACGGCGTCGGCAACAACGCTGTACGCAGGTGAGTACGAGAAACGCATTCCTGCGAGCGGTTCGCCCCAGCACGTGTTCTACGTCAGCAACGGAATGCGCACGATCGCCCAGGTCACTGTGCTGGAATCAGACCCGGGTGCACCGCAAGTCTCGTACCTTCACGATGACCACCTAGGGTCCACACAGTTCGTGACGTCCGGAGACGGGAGCCAGTCGGGGTTCACGCACCTGGGCGAGCGCAGCTATGATGCTTGGGGGCTTTCTCGCGATCCAGCGACCCACGCACCTACGACACCGTCACCGACGGTCCGTATCGGCTTCACCTCGCACGAGGACGACTACGAATTCGGCCTGATCAATATGAGTGGTCGCCTGTACGATCCAACGATCGCGAGGTTCACGACTGCCGATCCCTATGTCCAAGCCCCGTTCTTTAGCCAAAGCCTGAACCGCTATGCCTATGTCTGGAACAATCCGCTGACGTACACGGACCCGACTGGCTTCTCCGTTGACGGAACGTTCGATTGCCGAGGACTTGAATGTGAGTGGGGATGGCTTGCGGAGTACATTGGCCAGCGCCCGATGCAGGTTGAATCAAATGGCTCCCCACCGGGGGCTGGCGGCGGAGCCACGGCATCGGGGGCGTTCGTACCCGCTTCGTATGTGGGAAGCGTTGAGGCGAATGCCGGACGTTCCTACGGTTCGTCATACTCGTTCTACCAGTCGCAACAGATCTCAGACACGAGTCTCCCGGATGTGGGCTTCTACGACGCCGGGGTGTCTGGTGGTGCGCTAGAGCCTAAGAGATCGCAGTCGAGTCCCAAGGCTTGGTCACCGATGGGGAGTCGGGGGTATCGGGGGGCGAAGGATCCTTGGGATGACGCTTTCAAGGCGCACGATTTCACTGGCTACCAGGAGCTGGCGGAGGCCTACCAATTCTGGGGCGGGGAAGTTCCTACGTATCTTTGGGGCGTCTTCGAGCTGACTTGGGTGGTCGGGGAAGCACTGTGGGCGAGCGCTTTCAAGACCGCGGCCTCAAAAGCACTACCGGCGCTGCGGCAGCAATACGTCAATGCGGTCGAAGCGCTTGCTGGGAGGGGTGCGGCCATGCGGGAAGCCGGCATAGGTACCGAGCAGATTGCCCGAGCTTTGCATGCCGAACGGCGGTTGCTAGGAGAGCAGTTCAAGGCGCTTACTCCGCCGGATAGACTCGCGCAGATCTACGAACGGAACCTTGCCAAGTACGGGGATAAGCTCGGGCCGTCGATTGACTGGCTGCGCGCTCGGGGGAAGACTTGGGAGCAGATCATAGAATCAGCAACCCGCTCTGGCGGCCAAGACTTGGGGTTCTAGCTATGGCTCCGAAAAACCAGAAGACGATTATTCTCGGCCCGGAGTACGACGAAGGAACTCGGCGCGCGCTGAAGGCAGTCCTGTTGAGACTAGGCGCTACCGGTACTAAGGGGAGCTGGGATGTGGGCGGCTCACAGGAAATTGAGGCGCTGCTGGTGTCACTCGACGGACATTCTCTCATCGTCGAGTCAGAGACCTACGTTGGCTTGACGATCACCGGCGACGAAGATTTGGTCGACCGTGTGGCGAACCTTGTCGCCCGCGAAATACAAAACGGGTAAGGGACTGCGGATCGCCGACCCGGGAAGTCGTGTTGGAGACACGTGATTCTTGGGTTTCAGCGCTGTCTTGAAGGCGATCTCAGCGGTCCGCTTGGAAGCGATCACGGCAAAGCGCGGTTGAATCGCCCCGAATTTTCCGGAGGCTCCATGAGTTGAGAGGATGGAGCGATGGCAAAAGGGACACGGTTTTCAAACGAGGTTCGGGAGCGTTCGGTTCGTCTGGTGTTGGAGACGGAGGACGAGCATTCGTCGCGCTGGGCTGCGATCACGTCGGTCGCGAACAAGATCGGCTGCTCGCCGGAGACGTTGCGAGCTTGGGTCCTTCAGGCTGAGCGTGATCAGGGCAAGCGCGTGGGGCTGACGACAAGCGAGCGTGACCGCCTCAAGGAGTTGGAGCGCGAGAACCGGGATCTGAAACGGGCCAACGAGATCTTGCGCAAGGCGTCTGCTTATTTTGCCCAGGCGGAGCTCGATCAGGCACTTCTAGAACCCTGAACCGCCCCGGTTTCTCCGGAGACTCAGTTAGTTGAATGCCGTGTCTGCGG
>JACZCZ010081615.1_pt1 | contig 11447 bp, 10 predicted proteins | sample 8641811 | NCBI WGS metagenome assembly JACZCZ01 (sample SAMN15324610, study PRJNA640507) | soil metagenome | isolation source: intercropping peanut in the first line | place: China: Luxin town, Laibin City, Guangxi Province | collected 2019-07-25 | depth 10cm m | reverse complement strand
GGCTATGGCCAGCGCGAGGATCGCGAACGCGCACTCGTCGCGGGCTTCGACGAGCATCTGGTCAAGCCGGTGGGTTTCGATGACCTGCAGCGAGTGTTGTCGTGATCGGAGGGAAGCCGGCGGTCACCGGCTCGCGCGCGTGATCCTGTAGAGCCACTCGCCATTCTTCAGGCGGTTGTAGGCGCGGAAATCCTTCACACCCGACCAGTCGCGGAAATCCTTGCGCATGTTCTCGGGGAAGGTCATGACCAGCGCTTCGCGGCGCTCGCTGTCTTCTTCGAGCGCCTGCACCACGTTCTTCGTGATGTCGACGATTTCATCGACCTTGAAACCCGCGGCCGAGATCATGGCCGGCGGATCCTTGTCCTGCCAGTGCAGGTCCACGTGCAGGAAGCGTCCGCCCGGCACCAGTACGCGATGCACCTCGGCGAAGAACTTCGGCGGGCTGTCGTAGAGATGCGAGGCTTCGACGTTGAGCACCACGTCCGCGCTGCCGTTCGCCAACGGTAGCGCCTCTGCGTTACCCTGCTGGAAACGGAGGTTGTTCACGTCCGCAAACCGCTTCGACGCCAGCGCGAGATTGTTCTCGCTGATGTCGATGCCCAGGTAATCGGCGGGCTGGAAACTGCGCGCCACATGGGCGGCGCCGCCGCCGCGGCCACAGCTCACTTCCACGACGCGCTTGCCTTGCAGAGGCGTGGCGCCGATGAGCTGGCGATAGAGCTGCAGGCAATATTTCTCCGGCTCCGTGCTGTCCGCGAGCTGCGCGCTCAGCGGCGCGAACCCGTAGTTCATGAACGAGAAGTCGGTGGAGAGGGTGCCGGCGGCGTTGTAGAACTGGCGCGCCTGCTCGTTGCGTGAAGGCTGGTTCATCGGGTGGTGTTGCTGCGCGTCGGGCTTCCAGGCGCGTGCGTGATCTTCATGCGCATGCCGTAGCGGGGAAACATGGTGGTGCCGGGAGCGGTCTCCACCTTTTGCGTGGGGTCGAGCGTGAGCACGAAACGCTGTGCGATGCGCGCGACGATGAGTTTGAGCTCGATCATGGCTTGCGCGGCGCCGATGCAATTGCGGTGGCCGGCGGCGAAGGGTAGATAGGCGAAGCGATGGCGCCTGGCCACTTCCTCCGGGGTGAAGCGCTCGGGGTCGAAGCGCTCGGGATCCGGGTACAGCCGCTCCTGGCGATGGATGGCGTACATGCTGATGACCACGGTCTGGCCCTTGGGCACCAGGAAGCCGCCCACGGTGTTGTCTTCCATGGCCACGCGCGAGATGGCGTGGATGGGCGAGTGCAGGCGCAGCGACTCTTCGATGACCTGCTGCGTGTACTGCAGGTTGTGGATGTCTTGTGCGTTCGGGATGCGGCCGTTCAGCGTGGCCACTTCGGCATCGAGCTTAGCGCGCACCGCCGGATGGTTCGACAGCGCCCAGTGGATCCAGCACAGGCCCGTGGCCGACGTCTCGTGGCCCGCGAAGAACATGGTGGACAACTGGTCGCGCAGCGACTTGTCGTCGAAGAGATTCCCTTCCTCGCGCGAGGTGCGCACGATGCGCGTGAGCACGCCGCAGCCTTCGTAGTCCGTGGCGCGGTGGCGCTGCACGAAGCCCAGCAGGCAGGCGTCCAGGCGCGCGATGGCCGCGTCGAACAGCGCGATCTTCTTCGGATCGGGCTTCATGAACGCGGCGATGAGGTTGCGCGGCTGCGCCGGCCAGTGGCGCTTCACGTCCGCGGCGATGTCGCAGAACTCGTCGGCGATCTCGGCGAAGGGCTCGCCCAGCAGGAACCGGCCGGACAGCAGTTGCGCGAGACGGTTGAAATCCGGCTCCACGTCGAAGGTGGCGCCGCGATCCGCATGCGCGTTCCAGCGATCGAGGAAACGTTCGGTGTGTTCACCCATCCACCCGACCTGCGCGTCGAGCGTGTCCGGCTTGAACGCCGGCTGCGTGATCACACGCTGGCGTCGCCACTCGGCGGCTTCCGACAGCAGCAGGCCCTGACCCACCAGCGCCTGGATGTGGCGATAGCGGATGTTCTTCATGTACTTGGTCCGGTGCGTGATCAGCAGCTCCTTGAGCATCTCCGGATCCGAGCACACGTACAGGTAATTCTTGCGCAGGCGCACGCGCGCCATGCCGCCGTACTCGCGCGCGACGGCGGTGACGGCTTCCATGGGATTCTTCAAAAAGGGAATCAGCGAGCCGATGATCGGCAAGCCCTTGGGTCCGGGCGGAATGCGCGGCGCGGCGGTCGCGCTTTTCGCGACCCCCGTGGCCGTTCCGACCTCGGAACTGGTTGTGCTCATCCACGCCCCCCTTCATGAGCGCCAGATTTTCGTTGCGCCCGAGCGTAGCGCACTTCCCGCCGCGTCAGGTGAATTCCGCGCCGCTTTCCGGCGACTCGGCGTGAATGATGACGGACAACATCCGGATGGGTGTCTTGAGCAATTTTTCCGGGCCATGCGGCACGGCCCCGGCAAAGGTCAGCGCGTCGCCGGCCTTGAGCAGATACGTCTCTTCTCCGTGCCTGTAGGTCAGCGAACCCTCGAGCAGGTAGATGAACTCCGTGCCCGGATGCTCGAAACCCGGAAACACTTCGCTCTTGTCGTTGAGGGTGACCAGGAAGGGTTCGAACACGCGGCGCGGTCCACGATCCGCGGCCAGCAGGTGATACGTGTGGCCGCGCTTGGTGCCGCGGCGGACCACTTCGAGGCCGCCGCCCTTGGGCACGTGCTGGGCGCCGCCGCGCGGTTTGCCCACGTCGCCGAACAATTGGGCCAGCGGCACGCCGAGCGCGGAGGTGAGGGCGGCGAGAGTTTCCAGGCTGGGCGAAACCCCGCCGTTCTCGAGCCGGCTCAACATGGCGGCGCTCAGGTCGGCGCGCTTGGCCACCTCACCGAGCGTGAGGCCCAGCGAATTGCGCAGCCGCCGCGCCGTCGCGCCGATCTGGCGCGAAACGCTGCCGCTCTCCGGCGCCGATACGGCCGCGGAAGGGGCCCGGGCTCTTGCCATAAATCACTCCTCTTGAAGACCGGGGGGCCGGTATGTTATCCGTGTGCAAACCAATTTACTGATACGCAACTCGCCTTTCGATGCCCCATCGCCTGTTGAAGTTCGCCTTTTCGAAGCGTCATCCCGAGCCGCGGATGTTCCGTTCTCCGGAAGAACTTCGGCATGGGTACGACGTGGTCATCATCGGCGGCGGTGGCCACGGCCTCGCGGCCGCGTACTACCTGGCTCGCGATCATGGCATCCGCAACGTCGCCGTGCTCGAAAAGGGGTATCTCGGCGGCGGAAACACCGCGCGCAACACCACCATCATCCGCTCCAACTACCTCACGCCCGACGGCGTGAAGTTCTACGACGCCAGCCTGAAGCTCTGGGTGGATCTCTCCACGGAGTTCGACCTCAACCTGTTCTATTCCGAGCGCGGGCATTTCACGCTGGCGCATTCGGACGCCGACCTGCGCACGGCGCGCTGGCGCGCCGAGGTGAACAAACATTACGGCGTGAACTCCGAGGTCGTGGACGCCGCCTTCGTCAAACGCCACGTGCCGCTCATCGACCTGGAATGCGGCGGACATTCGCCGATTCTCGGCGCGCTGTACCACGCGCCCGGCGCCATCGCGCGCCACGATGCGGTGGCGTGGGGGTACGCCCGCGGCGCGGATCGCCAGGGCGTGGAAATCCACCAGAACACCGAGGTGCTGGGCATCGACGTGCGCGACGGCGCCATCGCGGGTGTGCGCACGTCGAAGGGCAACATCGCGACGAAGAAAGTGTTGTGCGCCGTGGCCGGCAGCACGCCGCGCATCCTCGACATGATCGGCCTCGACACGCCGCTCGTGATCCATCCGCTGCAGGCCATGGTCAGCGAGCCGCTCAAGCCGTGGCTCGACCCCATCATCGTGTCGAGCTCGCTGCATGCGTACGTGTCGCAGAGCGCGCGCGGCGAGCTGGTGATGGGAGCCTCGCTGGATCCGCAGGAGCTGCATGCCACGCGTTCGACGCTGGACTTCGCCGAGGGACTGGCCGTGCACATGCTCGACCTGTTTCCGTTCCTGTCTGAAGTCAAAGTGCTGCGCCAGTGGGCCGGCATGGCGGACATGACGCCGGACTTCTCGCCCATCATGGGCGTCACGCCCTGCGAGGGTTTCTACCTGGACGCGGGCTGGGGCACCTGGGGTTTCAAGGCCACGCCCATTTCCGGCAAGACCATGGCGCATACGGTGGCCACGGGCGTGAATCACTCGCTGATCTCGGGTTTCGGCCTGGACCGGTTCGCCAATCTCACGCTCACGGGCGAGAAGGGCGCGGCGGCGGTGGGGCATTGATGGCAGCGCGAACATGAAGTTGCTGCGCTGTCCGCTGAACGGCGAGCGTCCGTTGCTGGAATTCGTCTGCGGCGGCGAGGTGAAAACCGAGCCCGGCGCGGACAGTTCCGACGCCGCATGGACAGCCTATCTACTGAACCGGAACAGCGTGCCACGCGTGAAGGCCGAGTGGTGGTGTCACGTGCCTTCGGGTTACTGGTTCATCGCCGAACGCGACACGGCACGCGACGAATTCGTCCGCACCTACGACGCGGCAAGCCGGGAGCGCACATGATGTACCGGCTGCCCGCCGTCGCGGGCGAGTGGATCGACCGCTCGCGCGAAGTCGCCTTCGAGTTCGAAGGCGCACGATTCACCGGGTTCGAGGGCGACACGATCTCCTCGGCGCTGGCCGCCTCGGGCGTCATGGTGCTGGGGCGCAGCTTCAAGTATCACCGCCCGCGCGGCATTCATTCCTTCGCGAACCACGACGCCAATGTGATGTTCGAAGTGGATGGCGTGCCCAACGTGCGCGGCGACGTGGTGCCCGTCTCGCCGGGAAGCCGCGTGCGCGCGGTGAACACGCGCGGTGGTGTCGCGGGTGATCGCACGCGTTTCATCGAGTGGCTGGCGCCGTTCCTGCCCGTGGGTTTCTATTACAAGGCGTTCCATGGCCGGGGTTTTCCGCGGTGGGAACGGCGCATCCGCGCATTGTCCGGGCTGGGTCGCGTGCGCGCGGACGCGCCGCGCGAACGTACCGCCAAGCGTTACGCGTTCTGCGACGTGCTGGTCGTCGGCGGTGGCGTCAGCGGCATGGCCGCGGCGCTGTCCGCCGCGGATGCGGGCGCTCGCGTGTTGCTCGTGGAAGAGAACGCGCGGCTCGGCGGCAGCGCTTCCTGGGACAAGGCCTCGGGCGCGGAGCTTGCCATGCTGGCGGAGCGCATCGCGGCCAGCGCGAGCATCGAGGTGCTTACGTCGACCTTCGCGGCGGGCTGTTACGCCGATCGCTGGGTCGCATTGGTCGAGCCTGCACGCCTGTCCAAGGCGCGCGCGGGGGCCGTGGTTTTCGCCTCGGGCGCGTGCGAGCAACCGGCGGTGTTTCGCAACAACGACCTGCCGGGCGTGATGTCGGGCTCGGCCGCGCAGCGGCTGCTGCATCGGCATGCCCTCGCGCCGGGCCGACGCGTGGCCATCCTCACGGCCAACCGTGAGGGATACGAGCTTGCCAAGGATTTGCGCGCGCACGGTGTCAAGGTGGTGGCGGTACTCGATCTGCGCGACACCAGCGGCAGCGACAACTACGGCATCGGTGACCTGCGCATGGTCGTGGGCGTGACGCCGTTGGCCGCGCGGGCGGGCCGCGAGGGTGCCGTGAGCGGTTTCGAGTTCCAGACCGGTGACGCCAATGGCGCGCCGTCGCGTGAACACCTGGAGTGTGATGCGCTGCTGGTGAGCGTTGGCTTCGCGCCGGCCAGCCAGCTCGCGACGCAGGCCGGCGTGAGCTGGCGCTTCGACGCGCCGCGCCAGCTGCACGTGCCGGACAAACTACCGCCGGGCATGTTTGTCGTGGGCCGCGCCAACGGGGTTTACGACCATGCCGCACGCCGCGAAGAGGGGCGCGCGGCCGGGGCCGAGGCCGCGGCGCATGTCGTCGGCGCCGGCCTATCTACTTCACGGCCACGTCCAGCCACGCGCGGCGGGATCCCGCGGCAGGTTTCGCATCCGTATCCGGTATTCACTCACTCGAAGGCGCGGGACTTCGTGGACCTGGACGAGGACATCCAGGTGAAGGACCTGCTCGACAGCGTGCAGGAAGGGTTCGACAGCACCGAACTGTTGAAGCGTTTCAGCACGCTCGGCATGGGGCCCTCGCAGGGCAAACATTCGAATGTGCAGGGCGCGCGTATTCTCATGCGCGCCCGCGGCGCATCGCTGGCAGACACGGCGCTGACCACGCAGCGGCCTTTCTACCATCCCGTGTCGCTCAAGCACCTCGCGGGCCGGGGCTTTCACCTGCATCGCCATGGCGCCGCGCACGTGCGCCACGAGGCGCTGCATGCAAAGTGGATGACCGTGGGAGGCTGGCAGCGCCCCGAGTACTACGTGCAGGCCGAGAGGTCGCGCGAGGACTGCATCGCCGACGAAGCCCGCGCCGTGCGCGAATCGGCCGGGCTCATCGACGTGAGCACGCTGGGCAAGATCGAGATCTTCGGCCCCGACGCGGGCGCCTTCCTCGACCGCGTCTACACGGGCAACTACTCGACGCTGCGCGTGGGCACGACGCGCTACGGGCTGATGCTCGACGAGGGCGGCATCGTTCGGGACGACGGCGTCATCGCGCGGCTCGCCGACGACCACTACTACTTCACCACCACGACCAGCGGCGCGGCGGCGGTGTATCGCGACCTCCTGTTGTGGAACACGCGCTGGCGCATGAACTGCGCGCTGGTCAATGGCACGGGCCATCGGGCCGCGTTCAACCTGGCGGGCCCCGCGAGCCGCGAGATTCTGCAGCCGCTCACGGACATCCACCTCGCCGAGGATGCATTTCCGCATCTGGGTGCGCGCGTCGGAACCGTCGCCGGCGTGCCGGCGCGCGTGCTGCGCGCGGGGTTCGTGTCCTCGCTGGGCTTCGAGATCCACGTGCCCTTCGGCGGCGCCCTCGCGGTGTGGGATGCGCTCATGTCGGCCGGCAGTCACACGGGCTTGCGCCCCTTCGGCGTCGAGGCGCAGAGGTTGCTGCGACTCGAGAAAGGCCACGCCATCGTCGCGCAGGACACCGACGCGCTCACCAATCCGTTCGAGGCGGGGCTCGGATGGGCCGTGCGCATGGACAAGCCATATTTCGTCGGCCAGCGAAGTCTTCGGATTCACGAGCGTCGCGGCGCGCGGCAACGGCTGGTCGGGTTCGTGCTGGAGGCCTCCGGCGGCGATACGCCGCGGCTGCACGAGGCCAATCTGTTCATCTCCGGCGGCGAGATCGCCGGCCGCATCACCAGCCTGGGGCATTCGGCCACGCTGGGAAAAATCATCGGCATGGGGCTGGCGGCGCCGCATCTGTCCGAGCCCGGAACCGCGCTCGACATTCGCGCCAGCGATGGGCGCATGGTGCGCGCGCGCGTCGTGAAGACACCGTTCGTGGAGGCCGCATGAGACGCGGCGATCTGTGGCTGGAGCCGGCGGCCGCGCAACGCCGCCTCGGCATCAAGGGTCCGCGCGCCGCGGAACTGCTCGGGCGCTTGGGCTTTCGCGTGCCTGGCGAGTCCAACTCCTGGGCGCCGCTGCGCGCACGGCACGGCGATGACACGCCGGATGTGATCGCGCGGCTCGGCGCCACCGAGTTCTTCATCGAAGAGAGCGGCGACGCGCAGGGTATCGAACTACTCGAGCGGGAAGTGTCGGCCGGGTTGGCCGGCGTTTATCCCGTGTTGCGCGAAGACGTCGCGCTGGTGCTGGGCGGCGCGCGAGCCAGCCATACGCTGGCCGAGGTCTGCAACATCGACTTCTCCGCGCCTGCGCATCTGCCTGGCGATGCACGCAAACCCGTGTTCATGACGCTCATGACCGGCGTGGGCGTGCTGGTGCTGCCACAACTCGAATCACGCGGCATCGTCTATCGGATCTGGTGCGACCCGAGTTTCGGGCCGTACCTGCGGGACACGCTCGCCGACATCGCCGGAGCCAGCGTGACAAGAACAACAACCGGGAGTACGCAATGAACGTCAACCAGGCCAGAGAGCTGTTCGCGAAGCACCAGATCAAGTACGTGCTCGCGCAGTTCGTCGACATCCATGGGGCGGCGAAGGCCAAGGCCGTGCCGGTGGAACACCTGGAAATGGTGCTCACCGACGGCGCCGGTTTCGCCGGCTTCGCGCTCTGGGGCTTCGGCATGGGGCCGGATGGGCCCGACTACATGGCGGTCGGCGATCTATCTACCTTGACTCCCATTCCGTGGATGCCAGGTTACGCGCGGCTGGTCTGCAACGGCACCGTGCGCGGCAAGCCGTACCCGTACTGCTCGCGCGTGACCCTGCAGAAACAGCTCGCGCGCCTCGCCGAGCGTGGCATGACGCTGTACGTGGGCATCGAGCCCGAGTTCATGCTGTTGTCGCGCGACGAGAGCGGCAAGCTCGCGCCCAGCGACCCCACCGACACGCTCGACAAGCCCTGCTATGACTACAAGGGCCTGTCGCGCACCAGCGCCGTGCTCGACGAGATGGTGGGTGCGCTGCGCGCCGTGGGCATCGACGTCTACCAGATCGACCACGAGGACGCGAACGGCCAGTTCGAGGTCAACTTCACCTACGCGGATGCGCTGAAGTCGGCCGACAACTTCACCTTCGTCAAGATGGCGGCCAGCGAGATCGCGCGCAAGCACGGGATGATCGCGTCGTTCATGCCCAAGCCTTTCAGCAACCGCACGGGCAGTGGCGCGCATTTCCACGTATCCATCGGCACCAGGGACCAGAAGAACGCCTTCGAGGACAAGGACGACAAGCGCGGGCTCTCCCTATCTACCCTGGCGTACCAGTTCCTGGCGGGCGTGCTCGCGCATGCGCGTGCGCTGGCCGCGGTGTGCGCGCCGACGGTGAATTCATACAAGAGACTCGTCGTGGGGCGTGCATTGTCGGGTGCCACCTGGGCGCCGGCCTACGTGGCCTATGGCGACAACAATCGCACGGCCTGCGTGCGTATTCCCGGAGGGCGCCTCGAATTGCGTCTGCCGGACTCGGGCTGCAACCCCTACCTGGCCTTGTCGGCCGTGGTGGCCGCCGGACTCGACGGCATCGACCGGAAGCTCGACCCCGGTGAGCCCACCAACCTGAACATGTACGAGCTCAGCCCGGCGCAGCTCGCGGACAAGAACATCGCGCTGCTGCCGCAGAACCTGCTCGAGGCCATCACCGAGCTCGAGAAGGATGAAGTGGTGAAGGCGGGGCTCGGCACGGAGCTCGCGGCCGAGTTCATCACGCTGAAGCGCATGGAGTGGACGGAATATGCGCGGCACGTTTCGGACTGGGAAACCTCCCGCTACCTGGAGTTCTTCTGATGTGCGGCATCGTCGGCCTGTTGTTGAAGGAGCCTTTCCTGCGCGATCAGCTGGGCGAGCTCATGACTCCCATGCTCGTGGGCATGACCAGCCGCGGTCCGGATTCCGCGGGCGTCGCCATCTTCGGCGACCCCGTGCCTGATGCGCACAAGGTCTCGCTGTTCTGGGGCGAAGGCGGCGCGGACTGGGCACGGCTCTCCCAGGAGTTCGGCGCCGAGTTCGATGGCGCGCACCACTGGGCGAACACCGGGCAGCACAGCGTCCTCACTACTCGCGCGGCACCCGCCGATATCCGTGCCTGGCTCGCGGACGCGGCGCCGCAGATCTACGTGTTGTCGGTGGGGCGCTCCATCGATCTCTACAAGGACATCGGCGCGCCGGCCGACATCGTCGCGCGCTACCGGTTGAACAAGGTGTCGGGTACGCATGTGGTGGCGCACACGCGCATGGCCACCGAGTCCGCGGTGACGCCGGCGCATGCGCACCCGTTCACGGCGGGCGAAGACTTCTGCCTCGTGCACAACGGGTCGCTGTCGAATCCTCACCTGGTGCGCAAGAAACTCGAGCCGTTGGGAATCGACTTCGTCACCGACAACGACACCGAGGCGGCGTGCCGCTTCTTCGAGTGGCGCATGCGCGAGGGCGACGACCTCACGACCGCCGTGAAGCGCGGCTTCGATGAGCTGGACGGCTTCTTCACCTTTCTCATGGGGACGGACAAGGAACTGCTCATCGTGCGCGACGCCTTCGCCTGCAAGCCGGCCGTCGTGGCCGAGACCGAGGACTACGTGGCCATCGCCTCGGAATTCCGCTCGCTGGCGCATCTGCCCGGCGTGCGCCACGCCAATGTGTTCGAACCCCGGCCCACGGAGATCTATTCATGGAAGGCGTGAAGGAGTTCGACCTGCTGCGCACGCCGCTGCGCGAGGTCAACCATTGGTTGCATCGCGAGGCTCCGGCATCGGGCGTGACGAAGGTGAGAATCCTGAACGCCGATGGCGCGCACTCCATCGCCGCCGGCATGAACGCGCCGCTGAACATCCACGTGGATGGCCACACGGGCTACTACCTCGGCGGCATGAACCAGCACGCCCACATCACCGTGCAGGGCAGCGCCGGTCCCGGCGTGGGCGAGAACATGATGTCGGGGTCGATTCGCGTGGAGGGCTTCGCGTCGACGGCCGCGGGCGCGTCGGCACATGGGGGCCTGCTGGTGGTGAAGGGCGACGCGGCCCTGCGCTGCGGAATATCGCTCAAGGGCGGCGACATCGTCATCGGCGGCAGCGTGGGCGACTTCTCGGCGTTCATGGCGCAGGCCGGGCGCATGGTGATCTGCGGCGACGCCGGTCACGCGCTGGGCGACTCGCTGTACGAGGCCGTGATCTACGTGCGCGGCAACGTGGCTTCGCTGGGCGCCGATGCGCGCTTCGAGGAGATGCGCGAACTTGACTACACGGCCGTGGCCACCTTGTTAGGCTCGGCCGGTCTCGACCACGACCCGCGCAGCTTCAAGCGCGTGGCCTCGGCCCGGGGTCTTTATCACTGGAATGCCGATGCCAACCAGGAATACTGAGATGAGCGAGAACCGACTGTCGCAGGAAGAATCGGCGGGCTACGACCGCAGCGTCATCGACTACATCCAGCGGGCCGCGGCCACGGGCTTGTACGAGATCCGCGGGCTCGGCGCCAAGCGCAAGGTCGCGAGCTTCGATGACCTGGTGTTCCTCGGCGCCTCGTTGTCGCGATATCCGCTGGAGGGTTACCGCGAGAAGTGTTCGACGAAAACCGTGCTGGGCACGAGGCACGCGACCAAGCCCATCGAGCTCGCCACACCCATCACCATCGCCGGCATGAGCTTTGGTGCATTGTCGGCGCGCGTGAAGGAATCGCTGGGCCGCGCGGCCACGGCGCTCGGGACTTCCACGACCACGGGCGACGGCGGCATGACGTCTGAAGAGCGCGAGAGCTCGAAGACGCTGGTGTACCAGTGCCTGCCCTCGCGCTACGGTTTCAATCCCGACGACGTGCGTCGTGCCGATGCCATCGAGATCGTCATCGGCCAGGGCGCCAAGCCCGGCGGCGGCGGCATG
>JACZCZ010176977.1_pt1 | contig 11498 bp, 12 predicted proteins | sample 8641811 | NCBI WGS metagenome assembly JACZCZ01 (sample SAMN15324610, study PRJNA640507) | soil metagenome | isolation source: intercropping peanut in the first line | place: China: Luxin town, Laibin City, Guangxi Province | collected 2019-07-25 | depth 10cm m | reverse complement strand
CGCTCCTTGGTCATGTTGTATTCCGCCAAGGTCTGGCCGTCCAAGCTGAGAATCAAGCGTGCCATGGTAGTCGTCCCAATTGCCGAGTTAGTGCTTCGCCCAAGAAGCTACGAGCCGAAGATGCCGCGGAATTTGCGCAAGATGCCGGCGTCGGCCGGAAACGAATCGGCGACGCGCACCAGAATCACGGAGACGTTGTCGCGTCCGCCGTTGTCGTTCGTCAACTTGATGAGCTGCTCGCCGACGGTGCGTACGTCGTTGCTGAACGTGCTGATCGTCAAATGGATGTCCTCGTCCTCGACCATGTCGGGTAGGCCGTCCGAGCACATCAAGAAGTAGTCGCCTTTCTGCACGTCGATCTCTTGGACTTCGACGTCCACGTTCGCTTCGACGCCGAGCGCGCGCGTAACGTAGTTGCGGTTCGTCGAGCGCTGCGCTTCTTCCTGCGAGTAGAACCCGCGATCGACGAGCTCTTGCAGCAACGAGTGGTCCATCGTGATCTGCTCGAAGCGATTGCCGCGCAGGCGGTACATGCGCGAGTCGCCGACGTGAGCGATCGAAACCTTGTTGTCGTAGAACAAGCTCGCGACGAGCGTCGTTCCCATGCCTTCGCACTGGGGTTGCGACTGCGCTGTCTGATTGATGACTTTGTTGGCGCGGAGAATGGCGTCGCGCAGCACGATCGTCTGGCGCATGTAGCCAGTGCCGGACTCGATGTCGGTGCGCTTCTCGGTCTTGCACGCTTGAGTCACGAGCTCGATGATCGTCTTGACCGCGATGCCGCTCGCTACCTCGCCCGCGTTGTACCCGCCCATGCCGTCGGCGAGCACCCATAAGCCGATATCCGGTTGGGAACCGATCGCGTCCTCGTTGTGATCCCGAACCTTGCCGACGTCCGTGACCTCGACATGCACTAGTTTGCCTTTGAGACTCATGCCTGCTGCAGCGCCTTTCGTCTATGCGTCTCAAGCCGCGCGCCGCACGGCCGCCGCCATCTCGGCGGCGGATTGGAATCGGTCGGCAGGGTCTTTGGCCAGTGCCCGGTCGATGACGTCGTCCAACCATTTGGGCAGATCGCCGCGCACCGAAGTTACAGACTCGTGCGGTTCGTTGGCGATCACGAACATGAGGTTGGTCATCGAGGCTCCGCGGAAGGGCAAAAGGCCGGTCAGAAGCTGGTACAGGCTAACACCAAGCGCGAATAAGTCAGTGTGCCCGTTCACGTTTTTCCCTTCGAGTTGCTCGGGAGACATGAACGCGGGAGTGCCTAGCACGATGCCGGTACGGGTTCGGTTGGCGTCGATCAACTTGGCGATTCCGAAGTCCGTAATCTTCACGTTGTTCGATAGAGAATCATACATAATATTGGCGGGCTTGATATCCCTGTGCACGACGTTGCGCCGGTGTGCGTACTCGAGCGCATCCGCGGCGCGGCACACCAAGTCGAGCACCGTGTCGACCGGCAATAACCTGTCCGCGGTCGCGAACTCGCTCAAGTGATGCCCTCGCACATACTCCATCGCGATGTAAGCCAAGCCGTCGGACTCGCCGACGTCGAAGATCGTCACGATGTTGGGGTGGCTCAAGCTGCCCGCGATCGTCGCCTCGCGTAAGAAACTCTCCGCCGTACTCTCGAGCGCTTCGTTGTCGTAGCCGACCGACAGATCGATGGCCTTCAAGGCAAGAATGCGATTGATCAACGGATCGCGGCCGAGATACACGTTTCCCATGGCGCCCCGGCCGATCGGCTCGAGCAGCTGGTAGCGGCCGATCGAAGGCGGCATTCGGGTTCGCTCTTCGTCGTCGGTCGGGGCATGGTCGGCGCGCACGAGGCGTTGAGCTACGTCGCGAAACTCGCCGTCGAGTTGCGCGATGCGGTGGAAGAGGTCTGCAGCCTCACCCTCTGCGGCATGCGCGCTCAAGGCGCAGGCGAGGTCGTACATCCCGGGCAGCAGAGCTGAAGTTGCCGGTAGCTGCCTGTAGAGCGCCCAAGCTTCTTTGAGCAACCCTTCATCGGCTGCCCGTCGCGCTCGTGCAAGGACTTCGTCGCCGCTCGAGCGCGTAGGCGTGTCAGGCCTTCGGCGTCGCCATGACAGCAAGGCGTTCGTGACGCGCGCCACAGCTGCAACGAGCGTGCGCGCCAGATTGCGGACCCGATCCATGGTTAACGTGCCCTCGGCGGCGCGCAGTATGGCATGCAGGCCGAGTGCGCTCGTGTGATGCGCTACCGGTTTCCCGGTCCGTGACGCAGTTCGGCTATTCTCGCGGCCATGGCAAAGGTGCGAGCGGTTTATACGTGCGGCAACTGCGGGGGGCAGCAGCCGAAATGGCAGGGGCAATGCCCCGATTGCGGCGCTTGGAACACGCTAAGCGAGTCCATCGCGTTGCCTAAACGCGCCGAGCGCGCTCAGTACACGGGCCAGGTCGAATTCACGCGGCTCGACCGCGTCGACGTCGGTACCGTCGATCGCTTGCCGACCGGGCTCGGCGAGTTCGATCGGGTTCTCGGTGGCGGCCTCGTGCCGGGAGGCGTGGTGCTCATCGGCGGTGACCCCGGCATCGGTAAGTCCACGCTGCTGCTGCGCGCGCTGACGAATCTCGCGCCGCGTCTCGCCACCTGCTACGTGACGGGCGAGGAATCGCTCGAGCAGATTGGGCTTCGCGCCCAGCGGCTGGGGGTCGGCGCCGTGCCGCTCGATATGCTCGCGGAGACCTGCGTCGAGTCCGTTCTCGCACGTGCAGCCGCGCGCGACAAGTTGGGTGTGCTCGCGATCGATTCCATCCAGACGCTGTTCAGCGAGGAGCTGCAATCGGCGCCGGGATCGGTCAGCCAAGTCCGCGAGTGTGCGGCACAGCTGACGCGCTTCGCGAAGTCGCGCAACGTCGCGACCCTATTGATCGGCCACGTGACCAAGGAAGGGACGCTTGCCGGACCGCGCGTCCTCGAGCACATGGTCGATACCGTGTTGTACTTCGAGAGCGACGTCGGCAGCCGTTTTCGCATCGTGCGTGCGGTCAAGAATCGATTCGGAGCCGCGAACGAGATGGGCTTCTTCGTCATGGGCGAAGACGGCTTCCGCGAGGTCAAGAATCCGTCTGCGATCTTCCTGGCGAGGCACGGCGCCTCCGTGCCCGGCAGCGTGACGCTCGTGACGAGAGAGGGGACGAGGCCGGTGCTCGTCGAAGTGCAGGCGCCCGTCGGCCGCGCGCAAGCGCAGTCGCCGCGGCGGTTGGCGCAGGGATTTGACACTCAGCGGCTCGGCTTACTGCTCGCGATCCTGCATCGGCATTGCGGCTTCGCGTCCAGCGACAGCGATGTGTTTGCCAACATCGTCGGCGGATTGCGGGTCGGCGAAACGGCCGCGGATCTCGCCGTCGCATTGGCCGTGGTTTCGAGCCTCACGGAGCGGCCTGTCTCCCAGGAGCTCGTGGTGTTCGGCGAGCTCGGCCTCACGGGGGAGATTCGGCCCGTGCCGTTCGGCGAGGAACGGCTGGCCGAAGCGCAGAAGCACGGCTTCAAGCGCGCAGTCGTCCCGCGTGCGAACGCGCCGCGTCGGCCGATGGGGATCGAAGTGGTTGCCGTCGATCGTTTGAGCGAAGCGCTGGCAGCCGTGCACGGGGGCGGCTGAACGCGATTAAGCAGCGGCTTTCGGCGGCGGGACGGACCCCGGTGCGAACACTCGCACGCGCGTCACTCCGTGCTCGCTGGTGTCGAGAATCTCGATGGGATAGTCCGCCACGGTCACGCCGGTTCCCGTTTCCGGAATCGTCGCGAGCTGCTCTACGATGAGGCCATTGAGCGTCTTCGGCCCGTCGGTCGGCAGGTTCCAGTTCATGACGCGGTTCAATTGGCGAACGTTGGCGCTCGCGTCCACGACGTAGCTGCGGTCGCTCTCCTTCGTGACTCCGAGATCCGTTGGCGTCGAATCCTGATCGAGCTCGCCGACGAGCTCGTTGATGATGTCCTGCGTCGTGATGAGCCCCTGCACGTCGCCGTACTCGTCGACGACGAAAGCGGAGCGCCGCCGATGCTGTTGGAAGTTGAGAAGCTGCTTGTTGAGCGGCGTGCCTTCGGGCACGAAGTACGGCTCTCGAATCCGCTCGAGCAACAGCGCTTGCGTTAGCTCGCCGCGCGCGAGCTCGGGTAGCAGGTCGCGAATGCGCGTGACGCCGATGATATTGTCGATGTACTCGCGATAGACCGGCAGGCGGTTGTGCGGGCTCGTTTGGATCAACGCCAGGTTCTCTTCCCACGAGCGATCGAGATCGATTCCGAGAATCTCTTGGCGCGGCACCATGACGTCGTCGACGGTGACCGCGTCGAGATCGAGGATGCTGAGCAGCATGCGCTGGTGACGCCGCGGCACCATGACGCCCGCCTCGGCAACGACGGTGCGCAACTCCTCGGCGCTCAAAGAGTGCGATGCGATTTGATCGGGACGTACACCGACGAGGCGCAGCAAGGCGTTCGCGACGAGGTTCAGCAGCCAGACGATCGGATACGTGACCTTCAACAGCGGGTAGTAGACCAGTGCCGCCGGCAGCGCGATTCGCGTCGGGTTCAAGGCGGCGATCGTCTTGGGCGCGACGTCGCAGAAGATGAGGACCACCACCGTGAGCAGAAAGGTGGCGACGAGCACCAAACCTTGGCCGCCGAGCCGCTGTGCCAACACCGTAACCAACGACGCGGCCGCAATGTTCACGGCGTTGTTGCCGAGCAAGATGAGGCCGATCAATCGATCCGGACGTTGCAGCAGCCACTCGGCCACGCGCGCGCCCCTATGGCCCGAGCGCGCCAAGTGGCGCAGCCGGTAGCGATTGAGGCTCATCAATGCCGTCTCGGTTCCGGAGAAGAACGCCGACAGCGCGAGTAGCACGATGATCAAAACGACCAACAAGCCGACTGGAGCTTGCACGCCCAAGGGTGTAGGGGGCCTCCGAAAGAACTAGCGCCCGATTTTTAGATTGGCGGAAGGCGAAACCGGGTGTCAAGGAAGCCGGGGGGGGCGGGGAGCCGGGCTCGTAGTGTGACCGAGTGCGCATGCTAGGCTTCCATCCCCGTCTTCGAAGTCACAGAGCTTGCAAATGTTCGATCAGCTGACAGCCCGTCTACAGGAAGCGGTGCAGCGCGTTACGGGGCGCGGCCGCATCACGGAGGACAACGTACGCGACACCGTGCGGACCATCCGCATGGCGTTGCTCGAGGCCGACGTGGCTTTACCCGTGGCGAAGGCGCTTGTCGATCGGGTTCGCGACCGGGCGCTTGGTGAGGAGGTGGCGCGGAGCCTCAACCCGGGCCAGGCGTTCGTGAAGATCGTGAACGACGAGCTGATCGCCGTCCTCGGAGGCGACGCGAGCCCGTTGAATCCGCGCGGCCAGCCGGCAGTGGTGATGCTCGTCGGCCTGCAAGGCGCCGGCAAGACCACGACGGCCGCCAAGCTTGCACGGCACCTCGCGACCACGCGCGGCGGGGCAGTACTCCTTGCGAGCACCGACGTATACCGCCCGGCCGCGCGCGATCAGCTCGCGACGCTGGCCGCCGATCTCGGTGCGGGCTTCTTCAAGAGCGACAGCGATTCGCCCGCGACGATTGCCCGCGAGGCGCTCGCGAGCGCGCAGCGCGGCGGGCAGCGGTGGCTGATCCTCGACACGGCGGGCCGGTTGCACGTCGACGCCGAAATGATGAACGAGGCGCGCGAGCTACACGCGATCGTCGAGCCCAGCGAGACGCTGTTCGTAGTCGACTCGATGGCGGGCCAAGACGCCGTGAACTCGGCGCGCGCGTTTCACGAGGCCTTGCCGCTGACGGGCGTCATTCTGACGAAGACCGACGGCGATGCGCGCGGCGGCGTCGCCTTGTCCGTCCGCGAGGTCACCGGCTTGCCGATCAAGCTCGTCGGCACGGGCGAGAAGGTCGATGCGCTCGAGGCGTTCGTTCCGTCGCGGTTCGCCTCGCGGATCCTCGGCATGGGCGACGTCGTAGGCCTCGTCGAGCAGGTCCAGAAGACGGTCGACCGCGACGAGATGGAGAAGCTCGCAGGCAAGGTCAAGCAGGGCAAGAGCTTGAGCCTCGAGGACTATCGCGAGCAGCTCAAGCAGATGGCGGGCATGGGTGGGCTGGAGCAGATACTCGACAAGCTGCCGGGGCTGAAGCCCGAGCAGCTCGCGGCCGCGAAGTTCGACCCTAAGGTGTTCCGGCGCCAGATCGGCATCATCGACTCCATGACGCCGGCCGAGCGGCGCAAACCGGATCTGATCGACGGCTCGCGCAAGCGGCGGATCGCCGCAGGCGCCGGGCTGCCGATTCAGGACGTCAGCCGCTTGCTGAAGCAGCACAAGCAGCTCGCCAAGACCATGAAGCAGCTGTCGAAGGGTGGGGGTATGCAACGCCTGCTCGGCGCCCTGCGCAAAGGAGGGGGGGCACCCCCCATGTTCCGCGGCCGGCGCTGAGAGTCCTGCGGGGCTTACACTCGGCACCCGAACTGAGTAGAATTGCGCGCCTCATTGGGCGGTCCGTCGGGCCGCCTTGGCGTTTCTAGGAACTCAAGGTTTTCGCGCTATGGTAGTCATTCGGCTGGCACGCGGCGGCACGGTCAAACGTCCCTTCTATCACGTCGTCGTGGCGGACAGCCGTCGCGCCCGCGGCGGCAAGTACATCGAGCGGCTCGGCTTCTTCAATCCCATTGCCAAGGGTGGCGAAGAGCGCCTGCGCGTCGACCTGGGCCGCGTCGACCACTGGGTCGGAAAGGGTGCGCAACCCTCCGAGCGCGTCACCGACCTGCTCAAGCAGTACCGGGCAAACGCGAAAGCGGCGTAGCGCGGTCGCGCGCCCTGCGACTCCGCAGTGAGCGCGCAACAACCGAAGTGGGTCACCCTTGGCCGCGTCAGCGGCGTGTTCGGCGTCAAGGGATGGCTCAAAGTGCAGTCCTACACGGACCCTCGCGACAACATCGTCGGTTTCGACGTATGGACGCTGCGATTGAACGGCGTGGATCGGGCATTCGAGGTCGAGGACGGTCACGGTCAAGGCGGCGGGGTCGTCGCCAAGCTACGCGGTATCGATGATCGAGATGTCGCGCGCGACTGGGCCGGCGCCGAGATCCTGATTCCGCGCGCGCAGCTTCCGCCCACGGAGGCAGGCGAGTTTTATTGGGCCGATCTCGAGGGGCTCGAGGTTCGGACGACGGCCGGGACGACGCTCGGCAAGGTCGCCTACCTGTTCGCCACGGGGAGCAACGACGTGCTGGTCTTGGACGGCTCCCCGGAACGGCTCATACCGTTCGTGTTGGGATCGGTCGTCAAGCAAGTGGATCTTGCCGCCGAGCTCATCGTCGTCGACTGGTCGCCGGATTTTTGAGCGCGACATGTATCGCTTCGGCGTGATCTCGCTGTTCCCCGAGCTCGTGGCACCGGTCATGGAGCTCGGTGTGGTAGGGCGAGCCCGCGAGCGGGGTCTCGTCGGGCTCGAGCAGGTTTCGCCGCGGGATTTCACGACCGATCGGCACCGGACGGTCGACGATCGGCCGTACGGCGGGGGTCCCGGGATGGTGCTGAAGTACGAGCCGCTGCGTGATGCGGTGCGGGCACTGCGGGAACGACTGCCGGCCGGTAGCCGCGAGTACGTCCTCGCGGCGCAGGGGCGGCCGTTCGACCAGGCGCTGGCGCGAGAATTGGCGGCCGCGCCGGGGCTGTTGTTGGTGTGCGGGCGCTACGAGGGCATCGACGAGCGCTTCACGGAGGCGGAGGTGCCCGCGGAGCTGTCGCTTGGCGACTATGTCTTGTCTGGGGGCGAGCTGGCTGCCGCGGTCGTCATAGACGCCGTGACGAGGTTGTTGCCCGGAGTGCTCGGGGACGAGAACTCGCACGTCGAGGACTCGTTCACGGCCGGTCTTCTCGATTGCCCACAGTACACGCGGCCCGAGGTGGCCGACGGCCGGCGAGTGCCGGACGTGCTGCTGGGCGGCGACCACGAGGAGATCCGGCGCTGGCGGTTGAAGCAGGCCCTGGGCCGAACCTGGCTGAAACGCCCGGAGCTCTTGGAGCAGCGCCGGCTCGACGACGAGGAAACGCGCCTTCTGGCGGACTTCGCGGCCGAGTGGCGCGAGCTGAACTCCCGCCGGTAGATGCGTAGAATAGTGTGATTTCGCGCAACGGCCACCGAACAAGAATCGCAGAGGATGTAGTTATGTCCAGGGTTATCGACCAAATCGAACAGCAGCAGCTCAAACAGGATGTGCCCGACTTTGCGCCGGGCGACACGGTGGTGGTTCAGGTGCGCGTGACGGAAGGCGATCGTGAGCGCCTCCAGGCCTACGAAGGCATCGTCATCGCGAAGCGTAACCGCGGGCTCAACTCTTCGTTTACGGTCCGAAAGGTTTCGCATGGCGAGGGCGTCGAGCGTGTGTTCCCCACGCACAGTCCCTCCGTCGCGGAAATCAAGGTGAAACGACGTGGCGATGTCCGCCGGGCCAAGCTCTACTACCTGCGCGATCTCAGCGGCAAAGCCGCCCGCATCAAAGAAAAGGTCTAACGCGCTCGACGCCGCGCAGGTGTACGTCGTCGGGCCCGTGGCACGCAGGCTCGTCGTCGCATGCCTCGCGGGCGTCGTGTTGGCGGGCTGCTCGAGCCTAGGCCGTGTTGCAGGCAACACGCTCGAGAGTGCAATCCTCAATCAGGACGACCCCGAACTCGTCGAGAGCGGTTTGCCTGCGTACCTGCTATTGCTCGACGGGTTGATCTCGCAGCGCCCCGACAACGCGACGTTGATCTCCGCCGGGGCGCAGACGTTCGCACTATACGGTTCGCGATTCGCGTCGCCCGAGCGAGCAGTCACTTTGACGGCCAAGGCGCGCCGCTACGGCGAGCGTGCGATCTGTCTTGCGCACGAGCCGGCGTGCCGCTGGAAGGACACGGACTACGCGCGTTTCGTGGCCGAGCTCGAAGGCGTCAACAAGAAGGCCATCGGCCCCCTGTACTCGTACGCGGTGAGCTGGCTCAGCAACCTCGATGCTACCAGCGAAGACTGGACGGCCGTCGCGGAGTTGCCGTGGGTCGAGGCCGTGCTCGAACGGGCGCTCGCGCTCGACGAGACGTACGAAAATGGTGCAGTGCACGGCTACCTCGGCATTTTGAACTCGCTGCGTCCGCCGGCCTTGGGCGGCAAGCCGGATGTCGCGCAGCAGCACTTCGAGCGCGCCATCGAGCTCTCGGGCGGCCGCGATTTGTCGATCAAGGTAGAATACGCGCGACGCTACGCGCGTTTGGTGTTCGATCAAGAGCTGCACGATCGGCTGCTGACGGAAGTGCTGAACGCTCCGACGGACGCGCCGTTGTATACGCTCTTTAACGTGTTGGCAAAGCAGGAAGCGCAGACTTTGCTCGCGAGCTCTAAGGAGTACTTCTGATGCGGAACCGCGGAGCAGACCGTATTCGTTCCTTGTTCGGGGTGGTGCTCGCTGCCGTGGTCGCGACGGTCGCGGCGCCGGCGAGCGCAGTCGACATCAAGATCGCAACCGTCGCGCCCGACGGCTCTCGCTGGATGCAGCAGATGCGTGCCGGCGCGGAAGAGGTGAGCTCGCGGACTGCCGGTCGTGTGGCAATCAAGTTCTATCCCGGCGGCGTCATGGGTAACGACGCTCAGGTGCTGCGCAAGATCCGCATCGGCCAGCTGCAGGGCGGCGCCTTCACGGCCGGTGGGCTCGGCGAACGTTACGGCGCGTTGAATCTCTACGGTATCCCGCTGTTGTTCCGCTCGCTCGAGGAGATCGACGCGGTACGAAGTGCGCTCGATCCGGAGCTCGCCGCGGGCCTCGACACGGCCGGCTTCGTGACCTTCGGCTTTATCGAAGGCGGCTTCGCGAACCTGCTTGCCAACGAGCCGATCCGCAGCGTGGACGACATGCGGCGCAAGAAGGTCTGGGTGCCCGAGGGCGACGGGATCAGCTTCATGGTGATGGAGGCGATGGGCTTGTCGCCGGCCGCGCTGCCCGTCACGGACGTGCTCACGGGCTTGCAGACCGGTCTCATCGATATCGCGTTTGCCTCACCCGTTGCCGCGCTCGTGCTGCAATGGCACACGAAGGTCAGATACATCACGCAGCTTCCCATCTCCTACTCGATGGGCATCTTTGCGATCGACAAAACAGTGTTCGGGCGGTTGAGCGCCGAGGACCAGCAAGTCGTCCGCGAGATCATGGGCCGCTACATCGGCGGCCTGGACCGCGAGGCGCGCGACGACAACAAGCGCGCGGCCGAGGTGCTGGCAAAATCCGGGCTGCAAACCGTAACCGTCAACGACGCGGACGTCGCAGGGTGGCGGAGCACCGTCGAAGGTCTCTACCCGCAACTGCGGCAGCGTCCCGAGATCGATCCGGCGATGTTCGACCGCCTGCTCGCGGTGCTCACAGAGTATCGGCGCGCGCATCCGTGATCTGACTGCCTTTGAGCGAGATCCAGCAGAACGGTTGGTGGGATCGCATCGATCGCGCCGCTCGCGCCGTCGAGACTTGGCTCATCGTCGCCATCTTGGGCGGGCTGATACTGCTCGGCGCCGGGCAGATCGTTCTTCGCAATTTTTTCTCAGCCGGTTTCGCGTGGAGCGACGGGTTGACGCGTCTCACCGTGTTGTGGCTTGGCCTGCTCGGGGCGCTCGCAGCGAGCCGCGACGGGCGGCACATCACGATGGGTGCGCTCGCGCGCTGGCTGCCGCCTCGCGTGCGCGTTGCAGCCGGAGTGATCGCCGATTGGTTCGGAGGCGTCGTCAGCGCGGTGCTTGCCTGGTACGCGTGGCAGTTCGTCAGTGACTCACGCGAGTTCGGCGACACGCTGCTCGGCGATGTGCCGGCATGGTGGCTGCAGTCGATCATGCCGGTGGCGTTCGCGTTGATCGCGCTGCAATTCTTCGTGCAAAGCGCCAGGCGGATGCGTGGCACTGCGCACGCGGTGGAGCCCCTGCCGTGAGCGCCTTCGTCGCCGTGGCGTTGCTGGCCGTGACGCTGCTAGGCGCCCCACTCTTCGCGGTAATCGCGACCGGCGCGCTCGTTGGGTTTCATCGCGAAGGCGTGGATTTGTCGGTCGTAGCGATCGAGTTCTTCGGTCTGTCCGAGACTCCCGTGCTGGTCGCGATTCCGTTGTTCACGTTCGCCGGGTTTCTGCTCAGCGCGGGGCAGGCGCCTGCACGGCTCGTGCGTCTGTCGCAGGCATTGCTGGGTTGGCTACCGGGCGGCCTCGCTCTGATCTCGCTGGTGGCGTGCGCGCTGTTCACGGCTTTCACCGGTGCCTCGGGCGTCACTATCATCGCGCTCGGCGCACTGTTGTTTCCCGCGTTGACGCAAGTCGGATACGACGAGCGCTTCAACTTGGGGCTCATCACGGCATCGGGCAGCTTGGGGCTGTTGTTCGCGCCGTCGCTGCCGCTGATCCTGTCCGGCATCGTCGCGGAGGCGCCCGTCGACGATTTGTTCGTCGCCGGAGTGCTCCCGGGGACGCTGATGATCGTG
>JACZCZ010031161.1_pt1 | contig 11503 bp, 11 predicted proteins | sample 8641811 | NCBI WGS metagenome assembly JACZCZ01 (sample SAMN15324610, study PRJNA640507) | soil metagenome | isolation source: intercropping peanut in the first line | place: China: Luxin town, Laibin City, Guangxi Province | collected 2019-07-25 | depth 10cm m | reverse complement strand
CCCGATCACATCATCACGATCGAGGATCCGATCGAGTTCGTGCACGAGAGCAAACGTTCGCTGGTGAACCAGCGCGAAGTGCACCGCGACACGCTCGGCTTCTCGGAAGCGCTGCGATCAGCCCTGCGCGAGGATCCTGACATCGTGCTGGTCGGCGAAATGCGCGACCTCGAAACCGTGCGCCTCGCGCTGACCGCCGCCGAAACCGGCCACCTGGTGTTCGGCACCCTGCACACCACCTCGGCCGCCAAGACCATCGACCGTATCGTCGACGTGTTCCCGGCGGCGGAGAAGGAAATGGTCCGGACGATGCTGTCCGAATCATTGCGTGCCGTGATCTCGCAGACGCTGCTGAAGCGCGTCGGCGGCGGTCGCGTCGCGGCCCACGAGATCATGATCGGCACGCCCGCGATTCGTAACCTGATCCGCGAAGGCAAGATCGCCCAGATGTACTCGGCCATCCAGACCGGCCAGTCGTCGGGCATGCAGACGCTGGATCAGTGTCTGTCGGAACTGTTGTCGAAGGGCTCGATCTCGAAGGAAGAGGCGAGGTTCAGGGCGCAGAACAAGGATTCGTTCTGATGAACGGGCGACTGGCAGCTGGCCACAACCGCAGGGCCGGTCGCATCTCGATCTCCAATTTCCGCTCTGGCCAGTCGCCAGTACCCAGTAACCAGCAGCCTCGCGCGGAGCGCTAATGGAACGCGAACAAGCCATAAAACTGATGCAGGACCTGCTCAAGCGCGTCGTCGAGCGCAAGGGCTCCGACCTGTTCATCACGTCGGGATTTCCGCCGGCCATCAAGGTCGACGGCGAAATCCGGCCGCAGTCCGAGCGTGTGCTCACGCCGGAGCAGAGCGCCGTGCTCGTGCGTTCGATCATGAACGACAAGCAGACGCGCGAATTCGACGCCAGCAAGGAATGTAACTTCGCGATCGCGCCCGCGGGCATCGGGCGCTTCCGCGTCAGCGCCTTCGTGCAGCAGGGCCTGATCGGCTGCGTGGTGCGCACGATCAACGCGAAGATCCCGACGCTCGAAGAGATGCTGCTGCCGCCGATCCTGAAAGACGTCGTGATGACCAAGCGCGGCCTGGTCATTCTCGTGGGCGGCACCGGTTCGGGTAAGTCGACATCGCTCGCTGCAATGTTGAATTACCGGAATGAGAAGACGCGCGGACACATCATCACCATCGAGGACCCGGTCGAGTACGTGCACGACCACAAGGGCTGCGTGATCACGCATCGCGAAGTCGGCGTGGATACCGAGTCGTGGCACATGGCACTCAAGAACACGTTGCGCCAGGCGCCCGACGTGATCCTGATCGGCGAAATCCGTGACCGCGAAACGATGGAGTACGGCATCCAGTTCGCCGAAACCGGCCACCTGGTGCTGGCGACCCTGCACGCCAACAGCGCCAACCAGGCCCTCGACCGTATCATCAACTTCTTCCCCGAGGAGCGGCGCGAGCAGCTCCTGATGGATCTGTCGCTGAATACCCGTGCTCTCATTTCGCAGCGCCTGATTCCGCGCGAGGCGGGTGCGGGTCGCATCGCGGCGATGGAGATCATGCTGAACTCGCCGCTGATTGCGGACCTGATCTTCAAGGGCGAAGTCGCGGCCATCAAGGAAGTCATGTCGAAGTCGAACCGGCTCGGCATGAAGACGTTCGACCAGTCGCTGTTCGAGCTCTACGAGAGCGGCATGATTTCGTACGAAGACGCGCTGCGAAACGCGGACTCGAAGAACGAAGTGCGCCTGCGCATCAAGCTCGAGAGCAAGCGCGAGATGAAAGTTTCGGACGAAGCGGGCAGCAGCCTGCGCATCATGGAAGACGAGACGGATCACACGTTCGGGAGATGATGCGGTGCGGATAGTTGCGACTATCCGCGACAGCGGGAACATTTATGGCAGTAGATAGCGAAGCGATGGACAGTGCGGACAACACCGGCAGCGAGGAACGGCCGGTCGTACTCAACACCAAGCCGCTGTTCAAGCTGATGGTCGACAAGCGGGCGTCGGACCTGTTCTTCACGTCCTACGCGCCGATCAAGATCAAGATCGAAGGCCAGATCTTTCCGGTCAACAAGCAGATGCTGACGCCTGAGGTGGTGCGCCAGGCTGCGTATGGCCTCATGACGCAGGACCAGATCGAGGCGTTCAACGAAGAGCTCGAGATCGATTTCGCCATTTCCGAGCCTGGCCTCGGGCGCTTCCGCGTCAACGTTTTCCACCAGCGCGGCAATCCCGCAATGGTGCTGCGCTACATCACCGCCGACATGCCGCGTCTCGACGACCTCGGCCTGCCGGAGATCCTGAAGGACCTGGTGATGATGAAGCGCGGCCTGCTGCTGATGGTCGGCGCCACGGGCTCTGGCAAGTCGACGACGCTCGCGTCGATGATCAACTACCGCAACGAGAACTCGTCGGACCACATCATCACGATCGAAGATCCGATCGAGTTCCTGCACTCGAACAAGAAGTCGATCATCAACCAGCGCGAAGTCGGTCTCGACACCAAGTCCTACGCGCGTGCGCTCAAGAGCGCGATGCGGGCCGCGCCCGACATGCTGCTGATCGGTGAGATCCGCGATCGCGAAACCATGGAGTCCGCGATCATGCTGGCCGGTACGGGCCACCTCGTGCTCGCCACTCTGCACGCGAACAACGCGGCGGAAACGCTGGATCGCATCATCAACATGTTCCCGCTGGACCAGCACACCCAGATCTTCCTCGACATTTCGCAATACCTGCGCGCCGTCATTGCGCAGCGCCTGGTGCCCGGCAAGAACAAGCGTCGCGTCGCCGCAGTCGAACTGCTGATCAACACGCCGCACGTGCAGGAATTGATCAAGAAAGGCGACGTCATCGGTGCAAAGGAAGCGCTGCGCACGAGCAGCGAGAAGGGCATGCAGCACTTCGACACCGCGCTGTACGAGCTCTACAAGGCCGGTCGCATCACGATGGAAGACGCACTGACGTACGCGGATTCGAGGACGAATCTCGAGGCGAAGATCAACTTCGGCTAACGGGCTAACTGGCCCGCTGGCTGTGGGGACGCGAGAAGCGATGGCGCGCAGACGGCCAGCGGGTTGTCATCACCCCGCCTGTGTTCTTTGTCACACCTGCGTACGCGGGAATGGCGTCAGCCCGCAAACACGGCCTGCGCATCGAACACCGGCCCATCGACACACACGCGCTTCATCGCGGGCCCATCGGGTGTCGTGACCTTAACGCCGCAGCCGGCGCACCCGCCAACGGCGCACGCCATGAATTCTTCCAGTGAGACCTGGCAGGGGATGCCGAAGCGTCGCGCAACTGCTGCGGCCGCTTTCAGCATCGGGGTGGGTCCGCAGGCGAACATCTCCACTTCGCCGAGGGCAGTCTGATCGAGAGAACTCAGCCACGCTGCGGCGAGATCGGTGACATACCCGTCGTAGCAGCCAGCGTAGCCCGCGAGGCTCGCGAGCCGGCTCGGAACGCCCCACTCATCGAGCATCGGCATGCACGCGATCGCGCCTTCCGGCATCCCGGGCACGAGGATCGTTGAAGGGCGCGCGCGGAAAGGGAAGGGCACTTCCGATCCCATGAGGACCAGTGGCTTCCACTGCGCATCGTCGCTTCCACGCAGCACCTCGGTGAGGAACACCATCGGCGGGATGCCGACACCGCCACCGACGAGCAGCGTGCGAGGACGTTCACGATGAGGAACGAAACCGTTGCCGATCGGGCCGAGCGCGCTGAGGCGATCGCCGGCTTTCTTGCCGGAGAGCAGCTGCAGCCCCGGACCGACGATCTTGTAGAGGACTTCGACCGTGCCTCGGCCGGCATCGACACGCATGATCGACAGCGGCCGTCGCATCGGCAGTGATTCGTCGCAGCTCAGATGCACGAAGGCGCCCGGCTTCGCAGCCGCGGCGCACTTCGGCGCCTTCAGCTTCAGGATGAACTGGTTCGCTTCGAAAGCGTCCTGAGCGATGACTTCGGCGTCTTCGAGAAAGATCGTGCCGCGGTGAGGGCGCGCGACGTGGGCTTCAGCTGAACTCATTTCAGTTTCCGGCGCGCCTGGACATTGCGCACGACTGTCGCGAGGACGGCCATGCGTACGGCGACGCCATTGGTGACTTGTTGCTGGATCACGGACTGTGGGCCGTCGGCGACCGCGCTGGCGATCTCGACATCGCGATTCATCGGGCCCGGATGCATCACGATCGCGCCCTCGTTGGCCTTCTTCAATCGGTCGACGGTGATGCCGAACGTGCGGTGATAGGTCGCCTCGTCGGGAATCTGCGCACTGCTCATTCGTTCGCGCTGGATGCGCAGCGCCATGATCACATCGGCGCCCGCGATCGCTTTGTCGATGTCATCGAAGCGCTTCGCGCCCGCGAACTCGCTTGCCTTCGGCATGAGGTCGTCAGGCGCTGCGATGCGCAGTTCGCCGACGCCCAGCGTGGTGAGTGCGTGCCAGGCCGAGCGAGCGACCCGAGAATGCGAAATGTCGCCGGCGATCAGTACTTTCAGCTTGCCGAAGTCCGGCTTGTGCTGGCGGATCGTCAGGGCATCGAGCAGGCCCTGCGTCGGATGCGACAAATGGGCCTCGCCAGCATTGAGAATGCAGACGTTTGGAGCGACCAAGCTGGCGACGTGCGCCGGCAGGCCGGGCTCGGCGTCGCGCATGATCAGGATGTCGGCATGCATTGCCTGCAGCGTGTAGATCGTGTCGAGGACGGTCTCACCCTTCACGCGCGACGAAGTCTGCATATCGAGGTTGACGACGTCCGCGCCGAGACGTTGCGCCGCGAGTTCGAAGGACACCCGCGTGCGCGTACTGGGTTCGAAGAAGAGATTGGCGACAGTGTGGCCTGACAGCGTCTGGTCGCGAGCGGGCAGATCACCGGGAGAGCGCACGTAGAACTGCGCCAGGTCGAGCAGCGCCGTCAGCTCATCGCGGCTCATTCCTTCCAGCGTGATCAGATGCCGGAGGCGGCCTTCGCTGTCGCGCTGCACTTTTGCACTTACGTCAGTGGTCAATGTCTTTCACCCGCTCATGAAGCAGAGGCCGGATCGTCGAACCATCGCTCCAGCAGCACCTTTGCTGCGGTCATGTCGACGTCGCCGTGAGTCACTCGCCGCCGTTTCAGCCCCTGGGCCCGCGCGTTGCGCAGTTGCGCTTCGGCCTCGCGCGAGCTCAGGCGTTCGTCCACCAGGGCGACGGGGAGTCGATAGCGGGTCGTGAGGTCGTTTGCGAAGGCTCGCGATGCGTCGGTCAGGGCCGTCGGCGTGCCGTCCATATTATAGGGGAGGCCCACCACGAGCCGGGCAGGACGATATTCGTCGATGAGCTTGCCGATTGCGGGCCAGGGCACCTGTCCTGTGCAGGTCAGGGTGGTCAATGCGCGGGCCGTGCGGGTCAGCGTATCGCCGCTCGCGACGCCGATGCGGCGGGTGCCGTAATCGAAAGACAGGATCAGTTGCGGCTGCGGCGGACCCTTTGCCGGGTCGGCCATCATGCGTGCCCGGCGGTCAGGCTGATGGTACCCAGGTCGATGCCGAGCAGGCGGCCTGCCGCGTGCCAGCGCTGCTCGAAAGGCGTGTCGAAAATGATCTTCTCGTCTGCCGGCACAGTCAGCCACGCGTTCTGGGCCAGCTCGGTTTCCAGCTGGCCGGGCGCCCATCCGGCATATCCGAGCGCGACCAGCGCCGTGTCCGGACCGTTGCCCCTCGCCATGGCGTCGAGAATGTCGGGCGAGGTGGTCACCTGGATCCGGGAGGAGATCTGCCGTGTGTGCTCCCAGTTGCCGCCTATGTGGTGCAGGACGAATCCGCGGTCCGTCTGCACCGGGCCTCCCTGCAGCACCGATTGCCTGCCGACGGACTCGGTCGGCGTCGGCATTTTCAGTTGCTCGAATACATCGGCGAGCTTCATCTGCAGCGGTCGGTTGATGACGATCCCCAGCGCGCCGTCCGAGTTGTGCTCCCAGATATAGGTGACGGTCTGGAAGAAATTGGTGTCCGTCATCGCAGGCATCGCGATGAGGAACTGGTTGGTCAGGGAGTCGCCGCCGGACATGGGGTAAGTATCGGGCGCGGGGCCCGCGGGCTTCAAGGCCCGGACGGGCCGTGGTCGGGCGATCAAGCGATCACGGCGCCCGTGGCCCCTGCCCGGCGTAATCCGACGACGCCGACACCGTCCCGCCCCCCTCCAGGAACTGCCACTCGTACGCAAACCGCAGCTCGTCGTACTTCTTGCGCAGGTCCGTCGGAAAGGGATCGAACGGGGAGGCGAGACGCAGGATCGACAACGCGGCCTGGTCGAGTTCCTTACGGCCGCTCGAGCGGCGAACGATGATCTCGCCGAGGCTGCCGTCCGCTTTGATCGCAACTTCGAGAACCGGATTGGCGGTCGCTTTCGCGCTGCGTGCGATCTGCGGGAAGTTCATCGTGCCCAGGCGCTCGACCTTCCGGCGCCACGCATCGAGATAGGGCGCGATCACCGACTGGCGCGTATTGGGAATCACCTCGTAGCGACCGTCCTGTCTGCCGCGCAGGCGCAGGCTCGTGTCCGTTGCATTGGTGGCGATCGGACTCGGCGCGGTCGGTGCCAGCGCGAGCGGCGATTCGGCGCGCTGTGCCGGGGTGTTCTCGCCGCTGCGATATGAGACTTCGCTGCGGTCGGACCGGCTGGACACGAACTCGGTGGATTTCTGACCGGTCGTGGCTTCCCGGTACTCGCTGCCGGTCCCATCGGGCAGACCCTCCTGCTGGAGCGGCAGGCTCGACGATGCCGGGTTTGCCGGTCGCACTGCATCATCCGTCGTGCCCGTGCCCTGCTGGTTGCGCTGGGCGAGGTATTGCGCGCTCAGGTTATCGGCGGCCTGCGTATCGGCACCGGTCAACAGAAGCACTTCGAGCGTAGGCGGCGGCCCGGGCAGCACATGCGGCACCGCGAAGGTCACCCCGAGAATGACGATGCCGTGGAAGAGCGCGGCCAGGAACAGCGTGGTCGTCAGGCGATCCTTGACCGGTGCGACGCCTTCGTTGTCATCGGCGGAGGACAGGATGGATTCGGCAGGGGAGCTCATGGCCAGCGGTTGGCGGTCAGCGGTCAGCGGTTGGCAAGAGAAGAGGCGCGAGCATGCGCCTATTCTGAACCAACCGCTAACCAGCAACTTCCTGATTCTGAATCAACCGCGAGCCGTCAGGCGCTTCTGTATCGCGTCCATGAGCAGGCCGGAGAGTTCCGTTTTGAATTGCTTGTCGAGCTCACGCACGCCGGTGGGGCTCGTGACGTTGATCTCGGTGACGTAGTCGCCGATGACATCGAGGCCGACGAAGAGCATGCCGCGCTTGCTGAGGGTCGGTCCGATCTGGCTCACGAGCCAGCGATCGCGTTCCCGCAGTTCTCTTCCCTGGCCGCGTGCGCCTGCGGCGAGGTTGCCGCGGTTGTCGTGCTCGGTCGGGATGCGGGCGAGCGCATAGGGAGCGGGTTCGCCGTCGATGACGAGGACCCGGGTATCACCGGTGGTCACGATGTCGGGAATGTATTTCTGGACGATCGCGTAGCGCGATCCGTAGTCCGTCTGGTTCTCGAAAATGACGTTCGCGTTCTTGTCGCCCTGGTCGATGACGAAGATCGAACGGCCGCCCATTCCGTGCAGCGGCTTGCAGACGGCCCGGCCGTGCTCGCGAACGAACGCATGCATGTCGGCCATGTTCCGGGTGATGAGCGTCGGCGCGCAGCATTGCGGAAACCACGCGGTGTAGACCTTCTCGTTCATGTCGCGCAGTCCCTGCGGGCGATTCACCACGAGTGCGCCTTGTTCTTCCGCACGCTCCAGGATGTACGTCGTGTAGATGTACTCCATGTCGAAGGGCGGGTCTTTGCGCATCAGGATCGTGTCGAACGTCGAGAGTGCCGCGATCTGCGCCTGGCCCAGATCGAACCAGTCTTTGAGGTCGTCTCGGACGGTGACGCGCCGCAGGCTTCCCATCGCGATGCCGTCGCGCAGCCACAGGTCTTGCTGCTCTGCATACCAGAGCTCCCAGCCGCGCTTCTGCGCCGCGAGCAGCATGGCGAGCGTCGTGTCCTTCGCCGGCTTGATCGAATCGATCGGATCCATGACGACGAGAAGGCGGATGGCGGATGAAGGCATGCGGCGAATCCTGAAAAGCGAAGTGAAACGCGGGTAGTCGGCTCATCGGCGATTGACGCCCGGTCGCGAAGTCGACCCGGTTTCCATCGCCTCGCCGAGGCGATCCGATGTCAACCGTCGACGGCCGTCGCGAACGCTCAACGTGACCGCTGTCACGCTGTCCGAAAGCTCATGTGACGGGCTTCATACTATAAGAACGCGGCCAATGGCAGGGCCGTAACCAATATGTTAAAAGTTTGCCCCGTCACGCAAGTCCCGTTCATTGCACGAGATTTTTCCCGCGGTGCTGCGGGAGAGCCATGGCCCGGGATACGCAACGCGCGCGAGGCCAACGAGGAAAGCGATGGAAAACCTGGCAACGAACGAGCCGCGGCTCGCCGGTCTGAAAGTGCTGGTCATCGACGACAGCAAGACGATCCGCCGGACGGCTGAAACCCTGCTCACCAAGGAAGGCTGCGAAGTCTTCACGGCGGTCGACGGGTTCGATGCGCTGTCGAAGATCGCCGATCATCAGCCCGACATCGTCTTCGTGGACATCATGATGCCGCGCCTCGACGGCTATCAGACCTGTTCGCTGATCAAGCACAACAAGGTGTTCCGATCGATCCCCGTCATCATGCTGTCGAGCAAGGATGGTCTCTTCGACCGGGCTCGTGGCCGCATCGTGGGGTCGGAGCACTATCTGACGAAGCCCTTCACCAAGGATGAACTGCTGAGCGCGATCGAGACCCACGTCGGCCAGGTGGTACGGTAAGGGCAGATGCGCGGGCAGGCAGTCGCAGCAAGGCCGGAGCGAGGTATGTCCCTGATCCTCATCGTCGATGATTCGCCAACGGAAGTTCACGTCATGCAGAAGGCGCTGGAAAGCCACGGCTACCAGACGGCCTCTGCGGGCGATGGCGCCGAAGCGATCCGCAAAGCCAAGGCCATGAAGCCGGACCTGATCTTCATGGACGTCGTCATGCCGGGCGTGAACGGCTTCCAGGCGACGCGCAAGCTCGCGTCCGATCCCGATACCAAGTCGATCCCCGTGATCATGGTGACGTCGAAGGATCAGGAAACCGATCGCATCTGGGGCATGCGCCAGGGTGCGGTGGACTATCTCGTCAAGCCCGTGTCGATGGACAAGCTGATCGAGAAGGCGCAGGCCGCGCTGGCCGATTGAAATGAACGCGAACGTCGCCAACGCGCCCGTGACCGTCGCAACGCTCCGCTCGTTGCGCGACAAGCCGTTCGAGCTGCTGCGCGAGCTCGAGCGACTGGCGCGACTGGCGCTTGCCGGGCAGGGACGCGACGCCGCGAACGAGCGCGAGTGGGTCGGGGTCGCATTCCGCGTCAGCGCGGAGAATTTTCTGGTCGCGCGCGAAGAGACGCGCGAAGTACTCGGGTTTCCTTCAGTGGTCACGCGCGTCCCGGGGGCAAAGCCCTGGATCCGCGGACTCGCGAACGTCCGTGGCCAGTTGCTGCCGATCGTCGACCTGCGGGCCTTCCTGGGCGGCGGCATGACCAACATCGGTCGCGGGTCCCGCGTGCTGGTGGCGAACCATCGCGAAGTGCCGGCCGGATTGCTGGTCGACGAGGTTCAGGGTTTTCGTCGCTTCGCCGATAACGAATTCGGCACCACCGTGCCGCCGACCATCATCCGTTGCGAACGGTACCTCGCGGGCGCGTTCCGCCGCGGCAACGAAAGCTGGCCGGTCTTCAGTTTGCGTAGTTTGCTAGAGAGTTCCGACTTCCTGCAGGCAGCTGCATCGTGAGCACTGCCATCATCGCTATGAAAACGGTCGTGGATAACAACGAGGGCATTCCGGCTGACGCTGACGCGTCGGTGCTGAATGCAGGGCGCGCACATGGCCGACGCTAACGCCAACAAGATGTACGGCGTGCGGTTTCTGCCGCTGCTGCTGGCTATCGCGCTGGTCTGTATCGGCGTCGCGGTCGGCCTGCTCCTGTTCGCGAATCGCGATGCGGGGCAAGGCGCGGAACAGGTCCGCCAGATCAACGAAGTCGTCGCTCTGTCGCAGAAGATTCCGTCGCTCGCGATGGGTGCCCTGTCAGGCAAGGCCGATGCATTCGATGCGCTCGGCAAGGCGCTCGATCGCTACTCGAAGCTCGTCGAAGCCGCCGGGCCGGAAGCGAAGGATTTCGGGCCCTCGCAGGAACTGCAGAAATCGGCCCAGACCATTCTCTCCTCGCGCGAAGCAACGCTGGCTGTCCAGAAATCCGCCACCGACGTGCGCGCCCTCGTGCCGCAGCTGTTGCAGGCGATGGGCAACGTCGTCGGTGCACTGGGTTCGTCCGGCGTCGAAGGAATGACGCGGCATATCGAGCGATTCGAGCTCACGGGTTTGCGTCTGCAGCAGGACATGGAAGCGCTGGCCGGTGGCGTGGGCGACGCATCGCTCATTGCACGCCGTCTTGCGGACGGTATCGATTACATGGGGCAGGTGGTTGGCGGTCTCGGCGGAGAAGACGCCGGGCTCGGCCTTACGAAAGTTACTGGCACCGACGCTGAGGCGCGCCTGAAGACTATGAGTACGCTGTACTCGCAGCTGAGCGAACAGGTGCGCACCGCCATCACATCTGCCGAACGCGTTCGCCTCGCCCGTGAGTCGGGCATCGCGATCGCGACTCACGCCGACAAGATCTACTCGCACTTCCAGGACCGCATCGGCATGCCGGGCGCAGCGGACGGCGTTCTCGGCAGCAAGGTGCTGCCGCTCGCATTGCTCGCGGTGGCCGCTCTGTCACTCGGCGTGCTCGCGCTGTTGTTCGCCACGGGCGGCAACATCCGCAAGACGGTCGAGATGCAGGCCAACAAGAACGAACGCAACCAGGAAGCGATTCTGCGCCTCCTCGATGAGCTGTCGAGCCTGGCGGACGGCGACCTGACCGTGCAGGCAACGGTGACCGAAGACATCACCGGAGCGATCGCCGACTCGATCAACTACGCCATCGAAGCGCTGCGCGAACTGGTCGCGACGATCAACGACTCGGCCATCACGCTCGACGGCTCGGTGAAACAGACCCAGAACTCGGCCGGCCAGCTCGCGAAAGCGGCGGTCGCGCAGTCCCGGCAGATCGCTCTCGCGTCCGAATCCGTCGCCGCAATGGCAGGCTCGACCGAAGAAGTGTCCGGCAACGCCGAACGCTCCGCGGACGTCGCGCGGCACTCGGTGGACGTCGCCCACAAGGGTGGCGATGCAGTGCGTCGCACGATCGACGGCATGAACGCGATCCGCGAAACGATTCAGGAAACGTCGAAGCGCATCAAGCGCCTCGGCGAGAGCTCGCAGGAGATCGGCAACATCGTCGAGCTCATCAACGACATCGCCGAGCAGACGAACATCCT
>JACZCZ010048536.1_pt1 | contig 11509 bp, 13 predicted proteins | sample 8641811 | NCBI WGS metagenome assembly JACZCZ01 (sample SAMN15324610, study PRJNA640507) | soil metagenome | isolation source: intercropping peanut in the first line | place: China: Luxin town, Laibin City, Guangxi Province | collected 2019-07-25 | depth 10cm m | reverse complement strand
TGCTGATCGAGGGCGTGCCCGGGCTGGGCAAGACGCTGCTGGTGCGCGCGCTGGCGCAGGCGCTGGAACTGACCTACGCGCGCGTCCAGTTCACCCCCGACCTGATGCCGAGCGACGTCAGCGGGCACGCGGTGTACGACCCGAAGACCGAGAGCTTCAAGATCCGTCGTGGCCCGGTGTTCACCAACATCCTGCTCGCCGACGAGATCAACCGCGCGCCGGCGAAGACCCAGGCGGCTTTGCTCGAAGTGATGCAGGAAGGCCAGGTGACGATCGAGGGCAAGGCCTTCGAGCTTTCGCCGCCCTTCATCACCCTGGCCACGCAGAACCCGGTGGAACAGGAAGGCACCTACCCGCTCCCCGAAGCGCAGCTGGACCGCTTCCTGCTGAAGGTGCTGATCGACTACCCCGCGCTGGAGGACGAGAAGCGCATGGTCGATGCGATCACCACCGGGCGGACCGCCGCCGACTTCGACCTGTCGAAGGTCAATCGCGTGCTGGGGCCGGAGGACATCATCGCGATGCAGCGCGACACCGCCGCCGTGCAGGTGGACGAACAGGTGATCGACTACGCCGTGCGCATCGTCGCGGCGACGCGCAAATGGCCTGGCATCGCGCTGGGCGCGGGTCCGCGCGGCAGCCTTGCGCTGGTGCGCGCCGCGCGCGCGCAGGCCGTGCTGCAGGGCCGCGACTTCGTCACGCCCGACGACGTGCGCGACATCGCCCGGCCGGCGCTGCGCCATCGCATCACCCTGGCGCCGGAGTTGCAGATCGAGGGCCAGTCGCCCGACGACGCCCTGCGTGCGCTGCTCGCCAAAGTGGACGCGCCGCGGAAATGAACCTGCCTCGCATCCGTGGCGCCATGATGCAGGCATCGGGCGGGCCGCGCGCATGAGGCCTGCGCCGCTCCTGATCCTGCTGCTGGCCGGCTGGGGATTGGCCGGACTCGCCGTGCCGTTCCTCGGCTGGCCGCTGTGGCAATGGCAGGTGGTCGGCGCGGTGCTCGCGGTGGTAGCGGCGTCCGATGCGTGGTGGCTGCGTGGACGACCCACGCCCGAGGTGGTGCGCGAGGTCCCCGAGGCGCTGCCGCTGGGCATCGAGCGCGAGGTCGGGCTTCAGCTGGAGTCGCAGGTGCGGCAGCGGGTGGAGATATTCGACCTGCATCCCGGCGGTTGGCCGGCGTCCGGCCTGCCGCGTCGCCTGACGCTGGCGCCGCTGTCGGCCACGCGCATTACCTACCGTCTGCAGCCGAATGCGCGCGGCGATGCCGCCTTCGACGGCGTGATGCTGCGCCTGCGGTCCCTGTTGCGGCTGTGGCGGCACACGCGCGTGGCCGGCGCACCGCAACGCGTGCGGGTGTATCCGAACTTCGCTCCGCTGACGCGCTTCGCACTGTTCAGCGCCGAACAGGCGTCGCGCCTGGTGGGCGCCCACCTCAAGCGGCGGCGCGGCGAAGGTACCGACTTCCACCAGATGCGCGAATACCGCGTCGGCGACAGCCTGCGCCAGATCGACTGGAAGGCGACCGCTCGCTCGCGCAAGCTGATCTCGCGCGAGTACCAGGACGAAAAGAACCAGCAGCTCGTGATGCTGATCGACACCGGCCGCCGCATGATGGCGCGCGAGGATGCGCTGGGCCACTTCGACCACGTGCTGAACGCCTCGCTGGTGGTGTCCTACCTGGCGCTGCGGCAGGGCGATGGCGTGGGCCTGCTCGCGGCCGGCGGCGATCGCCGCTGGGTGGCCCCGCAGCGGGGCATGGGCGCCATCGACACGCTGTTGCGCGCGAGTTACGACCTGCAGCCACGCGCCGTCGCCACGGACTACCTGGCCGCCGCGACCGAGTTGAGCCTGCGCCAACGCCGCCGGTCACTGGTGATGTTGGTGACCAACGTGCGCGACGAGGACATCGAGGATCTGCTGGCGGCGGTGCGCTTGCTCCAACGCCGGCATCTGGTCTGCGTGGCCAGTCTGCGCGAGACCTCATTGGACGCCGCCCTCGGCGACGAGGTGCGCGACCTGCAGGGCGCCATCCATGCCGGTGCCGTCGCGCGCTACCTGGAACAGCGCAAGGCCGCGCATGAAGCCCTGCGCAGCCATCGGGTGATGGTGCTGGACGTGACCAGCGACGAGCTTCCGGGCGCGCTGGTGGAGCGTTACCTGGCGGTGAAGCGGGACGGCGTGCTGTAGTGGCACGCATGCGCGCAAAGGCGATCTCCTTGCTCATGGCGGCAACCGGCGCGCAGGTCTTGGTGGCCGATGCCGCAGAGGTCGAACGCATCCAACTGCGTTCGCGCGATGCGGTGCTCGAGGTCACGCCCGCCCTGGGCGGACGCGTGCTCGCCTTCGGCCTGGCCGGGCACCCGAACCTGATCAAGATCGGTGATCCCGTCGTGTCGCAGCCGGAGCCCGAGGTGTCGGCGACCGCGGACGACATCGGCTACCTCGGCCACGATGTGTGGCTGGGGCCGCAGAGCGGCTGGTGGTCGGACCAGGACGCGAATCCCGCGCGCCGTGCCGCGCGTGCGGTGTGGCCGCCGGACCCCTATCTTGCCTTCGCGCAAACGCGGGTGGTGGTGCAGTCGCCGGACCGGCTGGTGCTGGAAGGCATCGACAGCCCGGTCACCGGCGTGCGGTTGCTGAAGTCGTTCGCGTTCGATCCCGCCGATCCCGCGACGCTGGACGTGACTGCGCTCGCGCGCAACATCCGCGAACGACCCGTCTCGCGCGATCTGTGGTTCAACACGCGCACCTCGGCCGCCACGCGCGTATACGTCCCGGTCGCCGATGCCGCCGATGTGCGCATCGAAGCCGCGGAAGCGATGGCGCCCGCCTGGCGCGTCGACGCGGGCGTGTTCTCGTTCCTGCGACCATTGACGGCGGGCACCCACCGGCGCGGGAAGGTGTTGTTGCAGCCCTCGGCGGGATGGATGGCCGGATTCGCGCACGGCCAGGCGTTCGTCATCCGTTTCGATCACCAGCCGCGCAGCGCCATCCACCCGCAGCAGGGACAGGTCGAGCTCTATCTCGACCACGACGAGGACATCGCCGCCGGCCTGCTGGAGATGGAAGTGCATGCGCCGTACCGCACGCTGGCGCGGGGCGAGGCCATGCAGGCACGCGAACGCTGGACGGTGTTGCGGTATGACGGCGCGGATACGCCGCAGGCGCAGCTCGCCTTCCTGTGCAGCCGCATGCAGTTGTGCGCCGCATCCGCGGCGGAATGACGCCTCAGCGCGCCGCGTCGATGCCCTTGCCGGTCGCGGCCCACCAGAGCCCGCCGTACAGGTGTTCCAGGTACTGCGGATCGTCGTACAGCGCCGGCGTGTGGCCGAGCGCCGTCACGAACACGCGCCCGCCGTCGTAACGGTGGTACCACGCGACGGGATGGTGTTCGCCCATGCCGTTGGCGGTTTGCCCTGGCCAGATGCGGGTGGGGTCGTACGTCGCTTCGTCCACGCTCAGCACGGTGCGCAGGCCGCGCGTGACGGGTGCGTTGAACTCGTACCATTCATCCGTCCATACCCAACGCGCCGGCAGGCCGAACGCAGCGGGGAACGAAGCATCTTCCACCCGCACGGTCGCCGTCTGCACCATCGGGTGGATGCGGAAGGTGCGGCCGATCAGGCGCTCGAACCACGGCCACTCGCCGGGCGGGTTGAAGATCAGCGCGCGATGCACCGCGACCACGCCGCCGCCCTTGCGTACGTACGTCTCGAAGTTCTCGCGCTGCGCGCCCTTCAGTTCATCGCCCGGCGTGTTGAGCAGCACGATGGCGGCATACGGCGACAGATCGCCGTCGAAGGACGCGCTGTTCCATGACCACGTCAGGTCGAAGCCATGCCGCTGCGCCATGCGTTCGAACTGCGGTTTGGCGACCACGGCGTAGTCGTGGTGGTAGCGGTTGGGGATGGCCACCACCAGTACCTTGAACTGGCCCTGGGCGAAGGCGATGCCGGGCAGCAGGGCAGCGAGGCAGGCGAGGAGGATCAGCAGGCGTCGGGTCATGCCGTGATGCTAACGGCCGATGCCAAGTACGGCACGCGTGCAGCTATTCCGATTCGCGCCGTGGGTATGCGGTTATCGCCTAGGCGGGTGCGCGTGCTGCCTGCATGGCCTTGCTGGCACCCCAGGCCAGCATCACCAGGCCCGCTGCGTAAACCACGCCGAGCAGCATGCCGACCGCGCCGAACAGCGACATCATGCCGCTGATCGAGCTGTAACCATCGGCGGTGCTATGGATCAGCCAGGCCTGCCAGACGCTCATCGCGCCCCGCAGCAGGGTCGTCGCCAGCATCAGTCCCGTGCCCGCGAGCGCCAGCGTGCGTCCCGGTGCGGCGGGCGCCCACATCAGCAGCATCGCGACGCCCGCCACGCAGGCCAGCAGTTCGGGAAGCTGGTAGCCCAGCATCGTCAGCAGTTGGGTTAGAAAGCCGTCCATGCGCTACTCCGTTCGTGATGGCTTGCAGGGTAACGCAGGTACGCTTTCAATCCGCCGTCACCAGCACCTTGTCCCTGTCGCGCAGCGCGGCGTAGACCGCATCGGTCTCCGGGCGCACGCCATGCCAGTGTTCGAAGGCTTCGGCCGCCTGTTCGACCAGCATGCCCAGGCCGTCGACCGCGTCGTGGCAGCCGGCGGCGCGTGCCCAGGCGAGGAAGGGAATCGCGGCTTCGCCGTAGTTGAGGTCCACCGCCAGCGTGCGCGGCGTGGCCAGAGTGAAGGGCAGGGTGAACTCGCCCTGGTCCTGGCGGGCAGCGGACGTGGCGTTGATGATCAGAGAGAAATCGCCGAGGTTGCGCAGGTCGTCCCAGTAGCGCGAATGCGCGCGGTCCGGTTCGCCTAGCGCGTCGGCGAGCGCGTCGGCGCGCTCCGGCGTGCGGTTGACGATGATCAGCTCGCTGACGCCGGCATCCAGCAGGGCCGGTGCGACGCCGCGCGCCGCACCTCCTGCGCCGATCATCACCGCGCGTCGCGCGCGCAGATCCAGGCCATGGCGGCCGGTCAGGTCGCGCACCAGGCCGGCGCCGTCGGTGTTGTCGCCGTGCCACTGGCCGTCGTTGCGGGTGAGCGTGTTGACCGCCCCGGCGCGACGCGCGCGGTCGGTCGCCTGCGCGCAGATCGCAAACGCGGCTTCCTTCAGCGGCAAGGTGACGTTGGCACCGGCACCGCCCTCACCAGCGAACCGGTCCAGCGTGGCGACGAAGTCGTGCGGCGCGGTGTCGATCGCCGTGTACTCCAGCGCGATGCCGACCTGGCGCGCGAACGCCGCGTGGATGCGGGGCGACAACGAATGGGCGACGGGGTGGCCGAACACGGCATAGCGATGGCTGGACATGGCACAAGACCCCGTCAGAAAAGTAATGGAATGCCGCAGGGGCGCCGGGAACGAAGAGGGCCGCTGCCGCTTCGATCCGAGTCTACCGCGCACGGCCTTCACCTTGACAGGCTGCCCCATCGGGCTGCACTGTGCCGCCGCCGAAAGGGGGCGCCAGGGATCAAGGCGAAGGGCAGGCGGGCTGGGGAGCCCGACCGCCATCCATCGAACTCTGCTGCTGCGAGGGGGGCCGCCGACCATGACCGGTCGGACGGGATTCCAGCGCACGCGTGCCCGGCCGGCCGTATCCGCGACACATCATCCACCCCGCCGGTACCGCAAGGACGCGGGGATATCACCCATACCGAAAGGGGAAACCTGATGAAACCGTTGTTCCGTTGCCTGCCGTTCGCATTGCTGGCCTTCACGCTGCACGCCCAGGCCCAGTCCGTCTCGCCTGCCTACGACGCCTTCCGCAAGAAAGAAACGCCGGCACCCGCGCCCGCCCAGCCTGCGGCGCAGACCACGGCCGCACCGACCCAGCCCGCGCCTGCTCCGGCGCCGGTGGCCGCCCCCGCACCCTACGTGGCGCCCGCCGCTCCGCCCGCGCGCGAGCAGGACAATGGTGGTTTCTTCGTCGGCGTGCAGGCCGGTCAGGGCTGGATCTACGAAGACGTCGAACAGGACGCCATGGCCGTCAGCGCGGGCTACCGCTGGCAGGCCGGTCCGTGGATGCAGGTGGGCGTGGAGCTGTCCGGCGGCCGGCTGGACGAAACCACCGACGGTGGCTGGCGCTATCCGAAGGCGACGTACAAAGCGCTGGGCGCCAATGCCCGCATGAACTTCGGCGAGAGCCCCTGGTTCATGATGGTGCGCGGCGGCTACTTCGACGCGGAACAGGACATTCCCGGCGGTGGCGACTTCTCCACCGACGGCGGCTATGCCGGCCTGGCGGTCGGCGTGGACATCAACCGCCACTTCAACATCACGCTGGGGTATACCGGATTCGTCTACGCGGACGAGTACTACGACAGCGACTGCGATGATGACTACACCTACGACTGCGATTTCAACCGTGCCGACACGGTGACGCTGGGCGTCGAAGCGCGCTTCTGATTCGGGAACAGCAACAAAAACGGGAGCCGCAAGGCTCCCGTTTCATTTCCAGCGCATGCGGTCGACGTCAGCCGTTGCGCAGCCAGCGCGCCGCATCCAGCGCGAAATAGGTCAGCACGCCATCCGCGCCAGCCCGCTTGAACGCGGTCAGCGCTTCCAGTGCGCAGGCCTTCTCGTCCAGCCAGCCGTTCGCGGCGGCGGCCTTGATCATCGCGTACTCGCCGCTCACCTGATACGCGAACGTCGGCACGCCGAACTCGTCCTTCACCCGGCGGATCACGTCCAAATATGGCAAGCCCGGCTTGACCATCACCATGTCCGCACCTTCGTCCAGGTCCAGCGCGATCTCGTGCAGGGCTTCGTTCGAGTTGGCCGGGTCCATCTGGTAGGTGAACTTGTTGCCCTTGCCCAGGTTGCCGGCGCTGCCCACCGCGCTGCGGAACGGGCCATAGAACGCGCTGGCGTACTTGGCCGCGTACGACATGATGCGGGTGTTGATGAAGCCGGCCTTCTCCAGCGCCTCGCGGATCGCGCCGATGCGGCCATCCATCATGTCGCTGGGCGAGAGTATGTCCACGCCGGCGGCAGCGTGCGCGAGGGACTGCTTCACCAGCGCCTCGATCGTCTCGTCGTTGAGGATGTAGCCGGTGTCGTCTATCAGCCCGTCCTGGCCGTGCGTGGTGTACGGGTCCAGCGCCTGGTCGGTCATCACGCCGAGTTCGGGGAAGCGCGTCTTCAGCGCGCGGATCGCGCGCGGGATGATGCCGTCCTCGTCCCACGCGATGCGGCCGTCGGCGGTCTTGGCCGCCGGGTCCGGCACCCCGAACAAGTCCAGGACGGGCACGCCCAATTCCAGCGCTTCCTCGCCCACGCGCAACAGTTCATCGATGGACAGCCGCTCGACGCCCGGCATCGACGCCACCGGCACCCGGCCCTTCTCCTCGTGCACGAACACGGGATAGATCAGATCGTTGGTGGTCAGCACGTTCTCGCGCATCAGGCGGCGGGAGAACTCGTCGCGGCGCATGCGGCGCGGGCGGGTGTAGGGGTAGGCCATCACGGGCTCCTGGCAGAGCGGCGCATGATACGCCCGCAGGGCCGGGCGCGGCCTGCGACCGGCGGTCGCAGCGCGGAACGCTGTGTCTGGCGGGGTGTCAGATGACGCCGCCGCCCAACGACAAGCGGACGATGCCCACGATGATGACGATGCCGTTGAGTACCAGCCCGGCCTTGGCGCGACCGCGATTCTCGGTCCGGGTGACCAGGATGCCGACCGCCGCGATGATCGCGCCGACGGCGGCGAAGGGGATCAGGAACCAGTTGCCCCAGCCGAGCAGCGGAATCAGCGCCAGCACCATCCACAGCATCGCCACGATGCCCCACAGCAGGCTGATCAGTCCCATCGATGTGTCCTTCCGGCACGGCCCGCGGCGCGGCGCCTCATGCCTGCACTATGCGGATGCCGCCGCGGCGCTTCAAGCGCCGACGCCGTGCATGCCTTCGATTTCGACGAGCAGTTCGCGGCGGCAGACGTCCGCGTGCAGCATCAACCACGGCACGCGCGTACCCAGGCGGGCTTCCAGTTGCGCGGCGACGGCGTCGGCGTCCGCGGCATCGCGCACGTAGACCTTGAGTCGCGAGGTGCCGTCGAGGTGCGGCGACAGCGTCGGCGCGCGCTCGCGCGCCGCGCCCAGCAGGCTGTCGAGGTTGGTCAGCGTTTCGTCCAGCTGGGCGCGCAGCGAGTCGGCGTGCTGCGATGCATGCCCGACGATGCTCGCCGTGCCCGACAGCAGCAGGGGCACTTGCGGCGAAGGCGGCAGCAGCGCGCGCGCGAAGCTCGGCGACTGCGGGCCGTACTCGCGCGGATAGCGATAGGCGCTGACCTGGCGCGGATTCTCCAGCGGCAGGCCGGGTTCGCGCGCAGCCAGCCAGTACACCTGCAGCACGCGACGGCCGTCGCGACTGCCTATCGCGGTCGCGGCGGGCAGCGTGCGCGTGTCCACGTCGCCCAGTCCCTGCACGCGGCCGACGCAGAACTGCCGGTAGCGCTCGGTGTCGCCTTCGCCCAGGGTGATCGCGTCGAAGTAATTCCAGATGCGCAGCAGGTGCGGATAACCGCAGTCGCGCCAGAACGCCACCATGGCCGCGTAGGCATGCGCGCTGGCATGCAGGATGCCGCCCTCGGGTTCCTCCCACTCCATGACGCCGAACATCAGCGCGCCGTCGTGGCTGTAGCGGATCGCGCCTTCGCGTCCCGTCGCCACCGGTCCGGCCGAGCGCCATACCTCGTAAGGCGCAGCGGCTTCGCGCAGGGGCGACAGCGGCACGTGCAGGTAGCGGGCATCGTCGACGGCGGCCGACGAGGGGGCCAGGGTGCCGAAGCCGAACACGGCCAGCGTCTCGGGCATGCCGAGCAGCGCCTGCGGCGTCGGGGCGTGGATGTAGTCGACCGCCAGCCGCTGCGGCGCGGGCGGGAGGTCGGGAGCGGAGCTCATCGTGCGGAAAACAGGCGCATGGTCAGGGTGAAATGATAACCCGCCGCCCCGTGACGCCGCCCGATGACGGGATATGCCAGTATTCAGCCGGTGCGGCGGAAGATCGCCGCAAGGCCACCGGGAGAAGCCGCCATGTCGTTCCGCATCGTCCCCATCGCGTTCGCCGTCCTGCTCCTCGCCGGGTGTGCCGGCAGCTCCAAGGTCATGCTGGGCCAGGCGCGTGCGCCGATCGATCCGGCGCAGGTGCAGATCTACCGCACGCCGCCCGCAGGTGCGCAGGAAATCGCCCAGCTCGAATCCAAGAGCGCGGTCGGCTTCGGCACCCAGGGCCAGACCGACGCCGCGGTGGCGCGCCTGAAGCGCGAAGCCGCCGCCCTCGGCGCCAACGGTGTCGTCCTGCTGGGCGTGGGCTCCAGCGGCTCGCCGGTGGGCATGTCGGTGGGCGCCGGCAGCTACGGCCGCCACTCGGGCGGCGGCTTGAGCATGGGCATCCCGACCACCCAGAAGCAGGCCGCGGGCGTGGCGATCTACGTTCCGCCTGGCACGCCGGTGGATCCATCCATCGTGGTGCCGGAACCGGCGCCGAAGCGCTGAGGGCACGACCGTGGCGAAGTTCCCCAGGGTCGAGAGCGCCTGCCCGTTACCGGAAGAACAGCAGCGCTGCATCGCGGGTTTCTGCGGTCGGTGCGGCAAGTCGGTCCAGCGCCTGGATGACATGGACGAGGCTCAGCGAGCCGCATGGATGAAGCAGGCAGCCGGTCCGGTCTGCGTGTCCTACCGTCTCCCGCGCCCCGCGCTGGCCGGGCTTGCGGTCGCCGCGTTGCTGGCGGCCGCACCTGCAGTGGCCGGATCGCCGGATGCCGAGCAAGGGAAAGGCGACACGGTCGCCACGGTTGCGGATGCGCCCGACGAGGCCAATCCGCTACTGATGCTCGTGATGGTGGGCGGTATCAGCGAACCCGGCAACGCCGAGTGGATCGATGACTCGGGCCTGCCGGACCTGCCGCAGCGTCACGTGGAAGGTTCGTTCGAAGCGCGCGCCGAAGGGACGACGCGGCCCGCCGCGCCCGCACCCTCCGAAGACACCGGCGCGTAAGCATCGAGGATGCGCAGTTTGCGGATGCCTTCCAGCAAAGGCGGCATGCCGGCCGGGTCGCCATCGCCCACATGGAGCGCGATGTGGCCGGCATCGAATTCGCCCAAGCCGGCGTCGTAGCTGGTCCATCGCTGGCCATCCCACGCCTGTACCCACATGTGCGGACTGAAGACGTGTGCCTGTCCGGTGAATCGGCTGGAATACGCGATGCCGGAGACCACCCGGGCGGGAATCCCGCGTGCACGCGCGGCGGCTGCCAACAGCACGGCACTTTCGGTGCAATCCCCGGACCGTGCGACCAGCGCCTCGCTGGCGCTCATGTACTCGCCGAAGGATATGCGCCCGGTCATGTGCTCACGAACTGCGTTCGCGAGTGACCGCATGCGCAGGTGAGTGCTCCGGCCGCGCGAATGGGTTCTCGCGAACGCTCTGACGGAGGCGTTCTCGCTGTTCACATAAGCATTGCCTCGGCTGTATCGGTCCAACGCGTCCGCGTCGGGTGGAGATTCTTCCCCGCAATCCCGGCAGATGCGCAACAGCACGGCGTCGCTGGCGGCGGCCCCCTTTTGTTCGTGCGTGCTGGGCCACGGCCACGGCATGCCATCGACGCGCAATCGATACTCGATGACGCCATGCCGCGCGGCGCTCGACAGCTTGTAGGGCGAGTGGACGAGCAGGGGTTGCAGCCAGGCACGCGCACCTTCGCGTGCATCCGACGGTCGGACTTCCTGCGCGTGGACGATGGCAGGCAGCGTCCAGGCCAGCAGTGCAAGCACGATGCGATATCGCAGGCTCCCGCCGACCGTTTCCGACACGTTCTTCAAGGCGCGGGCGCGGTGTCGGCCTCGCCGCCCTCCAGCACGATCCGCTCGCCGCCGTCCACGTTGACGGCCAGCGTCTCGTAGCGCCATTCGCCCGCGCTCTTCTTTGCGACGACGTAAAGCGTGCCGTCGGCGCGTGAGCCTACCAAGGGGATCGCGAGTTCGGCCTCACCACTCGCGCCGCTGGTATTGGTTTTTCCCTGTACGAACCAACCGGTGTTGATCGGTTCGCCGAGTGCGGCGATGACCGATGGATCCGCCTGTGCGCGTGCGACGGCCTGAGGGTAAGGCGGGGTGGACCTGAGGATGCCGAAAACGAGGGCCACGAAGCCGATGACGCAGGCAACGAACAATGCGAGCAGCGTTGCCGCCAATACCGGAGCGCACCATTTCCAATTGCGTTGCCACCAGCCGGATTGAGCGGGGACAGGCGTCGACATTGCGATGCTCCTGGGTCGGAGGGAATCAGGGTTTCAAGCAACGGGCGAAAAAATCCTCGGTCAGCCGGTAGCGGTGCAGCAGGTCGGTGCCACGCAGGCCATGCTTGGCGCCGGGGTACGTCATCAGCTCGAACGGCGTGCCGCGTTTCTGCAGCTCGCTCATCAGCTTGGTGGAGTTGGTGAACAGCACGTTGTCGTCGGCCATGCCGTGGATCAGCAGCAGCTT
>JACZCZ010088678.1_pt1 | contig 11513 bp, 6 predicted proteins | sample 8641811 | NCBI WGS metagenome assembly JACZCZ01 (sample SAMN15324610, study PRJNA640507) | soil metagenome | isolation source: intercropping peanut in the first line | place: China: Luxin town, Laibin City, Guangxi Province | collected 2019-07-25 | depth 10cm m | reverse complement strand
CGACGACGACGATCGGCCGATGCCCCGCGCGCTGCAGCCGTGCCTGGACGAACACGGGCACGAGGTGGCCGACGTGCAGGCTCGCGGAAGTCGGGTCGTAACCCGCGTAGTAGGTAACTCGTTCGTCGGCGAGGAGTTTTTTCAGGCCTTCACGGTCCGTGACGTCGGCTACCAGGCCGCGAGCGGCCAGTTCATCGAGGATTTGCATGCGCGCAAGATTACCACCCCGAAATCACCGGTTTCGCGTGTCGTGCTGCGAGTGCGCCGAGCGTTACCGTGAATGCCGATGCTCCCGCACGTGCTTGGGGCTATAGTCGATCCATGGCGCATTCCGCTGACGACTTACCGCGGCCGCATCGGCTTACAGTCGACGACTACCGGCGCATGGCCGAAGTCGGGATCCTCGACGAGGAGGCGCGCGTCGAGTTGATCGACGGCGAGATCATCGACATGCCGCCGCCGGGGAGTCTGCACGCCGCCACGGTCCATCGCCTGAACGAGATTCTCACGCGCGCGGGGAACCGTGCGTCGGTGCTCGTGCAAAACCCCGTCGTTTTGGGCAAACACTCGGAGCCGCAGCCGGATCTCGCGTTACTGCGACGACGCGAGGACTTTTACAGTGAGCGGCATCCGCAAGCGGACGACGTCTTGTTGCTCGTGGAGGTCGCGGCCTCGTCGCTTCGGTTCGACCGTGATCGGAAGACACCGCTGTACGCCGCCCACGGGGTCGTCGAGGTCTGGCTCGTCGATCTAGGTGCGCGACGGTTGGTGCGCTATCGCGGTCCGCAACGAGGCTCGTACTCCCGCGTCGATCAGCCCGCGCTAGAGCGGCCGCTCGAGGCCGAGTCATTGCCGGGAGTAGCGTTCGATCTCGCGCGCTTGTTCGGTTGACCCTCATGCTCGTCCCGTTTTCGGGACGGGGCACGCGTGCGCGGGACGGAACGGGCTCTTTCGCGGCCTGTTGTCCGCCCGCGTTTTTGAATTAAAACCAACGAGTTAAAAGGCGTAGACTCGCGTGGCACGTTCGTTGCTCTAGGGGGAGCAAATGGACATCCCACGACCAGAAAACAAAAAGCGCAAACGCGTTCGGCAACTCGTGATCGGCGGCGGCACTGCGCTGCTGCTGGTTGCGGTGACGATCGGGTTGGCGCGACTCGAGCCCGCGGCCCCTTCGGTGGTGCGCGACACCCAATACATCGACACGGTGCGCCGCGGTGAGATGCTGCGCCAAGTCCGCGGCCCCGGCACGCTCGTGCTGCGCGACATCCGCTGGATCGGCGCGCAATCGGCAGGACGCGTCGACCGCGTGATCGTGCGGCCGGGCGCGGCCGTCGAGCCCGACACCGTGCTCGTGCAGCTCTCGAACCCCGACTTGATGAGCGAGGCCGAGAAGGCAGGCTACGCGCTGCAGGCCGCGAAGGCCGAGCACGCGGAGCTCGAGCTCACGCTGCGCAGCCAAGAGCTCGACCAGAAAGCCGCGCTCGCGCAAGCGCGCGCGCAATACGAAGCGGCTCGGCTGCAAGCCGAAGCGGAGCGCGAAGCCGGCGTCGTCGCAGAGCTCACGGTGCGCCGCTCCGAGCTGCAGGCCGAGCAATACAAAGCGACGTACGACATCCAGATCGAGCGGCTCGCGCAGTACGGAGCCACCGTCAAAGCGCAGCTCGATGCGGGGCGTGCCCGTCTCGCGCAGCAGCAGAACGCGCACGATCGGTTGCAGGCTCAGGTCGAGGCGCTGACCGTGCGCGCTGGCCTCGCCGGTATCGTGACGCAGGTTCCCGTCGAGGAAGGTCAGCAGCTGCAGGCCGGCGCCAATATTGCGCGCGTCGCGCGTCCCGACGATCTGCGCGCGGAGCTTCGTGTGCCGGAGACGCAGGCTAAAGACGTCGTCCTCGGCCAGCTCGTCGCAGTTGATACGCGCAGCGGCATCGTCGACGGCAAAGTCATCCGCATCGACCCGACGGCCCGCGAAGGCACCGTCCAGGTCGACGTCGAGCTCATCAGCGCGCTGCCGCGCGGCGCGCGGCCCGATCAATCGATCGACGGCACGATCGAGATCGAGCGGCTCGCGGACGTCATTTACGTCGGCCGCCCTGCCTACGGCCAGCCGAACTCGAAGATCAGCCTGTTCAAGCTCGTCGACGGCGGCGAGTACGCCGTGCGCGTGCCCGTCGAGCTGGGGCGCACGTCGGTGAACTCCGTCGAGATCGTTGCCGGCCTCGAGCCCGGCGACCAAGTCATCCTGTCCGACACGTCGGCGTGGGATGACAACGATCGCATCGCTTTGGATTGAAGATGCTCGCGAACCTGCTGCAGGATCTCCGCTACGCCCTGCACGGGTTTGCACTGCGGCCGGTGTTTGCGGGCACGGTCGTGCTGACGCTCGCGCTCGCCATCGGGGTGAACGTGGCGGCGTTCTCGCTGTACGACCAGATCATGCTGCGCGAGCTGCCGGTAAGCCGGCCCGACGAGCTCGTGAAGCTCGTGAGCGCGGGCCCGCGTGTGGGTAACCAGCTCGCCAATCAGCAGGGTGGGGACGAGCACACGTTCAGCTATCCGTTATTCCGCGACCTCGCAGCGGCCGGCGAAGCCGTCGTCGATCTCGCAGCCAGCTGGATCGCCCAGGTGTCGCTTGCCGACGGGGACCGCACCGTGCGACGTTTGGCCGTACTCGTCACCGGCGATTACTTCACGACGCTCGGTGTGGGCCCGGCGCTCGGCCGTGTGATCGGTGCCGAGGACGTCGTCGACACCGAGTTGCCGCAAACAGTCGTGCTCTCGTTCGAATACTGGACGACAGCATTCGGCGCCGATCCAGCGGTCATTGGCAGGACGCTCGTTGTCAGCGGCCGTTCCATGCGCATCGTCGGGGTCGCTCCTCGTGGTTTCGTCGGCATGACCCCGGGCGTCGACGCGGCCGTTTTCGTGCCGGTTACGTTCGAGTGGTATCGCAACGCTTCCCTTCCCACCTCGATCCTCGAGGACCGCTTCTTCTCTTATCTATACGTGTTTGGGCGATTGCGGCCGGGCGTGTCGCCCGAGGCGGCGCAAGCAACGCTCGACTCGGCCTTTCGCGCCATCATCAACGACGTCGAAGCGCCCGCGGCCGCAGCGCGACCGCGGTTCAACAGGATGGATGAGTTCCGCGCGAGGACGCTCTCGCTCGTGCCGGCTGCGCGCGGCCAGAGCCGGGCGCCGGAATACGCGCGCACGCCGCTCGCGGTTTTCCTCGCGGCTACGGCCACGATCCTACTGATCGCCTGCGTCAATCTCGCCAATCTCATGTTCGCGCGCGCCGCCGCGCGGATCCGGGAGATCGCCGTTCGTGCTTCTTTGGGAGCAGCGCGACGGCGCCTGTATTCGCTGCTGTCGGTCGAGGCTTTGCTCCTCGCTGGAATTGCAGGAGTCGCCAGCTTGCCGATTGCGCTGGGTGTCTTGCATGCCGTGGACGCGCTTCAGCCGCCGGGGCTCGCAGTGACTGCTCTCGCCCTCGATCTGCGCATGGCGGCCGTGGCCTTCGCGGTTGCCACGATTGCTGCGCTGGTTTTTGCGATCGCGCCGATGATCAAGCTTGTCAGCGTTGATCCCGTCCGCGCCTTGCATTCGAGCGGCGCGCGCACGTTCGGCGGCAAGAACTTGGGCCGGTTCCGGTTCTCGCTCGTGACGGCGCAGATCGCGTTATCGATGTCCTTGCTCGTGCTCGCGGCGTTGTTCATACAAAGTCTCGTCAATACGGCACGCGTCGACTTGGGGCTCCGCACCGAGTCCATCGTGACTTTTCAGGTGTCGCCGGCCGTGAACGGTTACTCGGCCGAGCGCGGTGCCCAAGCGATCGAAGCCATCGAGCGCGAGCTTGCGGCGCAACCCGGTGTCACGAGCGTCTCGACCTCGGGTGTGCCGCTGTTGAGCAATTCCCAGTGGCGCACTACCGTCTCCGTCGACGGCGCCGAGTCGACGAACGTGAACGCGAACGAGGTCGGCCCGAGCTTCTTCGCAACGCTCGACATTCCGCTGCTCGCGGGGCGTGCGTTTACTGATTCCGACACGATCGACACCCCGAGCGTTGCTATCGTCAACGAAAGCTTCGCTACGCGCTTCTCGTTAGGCGCCAATCCTGTCGGCAAGCGCTTTTCTTTCAACCCAACCGGCGAGCCTCCGTATGTCGAGATCGTCGGCTTGATACGCGACTCGGCGTATGACGGCGTGAAGATGCCGTTCGTCCCACAAGTGATCATCCCGCGCCAGCAGTCGAGCAACTTCGGCTCCGGCGTCGCGTTCTACGTGCGCACGGCGCAGGCTCCGGACGCCATGCTGGCGGCAGTTCCGCGCGTCGTGGCAAGCGTCGATTCCTCTTTGCCGGTCATGGATGCACGCACGCTCGCTTCGCAAGTCCGCCGCAATTTGCAAACCGATTGGCTGCTCGTGGCGCTCGCCGGTGTGCTAGCCACGATCGCGACATTGCTCGCCGCCATCGGGATCTATGGCGTTCTCTCTTACATGGTCGCGCAACGGACGCGCGAGATCGGCCTTCGAGTCGCGCTCGGCGCACAGGCCGCAGGCGTGCGCCGCATGGTGATGCGCCAAGTCGCGTGGATGGTCATCGTCGGCGTTCCGCTCGGCGTCGCTGCGGCGCTGCTGATCGGTAAGTTCGCCAGTGCGTTGTTGTTCGGTTTGGCCGCGACCGATCCGCGCGCGGTCGCGGCCGCCGGCATCGTGCTGGCCATCGCCGTGCTCGGCGCGAGCTACTGGCCGGCGCGCCGGGCGTCGCGGGTCGATCCGGTCGTGGCCTTGCGGGCCGAGTAACCCGAACGCAACGTGGCGTATCTAGAGCACTAAGGAGCGGGGGTGGGGAATCTGCTGAGCGACGTTCGCTACTGCCTGCGCGGCTTCGCGCGGCGGCCGTTGTTCGCGGCGGTCGTCGTCGTGACGTTGGCGCTCGGGCTCAGCATCAATGCCGCGATCCTGTCGCTCTACGATCAGATCTTGCTGCGGAAGCTGCCGGTGCCGGCTCCGCGCGAGCTCGTGAACTTCGCGTCCCCCGGGCCAAAGCAGGGGAGCTCATCCTCGAACGACGGCGGCACGACGGACGAAATATTCAGCTTGCCGATGTTCCGCGATCTGGAGCGTGCCGACGGGCCCTTCGTCGGCATCGCCGCCCACCGCATCTTCGACGCGAACTATTCGTTCGACGGCGATACCGTCGCAGGCGAGGGCATGCTCGTGTCGGGCAGCTACTTTTCGGTGCTGGGCCTACAGCCGGCGGCTGGGCGTTTGCTCGACGTCAACGACGACCGCGTGAACGGGGTAGCCGACGCAGTCGTGTTGAGCTATGCCTATTGGCAATCGGCCTTTGCTGGTAATCCCGCCGTCCTCGGGCGGACTCTCGTCGTCAACGGCAAGCCGCTCACGATCGCCGGCGTCGCTCCGCGAGACTTCTTCGGCACGACCGTCGGGTCGCGGCCGCAGATATTCGTGCCGATTTCATTTGCCTGGCAAACCGGCGACCGGCCCTTCCCCGACCACGACAATCGCAAGAGCTTCTGGGCGTATCTGTTCGCGCGTATGAAGCCCGGGATGTCGCTGCAGCAAGCCGCGTCTGCCATCGACGGAACTTACTCGGCCATCATCAACGACATCGAAGCGCCGACCGTTACGGACATCGGCGAAAAAGAGATGGAGCGTTTTCGCGCGAAGAGGCTCGTGCTGACTTCGGGCGCGCGGGGCCAGAGCAGAGTCGACGACAACGCCCGCGCGCCGCTCACGATCTTGCTCGTGTCCACGGCGCTCGTGTTGTTGATCGCGTGTGTCAACATCGCGAATCTGCTGCTCGCGCGTGGCGCTGCTCGCGTCGGCGAGATCGCCGTACGGGCTTCGTTAGGTGCGTCGCGCCCGCGGCTGCTCTCTCTGTTGCTGGCGGAAGTCTTGTTGCTTGCCGTCGGGGCAGCGGCGGCGAGCCTACCTCTCACTGCACTTTCGCTGCGTGCTATCGGCTCGCTCATTCCTGCCGGAAACGTCGGTGCAATCGATCTTGGACTAGGCCTGACCCACGTCTGCGCAACGCTCGCGCTCGCGCTCGGCTCGACGCTGGTGTTCGGCCTTGTGCCCGCGCTGCGGCTCATGAGCGTGGAGTCGAACCCGGCCTTGCAAACGAGCGGCGTCCGGCAGACCGGCGGCAAGGCCGCAGTGCGCTTTCGTGCGGCGCTGACGACGGCGCAAATCGCCCTCTCCATGGCGTTACTCGTCCTCGCTGGTTGGTTCGCACAGAGCATGCTCAACATCAGCCGCGTCGACGTTGGTTTTCGTGTCGATTCGCTGGCGTTCTTCTCCATCGCGCCGGAGCGCAACGGCTACCTACCCGAACGCTCGAGCCAGCTATTCGACCGCATCGAGGCGGACCTGGCGGGCATTCCCGGCGTCACGGCCGTCGCCAGTGCCACCGTGCCTCTTTTGAGCAACAGCAACTGGAACAGTCAGATCGGGGTGCAGGGCTACGAGGCGAACCCCGGCGAGAACACGGATGCGGCGATGAACTTCGTCAGCTCGGACTTCTTCCGTGTCGTCGAGATGCCGCTCGTCCAGGGCGTCGGCTTCGAGCGTCGTGCGGCGGGCGACAATCAGCGCGTGGCCGTCGTCAATGAGCGCTTCGTCGAACGGTTTGGGCTCGGTGAGAACGCGGTCGGCTCCCGGCTGTCAGCCTTCGGCTCGGACCTCGATATCGAAATCGTCGGCATCGTGCGCGACGCGACCTACAGCGACCTCAAGCAAGCGGCGCCGCCGCAAGTGTTCATGCCGCGCGACGATGCTCCCTTCCGCGGCGCATCGAGCTTCTATTTGCGCAGCGACCTCGCTACGGCAGGACTGCGCTCCGCCGTCGAGCAGGTGGTTGCGCGGCACGATCCCGATCTGCCTCTCGAGAATTTCCGAACGGTTACCGAACAGGCGAAAGACAACGTGTTCTTGGACCGCCTCATGAGCACGCTCGCCACGGCGATGGCGGTCCTCGCCACCGTGCTGGCCGGGCTCGGCATCTACGGCGTGCTCTCGTACGGCGTTGCCCAACGGCTGCGCGAAATCGGCCTGCGCATGGCCCTCGGCGCCGCGCCGCAGAACGTGCGCCGAATGGTCTTCGAGCAGATCGGCTGGATGGCCGCCGTCGGTGTCGTCGCGGGCGTGAGCCTGGCGCTGTTGCTCGGCCAGGTCGGCCGCGCGTTGTTGTTCGGCTTGACGCCGACGGATCCCGTCATCCCGGCCGCGGCGGTGCTCACGCTGCTCGCCGTGATCGCGATGGCTGCTTATTTGCCCGCGCGGCGTGCCGCGCAGGTCGATCCTGTCACTGCATTACGCGGCGATTGAGCCGCTACAACCAAACGTCATCTGCCTGGGGAAAAAACGATGAACGCACAAACCGCGCCTTTGATTCAGCTCGATGACCTGAAGAAAGTGTTTATGACCGACGAGGTCGAGACGCACGCGCTCTCGGGCGTCCACTTCGAGATCGGTAAGGGCGACTACTTGTCCATTGCCGGGCCGTCGGGCTGCGGCAAGTCGACCTTGCTGTCGATCCTGGGCTTGCTCGATACGCCGAGCGGCGGCCGCTACGTGCTGAACGGCACGCCGGTCGAGAACCTCGACGCGTCGCAGCGCGCGCACATCCGCAACAAAGAGATCGGCTTCATCTTCCAAGCGTTCAACTTGATCGGCGACCTCACGGTGTTCGAGAACGTCGAGCTGCCGCTCACGTATCGCGCCGGCATGAAGGCCGCCGAGCGCAAGAAGCGCGTGCTCGAGGCGCTCGAGCGCGTGCGCATGGCGCATCGCTTGAATCACTATCCGGCGCAGCTTTCGGGCGGTCAGCAGCAGCGCGTGGCCGTGGCGCGTGCGCTCGTCGGCAGCCCGTCGATCCTACTCGCCGACGAGCCGACCGGTAACTTGGACTCGAAGAACGGCGAGCAGGTCATGGCGCTGCTCGCGGATCTGCATGCCGACGGTGCGACGATCTGCATTGTGACACACGACCCGCGCTATGCCGACTATGCGGACCGCAAGATCCACATGTTCGACGGCCGCGTCGTCGACGAGGAGACGCTGAACCGTCTGCGCGAAGAGGAAGACCGCCGCATCGCCGAGCAAGCGCGCCGCGGCCGGCCGCAGGTGAAGGCGGACGACGCCGACGGGAACTGAGGCCCTAACCCCGGGAGGGGTATGTTACGTCCGCTGCTGAAACGGCTCGGCTACTCCGGCGTCGTCGTGGTGACGTTGGCGCTGGGGCTAGGTACCACGATCGGCATCTTCAGCGTCGCGAACGCCGTGCTGTTGCGGCCGTTACCGTATCCGGCTGCGGAACGCATCCTCGCTCTGCACACGCTGAACGAAGATGGGCAGCCGACAGGACGTGTCGCGCCGCGCGACATGCCCACGTTGTACGACGACCATCCGTCGCTCGATGCGGCTGCTCTCGCGTTCTATGCGGAGGGCCGCATCCGCGGAGCGGACGGCGTCGACTACAACATGGGCCGCTACGGCGTCACGGACCAGTTCTTCGACGTCTTCAACGTACCCATGACGCTCGGCCGCGGTTTCGAGCGCGGCGAGCCGCAGGGGCCGGTCGTCATCTCGTACTCGACCTGGCGCGACGTGTTCGCGTCGGATCCCGACATTCTCGGCAAGTCGATTCCGCTCGAGAACGGCGTACGGCCCGTCGTCGGCGTTGCGCCGGAGGGGTTCGACTTTCCGGGCAACGCTGCGTATTGGACGTTGATGCAGCTCGGTCCCGGGTTCGCCAACCTGCGTGGTTACCTGAGTTACTTGCGCCTGAAGCCGGAGGCGACCCGCGGTCGCTTGGATCAGGAGCTGGCCGTGCTCGGCGGAGACTTGGGCGCCGATGCTGCAACCGGCCGGACGGTGCGTTTCGCGACGGAGCCGTTGCTCGACAACGTCGTCGGCAACTTGCGTCCAACGGTGCTGCTGTTGTTCGGTGCGACGGCCGTGCTGCTCCTGATCGCCTGCAACAACGTCGCGAATGTGCTGATGGCGCGCGGCACGGCGCGCGGCCGGGAGCTCGCTGTGCGGGCGGCGCTCGGCGCGCCATGGCGCCGGCTATTCGCGCAACTGCTCGGCGAAAATCTCGTGCTGTCGCTCGTCGGCGGGGTGCTCGGCCTCGTCGTCGGCCTCGTGGGAATCCGTTTGCTGTTGAGCTTCGGCCCTGCCGACTTGCCGCGCCTCGAGTCCGTGCCGATCGACGGCCGCGTTCTGCTGTTCGCGCTCGGCGCGAGCCTGCTGACGGGGATTCTCTGCGGCCTGCCGCCGGCCTGGCGCCTAGCTCGCGTCGATTTACGAGCGCTCGCCAACGACGGCGGCCGCGGAAACTCGGCGGGTCGAGTGCAGCAACGTTTGTTCGGCGGGCTCGTCGTTGCCGAGATCGCGCTCGCCGTGCTGCTTGCCGTCGGCGCGGGGCTCTTGATTCGCAGCTACTACAACCTCGTCACGACGAACCCAGGCTTTCGCACCGAGCGGACGTTGTCGGTGTTCGTCAACGTACCTTTCGACGCCATTCAAGTCGGTTTTCAGCTGCCCCCCGCAGCCGACGGCTCGCCGCGCTTCGAAGGCAGCTACCGCTTGATTGCCGATTTCTTCCGCGACGTCGAAGCGCGCCTACGCGCGCTGAACGGTGTCGAGGCCGTCAGCGTCAGCTCGTCGACGCCGCTCAGCAGCGAGCAGTGGGACAACAGCGCCGTCGCGTTTCGTATCGACGGCGAGGCCGCGCCCGATGTCACCGTCAGTCAGCTAACCGCGGCGCAGCGCAGCGTCAGCCCGAGCTTCTTCGCGGCCACGGGAATTCCCGTCCTGGCGGGACGCTCGCTCGATGCCAACGATCGTCGCGGCGCTCCGGGCGTGGCCGTCGTCAACGCCACGTTCGCACGTCGTTTCTTCGGCGACGGCCCCGTAGTCGGGCGTTCGGTCACGTTTCCCGAGAACCTGTGGACGATGCAAAACGTCGGGTTCCAGTACGGCGAGCGCGTCGTCGACACGGTCGAGATCGTGGGCGTCGTCGGCGATGCCAAATACCAGTCGCTCGCCGCTGCGGCAGAGCCGTCGATTTATCTTTCGAACGAGCAATTCACGTTGCGCCGCACGAACCTCATCGTTCGCGCGACGGGCGATCCGGCCGCGTTGTTGCCGGCGATCCGTCAGGAAATCGAGGCGGTGCGCCCGATGCCCGTCGAGTTCGAGCTCTACACGCAAATCCTCGACGTCTCACTGGCGCGGGAGCGGCTTGGGATGTTGCTGTTCGCCGTGTTCGGCGTCGTCGCGCTCGCGTTGGCCGCTGTCGGCATCTACGGGTTGATGTCGTACTCGGTGGCGCAGCGCTCGGGCGAGATTGCCGTCCGCGCCGCGCTCGGTGCTTCCGTGGCGCGCATCGTCGGCGCCGTCGTGCGGCGCAGTGCGGTGCTCGCAACCGTGGGCATCGCGATTGGGCTCGCCGTTGCGGTTGCGGTGCGGCAGGTGTTGGCGAGCCAGCTCTACGGCGTCAGTGCGCTCGACCTCGGCGTATTCATCGCGGTCCCCGTGTTTTTGTTGGCGGTCGCGCTGATCGCAGCCTACGTGCCTGCTCGTCGTGCCGCTCGCATCGATCCGGCCGTCGTGTTGCAAACGGAGTAGATAGTTATGATCTGGACCGACCTCGCGCGCGACTTCGCCTACGCCGCCCGCAACATGCTGCGCAACCCGCTGTTCACGATCGTCGCCGTGGCGACGCTCGCGATCGGTACGGGCGCCACGACGGCCGTGTTCAGCGTAGTCGACGGTGTGCTGTTGAAGCCGCTGCCGTATCCCGACGCCGACGAGCTCGTCGCTGTTTGGCACGACGCGCCGGGTGCACCGGGGCTGACGGCGGTTGCCGGCGGCTTGCAGATCTCGCCGTCGATGGTGGTGACCTACCAGGAGGAGGGCCGGTCGTTCGACAAGGTCGGCGCATGGACGGTGCAGCAAGCGAGTGTCACGGAGTTCGCGGAGCCCGAGCAGGTGACGGGCGTGTACGTGACGAGCCAAGTGCTCGAGGCATTGGGAGTGCCGCCGCTGCTCGGCCGCTGGGTGGGTGCCGAGGACGAGAGTCTCGATGCGCCGCTCGTCACGATGCTGTCGTACGGCTACTGGCAAGAGCGCTTCGGCGGCGACCCGGACATCGTCGGCAAGAAAGTGAAGCTCGATCTCGAGACGGAGATCGTGGGCGTCATGCCGCGCGGTTTCAGAGTCGGCGACGTCGCGCCGGACATCATCGCGCCGTTCCGCATGAATCGCGCGGCGCTGCTTCCGCCGCCGTTCTGTTGCAACGGCATCGCGCGCCTGCGCGACGGAGTCACGCTGGAGCAAGCGAACGCGGACATCGAGCGAATGTTGCCGATTTGGATCGAGCGCTTCCCGTTCCCAGGCGGCCAAAGCGGCCGCGACGTTTACCTCGGCACGTGGCGCATCCAGCCCGCGCTGCGGCCGCTGAAGGACGACGTCATCGGCAGCGT
>JACZCZ010047382.1_pt1 | contig 11526 bp, 13 predicted proteins | sample 8641811 | NCBI WGS metagenome assembly JACZCZ01 (sample SAMN15324610, study PRJNA640507) | soil metagenome | isolation source: intercropping peanut in the first line | place: China: Luxin town, Laibin City, Guangxi Province | collected 2019-07-25 | depth 10cm m | reverse complement strand
GCGAGCGAACCGGACAGCGCGGTCGTCTCTTCGGCGGCGGAGCCGCCGGGTCATCGCCGCTCGGTCGCCGGGTGCCGACGTGACCTCGTCGAGCGGTGGCAGGATGCGCCGATGAGCACCGCTCCCTACACGCCCGTGGTGACCGCCGGGGGGTGGATCGCCGTCTCCGGCCAGGTCCCCCTCCGCGACGGCGCCTTCCTCCACGACAAGCCCTTCGCCGAGCAGGTGGACGGGGTGCTGGCCAACGTGGTCGACCGGCTGGCCGAGGCCGGCGCCAGCCTGGCCGACGTGGTGAAGGCCAACATCTACCTCGTCGACATGGAGGACTACACGGTGCTCAACGAGCGCTGGGTCGCCACCTTCGCCGAGCCCCGTCCGGCCCGGACGTGCATCGCCGTCGCCGCCCTCCCCTTCGACTGCCGCGTCGAGGTCGAGGTCTGGGCCCTCGCCCCGGACTGACGCCGGCCATCTTGCCGCCCCGTGAGAGGGGCGACGAAGGGTCTCGTCGGAGCGGCGCTGGCCGTCTCGGTCCTCGCCGGCGCGTGCGGCGGCGACGGTGACGATGCCGGCGGCGGGTCGTCGGAGCGGCTGCCCGCGGTGCAGGGGTTCCTGTCCGACCAGAAGGGCACCGGCGACCGGGACGACGACGAGCTCCTCGAGGGCATCGACGTCGTCGTGACCGACGCCGACGGCGAGGAGGTGGGTCGGTCGACCTCGACCGAGCGCGGGATCTGGAGCGTCGTCCTCCCCGGCGCCGGCCGGTACACGGCGAGCCTCGGCGTCGCCGCCCTCCCCGATGGCGTCGAGGTCGAGGACGACACGCTGGAGGTCGAGGTCGACGAGCGCGAGCAGACGGTCGCCCCCTTCCACCTCAACGCCCCCTGACCCGAACCGGTGATCAGATCGGGCGGGAAGCCGCCCGATCTGATCACCAGTTCGCTGGGGGAGCGGTCGTCGGGCAGGATGGCGGGATGGTCGGAGCCATCGTCCTCGCCGTGGTCCTCGTGGTCGTGTTCCCCGTGGTCGTCGCCCTGAGCGGTGCCGGGGCGGCCGGGGTCCTCGGGTTCTTCCTGAAGAAGGAGGGCGAGGCCGTCAACGAGGGCTCCGAGCTGATCGAGCTCAACCGCTAGGCGAGATCCCCACGACCTGCTCGGCGGTGCGGACGAAGGCCGGCCGCACCACCTCGGCCCCGTCCAGGTAGGCGCCCACGAGGGCGGCGTCGCGCAGCAGCACCAGCGAGTCGGCGACCTCGGCGGCCGGCTCGATCCCGGCGCCCGCCACCGCCTGCTCCAGGGTCGAGCGGAACCAGGCCCGGTGGTCGGCCACGACGGCCCGGACCGGGCTGGCCGGGTCGGGGAACTCGGCGGCGGCGTTGATGAACGGGCAGCCCCGGGTGTGGTGGCGCTCGACGTCGTCGGCGATGCCGGCGATGATGGCGCGCACCAGGTCCATCGGGTCGTCGACCGCTGCGCTGGCGGCCGCGAACAGCTCCCGCAGCATCCGGTCCTCCTCCCGCAGGTAGGCGACGACGAGGCCCTCCTTGCCGGCGAAGTGGCGGTAGAGGGTGGCTCGGGTCGTGCCCGCCTCGGTGAGGATGCGGTCGACGCCGACGGCGTGGATGCCCTCCCGGTAGAAGAGGTCGGAGGACGTCTCGACCAGACGCTGGCGCGGGGAATGCACGCCGCCATCCTACGGTTGGCGGGAGTGAGAAGAACGATCGTTCTTTCTTCATTCTGAACGGAGCACTCCGATGACGATCACCACCCGTGAGCAGAGCGAGATCACCGTCGCCAACCAGAGCGGCAAGCAGCCGGTCGTGTTCGTCCACGGCCTCTGGCTGCTGGCGAGCAGCTGGGACCAGTGGAAGGCCCGGTTCGAGGACGAGGGCTACGCCGTCGTCGCCGTCGACTGGCCCGACGACCCGGCCTCCTTCGACGAGGCCCTCGACCACCCCGAGGCCTTCGCCGGCAAGGGCGTCGTCGAGGTCGCCGACCACGTCGAGGAGGTCGTCCGGGCCCTCGACCAGGAGCCGATCGTCATCGGCCACTCCTTCGGTGGGCTGCTGACCCAGATCACCGCCGGCCGGGGCCTGGCCAAGGCCGCCGTGGCCATCGACCCGGCGCCGTTCAAGGGCGTGCTGCCGCTCCCGGTCAGCACGCTCAAGGGTGCCTTCCCGGTGCTGAAGAACCCGGCCAACCGGGGCAAGGCCGTCCGCCTGACCTTCGACGAGTTCCGCTTCGGCTTCGCCAACGCGGTGAGCGAGACCGAGGCCCGCACCCTGTACGAGAACCAGCACGTCCCGGCGCCCGGTCGCCCGCTGTTCCAGGCGGCGTTCGCCAACTTCAACCCCAGGGCGGCCACCAAGGTCGACACCGCCCGGGCCGACCGAGGCCCCCTGCTGGTCATCTCGGGCGGCGACGACAACATCGTCCCCTGGGCGGTCGCCAACGCCGCCTACAAGATCCAGAGCAAGAAGAACCCGAACCCGACCGAGATCGTCGAGATCGAGGGCGTCGGTCACTCCCTCGTGATCGACTCCCACTGGGGCGAGGTGGCCGACACCGCCCTCGCCTTCCTCCGCCGCCACGGCCTCTGAGCCGTTCTCAGCACGGAAGTGCCCGATATCCCGGCACTTCCGTGCCGGGTTGACGTCAGGAGCCCCAGCGGGACTGGCCGAAGCGGTAGCCGACCGAGCGCACCGTCGTGATCAGCCCGGCGTGCTCCTCGCCCAGCTTGGCCCGGAGCCGCCGCACGTGGACGTCGACGGTGCGGGCGCCGCCGTAGTACTCGTAGCCCCACACCCGGCTGAGCAGGGTCTCGCGGGTGAAGACCCGGCCCGGGTGCTGGGCCAGGAACTTGAGCAGCTCGTACTCCATGTAGGTGAGGTCGAGCGGGCGGTTCTCGATGGCCGCCTGGTAGGTCTCCAGGTTGAGGGCCAGCCCGCCGTACTCGATCATCTCCGGGCCCGAGCCGGTGCCGGCCCGCCACAGCAGGTGCCGGAGCCGGGCCTCGAGCTCACGGGGGTGGAAGGGGTCGAGGCAGAAGTCGTCGTAGAGGTCGTCGCGCAGCTCGAGGTCGGCCAGCCCGGCGCCCCGGACGAGCAGCAGCACCGGCTCGATCGGCACGTCCCGCTTGCGCAGGGCGCGGCACACGGCGAGACCCGTCTCGGGGGCATCGCCCAGCACCACGACGGCGCCCCGCCAGGTCGCCTCGGAGTCCATGCGGGCCACGGCCACCTCGTCGGCCACGGCCTTCCAGGCGTGGCCGGCCAGCTCGAGGGTCTGCACCAGCTCGGGCGGTGGTGGGTCGGGGTAGACGAGCCAGGGCTCCATGGCGTTCCTCCTGTCGGCTACCAGGCCGACAGGTAGCGCTCCAGCTCGTACGGGGTGACCTGGGACTTGTAGTCGGCCCACTCGTTGCGCTTGTTGCGGATGAACCAGCCGAAGATGTGCTCGCCCAGGGCCTCGGCCACCAGCTCGGAGCCCTCCATCACGTCGAGGGCGTCGGCCAGCGACTGGGGCAGCTCGCGCAGCCCCTCGGCCGCCCGCTGGGCCGGGGTCAGCTCGAAGACGTTGGTGGTGGTCTCCTCGGGCAGCTCGTAGCCCTCGTCGAGGCCCTTGAGCCCGGCGGCGAGGATGACCGAGAAGGCCAGGTACGGGTTGCAGGCCGGGTCGGGGGAGCGGAACTCGATGCGGACCGAGGCGTCCTTGCCCGACTTGGTGACCGGCACCCGGATCAGGGCCGAGCGGTTGTTGCGGGCCCAGGAGATGTGGGCCGGCGCCTCGGTGCCCGGGATCAGCCGCTTGTACGAGTTGGCCAGCTGGTTGGTGTCGGAGGTGATCTCGGGGGCGTGGTGGAGGAGCCCGGCGATGAACCCGCGCCCGACCTTGGAGAGCCGGTAGGGGTCGCTGGCGTCGGCGAAGGCGTTGCTGTCGCCCTCGTAGAGCGACATGTGGGTGTGCATCCCCGACCCCTGCACGCCGGCCAGTGGCTTGGGCATGAAGGTGGCGTGCACGCCGCGCTCCTGGGCGATCTCGCGCACGACCAGCCGGAACGTCATCACGTTGTCGGCCATGGTGAGGGCGTCGGTGTAGCGCAGGTCGATCTCGTGCTGGCTGGGGGAGTCCTCGTGGAACGAGTACTCGACCGGGATGCCCATGGCCTCCAGCGTGTGGAGGGTGCGCTTGCGGATGTCGGAGCCGACATCTGCGGTGGTGAGGTCGAAGTAGGACCCGGCGTCGAGCGGCTGCGGCGGCGAGGCGACGCGGCCGTCGTCGGCCGACCCGAAGTAGAAGAACTCCATCTCGGGGGCGACGTAGAAGCTGAAGCCGCGCTCGCGGGCCCGGTCGAGGTTGCGCTTGAGGACCTGGCGGGGATCGCCCTCGAAGGGGGTGCCGTCGAGGTTGGTGATGTCGCAGAACATCCGGGCCGCGGTCTCGTCGCCCTGGCCCCAGGGGAGCAGCTCGAAGCTGCCGGGGTCGGGCCGGGCCAGCACGTCGGACTCCTGGATGCGGCTGAAGCCGTCGATGGCGCTGCCGTCGAACTGCATGCCCTCGTCGAAGGCGGACTCGAGCTCGGCGGGGGAGATGGCGAAGGACTTGAGCTGGCCGACGACGTCGGTGAACCACAGCCGGATCAGCCGCACCCCCCGCTCCTCGACGGTGCGCATCACGTAGGCCTTCTGGGGATCCACCCGGGCATCGTCGTCGTCTCGTGGGCCCCTGGCAACCTGACCGGGGCCCGGTTCACATCACGTTCACAGTCCGACAAGGAGGTTTGGGCCGGGATGTGCCGTCCGTCGCTCTGACCAGGGCGGTCACCGGTCGGTGCCTTCGCTCCGTGCCCCCCTGGCTACCGTCGGAGGCCTGTGGACGATCGGTTCACACCGAGTTCACAATCGGGAAACGACCGGGACACGGCCCCCTGCGAGGGTGCCGCCGTTCCGATCACACACAACAAATCTCTGAAGAGCGAAGGAGCTCGCCCGTGGCGATCAAGGCCGAGTACATCTGGATCGACGGCACCGAGCCGACCGCCCGTCTGCGGTCGAAGACGAAGGTCGTGCTGGATGCCCCCGACGAGTGGCCCATCTGGGGCTTCGACGGGTCGAGCACCAACCAGGCCCCCGGCGACTCGTCGGACTGCGTCCTCAAGCCGGTGAAGGTCGTCCCCGACCCCATCCGCGGCGGTGACGACGTGCTGGTCCTCTGCGAGGTCCTCTACATCGACATGACCCCGCACGTGACCAACACTCGGGCCGCGCTGCGGGCCGTCGACGAGCAGTTCGCCGACCAGGAGCCGCTGTTCGGCATCGAGCAGGAGTACACCTTCTTCTCCGACGGCCACCCCCTCGGCTTCCCGAAGGGTGGCTTCCCGGCGCCGCAGGGCTTCTACTACTGCGGCATCGGCGCCGACGAGGTCTACGGCCGGGAGATCGTCGAGGCCCACCTCGAGGCGTGCCTCGAGGCCGGCCTCCTGATCTCGGGCATCAACGCCGAGGTCATGCCCGGCCAGTGGGAGTTCCAGGTCGGCCCGCTCTCGCCCCTCGAGGTGTCGGACCAGATGTGGCTCGCCCGCTACCTGCTGTACCGCATCGCCGAGGAGTTCGACGTCGCCGCCACCCTCGACCCCAAGCCGGTCAAGGGCGACTGGAACGGCGCCGGCGCCCACACCAACTTCTCGACCAAGGCCATGCGCGAGGGCTACGACGCCATCATCGCCGCCTGCGAGGCGCTGGGTGCCCCCGGCAAGCTCGAGGAGCACGTCGCCGGCTACGGCGCCGACATCGAGCACCGCCTCACCGGCCTGCACGAGACCGCCCCGTGGAGCGAGTACAGCTATGGCGTCTCGGACCGTGGCGCCTCGGTGCGCATCCCGTGGCAGGTGGCCCAGGACAAGAAGGGCTACATCGAGGATCGTCGGCCCAACGCCAACATCGATCCCTACGTCGTGACCCGCCTCATCACCAACACGATCTGCTCGGCGGCCCTCTAGGGAGTCGCCAGGGAAGCAGCGAAGAGGGCCGGCCTGATGGGGGCCGGCCCTCTTCGCGTCCCGTGTCACCCATCCGCGGTGGATGAGACGTTCCCCGGGCATGGGAGACCTCGTGCGTCGCGGCGGGTGGGCACGGAGGACCGTGCTCGTGGCCCTGGTGGTGGGCCTGCTGGTGGTGGGGGTGGGGGCGCCGCCGTCGGCGGGGGCGGCCCGGGACGGTGGTGACGGGGCACCGGTCGAGGCGCCGCCGGCGAGGGGGCTGACCTCGGAGGTCATGGACGTGCGCGTCCTGCTCTACGACCTGCTGAACCAGGCCGACCCCGAGCAGTGGTACGTCGCCTTCCTGGACCTCATCTTCTACGTCGAGCCGACTGGGCCGATCCCCAAGATGATCGAGAGCATGCAGACCGATGAGGAGGGTCGGGGCGCGGTGGTGGACGACCTCTTCGGGGCGGTGCTCCGCCGGGCCGCCGATCCCGCCAGCCGGACCTTCTTCATCGGCCGCCTGGCCCGGACCGGGCGCCAGAAGGTGATGGCCGACCTGCTGGCGTCGGCCGAGTACCACGCCCGCCGGGGCGGGGGCACCGACGCCGGCTGGATCGACGCCCTCTACCGCGACGCCCTCGGCCGACCGGCCGACGCCGCCGGCCGGCAGTACTTCCTCGACCAGATGGCGGCCGGGCGGACCCGCGGCTCGATCGCCTCGTTCTTCACCGGCGGCGCCGAGGGCCGGCGGGCGCTCGTCCGCCGGCTGATGACCGAGCTGCTGCGGCGCCCGGCCGACGCGGCCGGGGTCACGTACTTCGCCAGCCGGCTGGCCGCCGGGACGAGCGTCGAGCGGGTGATCGCCATGATCGCCTCGTCGGACGAGTACGCCATCACGTCCCGGGCCCCACAGCCGCTCCCCGTCGACGTGGTGCTGCTGCTGCCGGACGATCGCATCGAGTACCGGCAGCTCGGGGACCTCGTGGGGCTCCAGCCCCGCACCATCGCGGTCGATGGCCTCCCCGACGGCGATCACCTGGTCGCCATCGGCATCCGTCCCGTCACCGAGTCGCTCTACGGCATCACCGACGGGGGCCAGGTCATGGCGCTCACGCCCGGGGGCGACGCCACCCTCGTCGGCTCCCCGCTCCCCGGCTTCGACGCGACGGGCGGGGTCGGGCTCGACGTCGACCCGGTCGACGACGTCATCGAGGTCGTGGCCGGCGACCGTGTCCACCGGGTCGACCCCGACACGGGCGCGACCACCACCACTGCCTCGCTGGCCTACGCGGCCGGCGACCGCCACCAGGGAACCACCCCGGACCTCGCCGCCGGCGCCTTCACCAACCGCACGACGGGCCTGCCGCTGCCGACGGAGACCACCCGGTACGCCATCGACGCGGCCGCCGATGCCCTGGTCACCCGCACGCCAGGGGGCACCCTCACCACGGTGGGACCGCTCCACGCCGACGTCGGCACCGTCATCGGGCTCGACACGTCCCCCGACGCCCCGCAGGCCGCCTACGCCGTCTTCGACCTGCCGGAGGCCGGGACCTCCTTCTGGCGCATCGACCTGGCCACCGGCCAGCCCCGTGTCGTCGCGCTCGACCACGCCGACGAGCTGCTCGACCTGGCGGTGGTGGGGGATCCGAAGATGCCGGGGGACGAGCCGGCCTACGGCGTCACGCCGGGGGCGACGCCCCAGCTCCGCCGGTTCACGACCCGCGACGGGGAGGCGACGCAGTCGTGGTCCGTCGTCGGGGTCGCCCCGGGGACCGATGTCGTCGGCCTCGACGTGCGCCCGGCCACCGGCGGCCTCTACGGCATCGGCTCGAACGGCCAGGTCTACGGCCTCGCCCTCGGCCCCGGGCCGACCACGGTGACGGCGACGGCCATCGGATCGCCCCTGGCCGGGATCGACCCGGCCGACGGGATCGGCTTCGACGTCGACCCGGCCACCGATGCCATCCGAGTGGTCGACGGCGATCGCAGCCGGGCGGTGCGGATCTCCGACGGCGTCGTCCTCGCCGACGAGCCCGTCGTGTTCCACCTCCAGCCCGGCGGGCCGGCGATCGTGGGGTCGGCGTTCACCAGCAGCGAGCGTGGCGCCCCGGCCCCGCCCGCCGACCGGGAGCAGGCGGGCCACGGCGCCCTCTTCCACCTCGAGCTGGCCGAGGGGGGCCGGCTGCTGTGGGAGCAGCCCCTCTACGAGAACGAGGTGACGGACGTCGGCGCGCTGGTCCCCGGGGGCGGGTTCGTCGTCAGCGGCATCGTCGGCTTCGACATCTCCGGGGGCCTCCGCCACACGCCCTACGCGCTGCTGGAGGTGGGCGGGCGCCAGACCGTGGCGTCGATCGATCTCGCCACCGGCGAGGCGAGCCCCCTGACCGACGTCAGCGAGACCCCGCAGACCGCCTACTCGGCGTTCGCCCTGGCCTGAGGAAGAGGGCGGTTAGGTTCTCCCCAGCCCGACCCCTGGAGGAGAACCGTGGAGCAGCGCACGCCGGCCGAGGTCCTCGACGACATCGCCGCCCAGGACGTGGCCTTCGTCGACTTCCGGTTCTCCGACCTGCCGGGCGTGATGCAGCACGTCACCATCCCGGCCGCCGCCCTCGACGAGGCCCACTTCGAGACCGGCCACCCCTTCGACGGCAGCTCGGTGCGGGGGTTCCAGCAGATCCAGGAGTCGGACATGATCCTGATCCCGGATCCCGACACCGGCTACCTCGACCCCTTCCGTCCGCACCCCACCTACGTCCTGCACTGCTTCGTGGCCGACCCGCTCACGGGGGCCAGCTACTCGCGCGACCCGCGCCACATCGCCCGCAAGGCCGAGCAGCACCTGTTCTCGACCGGTCTGGCCGACACCGCCTTCTTCGGCCCCGAGCCCGAGTTCTTCGTCTTCGACGACGTCCGGTTCGAGACCCGCCCGAACTCGTCGTTCTACGCCGTCGACTCGGTCGAGGGGCAGTGGAACACCGGCCGCGACGAGGACCCGAACCTGGGCTACAAGCCCCGCACCAAGCAGGGCTACTTCCCCGTCCCGCCCATGGACCAGCTCCACGACCTGCGCTCGGAGATGGCCCTCAACCTGGAGCGGGTGGGCGTGCCCGTCGAGCTCCACCATCACGAGGTGGCCTCCGGCGGCCAGGGCGAGATCGGCATCCGCTACGACACCCTCCTGGCCATGGCCGACAAGCTGATGACGTTCAAGTACGTCCTCAAGTCCACCGCCTGGGCGGCGGGCAAGAGCCTCACGTTCATGCCCAAGCCGATCTTCGAGGACAACGGCTCGGGGATGCACACCCACCAGTCGCTGTGGAAGGGGGGCGAGCCGCTGTTCTACGACGAGACCGGCTACGCCGGGCTGTCCGACCTGGCCCGCTGGTACATCGGGGGCCTGCTCCACCACGCCCCGGCGCTGCTGGCCTTCACCAACCCGACCACCAACAGCTTCAAGCGGCTGGTGCCGGGCTACGAGGCCCCGGTGAACCTCGTGTACAGCCAGCGCAACCGGTCGGCGTCGTGCCGCATCCCGATCGCCAACCTGTCGCCCAAGGCCAAGCGGGTCGAGTTCCGCTGCCCCGACTCCACCTGCAACCCGTACCTCGCCTTCAGCGCCATGCTGCTGGCCGGCCTCGACGGCATCGAGAAGCGGATCGAGCCGCCCGAGCCGGTCGACAAGGACCTCTACGACCTCCCGCCCGAGGAGCTGGCCGGCGTGCCCCAGGTCCCGGCGTCACTGGAGGCCGCCCTCGACGCGCTGGAGGCCGACAGCGACTTCCTCCGCGCCGGCGACGTCTTCACCGACGACCTCCTCGACACCTGGATCGCCTACAAGCGCACCCACGAGGTCGACGCCCTCCGCCTCCGCCCCCACCCCTACGAGTTCACCCTCTACTACGACATCTAGGCGGGGCCGCCCCAGTGGAAGAGGTCGGCGGGGTGGCGTTCGAGGGCGCGGGCGAGACGGACCTTGACCCGGTCGTGAGGGCACATCCGCCCCGTCTCGACCTTGCTGATCGTCTGCTGGGTGACCCCCGTGCGCCGGGCCAGGGCCCGCTGGCTCATGCCCAGCGCCTGGCGCGCCCGCTCGACCCGCCGGCCCCACTCGGCGACCGGAACCCCCTCGTAGCTCCCCGTCGTCACGGATGCGAGCGTATCTGATTTTCGGATACAACTCGGAGGCGTCCTCTGATGCCGGGGTGGAGAAGTCCATCGGCTCGCCCGACCACCAGCGTCTCGGGCAGCGCCTGCGCGACCTGCGGGAGGCGGCCGGACTCCGCCAGGTCGAGCTGGCCGAGCGCCTCGACGTCTCGCAGAGCTTCGTGAGCAACGTCGAGAACGGCGAGCGTCGCCTCGACCTCATCGAGCTGCGCCAGATGTGCCGCGCCCTGGACGCCGATCTCGTCGAGCTGGTCCGCGAGTTCGTCTGAGCGGTGGCGTGCAAGGGTGGCAGGGCCTGCCCACCCACCAGGGGGAACCCATGCGTCACCGACCACTCCTCGCCGGGGCCGCCGCCCTCGCGCTCGTCCTGTCCATCACCGCCTGTGGTGACGACGGCGACGACGACACGGCGGACACCACCACCGAGGCCGAGACCACCGAGGACACTGCGACCACGACCGAGGCCACCGAGCCCGAGACCGAGGACACCACCGCGCCCGAGCCCGAGACCACCACCGCCGAGGAGGGTCGGCTCACCGGGCTGCTGCTGACGGCCGAGGACCTCGGCGAGGGCTTCGCCGAGCAGCCCTACGAGACCTCGACCGAGTCCGGCCTCTGCGGCGGCGACAACGTCGACGAGGGGCACCCCTACGACGAGATCGTGGGCCGGGTGCTGGTCGGGGAGGAGCTGCGGATCGCCCTCCAGCAGGAGCTGCGGACCTATGCCGACGAGGAGACGGCGGCGGCCGCCTTCGCCGCCTACGAGGAGGCGCTGTCGTGCGGGGCCGAGACGGCCCAGCCCGGCGTCGAGCTGGGTGAGGTCACCGACGTGAGCGCCACGGTCGGCGCCACCGCCTTCGTCGTGAACGTCACCGCCGAGGAGCAGCAGGTCGACGGGGGCGCGGTGACCGTCCAGGTCGGGCCGGTGCTGTCGATCTACCAGTTCCAGGGTCCGATCGGCTCGGACGAGGGGCCCGACCCCGTCGCCCTGGTCACCGCCAACGTCGAGGCCCTCCAGGCCGAGCTGGGCTGATCGCCGGACCGTCGCCCCCCGGGACCGGAAATGGTCGCCGGGGGGCGCACGGGGTCTGGCAGGGTGGGTACGTGGAGGGAACGGCGGTGCTGGCGGTGGACGGCGTCTCGAAGCGCTACGGCGACCGGCTGGCGCTGGACGGCGTGACGCTGGAGGTCGGCCCGGGCGAGGTCTGCGGGCTGCTCGGGCCCAACGGGGCGGGCAAGACGACGCTGGTGTCGATCATCGCCGGGCTCCGCCGCCCCGATGCCGGCACCGTCCACGTCACCGGGATCGACGTCACCCGCGGCGGGCGGTCGGCCCGGTCGGCCGTCGGCCTGGCCGCCCAGGAGACGGGCGTGTACCCG
>JACZCZ010002085.1_pt1 | contig 11563 bp, 13 predicted proteins | sample 8641811 | NCBI WGS metagenome assembly JACZCZ01 (sample SAMN15324610, study PRJNA640507) | soil metagenome | isolation source: intercropping peanut in the first line | place: China: Luxin town, Laibin City, Guangxi Province | collected 2019-07-25 | depth 10cm m | reverse complement strand
CTGTGGGTCCCACTTCAGTGGGACGTCAGGCCGAAGGCCCTTTCGCCAGCGCGGTGACGTCCGGCTGAAAGCAGATGGACTCCCGCATGCGCGGGAGTGACGGAAATCTCAGGCGGCCGCAGCCTGAACCAATCCCTCCGCCTTCATCGCTGCAATCACACCTGGACGATTCGCAATCCGCGCCTGGTAGTCCTGCAGGATGGGCCAGGCCGACAGATCGATTCCCACCGCCGCGCTCCAGCGGGTCACGACGAACAGATAGGTGTCCGCCACCGTGTAGTAATCGCCCGCCACCCACGGCCGCTCCCACAGCTGGCCGCTGATCCATTCGAAGCGCCGGCCCAGCGCGGCGGTCGCCCACTGCTGCCAGTCCGAAGACGTGCGATCCCGGGTCAGCAACGGAATGAACGGTTTGTGCAATTCGCTCGCGACGAAGCACAGCCACTCCTGCACCCGGTACCTCGCCATCGTCCCGGGCCCGAAGATCAGTCCGGCGTCCGGCTGCAGATCGGCGATGTACTGCAGAATGACCGGCCCTTCCGTCAGGCATTCACCGTTGTCGAGCTCCAGGATGGGGACGTAGTTCTTGCCGTGAACCTGTCCGAGCTCCGATCCCGATGCGGTCCGGTGTGCGCGCAGGTCGACCTGCTCCCTGTCGAACTCGAGACCCGCTTCGATCAGCGCAATGTGCGGAGCCAGCGAACAGGCTCCCGGCGAGTAGTAGAGCTTCATCTGACGGATCCTCGTACCGGCGGTTGCTTTTTGACGAGACAACAGTAGTCGGGGCGCGGGGCTGGCGACATGTTCGGGACGCTCGAACCATGCGCCGTTCGTCTGCAAAAAAGCGACGTTCGGCCGATTGATGAAATGGCCTCAACAATCAATTTCTACAGCGCATCCTTTCTGCTCTGGACAGCCTCCCGTGCGCGAAGCGTAGGCTATGACCGTCCTCTCACGAACCTTTTCCCACGGCCTCTCAAACGACGGTTCAAGCCATGGACGTACTTTCGAATGTATTGAGTGTCACGAGCCTCGCCACGAGCACGCTCGGTTCGCGCGAGTTCGTTGCTCCCTGGGCAATCCTGATCGACGCGCCGAAGGAATCGGCCGTCCACATCGTCAGACGCGGCACAGCGTGGCTGCGTGCCGGCGATGAAGAGCCTGTTCGGCTGAATACGGGCGACATCGTTCTGCTCGCTGGCGGACGCAAACACGTTCTGTCTTCGGAGCGTGAGCCTCGCGAGCCCGAGCCTGTCGCACAAGCCATCGCACGCGCACACAACAACGTTGTGCCCTCGCTGCGCGGTCGCGCCGAGGGAGTGGAATCGACGGTGATTCAGTGCGCGGGCTACAGCTTCTCGACTGACGGTTTCTCGCCGGAGGGCGCGCATCCGTTGCTGTCGCTGCTGCCTTCGGTGATCGTGCTGCGCGCTAGTCGCGCCGAGGAAGACGTCGAGCTGCAGTTGCTGCTGAGGCTGCTGTCGCTCGAAGCAACTCGTCGCGATGCGGGTGCGGAGCTCGTGCTGCCGCGACTCATCGACACCCTCTTCGTCTACATCCTGCGCGTATGGCTGCGTGATCAACCGGAAGGTGCCGCAGGCTGGCTGGGAGCGTTGCGCGATCCGCAGATCCGCAAGGCACTCTCGTTGATCCACGAATCGCCGCAGGCGCCGTGGACTGTGGAATCGCTGGCCCGCCAGGCCGCGATGTCACGCGCCGCCTTCGCAAAGCGGTTCATGGATCTCGTCGGTCAGCCGCCGCTGGCGTACGTGACGCGGTGGCGCATGGATCTCGCGGCGAAGCTGCTGCGCGAATCGCGTGAGCCAGTTGCACGCATCGCAAGCAAGGTCGGTTACCTGTCGGAAACGGCGTTTGCCAAAGCCTTCCGTCGTCGTCGCAAGATGCCGCCCGGTGCCTACCGCTCGCAGCGTACGCGTCGCGCCCGACCGGAAGTCGCGATCCCGGAGTTGCAGCGAGCAGCTGCCGGCGCCGAAGTCGCGCCGCGCTTGTAGTCAAGACGCAGTAGCCTGAAACTCCGCCGAGCCTCTCGGCGGAGTTGTCCCGTGACCATTCACATCGTTCGACTCGGAAGTCCGCGACGCACGAAAGAAGGGATTCGGTTCGGTACCGTGCGCCGCCCGCCTCGTGGCGTCCCGAAGACTGAATATGCTTCGCGCGATTTCTACGATGTGTGGTTGCCGAATCTTGCCCCGAGCGAACCCCTGCTGAAGCAGGCACTCGGCGCCAAAGACGATCGCAGCTGGAAAGCCTTCACCCGGCGTTACCGGGCAGAGATGAAATCGGCTGATGTCTCCCGCGTGCTCGATGCGCTCGCGGCGCTGTCACATCAGACAGATTTCTCAGTTGGCTGTTATTGCCAGGATGAGGCGCGGTGTCATCGGTCGGTGTTGAGGGCGTTGCTGGAGGAGCGAGGGGCTGAGGTGGAGTAGTGACGAAACGGTCTCAATGACTCCTGCTCCACTGATCCGGCGGATTCTCCCGCTTCACCTGAGCAGGATCCTTCGCCTCTCCCTTGCGATAGCCGCGTTCGAACAGCCGGCGGCGGAACACGAAGACAGTGAGCGCGACAGCCAGCGCGATCAGCGCCAGCACTGGCCAGAAGTGGCTCAGCCATTCCGAAATTGAACTCATGAGGATTCTCCTGGCGCCGCAGTCTCATAGGCACGGTCAAGGAGAATAACGATCGGGCGGACGGATAGTTTCGGCGACGCCTGCGAGCGATGCCGCGCTGTAGGCGTTCCGCCCACCCGCGGCGATTCAGCGGCGGCGGGCGCGCATCCAGATGATTGCGACCACGATGGCGATCAGGCCGAGGATGATCAGGACTCTCATTGGAGTTTGTGCTCTTCTGTCTTGTTGAAACGCAGCGTCAGTGCTGCGAGGTCTTCTGGTGTGTCGAGATCGATGACCGCATTCGGCATCGGCACGCGCACGAGACGGAAGTTGTTGCGTTCGATGACGCGTCGCGCCCCTTGGTCGCCCCGCAGATCGCTCAGCTCGCCGAAGAACGATCGCGGGAAGATGGCCGGGACGCCGACGTGCTGGTCATACGTCGCAGCCGCAATGACTCCGTCCTGCTCTTTCCACGCGGCCGCCAGCCGCTTGAGATCGTCCGCCGTCACCGCAACCTGATCGCCCAGCAGGATCAGCACCGCATCCGCAGCCGACGGCAGCGAACCGATCCCGTGTCGGATGGACGATGCCAGCCCCTCTTCCCAATGCCGGTTCACGATCACGGAAGCCGGAGAATGCGCCAGCAATCGTGACAATTCCGCGGCATGCGCGCCGAGAACGACGGTCACCGCATGCCCCGCCAGCGACACCGCCGCCGAGACGACGCCGTGCAGCACCGGCCGCCCGCCCAGCTTCACCGATTGCTTGGGCTGACCGAGCCGGGTCGAAGCGCCAGCAGCGAGGACCAGGACGTGCAAGGACATTGAAGTAGGCGATCGATGCGGATAGTGGGGTGGCGAGCCGTTCAGTGCGCCGTATCGATCGCGGCCTTGCAGGCGCCCCGACGCGACAACACAATCCTTCTGGTTCCGAACTATCCGCTAACCGCCAACCGCTATCCACTTCTTCTTTATGATCCGCCCTGTTCTCAAGATGGGTGACCCGGTGCTGCTGTCGGTCGCGCAGCCGGTCCAGCAGTTCGATACCCCCGATCTGCATGCGCTGCTCGTCGACATGCATGACACGATGGCGTCGTTGAACGGCGCCGGGCTCGCTGCACCGCAGATTGGTGTGTCGCTTCAGGTGGTCATCTTCGGCGTGGGCAGAAACCCTCGCTATCCACAAGCCGAAGAAGTGCCCTACACGGTACTCATCAACCCCGAGCTCGCTCCCGTCGGCGACACGATGGAGGATGGCTGGGAGGGCTGCCTGTCGGTGCCGGGCATGCGGGGACTCGTTCCTCGTCACAAGCAGCTGCGGTACCGGGGGTTCGACCAGTACGGCAAGCCGATCGACCGCACCGTGACGGACTTTCACGCGCGCGTCGTACAGCATGAAGTCGATCATCTGCTCGGAATCCTCTATCCGATGCGCATCCGTGACCTGCGCAACTTCGGCTTCAACGAAACGCTCTTTCCGGGCCAGCAGCTCGTCGACGACTGAAGCCGGAACCGGAATCTCCATGGGGGACGGGGGGTTCACGGGGCAGGAAAATCCCCTCTTCACGAGGCTGGACGGAGTAGTCGACCGTTCCTAGACTCTCGTCCCCGATCCCGCGGAGACTCCCATGGCAGCCCTTCCCCAGACTCAGCAGCCGCCGCTGCAGGACATGGCCCTGTTTCGCCAGCAGGCGTTCGTAGCCGGCCGTTGGGAAGACGCGCCGGACGGCAAGGTCAAACAGGTCTTCAATCCCGCGAACGGCAAGCTGATCGGCACTGTGCCCAATCTCGGCGCCGATGCGACTCGCCGCGCGATCGATGCTGCTGACAAGGCGCTGCCGGACTGGCGTGCACGCACGGCGAAAGAGCGCGCGCAGATCCTGCGCAAGTGGTTCGATCTCATGATGGCGAACCAGGAAGATCTCGCCATCCTGATGACGGTCGAACAGGGCAAGCCGCTTTTCGAGAGTCGCGGCGAGATCGCCTATGCGGCCTCATTCATCGAATGGTTCGGTGAAGAAGGCAAACGTGCCTACGGCGATGTGATTCCAGGTCACGGCCGCGACAAGCGCATCGTCGTGCTGAAGCAGCCGATCGGCGTTACCGCGGCCATCACGCCGTGGAACTTCCCGGCGGCGATGATCGCGCGCAAGGTCGGACCGGCACTGGCCGCCGGCTGCACGATGGTGATCAAGCCGTCGGAACTCACTCCCTACTCGGCGCTGGCGATGTGCGTTCTCGCGCAGCGCGCCGGTATTCCCGACGGTGTGGTCTCAGTCGTGACCGGCGATTCGAAACCCATCGGTGCCGAGCTGACGAGCAACCCGATCGTGCGCAAGCTCAGCTTCACGGGCTCCACGGGCGTCGGCAAGCTGCTCATGTCACAGTGCTCCGCCAACGTCACGAAGGTTTCGCTCGAACTCGGCGGCAACGCGCCCTTCATCGTGTTCGACGACGCCGATCTGGATGCTGCCGTCGCCGGCGCCATCGCGTCCAAGTACCGCAATGCCGGTCAGACCTGCGTTTGCGCCAACCGCATCTACGTGCAGAGCGGTGTCTACGATCGCTTCGCCGAGAAGCTCGCCGAAACCGTGAAGGCGATGAAGATCGGCGACGGCCTCGACAAGGACACGAAGATCGGGCCGCTGATCGAGGAGAAGGCGGTGAAAAAGGTCGAGGAGCACGTTGCCGATGCCGTCGGCAAAGGTGCGAAAGTCCTGTTCGGTGGCAAACGCGTCGACGGCCCCGGTACGTTCTACGTTCCTACCGTGCTCACCGGCGTGACCGCCGACATGCTCGCGATGCGCGAAGAAACGTTCGGCCCGGTCGCGCCGCTGATGAAGTTCGACAGCGACGACGAAGTGATCCGCCTCGCGAACGCGACCGAGTTCGGTCTCGCCAGCTACTTCTACAGCCGCAACATCCAGCGCGTATGGCGCGTCGCCGAAGCCCTCGAGAGCGGCATCGTCGGCATCAACGAAGGCATCATCTCGACCGAAGTCGCTCCGTTCGGCGGAGTGAAGGAGAGCGGTATCGGGCGGGAGGGGTCGAAGTACGGGCTGGACGAGTATCTGGAGATCAAGTATCTGTGCTTCGGCGGGATCTGAAGAAGCCATGAGCGATGAGCTGGAGCGATGAGCCGGCATCGAGAATTCCGTTACTCACGACGTTTCTCCTACCGGCTCGCAGCTCGTAGCTCGTAGCCTCCAACCAGCAGCGGATCAGCTCCCTCATGAAAGCTCGTATCAAATGGATCCAGGACGTCATGTTCGTCGGCGAGTCCGGCTCCGGCCACAGCGTCGTCATCGATGGTGCTGCGGATGCCGGTGGCCGCAACATGGGTTTTCGGCCGATGGAGATGCTGCTGCTCGGACTGGGCGGCTGTTCGGCGTTTGATGTCATGCTGATCCTGCGGCGCGGCCGTGAAGACGTCACCGATTGCGTCGTCGAGCTCGATGGCGATCGCGCGGAGACCGATCCGAAAGTGTTCGTGAACGTGCGCATGCACTACGTCGTGACCGGCCGCAATCTCGATCCGAAGAAGGTCGAGCGTGCCGTGAGGCTTTCGGAAGAGAAGTACTGCTCCGCGTCCGCGATGTTCTCGAAGACGGCGACGTTGACGCATACGTTTGAGATCATTGAGACCAAGTAATCACGAGGTTTTTCCATGAAACGCACAGCGACAGCGGTCTGGAACGGCGGGCTGAAGGACGGCAAGGGATCGATCTCGACGGAAAGCGGCGTGCTCGAGAATACGCAGTATTCGTTCAGCACCCGGTTCGAGGACGGCAAGGGCACGAATCCGGAGGAGCTCATTGCAGCGGCGCACGCGGGTTGCTTCTCGATGGCGCTGTCGGCGCAGCTCGGCAACGAAGGCAAGATACCGGAGTCCATCGAAACGCAGGCCGCGGTCACGTTGCTGAAGACGGATGCGGGATTCACGATCACGGCCGTGCATCTCAAGGTGCGCGCGAAGATCCCGAACATGACGCCGCCGGAGTTCCAGAAGTTCGCGGAAGCCGCGAAGGCCGGATGCCCGGTGTCGCGTGTTCTCAAAGCCGAGATCACGATGGAGACGCGGCTCGCCGGCTGGACCTAGGATCGGCTGCTCACCCACTTCGCCCAGCGATGACTGCCGAAGCTCAGGACTGAGCCGCCGAGCATCAGCGCCGCCAGCGTGTGCAGCGTGCCGTCGTTGAAGACAGCGACGGCAATGCCCGCAAGCGTGGCGACGAAAGACTGCAGCGACCCCATCAATGCCGATGCGATTCCCGCCTCTTGTCCGTACGGCGCAAGAGCAAGCGCACTGGTGTGCGGCATGATTCTCGCCGTGCTCACGAAATAGAGAAGTTGCACGACGATCACGCCCCACAGCGGCAACGACAGCAGCAGCGCGAGCAGAAAGAACACCGTGCCTGCGACGACGGGCCAGACGATCGCTTCGTTGAGCACTTCCGCGGGACCGCGCCGATTGAGCGCCATCACGTTGAGGCGGCTGGCTGCCATGAACGCGAGTCCGTTCAGACCGAGCATCCAGCCGAACTCGTCAGGCGACAGTTGAAATGCCTGCGACATGACGATCGGCGAGCCGGTGACGTAGCAGAACATCACACCCATGCCGAAGCCTGCGACCATCGAGTAACCGACGAGCCCGGGGTCGCGAGCCAGGTGCCAGTAGCGGCGGGCAATCGCACCCGGATGCAGAGTCGCGATCGCTGTGGTGGGCCGCGACTCCTGCAGCAATACGTGCATCGCAATCAGCATCGACGCGCCCAGCAACGCCTGAAACACGAACACCCCGCGCCACCCGGTCGCGCTCACGACCCAGCCGCCGAGAATCGGCGCGAGGATCGGACCGAGCGCAATGATCGCCATGAGGGTCGCGAAGGCTCGCGCCGCTTCGTGCGGCTGGCAGCGATCGCGCACGATCGCTCTTCCAATGACCAGGCCCGCGCAGGCACCCAGCGCCTGCAGCACGCGAAGAACGATCAGCATGGTCATGCTCGACGCGAGCGCGCAGCCGATCGCGCCGACCATGTAGAGCACGAAGCCGAAGTACAGGGGCGGCTTGCGTCCGAAGCGATCGCTGATCGGACCATAGATCAGCTGGCCGACGGTGATCCCCACGAGATACGCCGCCATGGTGCGCTCGACGCCGTCCTCGGCCAGCTCGCGCTCGATCGCCGGAAATCCCGGCAGGTACATGTCGATCGTGAATGGGCCGATGGCCGACATCGCGCCGACGAGTACCAGCCAGCCTGGCACGCGCGAAGGGCGTGCCTCAGTCATGGAGAGATCCGCAACCGGTACTCACAGATGCTGCGCATGATGACGCAGGTGATCTTCCATGAACGTCGAGATGAAGTAGTAACCGTGATCGTAGCCGGCATGGTGCCGCAGCCGCAGTGTCGTGCCCGACTGACGGCACGCCGCTTCGAACAACTCGGGTTTCAACTGTTCCGTGAGAAATTTGTCCGCAGTACCCTGGTCGACGAGGATCGGCATTTCACAGCGCTGCCGTGCGACGAGCGCGCTGGCGTCGTATTGCGCCCATGCTCCGTGATCGGCACCGAGATATCCGCTGAATGCTTTCTGGCCCCATGGGCATTGCATCGGCGCCGCGATCGGCGCAAACGCGGAGACTGACCGATACTGATCCGGATTGCGCAGCGCGCAGACGAGTGCGCCGTGACCTCCCATCGAGTGACCGAAGATTCCCTGACGATCGGCGCGGGATTTTCCAAGAGATGCGATGACTTCCGGCAGTTCGCGCGTCACGTAGCTGTACATCCGGTAGTGCTGAGACCATGGCGCTGCAGTCGCATCGACATAGAAGCCGGCACCGAGGCCGAAATCCCAACTCGCATCGTCGCCGGGCAACCTGGCCTTGCGCGGACTCGTGTCGGGTGCCACCAGCATGAGACCGAGCTGTGCGGCCACGCGCTGCGCACCTGCCTTGATCATGAAGGTCTCTTCGGTACAGGTGAGGCCCGCGAGGTAGTAGAGAACGGGCACCGGTTGAGTCTGCGCCTGCGGCGGCACAAAGACCGAGAAGCGCATCTCCGTGCGGCATTCGACGGACTCGTGAGAGTAAAAGGACTGGGTGCCGTCGAAGCAGCGGTGCTCGGAAATCTGGGTCAGGGGCATGGCGGGAGAATGCAATCGGGCGGGGGAACGTAAGGATACCGGTTCCTGTGCGCCGGGAGATCCGCGATTGCCCCTGGGCGAGGCACGCGCCCCCGTACCCCATGCCTCAAGCCTCCTTGATCCCCGCCTGTCCGTTCTCGACGACCATCGAAGCGAGCGTGAACCGGCCCGCGCCGCGATCCGACACGGAGTTCATTGCGACGAGATCCGCGCGCAGTCGTTCGCGCGAAAGATCGAGCAGGAGATATCCACGACGCTCACTGTTCGCGAAGATGAGATTGGGATTCTCCGCGCGGCGCGCATCGAGCGACGCCTGGGAGATCGCCTCCGACGTGATCGACGTCGTGACGAACTCGCTCGCAATCACCGGCGACGTGCGATCGGCCGGTATCCGGTGATGGTTCGCCGCCAGGAAGGAATGGATGTCGCCGCCGAGAAGAACCGGATTGCTCACCTGCGTCTGCCCGATCGACTCCATCAGGCGTGCACGCGCCGCCGGATAGCCGTTCCAGCCGTCGTTCCAGAACAGTTCGCCGGGTCCCTGCTGCTCATCGATGTAGGCCATCACGGTGCCCTGGGCGAAGATATTCCAGCGCGCCCGGCTCGAACCCATCTGGTTCCGGGCCCAGTATTCCTGCACGACACCGAGCTTGGTGCGGGACGCTTCATTCAGTTCGGGGCAATTGACGGCCCGGGAATTCCGTCTCGCCGGCGCAGTACAGGCAAGCGGCGATCGATACTGGCGCGAGTCCAGCATGACGACGTTCGCAAGCTGGCCGAAGCTTCGCTGCGCGAACAATCGCATGTCCGCGCCGAATGGCGCCGCGCGACGAGGCAACGGCATGTGCTCATAGTAGGCCCGATAGGCTGCGGCCCGGCGAGCCAGGAACCAGGTCGTCTCGTCATCTTCCTCCGAGACCATGCCGGCGTAGTCGTTCTCTACTTCGTGATCGTCCCACGTCACGAGCCATGGACATGCGGCATGGGCATCCTGCAGTTCCTTCTCGCCGCGATACAGCGCATGGCGAATCCGGTAGTCGCTGACCGTGATCGCTTCCGGCGCGTTGTGATGGCGGATGCGATTGCGTCCCCAGCTGCCTTCGTAAATGTAGTCACCGACATGCACGGCTAGATCGAGATCGTCGTCGAGCATGTGCCGGTACGCGACGAAATAGCCATGCTCGTATTGCTGGCAGGACGCGACGGCGATGCGCATCCTTGCGTTGTCCTCGTCACCGCGCGGTGCGGTGCGGGTATGGCCGATCGGGCTGCGCGCTCCGCCGGCGGTGAATCGATACCAGTAATCGCGGCCAGGCTCGAGCTGCGCGGGCTCGGCATGAATCGAGTGCGCCCATTCGCTCGTCGCGTAGTCGATGCCGGTCTGCACGATGTGCTTCATGCGATCGTCCGTCGCCACTTCCCAGGTCACGGGGACCACCGAATCCGTCGGCAGTCCGCCACCGGGTTGCAACGGTGCTGGCGCAAGACGCGTCCAGAGGACAACGGAGTTCGACGTCGGATAGCCGGACGCGACGCCCAACGTGAAAGGACTGTCGCGAAAGCGCAGCGAGTCCGCGGCATGCAGCAGCCGCGCTGGAATGCTGGTAAGCGCGAAGGCTGCGCCCAGACCGCCTAGCAGATCTCGACGGCTCCATTGAGCGTTCTTGTGGGCATTCTTGCGTGACACGGGTCGCCTCCCGCTGGGACTGGTGGCAGGATGCCACATCCTCATGACGGGGATGTTCCACTAGATCAGCGGAAGGGGGATTGCATGACTACCGGCTCCTGCCTGTGCGGCGCGGTCCGTTACGAGATCGCCGGCCCCTATAAGTGGATGACTCACTGCCACTGCTCCATGTGCCGCAAGCACCATGGCTCGTTGTTCGGCACGACAGTCGGCGTGGAGCGCAGTAACTTCCGCTGGCTGCAGGGTGAGGATGCTGTCGTTCACTATCGTTCTTCCGAAGCCTTCGAGCGGCCCTTCTGCGCGCATTGCGGTTCGGTGTTGCCCGATGTCTCGGGCGAAGCGGCAATCTGTCCGGCCGGCACGCTGGCCGATGATCTCGACGCGAAGCCCAGGGCGCACATCTTCGTCAGCTCCAAGTCGCCGATGTGCGAGATCCACGACGACCTGCGACGCTTCGATGAGTATCCACCCGGCTACGGCCAGGCAGTCTCGGCCCCCCGCAACCCTGCCGCCGGAACGGCAGACTCGACACTGCACGGCAGCTGCCTCTGCGGCGCGGTGGCCTTCGAGATCGATGAGCAGCCGCGCAACCTGGTGAACTGTCACTGTTCGAGATGCCGCAAGAGCCGCGGCGCCGCGCATGGAACGAACTTCTTCGTCCGACTGGAGAAGCTCCGCTGGACGCGCGGTGCGGAGAAGGTCCGCTCGTACAAGGTCCCGGACGCGCAGATCTTCACGACGAGCTTCTGCACTGACTGCGGCAGCAAACTTCCCGCGGCGTTTTCGCCGATCAAACGCTATATCGTTCCAGCCGGCGCGCTCGATACGCCTCTGCCGCTGAAGCCCGGAATCAATATCCATGTGAGTTCGAAGGCCGCGTGGTTCGACATTCGCGACGGCCTCGAGCAGTTCGACGCGATGCCGCCCATGGATCGCGTGAAGGAAGTGATGTTCTGAACGCTGGCGGATGCAGCGGAGGGATCCAAATGGAGTCCCCCCCCGTTGATCAGAAACGGGAGATGGCGGCCAAGGTGACCGGGGCCGCCGGGGCGTCGCCCCGCTCCGCTTCCGTTGCCCCCTCCTTCTGGGGGCGGGG
>JACZCZ010158686.1_pt1 | contig 11566 bp, 11 predicted proteins | sample 8641811 | NCBI WGS metagenome assembly JACZCZ01 (sample SAMN15324610, study PRJNA640507) | soil metagenome | isolation source: intercropping peanut in the first line | place: China: Luxin town, Laibin City, Guangxi Province | collected 2019-07-25 | depth 10cm m | reverse complement strand
TGCATCGTCGGGATGCCGATGATCATCGCGAACGTCAGCCGGTCGCGGCGCAGTTGCCGCAGCTCCTTGATGACGATCGAGCCGAGCCTGCGCAGACTCACGCGGCCTTCTCCTTGCGTGCTTGCGGCTTGTTCGTGGCTGCGACGAACACGTCCTCGAGGTTTGGCGCCGTCGGCGCGACGGTGCCCGCCACGCCGGCGCTCTTCAGGCGCTCGGTCACTCGGGCTTCGAGCTGCGCGTCGCTCTCGGCCAACACGCGCAGCGACGTGCCGATTTGCGCGAGCGCAATGACGCCGGGCAAATCGCGGAGTGCGGCCTGCGCGCGCCGAGCATCGGTGTCGTCGACGAGCAGCGTACGGCCCGGCAGACCCGCCATAAGCTCATGCGGCGTGCCATCGGCGACGATGCGGCCGCGGTCGAGAATCGCGAGCCGCGTGCAGCGCTCGGCCTCGTCCATGTAGTGCGTCGAGACGAGCAGCGTGGTCCCTTGGTCCGCGAGCTGGAACAGCGAGTCCCAAAACTCGCGGCGCGACTGCGGATCGACGGCGCTCGTCGGCTCGTCTAGAAACAGCAGGTCCGGCTTGTGCAGCACGGTGCCGGCGAGCGCGAGCCGCTGTTTCTGGCCGCCGCTCATCGTACCCGCGAGCTGCTTGCGCTGTTTGGTCAGCCAGAACCGCTCGATGAGCTCGTCGATGCGTGCCTTCGCCTGCGCGCGCGGGATGTCGTGCACGGCCGCAAGGAAGCTCAGGTTCTCGTCGACCGTGAGGTCCTCGTACAACGAGAACTTCTGCGTCATGTAGCCGATGCGGCGCTTCAGCGCCTCGGCGTCCTGCGGGATGCGGCAGCCGAGCACGTCGATCTCGCCTTCGGTCGGGTTCAGCAGGCCGCACAGCATGCGGATCGTCGTCGACTTGCCCGAGCCGTTCGGTCCGAGAAACCCGTACACCTCGCGCTTGCGCACGGTCAGATTCAGGCCGTCGACGGCCGCGACGTGCCCGAACCGCTTCGACAGGCCGCGCGCGTGGATGGCGGTGTCGCCGTTCGTGCTCGTCGTCATTGCCCGACCGCGGTGGCTGTCACCGGTAGCCCGGCCGGCAGCTCGGCGCCGCCGTCGAGCAAGAGCTCGGCGCGGTAGACGAGTCGGCTCGCGTCGTTGCCGGCGAGCGCGTAGTACGGCGTGAAGCTCGGCTCGCTGCGGATGCTGCGCAGCGTTGCCGCAAACGGCGTCGCGACGCCTTCGACCGTGACCTCGAAGCGGCTGCCGATGGCGAGCTCCGTGCGGCGCGGCGCCGGCACGTACACGCGCGCATACGGCGCGTCGCCGACGAGCATGCTGACGAGCTCGGCGCCGACGGGCGGCTGGTCGCCGGCGCGAAATGGCAGCGCGTCGATGCGCCCCGCGCGCGGCGCGCGCACGGTGAGTCGCTCGCGCGTGAGCTCGAGCGTTTCAAGCGAGGCGCGTGCGGCGGCGACGGAGGCCGCGGCTCGCTCGACTTGCTCGGGGCGCGTGCCCGCCGTCAGCTCGCGTAGCTGCGCCTCGGCGGCTTGCGTCTCGGCGCGCCGTTGATTGCGGGCGGCCAGCGCTTGGTCGACGACCGACTGCGCGACGAGCTCGCGCTTGCGCAGCTCGGCGACGCGCGTGTACTCCGTCTCGGCGTCCGTCTGCGCCGCCCGCGCGCGGGCCAAGTTCGCGCGCTGAGCATCGATCGTCTCGACGCGGGCGCCATGGGTGGCTTCCGCGAATTGCGCTTCGAGCGCTGCGAGCTGGGCTTGCTGCTCTGCGATGCGCGCGTCTTGGCGGCGCGCGTCGAGCTCGAGCACGACGGCGCCGGCTTCGACGCGGTCGCCTTCGGCGACGTGCCAACGCATGACCGGCTCCGATAGCTCGGCCGCGACCGCCACGCGGTCCCACTCGAGCGTGCCGACGAGGGGGGCAGGGCCGCCGTCCGCGCAACCGGCCAGCGCCAGCGCAGCAAGCAGCGCAACGAGACCTTTCTCAACGCGCATGCAGGCCTCCGAGACCGTGATCGAGGAGCGCCAACGTGTGGCGCAGCAATACGCCGTGATCGATGTCGCCGGCGGGGAAGATTTTTCGCCAGATGTGCTCGGCGGCGAGCGGGAACATCGTGAGCCCGACCAACGACACGACGAGCAGCCGCGGATCGAGATCGGCGCTGATCGCGCCGCGCTTCTGCGCGTCGACGAGTGCGCGCGCGAGCGGCTGCGTGACTTGCGGCGCGATGAGCTTCTGCATCATGTCGCGCAGCGCACCCTTCTCGCTGAGCACCTCGCGCACCCAGATCGAGGGCCACCACGGATAGCGCTCGACGACCCCGTGAATGCCGCTCACGAACGCGGCGAGCAAGGCGCGCGGGTCGTCGCCGGCGGCGAGTACGCCCTCGCGTAGGACTTGCACCGCAGGCGCGACTCGTTCCGCCAGGAACGCGTCGAGGAGTTGCTCCTTGCTGCCGTAGTAGTAGTTGACGAGCGCCGGCGTGACGCCGGCTTTCAGCGCGATGCTGCGTAGGCTCGTGGCCGCGACACCGTCTGCAGCGAAGCAGGCGACCGCAGCGTCGAGCAGGCGCTCGCGTTGATTCGTGTCGTCGGCGCGCGGGCGGCCGGGCTTGCGAGGCTCGCGTTTCTTGCGGGGGGCTTTGGCTGACATGCGGCTAAATTAAATCATCGTATAAATAATTACAAGCCGATAGTGCATTGTGCTACGCTTTTGCACGTTCCCCGCCCTCTGTCAGGTCGCATAAGCGCCTGTTTCGGCATGCAAAAGCCTGCCTGGAGCCCAATGGATCGCCGTTCCTTGCTTGCTTTCGCGACCGCCCTTGCCGCTACGCCGCTGCTCGCTTATGCGCAGGCACGAGCCGTTCGCGTTACGCGCGAGGAGCCGAGCGTCGAGCGCAGGGAATACGATCCGCGGCGGCCGCCGCGCGACATGCCGGGGCTCAGGCCGCCGGAGTCCGGCGTCTGCAAGACGACGTTCGAGCTCGCGGCGAGCGTCAACTACTCTGCCGAGCGCTTGTCGCGAACGACGGCACGCATCTACGTCGACGAGCTCGACATCGTCACGCGCCTGCACTTCGAGATCTTCACCGTCAAGGACGGTGGACCGAAGCTACGCGCGCACGAGGAAGGCCATCGCGCGATCGGCGAGCACTACTACGCGGACGCTGCGCGTATCGCCGAGGAGATCGGCAAGCGGCTCATCGGTAAGACGTTCGACGGGGCAGGCGCCGATCAAGAGTCGGCCCAGCAGGACGCGTTCAACAAAGTCGTCGGCGAGATCGAGCAGGCGTATATGGCGCGCGTGCGCATCCCGAGCGCCGCCGCCAACGAGCGCTTCGACGACATCACGAAGCACGGGCTCGATCCCATCGACGAAGCCGACGCCATCAAGCTCGCGCTCGCCGGAGCTCAACGCCCTTAGCGGCAATTTGATCTCATCGCCGATCAAGTGGGACGGCGGCGTGCGTGATGCACGACGTGAGCAACTCGAGATCCGCGTCGAGCAGCCGTTTGCCGAGCTCGCCAAGAGCGCGCATGCGTGCTCTGTCGGATCTGCACGGCCACGTCACTCAGAGTCACCACGACAGCGACCGCTCCACGAGCTCGCTGACGGCGGACGCTACTGCCAAATCTACGTCCGGCGCCCCCCAAACTGATCGATGGACCTCGCGCAGGCGCGGAAATTAGCATGTGAACCGGCGCTCTGCCCGCTAAACTTGCCGCCCTATGACAACGACCAAAACGGCGACCGGCGCAGTCGTCGACTTCGTTCAAAGCGCCCGCGTCGCCGAGTTCCCCGCCGAGGCCTTGGAGCTAGGCAAACGCTGCATCATCGACAGCCTCGCCGTACTGCTCGCAGGCTCGACGCAGGATGCCGGCAAAATCCTCTACGACCACGTGCAGGGCAGCGACTCGCGCACGGCCGCGACCGTGTTCGGGCCGAAGCCGTTCAAGACGGGCTCGGCGTCGGCCGCGCTCGTCAACGGAACGGCAGGGCATGCGCTCGATTGGGACGACACCCAGCTCGCGACCAGCGCCGATCGCATCTTCGGCTTGCTGACGCATCCCAGCATGCCGCCATTGGTCGCGACGCTCGCCGTCGGCGAGCCGCGCAAGATCTCCGGCAAGCAGTTCCTCGAGGCGTTCCTCACGGGTTTCGAAGTCGAGTGCAAGATCGCCGAGGCGATCCATCCGAACCACTACAAGAAGGGCTTCCACACCTCGGGCACCGTCGGCACGTTCGGCGCGGCCGTGGCCGCAGCGAAGCTGCTGGGGTTAGGCGCCGAGCAGACGGCGCACATGCTCGCGATCGCCGCGAGCTCGGCGTCCGGCATTCGCGTCAGCTTCGGCAGCATGACGAAGCCGCTGCACGTCGGCCGCGCTGCGCAGAACGGCGTCGTCGCCGCAGAGCTGGCCGCGCGCGGGTTCACGGGCGGCAAGGACGCGCTGGATCCGCCGTGGGGCTTTTTCCAAACATTCAGCCACGACGGCGGCTACGATCCCACGCGCATCATTCCGCTGCTCGGCAACCCGCACACGATCGTGAAGCCCGGCGTGTCGATCAAACCGTATCCGTGCGGCGTGCTCGGCCACCCGACGATGGACGCGATGCGCCGGCTCGTCACGAAGCACGACGTCCAGCCGGAGCAAATCGTCGCGATTCGCGTGCGCGCCGGCTCGAACATCCTGAACCCGCTGCGTTATCCGATCGCCACGAACGAGCTCGAAGCGAAGTTCTCGCCGGCATTCATGGTCAGCGCGATCGCGCTGCGCCGCAAAGCCGGCATCCACGAGTTCAACGACGAGTTCGTGCGTGCCGCGCCTACGCAAGCGTTGATGCGAAAAGTCGAGCGCGTGCTCGATCCCGAGATCGAGGCGAAGGGCTGGGAGAAGATCCGCAGCACCGTCGAGGTCGATCTCGCCGACGGCCGCAAGCTCGTGGAGCATGCCGACGAGCGCTACCGCGGCGGCCCGGACTTGCCGTTCACGCGCGACGAGCTGTACGAGAAGTGGAGCGACTGCGCGTCGCTCGTGCTGCCGCAGTCCGGCGTCGACGAGGTGTTCGAGCTCGTGGAGGGCCTCGAGAAGCTCGAGGACGTCACGACGCTCGTGCGCGCACTCGCCGGCGCGAAGCAGTAGGGCACCGCGAGATGAGTCTCGCGTGGATCTCCGTCGCGGCCCTCGTCCTGGCCGTCACGCTCTCCTGCACGACGACGATCAACGTCGGCGTGCTGTCGCTCGCGTTGGCGCTGATCGTCGGCGTCGGCTTGGCCGGCATGTCGACGGCGCAGGTCCTCGAAGGCTTTCCCGTCGATCTGCTCGTCACGCTCGTCGGCGTGACGCTGCTGTTCGCGATCGCCGAGGTCAACGGCACGTTGGCGCGCTTCACTGAGCGGGCCGTGCGGTTGTGCCGCGGGCACGCGGGGCTCTTGCCGATCATGTTCTTCTTGATCGGCTTCGCGCTCGCCACGATCGGCGCGGGCGCCACGCCTGCGAGCGCGCTGCTTGCGCCGCCCGCGATGGCCGTCGCCGCGCGCGCCGGCATTCCGCCGCTCTTGATGGCGATCATGACGGGCAACGGCGCGCTCGCCGGCACGTTGTCGCCGTTCGCGCCCACGGGGCTGGTTGCGCACGGCGTCATGGAGCGCATCGGCTTGGGCGGCGTCGAGTGGCAGACCTTCGCCTACAACGCGCTCGCACACGCGCTCGTCGGCGTCGGCGGCTTCCTGCTGCTCGGCGGCTGGAAGCTGTATCGCACGGCGGGGCGTGCGGATGCCGCCGACGTCGAGACGGCGAAGCCGATGGAGACGCGGCATTGGCTGACGGCGCTCGGCATCGTCGTGCTGATCGTCGCCGTCGCGGGCTTCGGGCTCAACGTCGGCATGGTCGCGCTGATCTTGGCAACCGCGCTCGTGCTCGCGCGCGCCGTCGAGGAGTCGAAGGCGATCGCGCGCATGCCGTGGGGCGTGATTCTCATGGTCACGGGTGTGACGGTGCTGATCGCGTTGCTGCAAGAGACCGAAGGCCTCGCGTTGATCGCGTCCGGCATCGCGAACTTGTCGACACCGACGACCGTCGAGCCGATCGTCGGTTTCGGCGTCGGCATCGTGTCCGTCTACAGCAGCACGTCGGGCGTCGTGTTGCCGGCATTCCTGCCGATGGTGCCGGAGCTCGCCACGCGCCTGGGCGGGCTCGACCCGCTGCCGATCGCGTGGTCGATGAACGTGGCCGCGAGCCTCGTCGACCTATCGTCGCTGTCGACGGTCGGCGCGCTATTCATCGCCGGCGCCGCAGCCGGTACCGACACGCGCAAGCTGTTCAACGGCCTCTTGTTCTGGGGCCTGTCGATGTCGCTCGTCGGGGCGGCGCTCGTCTACGTTCTGTTCGGCTGACGCACAGCGGCGCGGACGCGCCGCTCGTGCTCGAGTAACCACTTTTTCCGCGGCAAGCCGCCGGCGTAGCCGCCGAGCTCGCCGCTCGCGTTGATGACGCGATGGCACGGAATCACGATCGCGAGCTGGTTGCAGCCGTTCGCCGTGCCCGCCGCGCGCACGGCCTTCGGCCGGCCAACGACCTGCGCGAGCTTCGCGTAGCTCCACGTCTCGCCGGGCGGAATCGTCAGCAACGCGTCCCAGACCTCGTTCTGGAACCGCGAGCCCGTGCGGGCCAGCGGCGTTTTGAAAGTCATCGAGCGCCCCGCGAAGTAGTCCGCGAGCTCTTTTTCAATTTGCGCGATCGGCGCGGTGCGCCCCGGCGCGATGCCGGCCTTTTGCCGCACGCGCAACCGCTCGATCTCGCGCTCGAGGCCGCGCCGATCGACGAACTCGAGCAGGTGCAGGGCGCGCTCGTCGGCGATCGCCGTCATCGGGCCGAGGGGCGTGTCGAGCCACGCGGCGAACAACGCATTCCTCGCGTTGACGGGCGGCGCGCCCATGATGCGCGCGAACGCGTCGCGGAAGCCGCTCGGGCTCTCGAAGCCGGCATCGAGCTGCGCGTCGATGACGCGCTCGCCACCGCGAATCGCTTTGAACGCGGAGCCGAGCCGCCGCGCCCGCGCGTACTCGACAAACGTCATGCCGAAGCGCTTGCGGAATTGCCGCCGCGCCGTCGATGCGTGTACGGCCAACGCGTCGAAGTCCGCGTCGCGCCAGCGCTTCTGCGGCTCGCGCTCGACGGCGTCGACGAGGCGGCGCACGACGTCGGACGTCTCGTTCGGGTGCGACAGCGGGCGGCAGCGCTCGCAGGGCCGATAGGACGCGAGCAGCGCGGCTTGCGCATCGGGGAAGAACTCGCAGTTCTCGCGCTTCGGCTTGCGCGCGGGGCAGGTCGGCCGGCAGAAGATGCCCGTCGTGCGCACGCCGACGTAGAACACGCCGTCGTAATCGGCGTCGCGGCCGAGCAGCGCGGTATAGCAGGTGTCGTGATCGAGGGGTGCGGCTGTCTGGTCCATGGGCGGTATTTTACGGCGGCGTCGGCCCGCTGCCGCCGAAAATCGCGCAGCTATTTTGTTCGTCGCGGCTTCGGCCTGGGTTTGGCGTTTGCCGCGCCGGCCGCGTGGATCGCAGCGCGTGCCCAGGTGGCGAGCTCGGCGGGATCCTCGAGCACTTCGAGCGGCACGCGGAAATACGACATGGAGACCTTACCGCCGGCGACTGGCCGGAACGGCTCGCTGCCGGCGGCTTCATAGGCCGCACGGTTGCCGTCGTCGACTTTGAAGAACAGCTCGTCCGCCGCGAGGATCGCGAAGAAGCGCTCGCCGGAATATAGGCCGATGCCGCCGAACATCGCTTTCGGCCGCAAGTCCGGGACGCGTGCGAGCTGGTCGAGCGCGAAGGCGCGAAACTCCGGCGTCACGCGCAGCGAGCGAAACTTCGGACGCGGCCGTCCCTTCGTCACGGGCGTCCCTCGCCGCGCGCTACGCCACGCGCCAAGCCCTGTCTAGTCATAGGCGTCCCCTTCGGCCGGGCACCGAGCGTAGCCGCCTTCGAGAACTGCGTCACGTTGATCAAAACGCGAAGCACGCCGTAGCCGCGCCAAGCCAGGCTCGTTAGCGTGGCGCCATTCTCAATCCTCACGGCGGTACGACGATGAGCAAGCTTGCAGCGATGTTGTTGGCGGCGTCCTTGGCGGCCTCGGCACTGGCGCAGGACGACGCGAAGCCGACGAGCACCTACTTCGAGAAGGCCAAGATCACCGTCAATGCCCGTGCGCGCGCCGACGGGTTCATGCGCGTACGCGTCATCCCCGAGAACGGCGAGCCGCGCGAGGCAACGTTCGGCATTGCGCGGCGTATGAGCGAGAACGAGCTCGCGAAGAGCATCGCCGTCTCGTTGAACACGGTGTTGGCGCCGGATTATGTCGCCGACAAAGACAACGGCGAGCACGTCAAGATCGAGAAGAAGCAGAAGGGCGCAGCGAACTTCGCCGTCGAAATCACCTTCAACGCGCCAGGTTTCGCGGTCATTCTCGACAACTGAGAATCCCGCCGGCGGCGAGAAGACGCTAGCCCGTTGCGGTAAGCGGCGGCGCGGGCTCGCGCGTCGCGCTCCAGTCGCGCACGCGCTGTAGCGCGAGCTCGATCAGGTGCGCTTCGCCTTGCGGGTCCGGCATCACGCACGGCGGGTGGCGGCGCAGCCGCTCCCAATCGCCGTTCTGGATCACGCTGTTCAAGAACGTCAGGTTCTTGCGGATGAAGCGGATGTACGGGCTGCGGCCGCGCTCGAAGAAAGCTTCGAAGTAGCGGTACACGCGGTTGAAGTTGTTCTCGAGCCGCAAGCGCGCCGACGTCTGATAGAACGACAGCGTCTTGCCGAGCAGATCGTGCGCCGAGTGGTATAGGACCTTGCCTTGCGGCTTGTCGTCCATCGCGACGCCGCCGATCACGAACTCGGGGTAGAGGCGGTCGCGGCATTTCTCGAGATAGCACCGATCGGCGAGCTGCGCGACCAAGTCGGCCGTGCCGAGCAAATGGCCGACGGTGCTGTCTTTCGGCTCCTCGAGCTCGATCTGATCGACGTTGAGCTCGTAGCCCGTGAAATGCACGATCTTGGCCACGACGGGCGTGAACTGCTCGAGGCCGATGCGCGGCAGATAGTTCTCGAGGTAGTGGCCGCTGCGCGAGACGTGCACGCGCGTGAACACGGCCCCGTTGACGGCCGCTGCATCGCGCTCCCGGTGGCGCAGATAACCGACGTCGTGGAACAGCGCGCTGACGATCGCGAGCTCGGCGCGGTCGGCGCCCAATCGATCGCCGGGCTCGACGCTCATTTCGTGGCCCGCGATGAGGCGCGCGAGGGCGAGCGTCATGTCGAGCGTATGCTGCATGTCGTGATACGTGGTGTCGACCGCGAAGTAATTCGGGTCGAGGCCGCGAAACACGCGCTCGAAATCGTGGAAGGCTAGCCAGACGGAGTCGAACGAGTTGTTCGGGTAAAGAGCACCGAAGAGATCGGCGACGGCTCTACGCACCTGTGGTGCCGAGCTCACCTGCACGGTGTTCGTAACGTCGTAGTCGTTGCGGCGGTCCTGCAGGTCGTCTTCGATAGGCATCGAGCGTTCCGTCCAGGCCGACAATTCTAGGAGAGTGGGTAAGGTACTGATACGCGCCATCTCACATAACGGAGCCGCTCACGCGAATTCTGCGACGACCGGCACGTGGTCGGAAGGGCGTTCCCAACCGCGCGGTTCTTTGTCGATTCGGCAGCCGCGGCACTTCTGACTCAACGCGCGCGATGCCAGCACGAGGTCGATTCGCAGGCCCTGATTGCGACGGAACGCGATGCCGCGGTAGTCCCACCAGCTGTAGACCTTCTCGGCCTGCGGAAACAGCCTGAACGTATCGCTCAAGCCGAGCTCGTACAACGCTCCGAGCGCGGCCCGTTCCGCCGGCGTGCACAACACCTGGTTTTGCCACTGCGCGGGATTGTGCACGTCTCGGTCGTCGGGTGCGATATTGAAGTCGCCGACGAGCAAGAGCTCGGGGTGCGCCGCGAGCTCGGCTTCCAGGAACACACGCAGGGCCGCGAGCCATTCGAGCTTGTAGCGGTACTTGTCCGACTCGACGCTTTGGCCGTTCGGTACGTACAAGCTCCACAGGCGGACGGAGCCGAACGTGGCGCCGAGCACGCGCTTCTGCTCGTCGGCGTAATGGCTGCCGAGCCCGACGCTGACCATGCCCGGCGGCTCGCGCGACAGGATCGCCACGCCGTTGTACGCCGACTGGCCGCTGAACGTGGCGTGATAGCCGTAGTCGCGAAACGTGTCGGCGGGGAAGTCCTCGTCCTTGAGCTTCGTTTCCTGCAGCGCGAGCAGGTCGGGTTGCTCGCGCTCAAGCCACTTCAGCACGTGCGGCAAGCGCACGCGCAAGCTGTTGACGTTCCAGGTGGCGACCTTCAAGAGCGCGAGCGCTGCAGGCGCGTGAGTGCCGAGCGCTTACTGCCGGGTCGCGATGCCGGCCTGACGCAGCAGCGCGTCGAGCTCGGGTGCGCGGCCGCGGAAGTCGACGAACGCATCCAGCGCTTTGCGGCTGCCGCCGGTGGCGAGCACGGCCCGGCGGAAGCGGTCGGCCGTCGCGCGGTCGAAGACGCCGTTCTCCTCGAACGCCGCGAAGGCGTCCGCGGCCAACACCTCGGCCCACTTGTAGCTGTAGTAGCCGGCGGCGTAGCCCCCACCGAATACGTGGCTGAATGCATGCGCGAACCGGTTGTATGCCGGCGGCTCGACGACCGCGACCTCGCGCCGCACGTCGTCCAAGACTTCCTGCACGCGCGAGCCGCGCTCCGGCGTGTACTCGTCGTGCAGCCTGAAGTCGAACAGCGCGAACTCGATCTGGCGCAGCATCGCGAGCCCCGCGAGAAACGTCCGCGAGCGCTGCAGCGTCTCGAGCTTGTCGCGCGGTAGCGGGGCACCGGTCTTGTAGTGCCGGCCCATGTCGGCCAGGACGTCGGGGTGCCACGTGAAGTTCTCGAAGAATTGGCTCGGTAGCTCGACCGCGTCCCACGCCACGCCGTTGGTGCCGGCCACGGAGGGGTAGTCGACCTCGGTCAGGAGGTGATGCAGCGTGTGGCCGAACTCGTGAAAGAGAGTGACGACTTCGGTATGCGTCAGCAGCGACGGCGTGTCGCCGGCCGGCGCGTTGAAGTTGCAGACGAGGAACGCGACCGGCGCTTGGCTCGTGCCGTTGACCTTGGCGCGGCTCACGCAGCCGTTCATCCACGCGCCGCCGCGCTTGTTCGGGCGCGCGAAGAGGTCCGTGTAGAAGCTGCCGATCAATGTACCGTCGGCACGCTTCAGCTCGTAGTAGCGCACGCTGTCGTGCCACACGTCGGGCGGCGTAACCTCCGTCACGCGCAGATCGAACAGCGTTCCGATCAGCTTGAACAAAGCGTCGAGCACGCGCGGCAACGGGAAGTAAGGCCGCAGCTCCTCCTCCGCTAGCTCGAGCTTTTGCTCCTTCAAGCGCTCCGCGTAAAAGTTGACGTCCCAGGCGTAGGGCTTTGGGGCCGGAAACACGGGCAGCACCCCGGGCACTGCCCCGGGCCCCCGGCGCGGG
>JACZCZ010136669.1_pt1 | contig 11569 bp, 8 predicted proteins | sample 8641811 | NCBI WGS metagenome assembly JACZCZ01 (sample SAMN15324610, study PRJNA640507) | soil metagenome | isolation source: intercropping peanut in the first line | place: China: Luxin town, Laibin City, Guangxi Province | collected 2019-07-25 | depth 10cm m | reverse complement strand
TTATCGCATTCCCCGACCGGACGCGGAGAATGCTTTTTCATGCGCTCCCGATATGGCTGGCTGGTTCTGACTGCTTGCGTTACCGCAAGCTGCCTCGCGGCATGCGGTAAAAAATCCGCACAGGGCGAGATGCCGGCCGCCGAAGTCAAAGCGATCGCCGTCCAGTCCGGTCCGACCGAGCTCTACGCCGACCGGATCGGCGAAGTTCGCGGGTCGCAGGAAGTCGACCTGCGCGCGCGCGTGAATGGCGTGCTGATGAAGAAGCTGTTCGTCGACGGCGCTCTGGTAAAGGAAAACCAGCCCTTGTTCTCCATCGATGCCCGCGAGTACCGCGCCCAGGTCGCGAACGCGCAGGCTCAACTCGCTGCCGCCGAGGCAAACCTTGCGCGTGCCGAACAGGATGTGAACCGATACGCGCCGTTGCTCGCCGAGAACGCAATCAGCAGGCAGGTCTACGACTCCGCCGTCGCGGCTGCCAAGCAGGCTCGTGCGCAAGTGAACGCAACGCGCGCTTCGATCGAAGAGGCGGAGCTAGGCGTCGACTTCGCGACGATTCGTGCACCGTTCACCGGTCGCATCGGCGATTCCAAGGTCTTCGAGGGTGCGCTCATCTCGGCTGGCGTGACTCCACTCGTCTCGCTGTATCGAGACGATCCCGCGTGGGTCTACTTCACCGTCAGCGAGACCGAGGTGCTGGAGTATCGCAAGCGTTTCGGCCCTGCCCGTCCCGCGCCCGATTCAGCATTCCGCGAGGTGCAGCTGCATCTAAGCGACGGCACGCTCTATCCGAACTCCGGACAGATCAATTTCATCGCGAACGCTCTCGATCCCACGACCGGGACGTTCGCACTGCGCGCCGAGTTCCCCAACCCGGATCACGTCCTCATCCCCGGGCTGTTCGCCCGCATCCGCGTCAAAGCCGAACAGCGCGCAAACGCCATCCTGATTCCCGATCGCTCCGTGCAGCAACAACTCGGACGCTACTTCGTCATCGTCGTCGGCGAGGGCGACAAAGCCGAGATGCGCCCTGTCCAGCTCGGACCACGACTCGGCACCCAGTGGATCGTCGACCAGGGCCTGAAGCCCGGCGACCGTGTCGTCGTCGAGGGCGTACAGAAAGCACGACCGGGCTCGCCTCTCAAAGTGACATTGATCACGGTGGAGCAATTGAATGAACAGAATGGCGGTTAGCGATCCGCGGTCAGTCCGCGGGGCCCGCGCTGCGGCAGGCTCGCCTGTTCGGTGCCTGCATTCCGAACCAACCGCCAACCGCTAACCGCCAACCGCTTCTTTCCCACCATGTCCCGTTTCTTCATCGATCGGCCGGTCTTCGCCATCGTCATCTCGCTGTTCCTGGTGCTGGTCGGAACGCTGTCGCTCATCACGTTGCCGGTCGGCGAGTTTCCGGAAATCGCGTTGCCGACAGTGCAGGTGAAGGCCGGCTACATCGGCGCGAGCTCCGATGTCGTCGAGGATGCAGTCACCTCGCCGCTCGATCGCCAGATCAACGGCGTCACTGACATGCTGTACATCAACGGCGTGAGCGGTGACGACGGCAGTTCGAGCCTCACCGTGACGTTCGCACTCGAGCGCGATGCGGATCTCGCGGCGGTCGAAGTGCAGAACCGCGTATCGCAGGCGACGGCAACGCTGCCGCAGGAGGTCATCAATGCAGGCGTGACCGTTCGCAAGCAGTCACCCGATACGCTGATGTATCTCATGCTGACGGCCACCGATCCGTCGCTGGACGCCCTGTTCGTCAACAATTACGCCTACGTCTACGTCGTCGATCCGATCAAGCGCGTGACCGGCATCGGCGATGTGCAGGTCTTCGGTTCCGAGTACGGCATGCGCGTCTGGCTGCGACCGGATCGCATGGCGAGTCTGCGACTCACTGCGAGCGACGTTGCCCGGGCGATTCAGGAGCAGAACGTCCAGGCACCGGCCGGACAGGTCGGGCAGCCGCCCGCTGACAAGGACCAGAGCTTCCAGTACTCGTTGCGCGTCCGCGGACGTCTCGTTGATCCGAATGAGTTCGCCGACATCATCGTCGGCTCCCGGCCCGACGGCTCGTTCATCCGGGTACGCGATGTGGGCCGCGTCGAACTGGGAGGCAAGGACTACAACTTCCGGACTCGATTCCGCGGACAGCCCGCCGTCATGATGGCTGTGTCGCTGGCGCCAGGCGCGAACGCGATGCAGACGGCCGAGCTCGTACGAAACGAACTCGACGCGCTGAAGCGGTCGTTCCCGGCGGGCATGGACTACAAGATCATGTACGACACGTCGGAGTTCGTGTCGGCGTCGATCGAGGAAGTGATTCACACGTTCGTCGAAGCACTGATCCTCGTCCTCATCGTCGTCTACCTGTTCCTGCAGAGCTGGCGCGCGACGCTCATTCCGATGCTGGCCGTGCCCGTTTCGCTGATCGCGACGTTCGCCGCCTATCAGGCGCTTGGCTTCTCGATCAACACACTGTCGCTGTTCGGCATGGTGCTTGCGATCGGCATCGTGGTCGATGACGCCATCGTGGTCGTCGAAGCCGTCGAGCAGAACATGCACGCGCACAAACTGACGCCGCTCGAAGCCACGCGCAAGGCCATGAGCGAAGTGCAGGGCCCGGTCGTCGCGATCGCGCTGGTGCTCGCGGCCGTTTTCGTGCCGATGGCATTCATCCCCGGCGTGACGGGACAGCTCTACAAACAGTTCGCGCTGACGATTGCAGTAGCGACGCTCTTCTCCGCGCTCGTGGCGCTGACCCTGACGCCCGCGCTCTGTTCGATGCTGTTGAGACCTCAGGAACATGACCCGCACGCCGAACCGAAGGGGCCGATCCGGAAATTCTTTCATCGCTTCAATCACGGGTTCGACCGGCTGAACGATCGCTACGGACAGGCCGCGGGCATGGGCGCGCGCCGCATCACGCTGGTCCTGATCACACTTGGCGTCGTCATAGTGGCGGTCCTTGGGCTCCTCAGGATCACGCCGACGGGCTTCGTTCCGGACGAAGACAAGGGCGCGGTCTTCATGCAGGTCATCCTGCCGGATGCGGCTGCACAGCAGCGGACGTTGAGCGTGCTCGACGCGGTAGAGGAGATCGTGCAGGCGCATCCCGGCGTCGATGGCGTCACCGGTGTTGCGGGGTTCGACCTGATCTCCGGCACGGCAGCATCGAACTGCGCGCTCGTCATCGTCCGGCTGAAACCGTGGGAAGAGCGCAAGGCGCGCGATCAGCATGCGCTGGCGATCCTGCAGGCACTGATGATGAAAACGCAGCACATTCCCGAAGCCGTGATCTTCGCGTTCAATCCGCCGGCGTTGCCGGGATTCGGCGCCGTGTCGGGCTTCTCGGCGATGCTCGAAGCCCGGGGCAATCAGACACCGCAGGAACTGGCACAGGTCACCCAGCAGTTCATCGCAGCGGCGCAGCAGGATCCCGCGATCGGCCGCATCACGACGACCTTCTCTGCGACGACGCCCAACTATCGTCTCAGTGTCGATCGGGAGAAGGTGAAGAAGCTCGGCGTACCAGTGAACGACGTGTTCACGACACTGCAGACCTTCATGGGCGGCTACCAGGTGAACGAGTTCACAGCGTTCGGTCGCAACTACAAGGTCACGATCCAGGCGGATACGGAGTTCCGCAAGGAAGTTCGCGACATCGCGCAATTGTTCGTGCGCAACGGCCAGGGTGACATGGTGCCGCTGGACGCAGTGGTCTCCCCGACGCCGTCGACCGGCGCCCGATTCATGCAGCGCTACAACCTCTATCGCACAGCGGCGCTCAGCGGTGCGCCCGCTCCAGGCGCCAGCTCCGGCCAGGCGATCGGTGCGATCGAGCGCCTCGCCGAGACGACGCTGCCGGCCGACTACGACATCGAGTGGACCGGTCAGAGCCTGCAGGAGAAGGAGGCAGGCAACACGGCCGTGCTGGTGATGGCCTTGTCGATCGTCGTGGTGTTCCTCTTCCTCGCGGCACTCTATGAAAGCTGGGCGGTGCCATTCGCCGTGCTGCTCGCCACGCCTTTCGGGTTCATGGGAGCGCTGTTCGCGCTGAAGCTCGGCGGCATTGCGTTCAACGTGTACGGGCAGATCGGCCTCGTCACGCTGATCGGCCTGTCGGCCAAGAACGCGATCCTGATCGTCGAGTTCGCGAAGCTGAATCGCGAGGCCGGCAAGCCGCTGGTCGAGTCGGCGCTCGAAGCGGCGCGGCTGCGACTGCGACCGATCCTGATGACTTCCTTCGCGTTCATCCTCGGCGTGGTGCCGCTTGCGATCGCATCGGGGGCAGGCGCTGCGTCGAAGCACTCCGTCGGCATCGCAGTGTTCGGCGGCATGATCGCTGCGACACTCCTCACCTCGCTTGCGGTGCCGGGCTTCTACGTGATGATCCAGGGGCTGGCCGAGAAGTTCGGTGGCGAGCCGAAGGCGCCGGTTGCGGCGGAGGCGAAGCCGTGAGGGGGCGACTGGCAACCGGCGGCTGGACGCTGGCCGGAATGCTCGTACTCGCGGGTGCGCTGACCGGCTGCGCGATCGGTCCAGACTATGAGCGGCCCGACTCGGTCACCCCGCCGGATCAGTATCGCGCCGCGCCCGAAGTGCAAACCGAGAAATCCATCGCCGATGTCGCATGGGCGCAGATGTTTGGCGATCCGGAACTCGCGACGGCGATTCGGCAGGCGCTTGCGAACAATCTCGATCTGCTCAGTGCCGTCGCACGAGTCGAGGAGTTTCGCGCGCAGCAGCGCGTCGCCCGCAGCGCGTTCGGTCCCGATCTGCGGGCCGTCGTGTCAACCAGCCCGAACCCGGCGAGTACCGAGGATGCGTCCTACTCCGGCGGCCTGTCGCTCACGTGGGAACTCGATCTCTTCGGAAAGATCCGCCGCTCCAACGAAGCAGCACGTGCGCAGCTCATGGCGTCCGAGGACAACGCGCGCGCGGTGATGAGCTCTCTCGTTGCAGCTATCGCGACGACGTGGTTCCAGCTTCGCGAGATCGATGCGGAGGTCCAGATCATTCGCGACACGATCAGGACTCAGGAGGAATCACTGGCGCTCGTGCAGTCCCTGCTGCGCAACGGTGTTGCGTCCGGGGCCGAGGAGCAGCAGGCCATCGGGCAACTCGCGACGACGCGGTCGCAATTGCCCCTGGCCCTGCAGCAGCGTGCGCAGACCGAGAACTTCCTGCAGTTCCTGCTGGGCAATCCTCCGAACGAAGTGACCCGAAGCCAGCCGCCGACCTTCATCGCCGTTCCGCCGGACATCCCGGTTGGATTGCCCGCGCAACTCCTAGAACGACGACCCGATGTGCGGCTTCTCGAACAGCAGTTGCATGCGGCCACAGCTCAGGTAGGCGTCGCGCAGGCGAGCCGGTTTCCGTACCTGTCGATCGGCCTGACCTCGTTCTTCGGCATCGTCAGTCCACAGTTGTCGCGCTTGCTCGACGGCGACGAGCCTGCACAGAGCGTCTTCGCTACCGGTCCGAGCGCGGACATGCCCATCTTTCAGTCCGGTCGCGGCAACGCCAATGTCGCGGCAGCACGGGCGGTGCAACGACAAGCCGAGCTTGCCTACCGATCAGGCGTGTTGCAGGCGTTGCGCGAAGTCGCGGACGCGCTGGTCGCAACGGACCAGGTCCGCGAAGTCATCGCACAGAATGAAGTCCGCACCGGGGCCGCCGCGGAAACGCTGCGTCTGCAACGCATGCGCTATCGCGCCGGCGTGATCAGCTACATCGAAGTCCTGGACGGCGAGCGCCAGCTGTTCGCCGCACAGATCGATCTGGCGCGGGCGAGACTCTCGCAGTTGCAGTCCTACATAGATCTGTACCGGGCGCTGGGCGGTGGCTGGTCGGACGGCGAGCTGCAGGGATTGCAACCGAAGTGATGCGTAAAAGTGCGGAGCGTGCTGGCGATGCGAGGACCGTATAACGCGTCCCGGGTGCTACATACATGCAAGGGAGACGATGATGAAGAAGATCTGCCTGCTGACGGTCGTGCTGCTTGCAGCATCTGCCGCACATGCTGCTGAAGACTACGATGGCAGAAAGCCGCTGGCGTGCGCGCCACTGAGCGGTCACGACTGCTTGCCAACGGAAAAAACCTGCAAGCCGCTCCAGCCCGAGGCAGGTCGCGACGTGAATCTCTATTTCGACGTCCAGAAGATGCAGGTCAAGACGCCGTATCGCAATGCCGAACTGCCGATCCAGAGCTTCAGCAACAACACGAAATCACTGGTGATGCAGGGAACGAGCCTGGAATTCGCGTGGTCCGCGACCATCCACCGCACGACGGGTCGCCTTGCGATTGCGATCGTCGATCGCGAGGGTTCCTACGTGATCTTCGGTCAGTGCAAAGTCAAAGCCTGAACCCGCTCCTGCACTCGTCCACGGCTTTCGGGCCGTGGACGCCTACCGAGCCTGCTACTCCGCTCCACCGATGTCGTACCGCTGCCCGATTCGCTCGCGGATCCGATCGAGGATCTTTCGCGACTCCTCCGGACCGATCGCCTGGATGCTGTCCGCAGTCAGTGAGTAGTGCAGTCCGACGAGGCTGCGCAGCTGCTTGAACGCTTTTTCGTTCGAGCGGCCGCAGACGCTGTCGTCGCCGTTGATGACACGCTCGATCACCCCCGGGTCGAGCATGCGGACGTCGCAGATGGCAGCGAGCCGCGCGATCTCGCTATCCACCGTGTTCAGCTGTTGCTCGTGCCAGACCTGGCCGAAATCGCCCTTAGCCATACCTGCGTCCCCTCGTGACTCCCGCCGCGAGCTTCCTCCAATGCGAATAAACGGCCATAGAGTCTTATCCCTATGCCGATGGCATTGCACACTTCGAGTACGCCGTTGATTTCGCAACCCCAATGGAGCGAAGGAAATCCCGGCGCAGTGCAGCGAAGCACGTTCGCGCGGGAAAAATCAATCCTTCCCCAAGGTGCTAGGCTGATCTCCGTATGTCAGCCCCACGGGCCGGGCGATAGGGTTCGACCACCCGCAACGTGACGATATCGCGGTCGCCGCTGGCAGCGCAGCGGACCATTAATCTCGGGCTGGCACGGATGAGCATCAAGCAAACGCTCGGCGATCCTCTTGTCGATGCTGCTCTCGAGCGGCAGCCGTCGATTGTTCCGCCGCGTCCGCACACGGACCTGATGCACCGCTACCTCGATCCGTCGACCAGCCTCGCGGAGATCCTGTTCGGTCTCATCATGACGCTCACGTTCACGCTGAGCGCCGGTCTCATCATTGCCGACGAAGGTCGGGAAGGTGCGCGGCAACTGCTGATAGCCGTCATCGGTTGCAACATCGCATGGGGCATCATCGATGCCGCCCTCTACCTCATGGGCCAGTTATTCGATCGGGGGCGATTGCGCCGACTGGGCCGGGCAATCCGGGAGGCGCCGGATCAGGCCAACGCATCACTGCTGGTTGCTGACGAGCTCGAGCCACTCATGGAAGAGGTACTGACACCGGCCGAGCGCAACGACCTGTATCGACGCGTCGCAGCGAATGTCGCGGCGCGGCCGGCAAGGGCTTCGCAAATCACGAAGGCAGACTGGCTCGGCGCGTTCACCAGCTTCGTGCTGGTCGTCGTGACGAGCGTTCCCGCGGCCGTGCCTTTCCTGCTCATCGACGACGCCAGGCTCGCGCTGCGCGTGTCGAACGCGGTGCTGCTGGCGCTGCTCTTCATCGTCGGCTGGTCGTGGGCTCGTCACACAGTGAGCAAGCCCTGGCTCGTCGGAACGATCTTCCTGCTCTGCGGCACCGCGCTGGTGCTCGCCGCGATCGCGCTGGGAGGCTGAGTGTTCCTGGTCAAGAACAATCGCCCGGACCGCAATGCGGTCGAGCGAGACGAGCTGCAGGACCAGCACGTCCGGCAACACCTGGAAGTGCTGCTGAAGAGCGCGCATTTCGATGCGTCCATCCGCTCCCGCCAGTTCCTGCGCTTCGTGGTCGATGAAACACTCGCCGGCCGCGGCAAAGCACTCAATCAGACGACGATTGCAATGCAGGTATTCGGCCGCGGGACCGACTTCGACGCGGTGCTCGATCCCATCGTCCGCGTTCAGGCCGGCCGGCTGCGCCGATCGCTCGAGCGCTACTATCTTCTGACCGGTGAGCTGGAGGACATCAGCATCCAGCTGCCCAAGGGATGCTATGCACCGGTCTTCGTGAGCACGACTCCCGCAGTCGATCCGTTGCCCGATCTCGTCGCGACGGCATGTCGGCCCGACATCGCCGAATGGCCAACCGTGCTCGTCCATCCGTTCGCTACGGAACCGGCGGACGATGCGGTCGCCGGCTATCTCAAGGACGAATTTGCAATGGAGCTGTGCCGCTACGACGACGTGCACGTCGTGCGGCAAAGCTCCGTGCATCACATGGACGCACGGCAACAGGCATCGATCCGCTTCGAGTTTCGCGGAACGGTGCGCTCCCTGAACGATGACAGAGTGATCGCGGCCCGACTCATCGATCGTCACAGCGGACAGCAGGTCTGGAGCGACGAGTATCACTGCACGCCGCATCCTTCCCGCTGGTCCTGCGGCCTCGGCGACATTGCACGAGTCATGGCCGCACGACTTGGCTGCGAGAACGGCGCCATTGCACGGGTCCTGGCGACCGATCCGGCGCATCGCAGCGGCGAGGCTGCCGATAGCTTCGGCCCGATCGCTCGCGCTTACCGGTTCCTCTTCTCGCGTCAGGTCGATGAGCTCGTTCCCACCATCCAGACCCTGCGCTCGCTCACGATGCGGGCTCCGCAACTGGCGACGGGCTGGACGTACCTCGCCCGGCTGTTCGTGCTGAACTACTCGCTCCAGCTTTCGCCACTGTACACGCCCATTGAGAAGGCGATTGACCACGCCTCCCGCGCCGTCATGCTGGACCCGGGCGGCACGCGTGCGCGCAGCGTTCTCGCAACCGCGCTGCTCGTGAAAGGCGAGATCGAGGCGGCACGCGAGGAACTGCATCACGTGCTGCATCTCAATCCGGATTCGCTGGTCTGCCGGGAGATCATTGGCTGGCTGCTGGCGCTCTCGGGCGAGTGGGACCAGGGTGTCGCACTCATGCGCGAAACGATGCAGCGCAATCCGTACTGCTCCCCGCAGGTCTGCCACGGATTCTGGGCCGATCAGCTGCGGCGCGGCGAGTTCGAAGGCGCCTATCGCACCGCGCTCGAATATCGCGATCCGGGCTTCTTCTGGCGCAATCTTATGATGGCGTGCTGTCTCGGGCACCTGGGACGTGCCGAAGAAGCTCAGGCTCATGTTGCCGAACTGCTGCTTTCGAAACCGCAGTTCCCCGCTCACGGCCGGACGATGATCCAGTACTACATCAAGGCGCCGGCACTGCGCCAATGCATCGACGAGGGCCTGAGCAAGGCCGGGCTCGTGCTGAACTGACCGTCCACGCGCTCTTGGCCTCGCCGCGGCACCTCCCGTGTCTGATGCGAGTGCGTGCGTCCGATGCCGATTCAGCCTGTCGGCGTATGAAACCGTAAGTAACCCGCTGTTACTACCGGCATGGGATGGCGCCGCGAATCATCGCTGCGCTGCAGGTCACCCATGCAAATGCCCCAATCTGGCTCCAAGCCTCCGCGCATGCCGCTCGATCCGGACGACGCTATCCGGATCCGTCGTTGCGCGCTGCTGCTCGTCAGCCGGTTCCCGCATCTGCAGTCGGTGTCGCTGGAGTTGCTCGAAAGGGACGAGACGTTCCGGGAGCTGTGCGAGGAGTACGCGGCCTGCACGGAAGTGATCGAGCGGCTCACCGACGCGCCTTCGGACGACGTCATGCGCCGCGAATTCAGCGCGCTGCGCCTGCGTGTCGAAGGCGAACTGCTCCGCTACCTCTCGGATCACGGACCGACGCGCTGATGCTGCGGTCACGAAGGAGGATTCACCATGATGCTACGTAGCGGCAACACGACCCCCATGCTGAGACAGGCCCTTATCGTCGACAGCGGCCTTGCGTCCGCGGAATGCGCGGCGACGCGCAGCATCCGTACGCTCGCCACTGAATTGCAGAGCCGGAACATCGAAGTCATCGAGGCCAGCTCCTTCGCCGACGGTCTCTCCATCATCGTTTCAGATGCGAGTATCGATTGTCTCCTGCTGCACTGGCCGCAGGATCGTGCCGAGCTGACGCAGGCAACGGAGCTCTTGCGTACGGTGCGAACACGCAACGCGAAGATGCCGATCTTCCTGCTCGCGAGTCGCAAGCTCGCCGATTCCGTCAGCGTCGAGATCGCGACACTTGCCGACGAGTTCGTCTGGATTCTCGAGGACACGGCGAAATTCATCGGCGGCCGTGTGCTCGCGGCAACAGAGCGGTATCTTGAAACGCTGCTCCCTCCCTATGCCGCCGCACTCGCGCGCTACGATCGCGAACGGGAGTACTCGTGGGCTGCACCAGGCCACCAGGGCGGCGTCGCGTTCCTGAAATCGCCGGTCGGAAGGCTCTTCTTCGATTTCTTCGGCGAGAACCTTTTCCGCACCGACATGGGCATCGAGCGTGCCGCCCTCGGGTCGCTGCTCGGCCACTCCGGTCCGGTCGGAGAAAGTGAGCGCAACATCGCGCGCATCTTCGGCGCGGATCGTTCGTACTCCGTTCTCAACGGCACGTCCGCGTCGAACCGGGCGATCATGTCGGCCTGCGTCGGCGACAACGAGATCGCGCTCTGCGACCGCAACTGCCACAAGTCCATCGAGCAGGGCCTGGCACTGACCGGCGGCATTCCGGTCTTCCTGGCTCCGACTCGCAACCGCTACGGAATCATCGGCCCGATCCCGCCCCAGGGAATTTCGCCGGAAGCCATCAATGCGGCCATCGCCGCGAATCCGCTGGCGAAGGCTGCCGCCAGCAAGAAACCCGTTTACTCGGTGCTCACGAACTGTACCTACGACGGCATGTGCTACAAGGCCGACGCCGTGCAGGCGCAGCTCGAGAAGAGCGTCGACCGGATTCATTTCGATGAAGCGTGGTACGGCTACGCGCGCTTCAATCCGATGTACAAGAATCGCTTCGCAATGCGCGACGACCCATCGTCGCACGCGAAGAACGGCCCCACGGTCTTCGCGACGCACTCGACGCACAAGCTGCTCGCCGCGCTGTCCCAGACCTCCTACATTCATATTCGCGATGGACGCGGCGCGATCGACCATGGCCGGTTCAACGAGGCTTACTGCTCGCAGGCAAGCACATCGCCGCTCTACGCGCTGATCGCGTCCAACGATGTCGCCGCCGCGATGATGGACGGCCCGGCTGGCGAGACGCTCACGCAGGAAGTGATCAACGAAGCAGTGGCCTGCCGGCTCGCGGTCTCGCGCGTGCGTCAGGAGTTCCTGAAGAAGAACAAGAACGACTGGTTCTTCGCCTCCTGGAACGCCGAAGAGGTCACCGATCCGAAGAGCGGCAAGCGCATTGCCTTCCACGAAGCGCCGGCCGAACTGCTCGCGACAGATCCGAACTGCTGGATCCTGCATCCTGGCGAAAGCTGGCACGGGTTCGACGGCCTGCCCGACGGCTGGTGCATGCTCGATCCGATCAAGTTCGGCATCGTGTGCCCGGG
>JACZCZ010150713.1_pt1 | contig 11602 bp, 9 predicted proteins | sample 8641811 | NCBI WGS metagenome assembly JACZCZ01 (sample SAMN15324610, study PRJNA640507) | soil metagenome | isolation source: intercropping peanut in the first line | place: China: Luxin town, Laibin City, Guangxi Province | collected 2019-07-25 | depth 10cm m | reverse complement strand
GCGCATCGAAGCGCTGCTGACGCTGTTCGAGCTCTGGGAGCGGCGCAAGTCGCTCGTGAAGACGTTTTCCGGCGGCATGCGCCGCAGGCTCGAGATCGCGCGCGGCCTGTTGCACACGCCGAAGATTCTGTTTCTCGACGAGCCGACCCTCGGTCTCGATCCGCAAAGCCGCAACCAGCTCTGGAACCACGTGAAGCATTTGAACGCCACCGAAGGCGTGACGGTGTTCTTGACGACGCACTACATGGACGAGGCCGAGAAGACGGCGCAGCGCATCGCGATCATCGATCACGGCAGCATCGTCGCGCAGGGGAGCGCGCAAGAGCTGAAGGCGCAGACCGGCGCGGATTCGCTCGAGGGCGCGTTCCTGAAGCTCACGGGCACGGCGATCCGCGACGAGGCGGGCACGGGCATCGATCAGATGCGGCAGTTCGCGAAAATGTGGAGTGGCAACCGGCGATGAGCGTCATCTATGCGTTGTGGCTCCGCGAGGTGAAGCGCTACTTGCGTTCCCGTGCGCAGATCATCGGCTCGTTGGCGCAGCCGTTGCTCTATTTGCTCGTGCTTGGCTTTGGTCTAGGCGCCGTGTTTCAACAGGCCGGACAGGGTAGCTACCTGCAATTCGTCGCGCCCGGCATCATCGCGATGGGCGTGTTGTTCACGTCGATCTTCTCCGGCATCGGCCTGCTCTGGGACCGGCAGTTCGGCTTTCTCAAGGAGACGCTCGTGGCGCCCGTGCCGAGATTATCGATCATGGCGGGCCGCACGTTGGGCGGCGCGACGATCGCGATCTTTCAAGGCACCCTCGTGCTGGTCGTCTGCATGCTCGTTGGTTTCAGGCCCGAGAGCTGGGCCGCCGTGCCGGTCGCGCTCTTGTTCATGGCGTTGATCGCGATCGTGTTTGCGGCGCTCGGCACCGCGATCGGCTCGACGTTGAAGGACATGCAAGGCTTCCAGCTGATCATGAACTTCCTGATCATGCCGATCTTTTTTTTGTCGGGTGCGCTGTTCCCGCTCGACAACTTGCCTACGGCGTTGACGGTCGCCACCCGGCTCGACCCGCTCGCCTACGGCGTCGACGGTTTGCGCGGCGCGTTCATCGGTGCGAGCCACATCGGCGTCATGCTCGACGTCACCGTGCTCGGAGTACTCGCGACGCTGTTCTTGCTGCTCGGCGCGTGGGCGTTCTCGAAGATCCAAGTGTAGGCGCTCTGAAGAGCAATGGATCCGATCGCGCACACGTTCTCGGGCATGGCGCTCGCCGCGGCAGGGCTCAAGCGCGCGACTCCGCTCGCGGCGACTGCGCTGTTCATGGGCGTCAACGCGCCCGACGTCGACATCGTGGCCGCCTTCGTCGCCGACTACGAGTCGCTGGCGTTTCGACGAGGCTGGACGCACGGCGTGCTCGCACTCGCGCTCTGGCCGCTCGTGCTGACCGGCGTGCTCCTCGCATGGGACCGGTGGGTGCGGCTGCGCCGCAATCCCGCTGCTGCTCCGGCGCGTGCCGGGCCGTTGCTTGCGTTGACGGCGATCGCCATCGTGTCGCATCCGACGCTCGATTGGCTCAATAACTACGGTTTGCGCTGGCTCATGCCGTTTAGCGGCCGCTGGTTTTACGGCGACGCGCTGTTCATCGTCGACCCGTGGGTCTGGTTGCTGCTCGGCGGCGCCGCATTTCTGACTTACTCCAAAAGCCGGCTCGCGCGCGTGCGCTGGGCAGTGCTCGCAGCAATTGCGTCGGTGGTCGTCTTCGTGAATACGGGGGCGGTCGTGCCGCTGCCATCGGCCGTGCTATGGGTCGCCGGCATCGCGGCGCTGATCGTGCTGGAGCGGCGTCTTCGCGATGCGGCGCCGCGCGCGCTCGAGCAAGCGGCGCAGGCCGGTGTCGCGGCAACGGTCGTCTACATGGTCGCACTCGTCGGCGCGAGCGCCGCGGCGCGCAGCGACGTGCGCACGGTAGCCGCGGCGCAGGGCATCGACGGCGTTGAGGACGTCATGGTCGCGCCGTCGCCGGCGAACCCGTTCGGCGGCCCCGTGGTCGTGATGACGCGCGACGAGTACTACACGGGGCGCTTCGACTGGTTCAGCCGGCCGCGAGTCACGTTGACCGGCGAGCGCATTCCGCGGCCGCGCGGCGTCGAATATCAACTGGCCGCGCAAACGCCGGCGGCGCGACGTTTCTTGACGTGGGCGCGTTACCCCGCGATCGATCTGGAGCCCAGCCCCGGCGGCGGCATCCGCGTGACCTTCACCGACGTGCGCTATCGTGCGGAGGGCCGTCTTCTCGGTCCCACGATCGAGCTGCTCGAGCCGGCAGTCGGCGGCGACTGAGCTTCACCGAGAATCTCGAGTTAGCTCCACGGCCGGGCGGTGACGCGAAGCTTGCCGCGCAAGCCGGGCCGCGCGCTCTGCTCGATTGGAATCTCGAACGTGATGCCGGTTTCTCCGGGTAGCGCCGTCGCGGGCGCGTCCTTGCCCGGCTTGCCGGGGTTCATGTCTTGGAAGCCGTACTTGATGCGCCACCCGCCCGGCGCGTTCGCGTCCGCAAACGCTTCGATCAGCACGAGCTCGCGATAGATGAAGCCGCCTTCGTAGTGGCGCCGCATGAACAGCACGCCGTCGACGAGATAGTCGGGAACGAGCACCTTCAGATCGAACGCGAAGCTGACGGAGCCCGATGCTTTGACGCTCTTACTGCGATCGAGGAACACCGAGAACAGGTGCGGGCTTTGCGCTCGGTCGGGCGGGCGCTTGGTGCCGTCCTCGCCCGGAAATAGCTGATCGTAGCTGCGGAAGATCGCCGAGTTCTCGCGCACCTCGCGGCGCGTCATCTGCCACTGACAGCCGCGCACGCTCACCGCAGCTTCGAATTGATACGACGCTTTGACTTTCTTGCCCTCGTCCAGCGCTTTGTGGACCTCGATAGGCAACGTGATGTCGTCGACGTCGAGCCAACCGTCGACGCGTAGGTCGCCGAACAAGAAGCGCGTGAGATTTTGGTAGCCCTCCTCGGAGTTGACGATGCCGTAGTGCCCGGAGTGGCTGCGGTGCACGAATGCGCGCGGCGACGTCACGGCGTTGCCGTCCGCATCCTTGCCGCGGGTCGTCGCGTTCTCGATGCGTACGAGGCCGTCGCTGGCCTCGCCGACAGCCCACGCGGACATGCCGCCCGCCACGCTGTAGTCGCGTGCATTGGTGCCGACGAGGTTGAAGATTCGATCCGCCGGGAAACCGACCACGAGCGACACGTCGTCGCTCTTCGGCACGTTGAGGTACCCGGCCATGCGCTCGCGATTGAAGTTGTCGACGTCGCCGAAGGTGAGCCAACCCGGCACGTTGCGCACGACCTTGAGATCGATGCCGTTGTGCGGCGTGGCGTAGGTGAACACTTTGTCCACGTAACGCCTCCCGCTGTGCGGATCGAGCGTCGGATTCTGCAAGAACGCGCGGCAGACGAGCCCGCCCATCGAGTGCGCGACGAGATACACGCGAAATTGCTCGGGCGTTACGCCGTTCGACTGGTTCGCGCAAATCTTGTCGCGTAACCGGACGATCAACCTGCTCAAGCCCTTCGCGAAGTGCTCGATCGGTGGCGTAGTGGCATTGCCGAAATCCTTCGAAGCTTCATCGTAATAGCGGTAGATGACGATGGAGCGGTAGGGGACTGGATGCTCGCTGCGCTCGGCCTCGATGAGATCGTCGCCGTCGACGAACACGTCCTCGTACTTGTGGTCGCTCATCAGGCGGACGAGCGGCGACTCGAAGTAGAAACGGCGCACGTCGCCTGTCCAAGCGACGCGCGATTTCGTCGAGCCGATGTTGAAGCCCATGTAGGGGTCCGCGACGGTCTCGTCGATTTCGCCTTGCGTCGCCGCAAAGCCGCGCACGTAGATGATCGGGTGGCAAGGGTGGAGGGCTGTAGCTGGCACGGGACGCCTCACTCGTCCTCGAGCCTGCGCGGCGGCATGTCCTCGACGCGTTCGGTCCACGCGACCTCGGGCCATACGTGCACGCGCGATTTGAACTTCCAGCCGTTGGCCGTCTTCTCGAACGTGTCTTCGTAGCCGCCTTCCCAATGCACGATGTCGCCGCGGTTGTTCGTGTCGTTCGTGATCGTCAGCAGCGTCGTGATCGCGTGCGCGCCCGTCGGTGTCGCCGTGATCGTGGGGTTGATCGCGAGGTGATAGGCATAGCCTTGCTCTTGCCGCGGCCGGCACGCGGTATCCGTGCCGCCGCCGGCTCGTCGCAGCTGCTCGCGACCGCGGAACCAAATTTTCGCTTTGCCGTATTCCTGCGAGACGCCGAACGTCGCGTCGTCGGTGTAAAGGTTCGCGTAGTCGTTGCCGTTGTTCGTGCAGTTGTCGAGGATATGGGAGTAGCTGTCGATCAACCCCCGAATGTCGAGGATGTCCTGCGCCGTGAGCGCTCGTACGCTCTGCGCTTCGGTGCGGCCGACCATGCCGTTGAGAGCCAACCACGACACCGCGGCGAGCGCGGTGACACCCAGGATCGATTGCGTCTTCTTCATGCGTGCAGCTCCGCGTTCGAGAATTGCCGTTCCGGCGGTATGTTACCCTGGCCCGCCGCCTCGAGTGGCCTAGTGCCGTGACCACCCCAACAGCCCGATCCGCGGACATCGTCGCCGCCGCCGACAGTCGCGCCAAGCGCAACGTCGCGGTCCTCGTGTTCGCGCATGCGATCTTGGGCTCGCAGCTTGCGATCAACATCATCGTGGCGGGTTTGGCTGGCGCGCTGTTGGCCGACGACCCGGCGCTTGCGACGTTACCGATCTCGATCGTCGTCGTCGGCTCGTTGCTGACGGCTCCAGCGCTGTCGCTGTTCATGGGTCGCTACGGCCGCCGCGCGGGTTTCTGGGCGGGGGCGCTGGCGGGAGGCATCGGCGGCGCGTTGTGCGCTCGAGCGTTGTACGTCGGGAGCTTCTCGTTGTTCATTGCGGGCTCGGTGTTGCTCGGCATTTATCAAGCGGCGCAAGGCTTTCTGCGTTTTGCGGCGGCCGACACGGCGTCGGACGCCTTCAAGCCGAAAGCAATCGCGTGGGTGCTCGCGGGCGGCCTTTTGAGCGCGCTGCTCGGGCCCGAGATCGTGCGCGCCACGTCCGGCACGGTGACGGCTGTGCCGTACGCCGGCGCTTATCTCGCGATGATCGCGCTCAACGTCATCGGCGCGATCGGTCTCGCATTCCTCGACATCCCCGTGCCGCGGCGCACCACCGCAGCCGTCGACACGGGCAGGCCGCTCGGCGTCATCGCGCGCCAGCCTGCGTTTCTCGTCGCGGTGCTGTCGGGGATGGTCGGCTATGCGTCGATGAGCCTCGTGATGACCTCGACGCCGCTTGCGATGGTCGGTCACGGCTTCGCGCCGGAGCATGCTGCCGACGTCGTGCGCTGGCACATCGTCGCGATGTTCGCGCCGGCCTTCGTCACGGGCTCCGTGATCGTGCGCATCGGCCGCTTGCCCGTGATCGCCGTCGGCTTGCTCTTGCTCGGAGTCTGCGGCGGCATCGCGCTGGCGGGCGTCGATCTGCACCATTTCTATCTCGCGCTGATCGCGCTCGGCATCGGCTGGAACTTCTCCTTCATCGGCGCGACGAGCCTACTCGGCACGACGCACACGCATGCCGAGCAAGCGAAGGTGCAGGGCTTGAACGATTTTCTCGTGCTCGGGTTCGTCGCCGTCGGCTCGTTCGGCTCGGGTGCGTTGCTCGACGCGTTCGGCTGGAGCGCCGTGCAATACGCCATGGCGCCGGCATTGCTCTTGGCGCTAGCCGGCGTGGCTTGGCTCGGCTTTGCCAGCCGGCGCGCGGCGGCCGTGTGACGGAGCCTGAGTCGGGGTCGTCGGGCGGCTTCAGCCGAGTAGCTGCTGAATCTTCGCGATCGTGGCCGCTTCGTCGGGCTTCGCCGTGATCGGGCACGGCTTCTCTGCGAGCAAGGCTTCGCACTGCGGGCGCCCCGGAAATTCCTCGTAGAACCGCGTGAGCAGCGGCAGGTCTTTCAAGGAATAGACGGGGCCGAATACCGTGTGCGCCACGTTCAGGGCTTCCCACAACAGGCAGTCCGCGAGCATGACGCGGCGATTACGCGCCTTGTCGATCCAGCGCCACTCGGTCAGCGACTGCTCGAGCGCACGCGTGTGGGACTGAATGCGGTCCAGCGTGCGCTTCGCCACAGCGCCGATGTCGGCGCCCGGATAGAGCGCATCCGCCCATAGCAACTGCGAGATCGGCGTCGACACGTCTTGCGACAAGCTCGACGTCAGCATGCCGTGCCGCAAGTTGTCGTCGTCGTTCAGCGCGCCGGCGTCGCCCGATGCCTCGTGCACGAATGCGGCAATCATCAGCGTCTCCGCGATGAGCCGGTCGCCCCAATGCAGCACGGGCAGCTTGTGGAACGGGCCCGTCCGCGCGCGGTCGTCGCGCAGTGCGCGCCAGGGTGCGAAGTCGGCCGCCAACGGCACACGCTCGTCGTTGTAGTTGACCTTGCGGATCCGAAAGAAATTGCGCAGGAATTGCGCCCGGGCGCGCGCGTCGAAATAGCGAAGGGTGATCGGCGGATGTTGCATGCTGCGTCGTCCCGTCTCAGCGCCGCGGTGCACGCGCGACGTTCTTGCCGACCCACTCGAGCATCAGGTCTGCGATCTCGAGGTTGTTGGCGTCAAGCATCATCATGTGCGTGACGCCGAGCATGCCTTGCTCGTCGAGTTTTAGATATTCGGCCTTCGCGGCGCCCTGGCCCTGCGCGCGCCGCGCATTGATCGCATCGACCGTTTCCTGGCACTGCTGGCTCGTGGCCGTGTAATCGCCTTTGATCGCGAGATAGGGGGTGGCGTCGAAGTCGGCGGCCGTGAGACCGCTTTGCGGCAGCGAGCAACCGCCTTCGACGGTGATCAAGCCTTTGACGAGGTCTGCGCGGCCGCGCTCCTTTAGAATTCGGATCATGTGATGGCCCATGATGCCGGATTGCGAATGCGTCGCGACGATGGCGCCGCCGAGTTGCTCGACGAGCGTCGCCAAGTTTTGCGGCGTCCACGTGTTGGCCGGAGCGACTTGCTGCGGTACGCAGGTCGCGCAGGTCGAGCCCGGTAACGTTGCCTCCGCGTTTGGCACGAGCTGCTTGTAGTACTCGGCGAGGGCTCCCATCGGAAATTGCGGCGCGACGTGCGGTTGCCCATCGACGGTCGTGCCCTGCGGATCCTCGGGCGAGCCGTGCGGCACTAATCGGCCGTTCGCCATCGTCGAGCCGGCCGGCAGCAAGTGGCCGAACCACGCCTGATAGGCGCCGTTGTCGGTAATGCGCTGCATCGTCGGCAGCAGCGCGGCAGCCGCGTCGCGGTTTCCCGAAAGCAACAGCCCTTCCGCTTCGTTGAGCACGGACTGATCGAAGCCGGACCGACCGCGGCCCGACTGATCGACGACGTAGGTTGCGACCCCCTTGCGTACGAAGTACGGATACCAGCCCTCGCGCCCATCGGGCGTCGACTCGTGCGCGGCGCCCGTGTGCGTCGAGCCGTGCACCATGATCACGGGCCAGCCCGGCGCGGCGATGCGCTGCGGAATCTGGAACTGCACGTACATCTGGCCGATCGTGACTTGTTGCGGCGTGCGCGGCGGCGCCGGTTGCCCCGGGGGCGCGCCCGGCACGGCGGCCCACTCGCTGACCTTCGTCACGCCGCCGACGAAGAAGCTGCCTTGATCGACGAGCGTAACGGGGCCGCCCATGAATCGCTTGTGCTGCGCGGCGGCGGGGAAGGCGGCGGCCGCGACTAAGACGGCGATGGCAAGCGTGTTGCGGGACATGCGTCGGATCCCCCCTCTCAAGGCTTTGGCTGCGGCGCAGCATGACACGGCCCGCGCCGTCTCCGGTAGCCGCTCGCCGGCTCGCGAGCGATCACCAGAGCCCCCGGCACCGGCCGCTACTCCGTGCCGTTGAAGATCCAGGGCGTCAGCGGCGCCCCGACCGCCGTGCCGTTCATGGCGAGAAGGTTCGACGTGCCGCCGGCGGGGCTATCGAGTAGCGCGGCCAGTCCCGAAGCCGTGTGGTTTGCAATGCCGCCCGTGCAGTTCGCGATCGACAGCGACCAACGGTACATGTTCAAGGCCGGATCGAGGATCGTGAACGTGCCGTTGCCGACGCAGCCGTTGCTGTGGTTGAACGTAGCCGTGCCGTCGGTGCGCACCGTGACCGTTCCTTGCGTGTCCCCTGTCGGCGGTGGGTATAGCGAGTAGACCCCGGCGAGCGACGCGAACGACGGTGTGCGCGTGCTCTGCGGCAAGAAGCTCAGCGAGAACGTCGTAACTTCGCCGCCGGCCAAGAAATTGCCGCTCAACGACACGCCTTCCGTAACGCGCCCTGCTGAGATGGTCAACGGTGCAGAGCTCGAGCCATTCGGCAGCGTCGCACCGAACGCGAGCGTGTAAGCAGTGCCGGTGGCGTTGATGATGTCCGGTGCCGTCACGGTGCCGGTGCCCGAAAGGAACCGAGCGTCGGTGGCGCCCGGGGTGCTGGGCAGGATGATTGCCACGAACGTGCCGTCGGGCGCGACCATCGCTTGCATTCGGTTCGGCGTGCCGCCGTAGGTACCTCGCCAGAGACCCGCAGCGTCTTCCTCCTCGGGCGGGTCGCTCTCGTCCTCGTCGTCATCGCCCCCACCGCCGCACGAGGCGAGCATTGCGAAACAGGCAGCCAAAAAAATTGCGCGGCGCGCGCGTTCGAGAGGCGACATTGGAGGCCCTTTTTGTTGTTATGGTTGCGGGCGTGGTAACTGTGCAAGATCACGGCGCGGGCTGTCAAACGCGACTTAACGTATGAAGCGCACCAAGAATGGGCTGCGGCGCGGTGTCGAAGCGGCGACGATTCGCGCCCGTTTGCGTGCGCTCGCCAAGCCGCGCGTCGCAGAGTCGTCGCAGCGGTTCTTCAAAACGGAGCCCGGCGGCTACGGGCACGGCGATCGATTTCTCGGGATTCGCGTGCCGACGTTGCGCGCGGTCGCGCGCGAGTTTCGTGGGGCGTCCGTGACCGCGGCCCTCGCGCTATTGCGCTCTCCGCTACACGAGGAGCGGTTGGTTGCGCTGTTTCTTCTGGTGGACCGATACGCTCGCGGCACGGAGGCGGAACGGCAGCGCATCTACGCGCAGTACTTAAAGCACGTGCCGCGCTACGTGAACAACTGGGATCTCGTCGACTCTTCGGCGCACGTCATCGTCGGCGCGCACCTCGAATCCCGCGAGCGCGCGGCGCTCGACGAGCTCGCGCGCTCGCCGCATCTGTGGTCGCGGCGCGTGGCGATCATCGCCACGTTTTGGTTCATCAAACGCGGCTCGTTCGCCGACACGCTGCGCATCACGGAGCTCTTGCTCGACGACGCGGAGGATCTCATTCATAAGGCGGCCGGCTGGATGCTTCGCGAGGTGGGTAAGCGTGACGCGGCAGCCGCGGCGCAATTTCTGCGCCGCCACTGCCGCCGCATGCCGCGCACGATGTTGCGCTACGCGATCGAGAAGCTGCCCGAGCGAACGCGGCGAGCGTATCTGTCGGGCGCCCTTGCCGAGGAACCGATCAGTAGGCGGTCTTGACGGTACCGCCGTCGACGCGTAACGCCGCGCCCGTCGTAGTCGAGGCGCGCGGGCCCGCTACGTGGTACGCGCTTTCGCTCGCGATGAAGACGATGGCGGCAGCAGGACAGCCGCTTAGTTCTTCTCGACGGTGTAGAGCAAGTCCATGGATTTCTGGTCGCCGGAGCGCGTCTCGATGCTCAAGCGCTCGTTTATTTTGAACCGCAGCAACAGGCCGCCGATGCGGTTGAACAAGCCGTAGCTGTAACGGATGTATACCTTCGGGCTCAAGTATTTCCCGGCCATCAGCTCTCCTGCGTCCGTGGTCGTCGATTGCACGGTGAGCTCGTCGAGACCGAGCGAGTTGCCGATGCGCTGTACGACGGGCAATGCCTGCTGCAGGCCCAAAGACAGCGCCGCGGTTTGCAATGCCGACGTCTCTTCGGCGCCCATGCCGGCATTGCTGCCGCTCGCGGGCCGGCCGAACAGCAAGTAAGACAGCGCGTCGGCTTCGCTCATCGCCGGCACCGCGACGATGCGCGTGCGCGGGGCTTTCAGAGTGCCCGTGAGCTCGACACCGACTTCCGTCGCGTCGGCGCCGACTTGGGCCGCCTCGAGTTTGCGGATGGCGCGCACGTCGAGGCCGGGATCGTCGAGCGGGCCGCTGAACAAGAGCTGGCCGCGCTCGAGCTCGAGCCGCTGACCGTATGCGTCGTAGGTGCCGGCAAGGCGCAGCGTCCCCGTCGCGCTCGCGGACCGATTCGGCTCGGTCGCGAGGCGAAGCTCGCCGCCGACCGTCGTGTCGAGATTGAGGCCCGAGTAGCGCACGTCGTCGCCGAGCGTCAGCTCGACGGACGAGCGCACCTCGAGCGGCCGCTCCGGCCGTTCCCGCACGATGTCGCCGTGAATGACGGCGTCGCGCGACGGCGTAATGGCTTGCGCCGGCAGTGCATCGACGCGCACCGATGCCCGCGGCACGTGCACGCTGCCGGTCACTTCGATGACGGGCAGTGCGACGTTCACGCGCAAATCCGGAGAGGCCACGATCTCGGCATCCGTGCGCTGCACGACGCGCACGGCATCGCCGCGCAGCGTGAGCTGCGTCGGCCAACCCGCTTCCGGGTCGAGCCGCGTCGTGCCCGCAAGGGTCAACGCGCCGTCGCCGGCGTAGCCGGTCGCGGTAATGTCGAGCGTACGGCCGTCGCTGCTCGATGCCGTTGCCTCGATGCGCTCCACGGTGAGCCCCCATTGCGGCACGACCACGCGGCCGTTCGTCACGGTCGCGCTGCCGTCGACCGTCGGCTCCGCCACGGTGCCGCCCGTCGTCAAATCGGCAGCGAGCGCTCCGCCGACTTCGCTCAATTGCGGCGACAACAGCGTGAGCACCGCGAGGTCCGGCCACTCGACGTGCAGCCGGCCTTCGATCGGCGAATCGCGCTCGCGCACGTCGGCGATGCTGCCGACGGCCCCCGCACGGCCGCCGCTCGTGCTGCGCACGGCGGCCGTGAGCTCGACGCGTCCCGCCGTCAACGTGACGCCTGCTTGCACGCGGTCGAGCTCCGCGACGAACTGTTGTGCTTCGCCGAACGAGATGCGCGCTCGCGTGTCGTTGCTGTTCAGCGCGACGGCGCCGCGCGGCTCGCCCATGAGGTCGAGCAGCGCCCCCGAGAGCTGATACACGCCGTCGAGCTGCAGCGCCGGGTGCAGGAACGGGCGGAACGTTGCGAGATCGAAGTTCTGGCCCGATACGACGAGGCTGTCCTCGCGCCGGCCGCGCAAGTCGAGCTGCGTGCACCAGCGCGCCTGTGAAGTGTGCAGCAAGCAGCTGTTCGCAAGCGTCACGAACCTGTTGCCGAACGCAAGTGCGGCGGGAGCATCGAGTCGCCATGGCCCGAGCCGTGGCTCGTCGACGTCGATGCTCTCGATCGTGCCCCGCCAGCCGTCGCTGCCGACACCGCCCGCGGCTGCCAGCGTCGCGCTCAAGTCCTCGCTGCCGCCCTCGATGCGCACGGTGGGCGGCGCCGGAGTGGCGTG
>JACZCZ010071666.1_pt1 | contig 11605 bp, 11 predicted proteins | sample 8641811 | NCBI WGS metagenome assembly JACZCZ01 (sample SAMN15324610, study PRJNA640507) | soil metagenome | isolation source: intercropping peanut in the first line | place: China: Luxin town, Laibin City, Guangxi Province | collected 2019-07-25 | depth 10cm m | reverse complement strand
TGGTGCCGGCTGAGGGACTCGAACCCCCGACCCTCTGATTACAAATCAGATGCACTACCAACTGTGCTAAGCCGGCACGGCGGGACTATCGCGGGGGCGGAATTGTAACGGGGGAAGCGGCGCGAATCACGCCCCGCATCACGTCCCGATCGCGCGGATCTCAGGCATTCCCTGCATTTTGTGGGCAGGGGCGCAGTTCCAGCCGGGTAATTTTCCCGGGATCTGTCTGGAAAATACTGGTATCGACCACCTGGCCGGGTTCTGGCAGATCGACATCGACCCAGTACACAGAACCGGCCCGCTTGCGGTCGTCGATCCGGGGTTCGAGGCCGAGGATCCGGATTTCCTCCGCACGGCGCTGGGCTCGCTGGTAGTCGGAAAACACCCCGAGCGAAAGCACGTTGGCGGGCTCTGAACCGGGCATCAGGTAGACATCGGAGACGCCGCTGTCGATCAGCGACTTCAGAGCGGCTTCGGCTGCTTCGCGTGACTCGAAGTTCTGCACGCTTACCCAGTAGCCGACCCAGAGTTCGCCCTGCTCGAGGCGCTGCCGCGGTTCGAAGCCGGCACCCTTCAGTGCAGCCTGTGCATGAGCCGCATCCGCGAGATCCTGAAACGGACCAACACTTGTGCAGGCGAGCGCATCGGTTGGCGGGGTAGCCACTGCAGTTTGTTCCGCAGGCGGGAGCGTCGCACCGAGAGGCGCGACACGTGGCGGTTGCACAGGCTTTACAACACTGGGCTCCGTCGCCTCGCTCGCAGCTTCTTTCGCCAGGACGATGCGAGGGGGCGGCGCCACCGCCGTGGCAGGCCTGCGATCGAGATCGCTGACGCGCACATCGATGAGCTGCGACCAGCTCAGGAAGAGAACGTTCGCGAGAAGGAAAGCGAGACAGAAAGTGCGCATGAATGATCAGCGGGCACGCGACGACGATGTAATCACTTCCCGCCCTTTCCCCAGTAGGCTGCGATATCGGCGATCTCGGCATCCGACAACTGCAGCTTGTTCTTGTGCTTCACCTTGCCGGCGACGATGTCGCGAATGAGCGATTCGAGCGACGCCGCGCTCTCCCCTTCCCAGTCGTCCGCCTCGTGGCATTGAATGCATTTGGACTGCGCTGCCGCCTTGCCCGCAGCTGCATCTGCCGCAGTCGCAATGGCGCTGCAGAGAGTCAGACCTGCAATCACGATACAAAGATCCCTGATCAACGCTGCTCTCCTTCGATCCGGCGCGGGCGATGATACACGACCCGGCGGATCGGGCCGACCCGATCACTCGCGGGCTGCACTCAGCCGCGCAAGCCCTTGCAGCACCAGGTCCGGCACAACCTCATGTGTCCGGGAAATCAAACGTTCGATCACCGGGGTGGCGCCTCCGGTCAGCAGCAGTTTCGGCTCGGTGCCCGCCGATCGATGCATCGAATCCACGGCCCGCTCGACCAGAGCTGCCAGTGAATGTGCGGCGCCCTGGTGAATGGCGCCCAGAGTGTTGTCCGCGAATAGCGCGTCGCCGGTTGAGCCTTGCCGGGCGCGAGTCGCTATATCGCTGGTGTTGCGCAGGAGACTGCCCACCATGAGCCCCGGCCCTGGAACAATCACACCGCCAAGATGCTGTCCGCTTGCATCGACGCCATCGATCGTCATCGCTGTACCGCAACTCACTATGCAAGAGAGCTGCTTGCTTCGCGAATGAGCCGCGATCACCGCGAGCCAGCGATCGACGCCGAGATTCTGGGGAACGGGATAGGCATTTCGGACGCCGCAGGCCTCTGCCGTCGAACTCACGAACTCGGGCGCGATGCCCCATCGACTGGAGACTGCCTCCTGGACCAGCGAAGCGATCCGGCTCCCGCCGACGTTGCTGACGATCACACGCGTTGGACGCGTCATTGCCGAAAGAACGATGGCCTGCACTCGCTCGCTGTCCCATTCCGCATGCGGCTCGGCGCGCTGCGCACCGAGAACACCGGCATCGAGCGTTGCCCACTTGATGCGCGTGTTGCCGATGTCGAAGAGGAGATTCATCTGTGTCGCCGTCTCAGGCTCGACGCTCGCTGCGCACGCTCACTTCGCCGGAGACGAAGCGGCGAAGCTCGCCCTCCATCTCGACCAGTAGTGCTCCGTCCGTGTCGACACCGCGAGCTGTTCCGAGCAATGTCTGCGTACCGGTCATGACCTTCACTGGCGCATCGGCCAGTCCGTCGAGCCGCCGCCATTCATCCGTGAACGCGGCGAAACCGCTCAGCGCGAAGACACGAAGCATCGCGACGATCTCTTCCGTGAGTGCACCGACCAGCGCATTGCGAGTCGGCGTTCTGTCGCGAAGGATTTCGTGCACGTCCGCGATGAGTGCTGCCTGCTGCTCGGCGAGCGCAAGACGGACAGAGGTCGGCATGTGCATGTTCACACCGATGCCGATCACGACGGTCGACGGCCCGCCTGACTCGCCTCGCATCTCGATCAGGATGCCGCCGAGTTTCCGGCCATGCCAGATGAGATCGTTGGGCCACTTGAGTGCGACATCATCGGCGCCGAAGCGCTTCAACGCCCGGGTCGCCGCGACACCCACTGCCAGACTGAGCGCGGAGAATGTGGGCGGTGCTTCCTGAAACAGCCAGCCGATCGACATGCAGATCCCGCTACCGAAAGGCGCGAGCCACGTTCTTCCGCGCCTTCCGCGACCGGCATTCTGCACTTCAGCCACGCAGAGCTGCGCATGGCCAGGTGCGACGCTCACATTGTCGTACACATATCGGTTGGTCGAATCGACAGTGAGCATGACGTCGACGTGATCGAGAAGCGCCTGCGTATTCTTCGACATCGCATCGAGCAGTGCCGACTTGTCGAGCAGATCGACGGCACGCGGCAAGCGATATCCCTGGCGTGCCACCGACTCGATTTCGATCCCGAGATCCTGGAGGCTGTGAATCAGCTTCCAGATACCGGCACGCGAGACGCGCAGGCGCTTTGCGAGCTTTTCACCCGAATGAAACGCGCCATCGGACAGCAGCGACAGCAGTCGCAGTCGTCGTGCCTGGGTCTGGGATCTGCGCTGGACCATCGATCAGCGAGGGCGGAACAGCCACAGTCGCCGCACCCTGTTCTCGGAACCGTGCAGCATGCGATCGATGTTCGAGCGATGCGTGTAGCAGACGAACAGCGCCATCACGCATCCGAAGGTGAGCAACGCAACCGACGGCGTCGGTTCGGCGATGTAGAGATATGCGGGGAATGACGCAACAGCCAGCATCGTGGCCAATCCAACGAAGCCCGTGATCATTACGGTCACCAGCCAGACCGCCAGTACAGGCAGCAGCGCCGAGATCTTCAGACCGGCCAGTACGCCGATCAGCGTCGCAGCGCCTTTCCCGCCGCGAAAGCCGTACCACACGGGATAGACGTGACCCACGACTACTGCAGCAGCACAGGCCACAGTGAGCCAGTCGCGATCGACAGCAGGATCGATCGGTATGCCCGGCATCGACAGCGATGGCAGCAGCGCCACGGCAACCCATCCCTTGCCGATGTCGATCACCATCACCCAGAACGCAAACATGTATCCCTGCGTACGCAGGGCATTCGTGCCACCGGCATTGCCGCTACCCATCGTGCGGATATCGACGCCCCCACGCAACTGACCCACGATCAGGCTGCCGATGAGGGCGCCAAGCAGATAGGCGATGAGGGTTTTTGAGCCGAGTTCGAGCATATTCTGGATTGTACGGGAACGCTGCGGGGTGCTGAAGCGACAACATGATCATCGGATCACGTGATCACTTCCTCCTCGGCAAATGCACTTCCGCAATCATGCAGCGCACGCTTCCGCCGCCCAGCCGTTCGATGGTCGGAATGGGCACGCTCACGATCTTCGCGTGGGCTTCGAGCTTCGCGCGCTGATCGCTATCGAGCACCATTAGCGCTGCTGCCGACATGGCGAGGATCGGTGTGCCGGAGCGTGACTGCAATTCGAGCATGTTGCCGGCGAAAGAGTTCATCTGCTCCATGCTCAGATCGATGACTTCGCGGCCGCTCTTCGCGAGCGTTTCCATCACCGCAGCACGTCGCTGCGGCTCGATGCTCGCACTGCATATCGCGGCGTGGCGAGCACCGACCGACATCAACACGTTGGTGTGATAGATCGGCGCGCCGCCCGCGTCGAAGGCTTCGAATGCAACGATGTCGTAGTCGAGTCGCTGCGCGAATTCACCCAGCACATCCATATCGGTCCGCGGCGACAGGCACGCGTAGGCGATGCGATTGATCCGATCGAGGACCAGGCTGCCCGTGCCCTCGAGGAACTTGCCCTCCGCTTCGCGATGCGTGAGGTCGATAGTGCGTGAGACATGGAATCCGTCGTGGAGATCGAGCGCCTCGACGATATCCAGTCGTCGCTCCAGTCGTCGATTCGGAGCGAGCATCGGATAGAGGACAACGGTGCCGTCAGCGTGGAAGCTCACCCAGTTGTTGGGGAAGATCGAGTCCGGCGTGTGCGGCTCGGGCGTGTCGTCGACGATGTGAACGTCTACATCGTTCGCACGCAGCGCATTCGCGAGCGCGTCGAACTCGTTCAGAGCTGCGATCTGGGCATCAACGACCGCTCCGTCGAGTTGCTGGAAGCGGTTGGACGCTGCGGTCTGAACGTTCCCCGCGAATCGCACCGGGCGGATCATCAACACGTGCGAGGCGGTCTGCGATTCCGTCATGTTCCGATTCCGGCCGCCTTGGCGCGGCATTCGAAGTGGCGCGCGAGTATAGCGGAGCGATTCCGGGGTCCCCGCGGTGTCTCACAGGGACTTCGGAGCGTTCAGAAAATCTGACTTGCCCGGGCCCTCGAGTACTCCTAGACTCAATACCAGACATCCGTCTGGTATCTTTTCCTGTGATCGACCTCAGCCCCAGGCAATTGGAAGTATTGGCTTTTATTCGGGAATTTCTCGAAAGCCATGGCTTGCCTCCCACCCGCGGGGAAATCGCGGACGGACTCGGGCTCAGGAACCGTCAGGGTATCGACCAGCATCTGCGGGCTCTGGCGAACAAAGGCGCCATCGAGCTCGCTCCCGGCATCTCGCGGGGAATTCGCCTGCTGCAGAGCCCTGCTCCAGCGGTACGAAAAGCGGCGCGAAGCATGGAGTCCGAAGGCCTGCCTCTGGTGGGCCGGATCGCCGCGGGCTCGCCGATCCTGGCGGAAAGCAACATCGAGGAACGCATCCAGATCACACCGGGACTCTTCCGCCCCCAGGCGGATTTTCTGCTGCGCGTGCGTGGCGACAGCATGAAAGACGCAGACATTCTCGATCGCGATCTGCTGGCCGTGCATCGGACATCGCAAGTGCACAACGGGCAGATCGTCATCGCACGCATCGGCGATGAGGCGACAGTGAAGTATTACCGTCGACTGGATCATCGCGTGCGGCTCGAACCCGCCAATTCTGCTTACGAACCGATCGAGATCGATCTGCGCACTCAGGAGCTCACGGTCGAAGGACTGGCCGTGGGGATCATTCGCACGGGACTTCAGCGCAACCAATGAACGATCATGGATCGCGCGGCCACGCTTCAGCAGCTCACGCAGCTGTGCAATCTCAATCGCGAAGGCGTTGCGCCGCCGGCAATCGAAGCCAGCGGTCATCCAGAGCTTGATGCCAGGCTTCCGCTCGGCGGCTGGCAGAGCGGCACCATCGTCGAGCTGATACCGACAGAAATCGGCATCGGTGAATTTCGTTTGCTGATGCCAGCTGTTTCGAGGATCACGCAGGGCGAGCGATACGTGGCGCTGGTCTCGCCGCCCTACATTCCATTTGCGCCGGCGCTGAAGAATCACGGCGTGCGCCTCGATCATCTGCTCATCATCCGCGCAGAAAAGAACACAGACACGCTTTGGGCTCTCGAGCAGACATTGCGTTGCAAGTCGTTCGGCGCAGTCGTGGGGTGGCCGACGTCGATCAGGGATCGCGATGTGCGCCGCCTGCAGCTCGCTGCCGAAGCAGGTCGCAGCACCGGATTCATCTATCGTCCGCCCGTGGCTGCGCATGAAGCTTCGCCGGCAGCGGTACGCATGCGGCTGCAAACGAATGAGCAGGGATTACTGATCGATGTCCTGAAATGCCGCGGTACTCGAGGTGGCTTCTCGATCGCTCTGAATGATCAGGCGGATAAGCAGCAACCAGAAAATGCACCGGAGCTGCCCTCAGGCCTTCTGGCTCACACGCCGGCAGCCAATAGCTAGCCGGCTTGCTTCCCATGCTCTGGCTATGCATTTCCCTGCCCCAGTTGCCTCTGGAGGCTTTGCAGCCGGGCAAAACGGACTCGGCCACCGTCGTCACGACTTGCGAGGGCAGCACGCGATGGATTCTCTGCTGCAATGAAGCGGCGGAGCGGGCAAATCTGCGGACGCCGATGAACTACACCGTGGCACTCGCGATTCATCCTCAGCTCACGGTACTGAATCGCAACGTCGGTGCCGAGCAGGCTTCTCTCGAACGAATTGCAGGCTGGGCTTATCAGTTCAGCAGCACAGTCATCCTGGGTGAGATCCACGAGGAATTACGCCTCGCCCGCACCTCCTGCCTGTGGCTGGAGATCGGCGCGAGCCTCAATCTGTTCGGTGGATTCAGGAAATTCATCGAGCGCGTCGAGGCCGAACTGAAGGAACTCCACTACACCTATCACCTCGGGATCGGGCCGACGCTCGAAGGCGCTGCCCTGCTCGCCCGCGCGGGCATTCGCGTTGCCATTACTTCCCCCAATGCTCTCTTCATGCGCATCCGTCAGCTGCCTGTGGGCAAGCTGACCTTGCCGCCAGACATGACGGAGCAACTGCACACTGTCGGCATTCGCACGTTGGGCATGCTGCTGGAGCTTCCGCGTGCCGCGATCGCGAAACGCTTCGGACCGGACACGAGTCATTTTCTCGACCGGCTGATGGGCGAATCGCCCGATCCCCGCACTTCATTTCGCCTGCCTGAAAAATACTCGGCGCATTTCGAATTCGAGTTCGAGGTGCGCAGCACGGAAGCGCTGCTGTTTCCGTTGCGGCGCATGCTGAATGAGTTTGCTGGTTACCTTCGTGGCCGTGACACCGGCGTTCAGCGCTTTACGATTTCGTTCGGACATCGCGACGCGCCGGCGACCCGGGTATCGATCGGTTCGTCGGTTTCCGACCGCAATGCCGATCGATTTCTCTCGCTGGTTCGTGAACGCCTGCAGAATCTCGACCTGCCGGAATCGACCCTCTCATTGAGTCTGCATGCCACCGAGTTCGCGACGCCGAGCGCGCTGCAGAATGATCTGTTGAATCGTTCGCTGCATGAAGTCGAAGACTTGTCGCACACGCTCGACCGGATCGCGACCCGGCTGGGGGACGAGAACGTTCACAGCGTGCGGCTCGCAGCGGATCATCGTCCCGAATCCAGCTGGTCTCCCGCTGCTCTCGAAGAGCCCCTGTCGAGCCTTCAGTTTCCGGATCGACCCTTGTGGCTGTTGCCGCAGCCTCGGCCGCTACAGCTTTCGGGTGTGCCGAAAATTGCCTCCGGCCCCGAACGGATCGAAACAGGGTGGTGGGACAACGGCGATGTGCAGCGCGACTACTATGTCGTGCAGGTCGCGAACGGACCGGACCTGTGGGTCTTCAAGGATCTGAAAAGTTCAGACTGGTATCTGCACGGATTCTGGTCATGACAAGGTACGCAGAACTTCATTGCGTCACCAACTTCACTTTCCTGCGTGGCGCCTCACATCCGCAGGAGCTCGTCCAGCGCGCAAAGGAACTCGAGTACACGGCGCTGGCAATCACCGACGAATGCTCCATGGCCGGCATAGTTCGCGCGTACACCGAGGCGAAGGACCGCGGATTGAAGCTGATCGTGGGCTCGGAATTCCGCACCAGCGATGGCCTGCATGTTGTTCTGTTGGCACCGACGCAGCGCGCATATGCACAGATTTGCAGCGTCATTACCGCGGCCAGGATCGATTCGCCGAAGGGAGAGTATCGGCTATCGCGAGCCGGTCTCGAGGTGGATCTGAGTGAATGCCTGGCCTTGTGGATTCCGGGACAGGAAATCCGCACCTCGCACGCGGGATGGCTGCGTGAAAGATTTCCTCAGCGATGCTGGATCGCAGTGGAACTGCATCGGCAGCCGGACGACGCGCAGCGTCTGGAGAGGCTCCGGCAATGTGGCAGTTCGCTGGGAATTCCATTGGTTGCCGCTGGCGATGTCCACATGCACGTGCGAGAGCGGCGAGGTCTGCAGGATACCGTGACAGCGATTCGGCATGGCTGCACGATCGAGAAGGCAGGTCACCGACTCTTTCCCAATGGCGAGCGGTGCTTGCGCTCCCATGAGGAGCTGCAGGGGCTCTATCCGCGTGAACTTCTGGAGGAGTCAGCGAGAATTGCGGCGCGCTGTGAGTTCTCACTGAAGGACCTGAAATATCGCTATCCGTGCGAGCTCGTGCCGCCTGGCCGTACCGCTACACAGCACCTCAGGGATCTGACGGAACAAGGTATTCGCAGGCGCTGGCCGCAAGGCATTCCTCCGGGAATACGCAAGGTGATCGAGAAGGAACTCGCGCTGATCCAGGACCTCGGCTACGAGCATTTTTTCCTGACGGTGAATGACATCGTCGATTTCGCGCGTAACCGTTGCGATGGAGCACCGATCCTGTGTCAGGGACGCGGCTCGGCCGCCAATTCCGTCGTCTGTTACGCTCTGGGCGTCACGGAAGTGGATCCTGGAAAGGCGAATCTTCTGTTCGAGCGCTTCCTCAGCAAGGAACGCGGCGAACCTCCTGACATCGACGTCGACTTCGAACACGAGCGTCGCGAGGAGGTCATTCAGTACGTCCTCAGAAAGTACGGGAAACAGCGAACGGCACTGGCCGCCACTGTGATCTCGTACAGAAGCCGCAGCGCGATTCGCGATGTCGGCAAAGCGCTCGGCCTCGATGCCGATCTCATCGATCGTATTGCGAAGTCGCATGTGTATTGGGACGAGCCGGAGGTCTTTCGCAAGAATCTCGGGGCGCTCGGGCTGCATCTGAGCACCGACATTGCAAAACGCTTCTGTACGCTGGTGGGCCTGCTGCTCGGCTTTCCGCGCCATCTTTCTCAGCATGTCGGGGGCTTCGTCATCTCCGAAGAGCCCGTCAGCGAACTCGTGCCGATCGAGAACGCCGCAATGGAGGGCCGCAGAGTCATTCAATGGGACAAGACAGACCTCGAGTCGCTGGGATTGTTGAAAGTGGACGTGCTCGCGCTCGGCATGCTCACTGCGATGCGCAAAGCGTTCGACTTCTCCGCAGCCACCGACGGCTGGCCGGCGCGGATGGACCAGGTGCCCGACGCCGATACTGCTACATACGACATGATTTGTGCTGCCGATACTGTTGGTGTCTTTCAGATCGAATCGCGTGCGCAGATGAGCATGTTGCCAAGACTGCGACCGCGCAACTATTACGACCTGGTGATCGAAGTCGCCATCGTTCGCCCCGGACCGATCAAAGGCGGGATGGTGCATCCCTTCCTTCAAGCCCGGGAGAAGCATCGATTGGGAGAAGCCATCGACTATCCCAGCGAAGCACTTCGTCCGGTGCTCGAGAAGACGTTCGGTGTGCCGATCTTCCAGGAACAAGTGATGCAGATCGCTATCGTTGCAGCGGGCTACACCCCCGGAGAAGCGGACGAATTGCGTCGTGCGATGGGTGCATGGCAGCGCACCGGAAGAATGGGCGCCCAGCGCGACAAGCTCATGAGTGGCTTGCGCAAGAACGGCTATTCAGAAGACTTCGCCGAGAGAATCTTCAAGCAGGTGGAGGGCTTCGGCGAGTACGGCTTCCCCGAGTCACACGCGGCTTCCTTTGCCCTGCTGACATACCAGTCGAGCTGGCTGAAACGGCATCGACCCGCCGCCTTCTTCGCTTCGCTGATCAACAGTCAGCCCATGGGCTTCTATCAGCCTGCTCAGTTGCTGGAGCAGGCCAAACGACAGCAAGTCGAGATCCGGCCCATCGATATCACGATGAGCGATTGGGACTGCACGCTCGAAACCATCGCTCCCGGCAATCATGCAATTCGATTGGGAATGAGACTGGTACGAGGCCTGCGGGAAGCGGAAGCCCTGAAGATCATCGAGGCTCGCCGAACACAACCGTTCGCGTCCATCGAGGACTTTTCTGCGCGATCGCTGATTCCAAAGCGATCGATCAAGGTTCTAGCGAATGGCGGGGCATTTCGCAGCCTGGCGAATCATCGCAACGCTGCATCCTGGTCCGCCCTCGGCGTGGAGCGCCTGCCCGGAATGCTCAAGAATGTACCGACACCCGGCGAATCCATACAGCTGCCGGCGCCGAGCGAATGGGAGGAGATTCAGCGGGACTATCAGCAACTCGGCTTCAGCAGCGGCCGCCATCCGCTTGCACTGATGCGATCGAGCTTGCGTCGCATGGGGGTATCGAGCCGGCGCGAGCTCGATTCGATTGCCTCTGGCACGACGGTCATTGTGAGCGGGCTTGTCACTCACTTACAGCATCCGCAGACCGCAAACGGTGTGATCTTCGGTTCGCTCGAGGACGAGACCGGCATCAACAACATCATCTTCTGGCCCGCGGTCTTCGCGAACTACCGCCACCGGATCCTGCAGACGAAGCTGATGATTGTCGAAGGAGAGTTACAGAGCCAGGAGGGAGTCATTCATGTGGTGGCTCAGCGAGTGGAGGACTTCTCGCACTGGGTCAGATCACTGCCGCGCAACTCGAGGGATTTTCACTGATGGCACAGCTGACTTCCCCGCCATGGACAAGCGCCGCTGGCGGCTGCGCTAACCGGAAAGTCAGAGCGGAAATCAAAGCGATCCTTTGGGGATACAGCTTGCGAAAGGAATACGGCGTTCTGATGCGATTGCACAAACGCAGGCCGCATGCTCGTGCCCGCATGACGCAGGCACGAATACTCCATCGACCGCTCAACCGTGGGCGTGGCGAGGATAGGAAATCGTTTCGGCTTTGATGGTCGATGCGAAGTGGCTCGCAGCCATGGCCTTGCGCAACTTCTTCGTTGCTTCCGCCCGCTGCCGACGTGACTTGCTGACGCCTGTCTTCGCGATCGAGACGTCGATGATCTGAGCCCGTGCGATCTGTCGTCTTTCCAGGGTATTCATCGCCTACTCCGCTGCAGTGCGATTAAATCGACGGCCGAAAACGGAAAAAGCCCTGCCGGATAAATCCGGCAGGGCTTCCTCACGATTTAAGAGCCTGGCAGTGACCTACTCTTGCATGCCCGAAGGGCACACTACCATCGGCGCACAGCGTTTTCACTTCCGAGTTCGAAATGGGATCGGGTGGTTCCCGCTTGCTATTGCCGCCAGGCAAACTGGCTCCGCGTATTGAGTCCGTTGATTGCTCAACGTCCTCCCGGAATTCGAAAGTTGTTCGACGCTCGTCTCATGTCATGTCACATTCATGAGTATCCAAGCAAACCCATACCTGCAACAGTCGCTTGCGACTGCCCAAGCTGATTGGGTGTTATATGGTCAAGCCTCACGGGCAATTAGTACTGGTTAGCTCAATGCATTACTGCACGTACACACCCAGCCTATCAACGTCGTAGTCT
>JACZCZ010062617.1_pt1 | contig 11625 bp, 11 predicted proteins | sample 8641811 | NCBI WGS metagenome assembly JACZCZ01 (sample SAMN15324610, study PRJNA640507) | soil metagenome | isolation source: intercropping peanut in the first line | place: China: Luxin town, Laibin City, Guangxi Province | collected 2019-07-25 | depth 10cm m | reverse complement strand
TCCATCTGCTCGAACTCGCGGCTGCGGAACGTGAAGTTGCGCGGGTTGATCTCGTTGCGAAACGCTTTGCCGATTTGGCCGATGCCGAACGGTACGCGCACGCGAGTCGTGTCGCAGACGTTTTTGAAGTTCACGAAGATGCCCTGCGCCGTTTCTGGGCGCAGATACGTGATGCTCGAGTTGTCCTCGAGCGCACCGACATGCGTCTTGAACATCAAATTGAAAGCACGCGGCGCCGTCAGCGTGCCCGGCGCCGATGCAGCCGGTGCCAACACCTTCGCTCGCAATGCTTCGTCTTGCAGCGCGCCGGGAACCGCTACGGGGCGCGCTTCCTTCGCGCCTTTGTGCTTTTGCACCGAGGCGATGCGCTTGCGATGGGGCTCGAAGAGCTCGGCAGGATCCGTCTTGCCGACTTCTCCCGGCGCCGCGAACAACATTTCGTCGTAGCGCTGCACCGAGCCGTCGGCGGCGACCAGCTCGAGCGCGTACACGGCGAGCTGGTCGGCTCGATAACGCGCGCGCGTTTCGCGGTCGTCGACCATCGGATCGCTAAAACCGCCGACATGGCCGCTCGCCTCCCAGACCTTCGGATTCATCAACAACGCGCTGTCGAGTCCGACCATGCCGAACGACGACGGCGCGCCCGGCGGCGTCGCGGTCTCGTCGTGGTGTGCGACCATGTCGTCCCACCAGGCCTGCTTCAGATTGCGCTTCAGCTCGACGCCCATGGGGCCGTAGTCCCACGCACCGTTCAGACCCCCATAGATCTCGCTCGAAGGAAAGATGAATCCACGTCGCTTGCATAGCGACACTATTTTTTCCATCGCGTCCATGAGCACTCCGAGCAGGTAGGCGAAAACAAGGCGGGCAAGTATAGCGACGCGCTATCCCGCGCATAGCGCCACGCACCAGTGCCATGATCCCCCGAAGCCAACCCGCGCTAGGACATCCGAACCGGTGCGCGCACCAAAATAAGGCGCTTCGCCAGAGCCGATGCACCGTCACGGTGCGTCTTTCTCGGCGAAGGTTGCATAGGGTCAGCCAAAACAGTAAGTTAGCCGCGTCCTGGGCGTGGCACAAAGAATGCACATTCGGGACTCTCTTGTAGGGCAAGACTGCCGCGCGCGCACCCGAATTAGCACCGGCAGCGACAACAACTTTAAAGACAGCAATAACGGAGGAATTCATGTCGCCCGCCGATGTTCTCAAGCTCATCAAGGAAAAAGGCGTCAAGTTCGTCGACCTGCGGTTCACGGATACGCGCGGTAAGGAACAGCACGTCACCATGCCGGCCCACCAGCTCGACGTGGGCGTGTTCGAGGACGGCAAGATGTTCGACGGCTCGTCGATTGCCGGTTGGAAGGGCATCAACGAGTCGGACATGATCCTCGGGCTCGATCCCGCGACCGCCGTGCTCGATCCGTTCATGGAAGAGACGACGCTCAACATCCGCTGCGACATCATCGAGCCCTCCACCATGCAGGGTTACGAGCGCGATCCGCGCTCCGCCGCCAAGCGAGCCGAGGCCTACATGCGCTCGACGGGCATCGCGGACGAGGCGTTCTTCGGCCCGGAGAACGAGTTCTTCATTTTCGACGACGTCCGGTGGGCCTCGCAGATGCACGGCGCGTTCTACGCCATCGATTCGTACGAGGGTGCGTGGCAGAGCGGCAAGGAGCTCGAGGAAGGCAATCTCGGTCACCGCCCCGGCATCAAGGGCGGCTACTTCCCCGTGCCGCCGGTCGACTCGCTGCAGGACATCCGTTCCGCGATGTGCTTGGCGCTCGAGGAAATGGGCATGGTCGTCGAGGTCCATCACCACGAGGTCGCGACGGCCGGTCAGTGCGAGATCGGTGTCAAGTTCGGCTCGCTCGTAAAGAAGGCCGACGACGTCATGACGCTGAAGTACGTCGTTCACAACGTCGCGCATAGCTTCGGCAAGACGGCGACGTTCATGCCGAAACCGCTCGTCGGCGATAACGGCAGCGGTATGCACGTGCACCAGTCGCTCGCCAAGGGCGGCAAGAACCTGTTCACGGGCGATCTGTACGGCGGCCTCTCGCAGACCGCGCTGTACTACATCGGCGGCATCATGAAGCACGCGCACGCGATCAACGCGCTGACGAATGCGTCGACGAACAGCTACAAGCGTCTCGTCAAAGGCTTCGAGGCGCCGACGCTGCTCGCGTACTCCGCCCGCAACCGGTCCGCGTCGATTCGCGTGCCCTACGTCCAGAACCCGAAAGCGCGCCGCATCGAAGTTCGTTTCCCCGACAGCACCGCGAATCCGTACCTCGGATTCACGGCCATGCTGATGGCAGGCCTCGACGGCATCGCGAACAAGATCAACCCCGGCCCGCCGAGCGACAAGGACCTGTACGACTTGCCGCCCGAGGAGGAGAAGCTGATCCCGACCGTGTCGTACTCCTTGATGCAATCGCTCGAGGCGCTCGACAAGGATCGCGGCTTCTTGACGGCCGGCGGCGTGCTCAACGATTCGACGATCGATGCCTACATCGCACTCAAGGAGCAGGAAATCACCCGCTTCTCGATGACGCCGCATCCCGTCGAGTTCGAGATGTACTACAGCCTCTAGGTCGAGCTCTATCGCGGTTCTGTCAAACGGAAAACGTGGCGGGGTTCGCAAGAACCCCGCCCACCGTTGGCAGAAAACGCCGCTCGGCGCTAAGCTTGGAGCATGCGTAAGTGGCTGATCCTATTGTCCGCGTTCATCGGGACCACAGCGAGCAGCGCCCCAGCGTGGACGTGGGTCGATGCGAACGGCCAAACGCATTTCTCCGATCGGCCCGTTCCCGGCGCACGCCAAGTGGAGCTCGCGGGCGCCCAAGGTTTTGGCGCGCCCCAGCCGGTGCGCCCGACGCAGCGTGCGACTGCAGCGCAGAGCCCGGACGCACCGTATCAAGTGGACATCGTGAGCCCGGCCGAGCAGGAGACACTCTGGAACATCGGCACGCAGTTGAACGTGCAGGTGCGCATCCAACCGCAGCTTCAGCCGGGGCACCGCTACGACTTAGCGCTCGACGGGCAGCGGCGCAATCTGAACACCTCGGCTGCGCGCATCACCTTGCCGAACGTGTTTCGCGGCACTCACACGCTGGAGCTCGTCGTGCTCGATGCGGCCGGCACGGAGCTCATGCGCTCGCCGAGCCGAACGTTTTTCGTCCAACAGACGAGCACGCAAAATCCGAACTCGGCGATCGCCCGGCCGCCGCCCGCCGCCAATTAGCAGGGGCTAACGAGCTAGCCGGGCTCGGAGGACGGCGGCCGCGCCGTGCGCCCGACCCGGACAACATACTGCAGGGCTTGTCGACGGCCCTCGTCGTTCTCGACGACGCGCTGCTCATCACCTATCTGAATCCGGCCGCCGAGAGCTTGTTCGGCATCAGCTTGCGGCGCACCGTTGGCCGTGCGCTGTCCGAAGTCGTACATCCGGCGCAAGACCTCGTGGTGCTCTGCCAGCGCGCATTCGCGACGGGCCTCACGTTCAGCCTGCATGAGTTCGCGGTGCGCGTCGGCGAGCGCGAGATTTTGCTCGACTGCAGAGTCGCGTTGCTCGACAACGACCACGCGCTCGTGCTCGAGTTTATCGACACCGAGCGCGACCGGCGCATGCGCCGCGAAGCGGAGCTCGTCGCGCAGCAACGACTGTCGCGCCGCATCATTCGTCAGCTCGCGCATGAAGTGAAGAATCCGCTCGGTGGCTTGCGCGGCGCGGCGCAACTCCTCGAGCGGCAGCTGCCGGACCCCGAGCAGAAGGCCTATACGCGCGTCATCATCGAAGAGGCGGATCGACTCGCCGCGCTCGTCGACGGCATCTTGCGCGCCGGCGGCGCGCCGCGGCAGGAAGAGATCAATCTGCACCGCATCACGGAGCACGTCGCGCAGCTCATCGAAGCGGAGAAGCCGGCCGCGATCGAGCTCGTGCGCGACTACGACCCGAGCTTGCCGTCGATCACCGTCGATCGAAACCAAATGATTCAGGCCTTCCTCAACGTCGCCCGCAATGCGATGCAGGCGCTCGGCGACCGTGGACGGCTGGTGTTCAGAACGCGAGCGTTGACCAACTTCACCGTCGGCGGCGAGCGGCATCGCCTGGTGCTCTCGGCCGAAGTGGAGGACAACGGCCCCGGTATTCCCGCCGAGCTGAAAGAGACGATCTTTTACCCACTCGTCACAGGGCGGGCGACGGGCACGGGTCTCGGGTTGACGATTGCGCAAGATCTCGTGAGTCGCAATGGGGGGCTCATCGAATTTACGAGCGAGCCTGGCCGCACGGTCTTTCTAATCCGTCTGCCGGTCGCCAATGGAGGGCGCCACTGATGGCAACGCCTGGTCTATCCGTGTGGATTGTGGACGACGACGAATCGGTGCGCTGGGTGCTCCAGCAAGCGCTCAAGCAAGCGCACATGTTCCCGCGAGCATTCGAGCACGGCGAAGAATTCTTCGATGCCTTGCAGCACGGTCGCCCCGATGTGCTGATCACGGACATCCGTATGCCGGACATGACCGGCCTCGAGCTCATGGAACGGCTCGCACGCACGGATCCCGACATCCCCGTGATCGTGATCACGGCGCACTCGGATCTCGACAGCGCGGTGTCCGCCTACCAGGGCGGCGCGTTCGAGTATCTGCCGAAGCCGTTCGATATCGACGAGGCGATCGAGCTGGTTTCGCGCGCGGCGCGCCAGCGCAGCAAAGATGCCACCGAGCAAGCGGCCGTCAAGCCGACGCCGCGCATCATCGGCCAAGCGCCCGCGATGCAGGAAGTATTCAAGGCCATCGGCCGACTGTCGCGTTCGAGCATGACGGTGCTGATCACCGGCGAATCGGGCACGGGCAAAGAGCTCGTCGCGCGCGCGCTGCACGACAACTCGCCGCGCGCGGCCGCGCCGTTCATCGCATTGAACACCTCGGCGATCGCCGCGGAGCTACTCGAGTCCGAGCTGTTCGGGCACGAGAAGGGCGCGTTCACGGGCGCGACCGAGCGACGTATCGGCCGCTTCGAGCAGGCCAACGGCGGTACGCTGTTCCTCGACGAGATCGGCGACATGTCGTTGGCGTTGCAGACCCGGCTGCTGCGCGTGCTCGCCGAGAGCGAGTTCTTCCGCGTGGGCGGTCAAACGGCGATCCGCGTCGACGTGCGTGTGATTGCCGCGACTCACCAGGATCTCGCGCAGGGCGCTGCGACGGGCCGCTTCCGTGAGGACCTTTATCACCGCCTGAACGTCATGCGCATCGAGGTGCCGCCGCTGCGGCAACGGCGCGAGGACATTCGCGAGCTGTCGCGGTTTTATCTCGAGCAGGCCGCGAACGAGCTCGGCGTTGCGCCGAAGACGTTGAGCGCCGACGCCGTCGACGCGCTGCAAAACTACGACTGGCCCGGCAACGTGCGCGAGCTCGTAAACGTTTGCCGGCGTCTGACCGTGACGGCCGCGGGCCGCGAGATTGTCGCGCAAGACTTGCCGGCCGAGCTCGGCGGCGTCGCGAATCAGGCCGGTGCCGACTGGACGGCCGGCTTGTCGCAATGGGCCGAAGCGCAGCTCGCCGGCACGGAGTCGCCGCCGCTCTTGAGCGACGCGCTGCCGGCGTTCGAGCGGACGCTGATCTTGACGGCGTTGCGTCGCGCGCGCGGCAAGCGTCTCGAGGCCGCGAAGCTGCTCGGCTGGGGTCGCAACACGCTGACCCGCAAAATCAAAGAGCTCGGGCTGGAAGGGCGCGTATAAGGACCGGCGTGCGGTTGCGAGCCGGATAACGGCTCAGCGCCGCCGCTCGATGTCGGCGCCGATCATCTCCGCGAGCTCGAGCGAGGCGAGACCGTCGGTGCCCGAGACGATGCACGGCGTGTCGTCGCGGATCGCGGCGACGAAGGCCTTGGTCTCCGCGAGCAGCGCATCGCCCTTCTCGAGGTTCCAGGTTTCCTCGCGCAGCGGCATCGCGCCCTCGCGCCAGTCGCCGCCCTTCGTCACGCGGCGCACCTCGCCGTTGCCGAAGTCGATCGATACGTACTGGTTCGGCTGAAAGACGCGAAACCGCCGCTGCGGCGTCGTCGAGACGCGCGATGCCGTCACGTTCGCGATTGCGCCGTTCGCGAACTCGATGCGTGCGTTGGCGATGTCGATGTCGTCCATCAGTACGGGGATGCCGACGGCCGAAGCCGCCACCGGCTGCGAGTCGACGAGCGACAGGATCACGTCGAGGTCGTGGATCATCACGTCGAGAATGACGTTGACGTCGGCGCCACGGCCTTTGAACGGCGCCAGCCGATGGCACTCGATGAAGCGCACTGTCGTCAGAGTCTCGCGCGCCGCAAGCAGCGCGGGGTTGAAGCGTTCGACGTGCCCAACCTGCAGCTTCAAGCCGCGGTCGGCGGCGAGCTTCGTGAGGACGGCGGCTTCCTTGCTCGTACGCGTCATCGGCTTTTCGACGAGCACGTGAACGCCGTGCTCGAGAAAAAACCTCGCGAGCGCGAAGTGCTCGGCCGTCGTCGCGGCGATCGTCACGGCATCGACCTTCCCGACGAGCTCCCGATAATTCTCGACCGCGCTCGTGCCGACCTCCGCGGCGACGGTGCGGCTGCGCTCTGCGTCGCGATCGCACACGGCGACTAGCTCGACGCCCTCGACGAGCTTGTGCTTTTGAGCGTGAAATCGGCCGAGGTAGCCGACGCCGACGACGGCTGTCCGCAGCGCGCTCACCCGCGCGCGATCCCGCGCTCGGATTTGGCGATGAACTCGAGCAGGTGCTCGATCTGCGGGCTCGGTGTGCACTCGGCCGTGATGCGCGCCGTGACGTCCTCGATCGTCAGCGCCCGGTCGAGCACGAGCCGCAGCGCGGTGTCGATGTTGCGCCGCTCCGCAGCATCCATGCCGGCGCGTTTCAAGCCGATCCGATTGACGGCGCGCGGTGTCGCCCAATGCCCTTCGGCGATGGTGAAAGGCACGATGTCTTTGTTCGCGAACGCGCCGGCAGCGATGTACGCATACGCCCCGATCCGCGTGAACTGCGTGAAACCCGTCAGCCCGCTGATGTTGGCGTGGTGCTCGATTGTCACGTGCCCCGCGAACTGCGCGCCGTTCACGATGATGACGTGATGGTCGACTTGGCAATCGTGGCCGATGTGCGTGTACGCCATGATGAAGTTGTGGTCGCCGACACGCGTGACGCCACCGCCTTTGGCTGTGCCGAGATTGATCGTGACGTACTCGCCGATGCGATTGTGCGAGCCGATTTCGAGCGCCGTGTAAGCGCCGCCCTCGTAGCCCAAGTCCTGTGGCGGGCCGCCTAGCACGGCGCCGTGTTGAATGCGATTGTGCGAGCCGATCGTCACGCGCCCGTAGCGGCTGCCGATGCGCGCGTGCGATTCGACGACGGTGCCGGGGCCGATCTCGACTTCGCCGTCGATGACGCAGTACGGGCCGATTTCGGCGGCGGGGGAAATCTTGGCGCGGTCGCTGACGATGACGCTTGGGTGAATGCTCAACGCGGAGTCCTACCCGGGGCCGTCAGCCGCTCGCGGCTTGATTCAGCGTCTTCGCAGGGTCGATGCCGCCGACGAGGTCGGTGATGCTCGTGAAGCGGTGTGCGCGAAGATAATTTTCGAGACCTTCGTTGACCTTCATCGGCGCCATCGGATCGTAGAACAACGCCGTGCCGATGCCGACCGCGGTCGCTCCCGCGAGCACGAACTCGAGCGCATCGCGCGCGGTCTCGACGCCGCCTTGGCCGATGATCGGAATGCCGCGTGCACGGCACTCTTGATAGACCTGATGCACTTTGAGTACGGCAATCGGCCGGATCGCGGGGCCCGACAGCCCGCCTTGGATGTTGCCGATGATCGGCCGCCGCGTTTCGACGTCGATCGCCATGCCCATCAGCGTGTTGATGCAGGCGAACGCGTCGGTGCCGGCGTCGATGCAGGCGCGCGCGTTGGCGCGGATGTCGGTTTGGTTCGGCGAGAGTTTCGTGATCAGCGGCTTCTTCGTGACGGCACGGCAGGCGGCCACGACGCGCGCCGACATCTCGGGATAGTTGCCGAACGCGACGCCACCTTCCTTGACGTTCGGGCACGAGATGTTGATCTCCATCGCATCGATCGGCGAATCGTCGAAACGCCGCGCGACCTCGGCGTATTCCTCGATGGTGGACCCGCAGACGTTCGCGATGAAGCGAGTCTCCTTGAAATCGAGCGTCGGCAAGATTTCTTTGACGACGTAGTCGACGCCGGGGTTTTGCAGCCCGATCGCATTCAGCATGCCGGCCGGTGTTTCCCACACGCGATGCGGCGGGTTGCCTAGGCGTGGAGCGAGCGTCGTCCCCTTGAGCACGATTGCGCCGACGGCCGCGTTGCTGAAGCCCTCGATGCGCGTGTATTCCTCGCCGAAGCCGACGCAGCCCGACAGTAGGACGATCGGCGAGTTGAGCTTGAGACCGCAAAAGTCGATGTTGAGGCGGCTCATGGGCGGGAAGGCTGCGTCTCTTGCACGGCCGCAATTATCCGCGAGCGCCGCGCCAAGTGCCACTGATGCGGGCGACCGCGCGTCTTGCAGCATTCTTTGAAATCGGACGATGACGAGAGGGGTTCGTGCGACTTCATGCACGTGCGCGAGCCAAGAAAGAGTCGATAAAGTCGAGCAAGAGCAAGACATATCCCGTGCGGGCAATGCCAGACATCCGCTTCGTACATGCTGGCTTCGTCGAGACCGGTCATGCGTGTCGAACCGTAGTGAGCGCGGCGTTAGAAGTACCGCCGCGCGGCTATGATGCGCCGGTGCTGCACGTCATCCTATTCCAGCCCGAGATTCCGCCGAATACCGGCAACCTGATTCGCCTCTGCGCGAACGTCGGCGCGACGCTGCATCTCGTGCATCCGCTCGGATTCAACTTGAGCGACGCGCAGGTGAAGCGCGCGGGGCTCGATTATCACGAGATGGCGAGCGTGCGTGAGCACCGTGACCTCGACGCGTGCCTTACCGCGGTTCAGCCGCGGCGGCTGTTTGCTTTGACGACGCGCGCGACGCGCTCGGTCTACGAGGCAGCGTTCCAGGCCGGCGATGCGTTTCTCTTCGGGCCCGAGACGCGCGGGCTGCCGCAGGAGCTGCTCGACACGATCGCGCCGGAGCAGCGGTTGCGCATCCCGATGCGCGCCGGCAATCGCAGCTTGAATCTATCGAACGCCGCCGCCGTCACGGTGTACGAAGCGTGGCGGCAGCTCGGCTTCGCCGGCAGCACTACCCCAGCTCGGAGCTGATCGGGCGCCGCATCAGCGCCGCCACGGCGGCGCGCGGGTCCATGTTCTCGTGCAGGATCTTGTTGATGTGCTCGACGATCGGCATGGGCACCTTGTGCTGCACCGCGACGCGGTGCACGGCGCGCGCGCCGTTGAAGCCCTCGACGACCTGACCGATCGACTTCAGGGCTTCGCGCGGTGTCGCACCGGCGGCGAGCGCCAACCCAAACCGCCGGTTGCGCGACTGGTCGTCGGTGCATGTCAGGACGAGATCGCCCATGCCGGCGAGCCCCATGAAGGTTTCCTTGCGGCCGCCGAGCGCCAAGCCGAGTCGCGTCATCTCGGCGAGCGCGCGTGCGATCAAGGCGATTCGCATGTTGGCTCCGAAGCCCAAGCCGTCGCAGATGCCGGCGCCGATGGCGTAGACGTTTTTGGTCGCGCCCCCGACCTCGACCCCGACGACGTCATCGGCCGTGTAGGCGCGGAACGTCTCGCTGCTGATGCGCTCGGCCAAGCGCTGCGCATAGTCGGCGTCGGTCGAGGCGATCGTCATCGCGGTCGGTAGGCCGGCGCCGACCTCGCGTGCGAACGTCGGCCCCGACAATACCGCGGTCGGCAGGCTCGCCGGGAGCACTTGGCCGGCCACCTGAAAGGGCAGCAAGCCGGTCTCGAGCTCGAAGCCCTTGGTCGCCCAGGCCAAGCGGCGCAGCGATAGACCGGCGAGCGCCGTCAACGTCTCCCGCAGCGCTTGGCTCGGCACGGCGACGAGGACGTCGTCCGCGGCGGCTACGGCCGCTGCGAGGTCCGACGTCGCCTCGAGCAGATCCGGGAATTCCGTCTCGGGCAAGTAGCGGGAGTTGCGCCGCTCGCGCTGCAGCGCCGCGGCGTGCACCGGGTCGCGCGACCAGAGGGCCGCGGGATGACCGGCGCGCGCGAACTGCACCGCGAGCGCCGTGCCCCAGGACCCGGCCCCGACGATCGCGATGCGGCTGGCGGTACTAATGCTTCTCGCCGCTCGCTGTCGTTGGCGAGTTGGCGGCTCGTGCCGCGCGTTCCTGCACGGCTTGCGCATAGATCGCGTCGAAGTTCAGCGGCTGCAACAGCAGCGGCGGAAACCCGCCTTTCGTCACGAGCTCCGAGATCGCCTCGCGCGCGAACGGGTACAGCGTGTTCGGGCAGAAGCTGCCGATCAGGATCGATTGTTCCTCAGCCGTGTAGCCTTGGATGAGGAAGATGCCGGATTGCGCGACTTCGGCTAAGAACAGCGTCGAGTCCTTGTCCTTCGCCTCGACGGTGATCGTCAGCGTGACCTCTTGCGTGTCCGGTGCCACTTGTTGCGCGCTCGAGCGCACGTTGAGCTGCGTCTGCGGCTGGGCGTTGGTCGTAAAGACCATCGGCGCCTTCGGTGACTCGAACGACAAGTCTTTCACGTAGATCTTCTGCAAGAGCAGTTGTTTTTGCGGAGCAGCGGTCGGTTGTTCTTCGGCCATCGTTCGTCCAGTCGTGTGTGTTTGATGAATGAAACTAGGGGCGTGGTGCAGCGAGCAACGGGTCGAGCTTGCCGGCCTTGTCGAGAGCGTTGAGGTCGTCGAAGCCGCCGATGTGGCGGCCGTCGATGAAAATTTGCGGAACCGTGCGCCGGCCGCCGCTGCGCTCGATCATCTCGTCGCGCTTGCCGGCTTCCATCATGACGTCGATCTCGGTGAACGGCGCGCCCTTCTCGGTCAGCAAGCGCTTCGCCGCGCTGCAGTAGCCGCAAAAGGGTTGGGAATAGACGATGACGCGTTCGTCGGCCATGGCTACTTCACCAGCGGTAGATTGTCGGCGCGCCAGCCCGCGAGCCCGCCCTTCAAGCTGAACGTGTTCTCGTAGCCGGCTTTTCGCAGATGCCCCGCCGCGCGGCCCGAGGTCGAGCCGTCGGCGCACACGGTCAGCAAAATCTTGTCCTTCTTCTTATTGATCTCGTCGCCTTGCTGCACGCGCTCCGCCGGCACGTTGCGCGCGTTGACGATATGCCCGCTCTGGAAGTCTTCGGGCTTGCGGACGTCGATGACGAGCGCGCCTTTGTTGATGAGGCGGACCGCATCGGCGGTCGAGATATGCGTTGCGCCCTGCGTCCGTAAGCGCAGCTCGTAGAACAGGACCGCCGACCACGTGACGATGAGCCCGGTGACGAGCCACACGTGATTGCCGGCGAATTCGACGAGCTGAGCCATAAGGCGGGCCAGTATATCAGCGGCCGCATTCAGTCCGCCCCCGTGCAATGCGGGCGGGAAACCGCCTACACTCCGGCCCCCCGTTCCACTGCGCGAGGCTCCCTCGCGGCCCCGGCCCCCCGCGCGCTCGCCCCTCCTCCCCCCGGACCGCCCGTGCGTCCT
>JACZCZ010201932.1_pt1 | contig 11630 bp, 13 predicted proteins | sample 8641811 | NCBI WGS metagenome assembly JACZCZ01 (sample SAMN15324610, study PRJNA640507) | soil metagenome | isolation source: intercropping peanut in the first line | place: China: Luxin town, Laibin City, Guangxi Province | collected 2019-07-25 | depth 10cm m | reverse complement strand
TTCTGACGCGCGGTGGAGCAGCCTGGTAGCTCGTTGGGCTCATAACCCAAAGGTCGCAAGTTCAAATCTTGCCCGCGCAACCAAACACCGAGCCGTCAAGGCTCCTTGAAACGCCCACTTCGGTGGGCGTTTTTCTTTTGGCCCGCGCCTCGCGCGCACGTGCCACACCGCATCCGGCATGTCGCGTGCACCGCCCTCCACATGGACGAGGTTCGAGTGCGCCCTGCGGGTGTGACTTCCCGCACTGAACCGGACCGCACCGGGCCTGCACGATGCGCACCTGATTTCGCAGGGAGCGTGTGGTGCATGGCGATCTGGCCCTGAAGATGACGGCGGACCTGTTCTGGACGGGCCTGCTGGTGAGCCTGCCGGTGCTTGGGCTGACGATGATCGTCGGGCTGGCCATCAGCATCCTGCAGGCCGTGACGCAGGTGCAGGAGATGTCCCTCACCTTCGTGCCCAAGCTGGTCGTTGCGGGCGTGACGCTGATCGCCTTCGGTCCCTGGATGCTGCGCACGCTCTCGCGCTTCGTCGTGGGGCTCTGGTCCCAGATCCCGTCCATGGTCTGAGGCCGATATGCAGCAGTGGGTGGCACTACTGGGTGAACCGTGGATCGCGGGCGTGCTGTTGCTGGCCACGCGCATCGCCGCGCTGCTGCTCCTCACGCCCTTGCTCTACGCCGTACCCGTGCCCACCGTCGCACGGCTGCTGATCGTCACGGGCATCGCCGTCGTCATCGCACTTTCCTTCCAGGATCGCGCGGCCTTCGCGCCCGCCAGCGTCAGCGGACTCATCGGCGCCGCGCTGCGTGAAGCGGCCGTCGGCGCCACGCTGGGGTTGGGCGTGCTGGCCGCTTTCGCGGGCTTCGCGCTCGCGGGTCGGCTGGCCGACATCCAGGTGGGATTCGGCGTGGCCCAGGTGTTCGATCCGCTCACGCGCACGCGCCTGCCGATCCTCTCTTCCGTGTTCAGCCTGTTCGCGCTGGTCTTCTTCTTCGCCATCAACGGCCACCACGCGCTGCTCCGGGGCATCGCCTACAGCGTCGAGAAGATCCCGGTCGGGTCGGCCGGCTCGACCCTTGGCGCGGCCGAGCCACTGGCGCGGCAGTTCGGCGCCCTGTTCGGCCTAGGCTTCGCGCTCGCCGGTCCCATCGTCCTCATCATGCTGCTGCTGGACTTCTTGCTGGGCGTGCTCTCGCGCAACCTGCCGCAGCTGAACATGCTGGTGCTGGGCATCCCCGTGAAGATCCTCGCCGGCCTGCTGGCGCTGGCCGTATGGGCCGGCATGCTGGCCGCGCCCTCCGCCCGCCTTTACGCCGGCATCTACCAGGCCTGGATGGCGTGGCTGCCGGCCGGAGGAACCCGGTAATGGCGGAACAGGACCTGGACCGCAGTGAAGCGGCAACACCGTACAAGTTGCAGAAGGCGCGCGAGAAAGGACAAGCCGCGCGGAGCATGGAGCTGGCCACCGCCGCGGGCTTCGCCGTCGCAGTTGCCTGGCTCTCCTGGCAGGGCCTGCAGGCAAGCCGGGAGCTCATGGAGATCGTCCGCAGCCTGCTGGTTCAGGCCGGCCAGGCCGCGTCGCTGCCTCCATGGCCCCTGATGGAGCGCGCCATCGTCGGCGCGCTGGGATTGTTGCTGCCTCCGATGCTCGCGGTCGCCGCGGCCGCAATCGTGGCCACCCTGGCGCAAACCGGAGTGGTGTTCTCGCTCACGCCCATCGAGATCGACATGAGCCGCATCCACCCCGCGACGGGGCTGCGCCGGATCTTCTCCCTGCGTTCCCTGTTCGAGGCCGTGCGCGCCCTGGTCAAGCTTGCGCTGCTGTCGGCCACCGCAGTGTTCGCGCTGCGCAGTCTGGTTCCGCACTTCCACGCGGTGAGCAGCCTGGAGGCGCCCGCCTTCCTGCAGCGCCTGCTGGACGACGCGGCGTCGCTCGGCATGAAGCTCGCGCTGGCCCTCGCCGTGATTGCCGCGGCCGACCTGGTCTACACGCGTGCGGAGTTCCAGCGGCAGATGCGCATGAGCCGGCGCGAGCTGAAGGACGAGTTCAAGAACCGCGAGGGGGACCCGCGCATCCGCGCCCGCCTGCGCGAACTGCGCCGCGACATGCTCAAGCGCAGCATGGCCCTGCAGAACACCCGCACCGCCGACGTGGTGCTGACGAATCCCACCCATTTCGCCGTGGCGCTGCGCTACGTGCACGGCGAGATGGAAGCGCCGAAGGTGGTGGCGAAGGGCGCGGGGCAGCTCGCCGCAGCCATGCGCGAGATCGCCGCGCGGCACCGCATCGTGGTGGTGCAGAACCCCCCGCTGGCGCGCCGGCTCTTCCGCGAAGCCGACATCGAGCAATGCATTCCCCGCAACTTCCACGCCGAAGTGGCGCGCATCATCGTCTGGGTCTTCGCCATGCGGCAGCAACGGCAGGCGGCCGCGGGAGCAGCCGCGTGAAGAACCTGCAGCAACTCTTCGGCCGCCACACGGACGTGGCGATGGTGCTGGCCGTCCTGGGCGTGCTGATGGTGCTCTTCATGCCCATTCCGCGCGGCCTGCTGGACTTCCTGGTGCTGGCGAACTTCAGCTTCGCCTTCCTGATCCTGTTGCTCACGTTCTACATGGCGCGGCCGGTGGAGTTCTCCACCTTCCCCTCGCTGCTGCTGGTGGCAACGCTGTTCCGGCTATCCCTCAATGTCGCGGCCACGCGCCTGATCCTTTCCGAAGGCGACGCGGGCCGCGTGATCGGCGCCATCGGCTCCTACGTGGTCGCGGGTAACCTGGTGGTCGGCCTCATCGTCTTCCTGATCCTCATCGTGGTGCAGTACGTCGTGGTCACCAACGGGGCACAGCGCGTCTCGGAGGTCGCCGCGCGGTTCACGCTGGACAGCATGCCCGGCCAGCAAATGAGCATCGACGCCGACCTCAACATGGGATTCATCGACCAGGCCGAGGCGCAGCGGCGCCGCAAGAACCTGGAGAAGGAAGCCGGCTTCTATGGGGCGATGGACGGTGCGAGCAAGTTCGTCAAGGGAGATGCCATCGCCGGGATCCTGATTCTTCTCATCAACATTGTGGGCGGATTGGTGATCGGCGTGCTGCAGCACAAGATGCCATGGGCGCAAGCCCTGCAAACGTACACCTTGCTGACCGTGGGGGACGGCATCGTCACGCAGGTGCCCGCGCTGATCATCGCCGTCGGCACCGGCATCATCGTCACCCGCTCGGCCTCCGACGGCAACCTGAGCCGCCAGGCGCTGCGGCAGGTGACCGCCTTCCCCAAGACCCTGGTGCTCGTCGCTGCCACGCTGTGCGGGCTCCTGCTTCTCCCCGGCATTCCGGCGTTGCCCACCCTGGCCCTGATCGCTGCGGCCACCATGGCTGCCTACATCGCGCACCGGCTGCATGAAGCGCCTGCCGTCGACGCCAAGCCCGCAGCGGCGCCGCAGGCCGATGCCGCAGCGGATTCCGTGCAGGCGGTCGAGCCTGTCGAAGTCCTCGTGGGCAGTCGCTGGAGCCCGAGCCTCGGCGACGCGGGCGGCATCTTCCAGGACCGCATCACGGCACTGCGGAAGCAGCACGCCCAGGAATTGGGCCTCCTCATCCCGCCGGTTCGCTTCCGTCCCGCGGCGCGGCTGGCGCCGGACGCGTACGAGATCCTGGTGGACGGCGCCGTCAGCGGCAGGGGCGAGCTGCGCGGCGAGCAACTGCTGGCGATCCATCCGCGCGGCGACGTGCGTTCGGTGCCAGGGGAAGTCACACGAGATCCGACGTACGGGCTGCCGGCCCTGTGGATCGCGCCGACGCAGCGGGAGCAGGCAGCGGCTTCGAACTACACGCTCGTGGACGGGCCCACCGTGTTCATGACGCACCTCACCGAAGTGCTGCGGCGCGAGTCGGCCCGCCTCCTGAGCCGGCCGGAAACCGAGAAGCTGCTGGCGCGCGTGCGGCAATCGCAACCCACCCTGGTGGAGGAGCTCATTCCCACGGTGCTCTCGGTCGGCGACGTGCAGAAGGTGCTGCAGAACCTGCTGCGCGAGAAGGTGTCCATCCGCCACCTCGAGGCCATTCTCGAAACGCTTGCCGACGCCGGCCGCGCGACCAAGGATCCGGCGCAGCTGACCGAAGCCGTGCGGCAGCGCCTCGGGCATGCGATCTGCCAGAGCCTGGCCGGCGCCTCGCCCACCCTGCACGTCCTGATGCTCGACCCCGCCATCGAAAGCCGCTTCCTGCAGGACGTGGACGCGGCGCGGCGGCAGGGGGCTGCGGCATTCGCCATCGAGCCGCGCCTGCTGGAAAAGGTGCTGCTGCAACTGATGCAGCACGCGGAGAAGATGATGAAAAGCAACCTGCTGCCCGTGCTGCTCTGCGCGCCGGAACTGCGGCGCCACCTGCGCTCCCTCTCCGAGCGCGGCTTGCCGCACCTGCGCGTGCTGTCGATGGCGGAGATCCCGCACGCCATCGAGCTCAAGCCCTTTGCCACCATCGGGGCGGGAGCCGCCGCATGAACGAGATCCTGTCGGCGGTGGTGGCGGGCATGCACGCGGATATCGGCCGGATCGACCGGATCGCCATGAACATTGCGAACACCGGAACCGCCGGCTACAAGCGCGAGACCGCAGTAGCGCTCCCGTTCGCCGCGCGCCTGGCCGCGCAGGTCGAAGAAGCAGGGCTCGTTCCGCAAGGCGTGCACCTGGACCTGCGCCCCGGCACCCTGAGGATGACGGGACAGAACCTGGACCTGGCCATCGTCGGCGACGGCTGGTTCGAGGTCGCGACCGACCACGGGCCGGCGTACACCCGCCGGGGCGATTTCCGGCTGGACGCAAGAGGCCGGCTGGTCACGCAGCAAGGGCTGCCAGTGCTCGGGACCGGCGGCGAGCTGCAGCTGCCGCACGGCATGCCCGTGATCGACGCCACCGGACAGGTCTTCGCGTCGCCAACGCGACCCGGAGAGCGGCCGCAGCCCATCGGGCAACTGAAGGTCGTGCAGTTCGAGGCCGCAGCACCCATGCAGCGTACCGGCGACGGCTTGATGCTCACCGGCGCCGACGCACGGGCACCGCGGGAAGGCACCGTCGAGGTCCGGCAAGGCGCGCTGGAGAACTCCAACGTGAGCCACATGCACGAGATGGTACGGCTCATGGAGACGATGCGGCACATGGAGACACTGCAGAAAGTGGCGCTGGGGTATGACGACATGCTGGCCACCGCGGTGCGCAAGCTGGGGGAGGGCGGCTGATGAACACGGCGGATCACCGCGCGAAGGAGCCGGGCCATGCTTGATTCGCTCTACATCGGCGCCACCGGCATGCAGGCACAGCAGGCCCAGGTCGACGTCATCGCCAACAACCTGGCCAACGTCAGCACGCCGGCCTACAAGAAGGGCCGCGTGAACTTCGCGGAGCTCGTGGTCACGGGCCCCGCACTCGCGCAGCGCATCGCGGGGCAGGAGGGAACCCCGATGCTGGAGGGCAGCGCGGGCATGGGCGTGCACCTCGCCGCGACCGCCAAGGTGTTCGATGCCGGAGACATGAAGAAGACCGAGTCGCCGCTGGACCTCGCGATCGCCGGTGACGGCTTCATCGAGGTGACGCTCGCGGACGGCAGCCGGGCCTATTCCCGCGGCGGGACGCTGAAGGTGAACGCGGACGGCGAACTAGCCACGCAGGCGGGCTTGGCGTTGAAGCCCGGGATCCGCGTCCCGGACGATGCCGAGTCGCTCGCCATCTCCGCCGGTGGCCGCGTCCAGGCGCGCGTGCCCGGCCAGTCCGCGCCGCTCGACCTCGGGCAGATCGACCTGGTGCGCTTCGCCAATACGCAAGGGCTGCAGCCGCTCGGGGGCGGCCTCTACCGCCCGACCGAGGCGTCCGGCGAGGCCATTGCTGCCCGCGCCGGCGAGGACGGCACGGGCACCTTCGCGCAGGGCATGCTCGAGGGCGCCAACGTGAAGCTGGTGGACGAGATGGTGCAGCTGATGGTCGCGCAGCGCGCCTACGAAGCCAGCGTGAAGGTGGTGCAGGCCGCCGACGAGATGCTCGGCATGATCAACGGGTTGCGGCGATGAGGCGGCTGGCCCTGCTTGTCGCCGCGGCGTGTGCCTGCGCCGCGCAGGCTGCGCCGCAGGCCAGCGTCGAACTGCTGCCGGAGGCGCGCGTGTCCGCCCCGCAGGTCACGCTGGGCGACGTCGCGCGCCTGAATGCGCCCAGCCTGCCCCTCATGCGCAAGCTCGTCAACCTCCCGCTCGGCACTTCGCCGCAGCCCGGGCAGGCGGCGGTGGTGCAGCGGCAGGCGCTGGCCGACTGGGTGCGCAAGTCGCTCGGCGTGGAGCCCGATCAGCTGAAGTGGTCGGGATCGCCGCAGGCCCGCGTGGTGCGCGTCGCGCGCCGGCTGCGCGGCGACGAGATCGCCCACGCCGGCATGGCGGCGGTCCGCCAGTGCCTCGCCGAGCAGGGCCAGGCGGGAGAGGCGCGCGTACGCTTTCCGGTGCGGGACATGGACATCCCGGAAGGCGACGTGCGCCTGCAGCCACGGCCCATCGAGCATGCGCCCCTGCGCAACCGCCTGCTCGTCTGGGTGGACGTCTGGCTCGGCGAGCAGTTCGTGCGCGCCGTGGCGGTGCCGCTCGAAGTGGAAGCGGTCAAAGCGAACCCGGCCAAAGGTGCGGAGCCGCTGCTCGCCGCGGAGATGGGTGCGATGGGCGTGCAGCGGGGTGAATGGGCCGCCTTGCGCGCGGGCACCGGGGCGGTGCTGCTGGAAAGCCGGGTGGAGGTCCTGCAGGACGGCCGCATGGGCCAGAGCGTCCGGGTGCGTCCGGCGACGGGAACGGGTCCTCTTACCGCCCGCGTGGTCGGACGCGGACAGCTGGAGCTGGCGCCATGAGGTCCACGCGGCTGGCGGGCATCCTTCTTCTCGCGCTTGGCAGCCAGCTCGCAGGCGCGCAGAGCCTGTTCCAGGAGGACCAGTGGCGTGGCTTCACCTCCGACAACAAGGCGTTCCGCCCCGGAGACGTGCTGACCGTGCAGGTGTTCGAGAACTCCAGCGCCAGCACCGCGGCAGACACGGGCACGCGGCGCAACAACCAGCTGGGCGCCTCCCTCGTGCACAACGGGCATCCGCACCAGGCCTCCCTGGTGGTCGGCGGTGACTTCGACGGCGGCGGTCGCACGCAGCGCGCGAGCCGGCTGCTGGCCACGCTGACCGTGAGCGTGCAGGAGGTCCTGCCCGGTGGGCAGCTGCGCATCGCGGGAACGCAGGATGTGACGGTGAACGAGGAGCTGCAACGCGTCACCCTCGAGGGCGTGGTGCGCCCCGTGGACATCAGCGACGGGAACGTCGTGCATTCCACCCGGATTGCCGAGGCACGCATCACCTACGTGGGCGAAGGCGACCTCACCGAACGCAGCCGTCGTTCGTGGTGGCGCAAGTTCCTCGATGCAGTGGGGTTCTGACCTATGCGCCCGTCCCTCGGTCTTCTCCTCCTGTGCTGCATCGCGCTCCTCTGCGCAGGCGCGGCGGCGCGCGAGGCTCCCATGCGCGTGAAGGAGCTGGGCAAGGTGCAGGGCTGGCGTGACAACGTGCTGATCGGCACGGGCATCGTCACCGGCCTGGCCGGCACGGGCGACTCTCCCGGCAACCGCACGACGCGCCAGGCGCTGTCCAATGTGCTCTCGCAGTTCAACCTGACGGTGCCGCCCGAGCAGGTGAACAGCCGCAACGTGGCGGTGGTGATGGTCAGCGCTTCGCTACCCGTCTTCGCGCGGGCCGGCGACACCCTGGACGTGACCGTCGCCTCCAGCGGCGACGCCCGCAGCCTGCTGGGTGGCAACCTGCTGCTCACTGCCCTGCGCGCGCCCAATGGACGGATCTATGCGCTGGCCCAGGGCGCGCTGTCGATCGGCGGCCACCGCTACGACGCCAACGGCAACGTCGTGCAGAAGAACCACCCCACGGCCGGCGCCATTCCCAACGGCGCCACGGTGGAGGTGGGCATGGAGGCGCCGCCGCCGCCGGAGCACGTGACCTTCGTGCTCAACGAGCCCGACTACACGACGGCGGCGCGCATCGTGGCCGCGATCCATGCCCAGGTGGCACCGGGGATCGCCCACGCCCGGGATGCGTCGGGGATCGAGATCGCGGTGCCGGCGCACCTGCGCCAGGAGACCGTCGGTTTCCTCGCCCGCATCGAGAACGTGGCGGTGGAGCCGGACCGGCGTGCGCGCGTCGTGATCAATGAGCGCACCGGAACCGTGGTGACGGGAGGCGACGTGCGGATCTCCCGCATCGCCATCTCCCATGGCGACCTGAAGATTTCCATTGCCAGCCAGAACAGCGTCTCGCAGCCGGCCTTCCTGGGGTTCGCCGGCAGGGGCGTGTCGACCGCCATCGTCACGAACACGCAGGTGGACGTGCAGGAGCCCACCGACGTGGCCTATCTCGCGGGAGCGGGCACCGTGGCCGACCTGGTGCAATCGCTCGCGCGCATGAAGACCAGCACGCGCGACATCATTTCCATCCTGCGGGCCGTGAAGGCTGCCGGCGCCCTGCACGGCGAGCTGGTGGTGCAGTGAGAAGGAAGCCATGACGACACCCATCGAATCCATCACCACCGCGGCCCTCTCGGCGGCGCTCTCCGCCGGTGCCGCGCGCCAGTCCGCGATCGCCGCGAACATCGCGAACGCGAACGTCGAGGGGTATGTGCCCCTGCGACTCGCCTTCGACACGAGCCTGGACGACGCGCAGGCGGCGCTGCGGGAAAAGGGCTGGCTCGACGCTGGCCATCTGCCGGCCCTGCGCGGTGAACTGGAGCCTGCGCTGGACGTGGGCGGGGTTCCCTTGCCGGTGCGCCTCGACGAGGAGTCCGCGGAACTGGCGCGCAATGCCGTGCACTTCCAGGCGCTCACGCAGGCGCTGTCCCGGCACCTGGGCATGCTGGCGCTGGCCGCCGCGGACGGGAGGAAGTGACGGTGGACTACCTGCAGTCTTTCGCTGTCAGCGCAGCCGGCATGGGCGTCGAGCGCGCGCGCGTGGAAGCGGCCTCCATGAATCTCGCGCACGCCAACACCGTGCAAGGGCCGAACGGCGCATCGTTTCAGCCGCTGCGCGTGGTGGCGCGCCCGGGGCCCGCGTTCGGCACGCTCGTGGCCGACGGAACGGCGGGGCTCACCTTGCCGGTGGCGGTGCTGGAGCAGCGGCAAGCGCCGCCCCGCCTGGTGTACGAGCCGGGCCACCCCCTCGCGGACGCGCGGGGCTTCGTCGCCTATGCGCCGGTCGATCCGGCATTGGAGATGGTGACGCTGATGAGTGCGATGCGCTCCTACGAGGCCAACGTGGCCGCCATGAACACCGCGCGCACGTTGGCCCTCAAGACCCTCGATATCGGGCGCAGCGCATGAACGTCGAAGCACTCCAGGGCGTCGGCGCCCACGACGAGGTGGCGCCGCTGCCACCAGTGCAGGTTCCCCCCACGGCGGCCGGCCCCTCCTTCGCGCAGCGCATCGGCGAAGGACTGCAGGAGTTGAACCAGCAGATGCTGGCCACGCAGGCGGACCTGCAGCGCCTGGCCGCGGGCGAGGTCGAGAACCTGCACGAGGTGATGGTGCGCCTGGAGGAAAGCCGACTCGCGCTGCAGCTGGCGCTGCAGGTGCGCGGCCGCGTCCTGGAGGCCTACCAGGAAGTCATGCGGATGCAGGTCTAGGAGCGCCGGACGATGAAGGACTGGTGGAACGTTCTCCCCTCGCGTGCCCGCTGGACGCTGGCATGCGCGACCGCGGGGTTGGCCGCCTTGCTGTGCGTGGCGCTCTGGTGGGTCCTGCGCACCGACCATGCCGTGCTGTCCACGGACCTGCGCCCGCAGGACGCCGCCGTGATGAGCGCGGAACTGGACAAGTTGAAGGTCCCGTACGCGGTGGCGGACAACGGCGCCACCTTGCTCGTGGATCGCGCCCAGGTCCATGCCGTGCGCATGAAGCTGATGGGACGCGACCTGCCCTTGCACGGAGGCGTCGGGCTGGAGCTGTTCAACAACACGGACTTCGGCATGACGGAGTTCGCGCAGAAGATCAACTACCAGCGCGCGCTGCAGGGCGAGCTGACCCGCACCATCCTGGCCTTCCCCGAGATCCGGGATGCTCGCGTTCACCTGGCGCTGCCGGAGCAGGGGCTGTTCCGCCAGAACGCCGCACGGCCCAAGGCGGCTCTGACGCTCACGCTGCGGCCGGGCCTGTCGCTTCGGCCGGAACAGGTCAGCGGCATCCAGCGGCTGGTCGCGGCCGCCGTGCCGGGGCTCGCCGCGCAGGAGGTGACCCTGGTGGACCAGCATGGAGTGGCGCTGAGCCGCTCCGCGGAAGAAGGCGATACCGCGGGCGCCAGTGCCCGGCTGGAGTGGAAGCGGGACACGGAGAACTACCTGTCCCGCAAGGCGGGGCTGGTGCTCGAGAAGGCGTTCGGCCCCGGGCAGGCGATGGCGAGCGTGGACGTCACGCTCAACCTGGACCAGGTGAAGATCACGACGGAGGACGTGATCGCTGCGCCGGACCCCCGCGGCGCGGGCGCCACGGGCGTGCTGGTGCGCGAGCGCGAGTCCGCGCGCGATGCAGGTGCAGGAGATGCGCGCAGCGCCGACCCGCGGCCCGGGCGCGGCAGCAGCATGCAGCGGGACGTGGAGTACCAGACCGGGCGCCGCGTGGAGCAGGTGGTCAGCCAGCCGGGCGCCATCCGCCGCCTGCACGTCGTGGCCGTCGTGCGGCAAGCGCTCGCCGAGGAGCAGCGGCTGCAGGTGCAGAGCCTCGTGGGTGCCGCGGTGGGCGCATTGCCGGAACGGGGAGATACCGTCGTCGTCCAGCCCCTGGCCGCACCGGTGGAGCAGCCGCCTGCCGTGGACCCGCGCCCGATTCCGGCTTCTTCACCGTCAGTGGAGGCACCGCCTGCGGCCTTGCCGTGGGTCACGGCCGCCGCGATCGTCGTGGCGCTGTGCGCGGCCTGGCTGCTGATGCGCCGGCGCATCCCCGCGACCGGCACGCTGCGCCGCCTGTCCGATGCGGAGCGGCGCGCCGCGCTGCAGAGAGTGCAATCCTGGATGCTGGAGGCGCCCGCCGTCCCCGCCAAGGGCGTGGGTGACACCCATGGAGGCAGCACGTGAACGGGGAGCCGACGGTGGCAGTGGCCACGCGGCGTGCGGCGCTGGCCCTGCACGCCATGTGCGACGCCGATCGCGCATGGATGCTCGCCAGCCTGCCCGCAGCGCATCGCCGGCTGCTGGAGCCCTTGCTGGACGAACTGCAGCGCCTGGGGTTGCCTCGCGACAGGGAACTCGCCGAAGGGGTCGCGGAGCAGGCCGCGCCAGCGGCGGAAACAGGCGTGCCGGCCCACCCGCTGAAGCCCGCGCAGGCCGCGCAACTCGCCGCCTGGCTCGCAGGGGAGTCTGCGCCCGTCGCGGCGCGCATGCTTGCGGCGTGCCCCGGCTGGCACAACGCGGTGCTGGATGCCATGGCGGCGACGGCCAGGGCCGAAATCGTGCGGGAGATGCAGGGCGTCACAGCCGCGCCTGCGCTGGCGTCGTTCCTGCGCGCGCAGGCCCTGCAGCGCCTGCGCGATTTGCCGGTGCCGCGCCGCGGCGCGTGGTGGCAACTCCGAGCG
>JACZCZ010140684.1_pt1 | contig 11647 bp, 13 predicted proteins | sample 8641811 | NCBI WGS metagenome assembly JACZCZ01 (sample SAMN15324610, study PRJNA640507) | soil metagenome | isolation source: intercropping peanut in the first line | place: China: Luxin town, Laibin City, Guangxi Province | collected 2019-07-25 | depth 10cm m | reverse complement strand
GGTGCGTGATCTTGCGCGAGTAGCGCAGCTCGTGCACGAAGCGCTTCATCATCTCCTCGTCCTGCGAGACATTCGGGTTCAGGAACTTGAGGATCAGGCGTTCTTCGACGACGGTGTCTTCCACCAGCACGACCGTGCCGAACGCGCCCTTGCCGATCTTTTCGATGAACTTGTAGCGTCCCTCGAGAATTTCGCCCGGCTTGAGCGCGGCGACATCGAGCTTCTGCGAACTCGCGGCCGATTCCTCGGCCTTCTTGATGACCTGATCGACGTCGCCCTTCTCGATGAGCAACGTGCGCGCCGGCTCCGCCATGCGGGCCGCTTTGGCCTGGGCGGCAATGGCAGTGCTCGAGTACTTGTTGTCGAGTTCCTCGACTGCGTGTACGGCGGCCTGCATGATCGTCTGGTCGCTCGTCGTCGAGCCGACCGACTGGATGTAGCTGCGGACGCTGTCGGCGCGCTTGTCGTCCGTCAGCCGTACGAGCGCACTGATCGCTTCGACCTTGATTTCCTTCTCGGGCCGGTCGAGGAGCTTGATCATCGGCTCGATGGCCTTGATATCACCGATCTTGCCGAGCGCCCGGACCACGGCGGGCAGCGAGCGGGTGTTGTCGGATGCGAGCAGATCGATCAGCACGGGCGCGGCGCGCTTGCTGCCGATTTCGCCCAGCGCATCGATGGCGCGTTCACTGACCCACCAGTCCTTGTCGTGCGTGGCTTCCAGCAGGAAGTTGACGGCGCGCTCGTCCTTGGTCTGGTTGAGGATCTCGATCGCAGCGCGACGGACTTCCTCGTCCTCGTCCTTGATCAGTTCGATGACTGCATCGACGACGCGAGGACCACCGATCTTGCCGAGTGCGTCGGCGGCGCGAGTGCGGACCCACCAGTCGTCATCCTTGATGACCTGCAGGAGATGCTTGATGTCCCGGGCCGTTCCCAGGTGATTGAGCACCTCGACGCCGGCTCGCCGCGCGTATTCGTTCTCGTCCTTGAGCACCTCGACGAGGTACTTCATCGTGTCCGGGTCTTTCGCGCGGACGACGACGTCGATGGCGCGGTTCTGAACTTCCAGATCAGGGTCCCGCAGCATCTGGCACACCAGGGCGGTGTTCACCGGGCCATCCATCTTGCTGAGCGCGTTGAGCGCTGCCTGGCGGATCAGCTTGTTCGGATCCTTCAGCTGGGTCTGCAATGCCGCGGACACTTCGGGCCGGTTGAAGCGCGACAGGATGCCGATGATGTGCATCCGGGCCGACAGGTCCTTGCCATCGAGGCGGCTCGTGAGCTCGCCGACGGTGGATGCATCCACCAGCTCGCCGATGATGCGGAAGAGCGCGGCCTTCTCGTTCGATTCCTGGTTGTAAGCGTGCTGCAGGAGATCACGCACGCTGAACCGGTTTTTCTGGGCGGCAATGATCTCGATGACCGCGGACTTGGAGACGTCTTCGCGACCGAGCAGATCGATCAGCATCGACGCGTTGTAGTTCGTGCTGGCCGTGAGTGCCCAGCCGACCGCGGCGATGGTGCGGGGGCTGCCGTCGACGAGACCCTGCGCGAGGATCGGGAACGTCTTGTTGTCGACGAGCTGCGCGAGGATCTCGACATAGGACGCGGTTTCGCGCTTGTCGGCGACGGAAACGGCGTCGAGAATCTTGGGGATGGCGCCGGCCCCGATCTTGGCCAGCTTCTGGAACGCCTTCTGTGCGTCCGGATGAAGCGGGTCGCCGAGGGCTCTGATCTCCCCGATCAGACGTTCGGCTTTCAGGTCGGAAAAGAAACTCATCGAGTCGTCTCGGTATCCTTCGCTCGGGCCGGGCTTTGAATGCGAATCCTGGTTCGCCCCAGGTTTTGTTGCGCCAGATCCTCGCAAGCGTAACCGCCTCTGGCTGTGGGGCGAAATGAACCTTTGTCCGGTGCATTCGAGCGCTGGCGAGGATTATGCCATGACTGCTGCGCAGCAACCGCCAACCGCGCATCAGAATTTCCCTCATAGATGCGAGTTCCGGTGCTGCTGCGAGGCTGCGCGAAAGCATGAGGGGCGCATTCCGCTACAATCCGTGCCCCATTCGAGCCGCTTGGGGTTTTCCCTCAGCGGCCGTTTTTCGTTCCCGCGCATGCGGGTTTCATTCCGGGACCGATCGCTACATGACCACTGAACGTGACACGGCGGTGCGCCGTCTTGTCGAATCTTTTCGCGAGCCCTATCTCGACCGCGAGCTCGGTGCGGCGGGTGCCGTCGAGAATGTGACGGTTTCCGGCGGCAAGGTCCGGCTGAGCATTTGCCTGGGATTTCCTGCGCGGCGCTACGCGAGCGAGCTGACGGTTGCGCTCGACGAGCAGGTCCGGTCGCTGGGCTGGGTCGAGGCAGTCGACGTGGACGTGCAATGGAAAGTCGAATCCCAGGCGGTCAAGAACAATCTGCGTCCGATTCAGGCGATCAGGAACATCATCGCTGTCGCATCGGGGAAGGGTGGCGTGGGCAAGTCGACGACCGCGGCCAATCTGGCGCTGGCGCTCGCTCACGAAGGCGCAGCCGTCGGTTTGCTGGATGCTGATATCTATGGGCCGAGCCAGCCGCGGATGATGGGCCTCGGCGGCGAGCGACCCGTCAGCCCGGATCAGAAATCGATGATCGCGCCCGAGGCATTCGGCGTGAAAGTGATGTCGATCGGCTTTCTCATCGACGAAGAACAGCCGATGGTCTGGCGCGGTCCGATGGTGACGCAGGCGCTGGTACAGCTCCTCGAAACCACGCGCTGGGGCGAGCTGGATTATCTGATCGTCGATATGCCGCCGGGCACCGGCGACACGCAGCTGACCTTGTCGCAGCGAGTGCCCGTGAGCGGTGCCGTGATCGTCACGACTCCGCAGGACATTGCTCTGCTCGACGCGCGCAAGGGTCTGCGCATGTTCGAGAAGGTCGAGGTACCGGTGCTCGGCATCGTCGAAAACATGAGCACGCACGTCTGTTCGAATTGCGGCCACGAAGAACACATCTTCGGATCGGGCGGCGGCCGGCGGATGGCGGAGCAGTACGGCGTCGATCTCCTCGCCGAACTGCCGCTGGATATCCGGATCCGGGAAGAGATGGACCGCGGCGAACCGACCGTCGTCGCCGAGCCCGATTCGCCGCTCGGCCGGGCCTATATCGACCTGGGCCGCCGAACCGCCGCACGGCTCGCCCGGCGCGGCTTCGGCCCAGCCACCCCATTTCCGACGATCGAAGTCGAGGACACCTGAATCCGTCGACCGCCTGGCGTTGACCGTTGACAGCCGGCCCGCGAGAAAACAGGCTTCGCTCCCCGTCACCCGTCACCCGTCACCCGTCACCCAATCTATGAGCATCAAGTCCGATCGCTGGATCCGTCGCATGGCCGCCCAGGGGATGATCGACCCGTTCGAGCCCGGGCAGGTGAGAGTCGCCAACGGCGGCAAGATCGTGTCGTACGGCACGTCCAGCTACGGTTACGACGTACGCTGCGCGAACGAATTCAAAGTGTTCACGAACATCAACGCGACGATTGTCGACCCGAAGAACTTCGATTCGGGCAGCTTCGTGGACCAGCAGTCGGATGTCTGCATCATCCCGCCGAACTCATTCGCGCTGGCGCGGACCGTCGAGTATTTCCGCATCCCTCGCAACGTGTTGACGATCTGCCTGGGCAAGTCGACCTATGCGCGCTGCGGAATCATCGTGAACGTCACGCCGCTCGAGCCCGAGTGGGAAGGGCACGTGACGCTGGAGTTCTCCAACACTACGACGCTCCCTGCGAAGATCTACGCGAACGAGGGCGTCGCGCAGATGCTCTTCCTGGAATCGGATGAAGTCTGCGAAACGTCTTACAAGGATCGCGGCGGGAAGTACCAGGGGCAGCGCGGGGTGACGTTGCCGAAGACCTGAGGCGACCGCGGGGCGGTCGCGTGATCGGGTATCCAGTGATCCAGTGATCCAGTGATCCAGTGATCAAGCTGGAGACTCGATCTGGCGTGATCACCCGATCACCCGATCACAGGCTCACCGCGTCATCTGCTCTCCAACGCAATCAGCGTCATCACCGTCTCCACTTTCCCCTTGCGGATCTGTTCCGCGCGGGCGGCGATGAACTCCAGCGACGGCGCGTGCCAGACGCGGGAGATCCGATTCGAATTCGGGCGCGTGCTTTCGTAGACGACGGTGTCCAGCGCGCCGAGCTTGGACTGCACGGTCTCTGCCCTGCCGCGCTTGTACGTGTAGTGACGGATGTTGTCGCCGTTCACCATGGCGATCGTGCCGGGCTCGTGTCCCTGCAGCAGCGATGTCATCGCGCCCAGCTGAATCGAGAGGCGGTCCTGCATTCCCGGCTCGAGCGCGAGCTTCACGGGCTGGCCCTCGTAGCTGCCGCTGACGGTGAGATCGCTCCAGTTGAAGCTCAACTGCCCGTCACCCTTGTTGCCCGACTTGCCGTCATCGAGTTCCCACTGAACCGGCCGCAGGCCGTCCGGCGTCACTTCGAGAATCGTGCGCTCGAAGGCGGCGCTGCTGATCACGAAGCTGGCGAGCGCGGACGGGTTGGCGCGGGTTTCGAGGACGTAGCGCTGCGGGTTGCTGTCGTGCCGGAATTCCATGCGAAGCGTGCCTGCATTCAGGCCGCGGAAGGTCACGGCATAGGTGGCGACGAATGGCTTCGGCACCGTGGCTGTCGCCTGCGTCGTGAAGCTCATGAATGCGAGCGAAGCGATCGCGAACGATCGGGCGAACCACGCGCATCGGGCAAACCTGGCACGGTGCAATTCACTCTCCTTCCGTCGTCACGGGCTCATCGAGGCGTCTGCCGTCGAGCCAGGCCCTGTCTTCGCGCAACTGCAGCCGGCCCTGTGCAAACCATTCGATGGCTTCGGGGTAGATCCTGTGCTCCTGGCGCTGAACTCGCGCTGAAAGGTCAGCTTCGGTGTCGCCCGGGAGCACCGGCACGCGTGCCTGAATAATGACTGGGCCGCCGTCCAGTTCCTGCGTGACGAAATGCACGCTCACGCCGTGATGCGTGTCCCCGGCCTCGAGCGCCTGACGATGGGTATGCAGCCCACGGTATTTCGGCAGCAGCGAGGGATGGATGTTCAGGATCCGGTCAGCAAAGGGTCCGATGAAGTTCGGCGTCAGGATGCGCATGAAACCCGCCAGCACGACGAGCGCCGGCGAATAGGAAGCGACGAGACTGGCGAGAGCAGCGTCGTACGCCGGGCGATCGGCGTAGTCGCGCGGACTCAAGGCTACGGCGGGAATTCCGAACTCGGCGGCCGCGGCGAGGCCCACGGCGTCGGCGCGATCGCTGATGACCGCGCGGATTTCGACTGCGAGCTTTCCTTTCGTCGCCTGCTCCGCAATCACTCGCATGTTGCTGCCGCGGCCGGAGATCAGGATGACGATCGGCAGAGGGGCCGATCGCCCGGACGCGATGCCATCGGTCATCCGCGGATGACCACGCCGCCGTCGCCGCGCCGGATCTCGCCGATCACCGCCGGTTGCTCGCCCTGTTCCCGCAGAAGTTTCACAGCTTTGTCGGCGTGTTCGGCGGCGACGGTGATCGTCATGCCGATGCCGCAATTGAAGGTGCGATACATCTCCTGCGAAGCGATGTTGCCCGTCTTCTGCAGCCAGTCGAACACTTCAGCGCGCTGCCAGGTCTTCGCGCTCAGCTGGACCTCGAGTCCGCTGGGAACGACGCGCGGGATGTTTTCCGTGATTCCGCCGCCGGTGATGTGTGCGATGCCGTGGATCGGCACGGCCTTCGCGAGCGCGAGCAGCGGCTTCACGTAGATTCGTGTCGGCGCGAGCAGCGCGTCGTAGAGAAGGCCGGAGCCGAGCTTCGTCGTCGCGCCGGCCTTGCCGACTTTGATCAGCTTGCGAATGAGCGAGTAGCCGTTGGAATGCGGGCCGGAGGAGGGCAGCCCGATGAGAACATCGCCCGGGCGCGTGTGGCTGCCGTCGATGATGGCGTCCTTCTCCACGATGCCAACGCAGAACCCCGCGAGATCGTAGTCACCCTCGGCGTACATGCCGGGCATTTCTGCCGTTTCGCCGCCGATCAGCGCGGCGCCTGCCTGCACGCACCCCTCGACGATGCCTTTGATGACCGACTCGGCGACGTCGACGCTCAGCTTGCCGGTCGCGTAGTAGTCGAGGAAGAACAGCGGTTCAGCACCCTGGACGACCACATCGTTCGCGCACATGGCGACGAGATCGATGCCGATCGTGTCGTGCCGGCCGGTTTCAATCGCGAGCCGCAGCTTGGTGCCCACGCCGTCGGTCCCGGAAACCAGCACGGGGCGGCGATACCTGTCGACGGGGATTTCGAACAGCGCGCCGAAACCGCCGAGGCCGGCGAGCACTTCGGGCCGCATCGAGCGCTTGACGGCCGGCTTGATGCGTTCGACGAGTTCGTCGCCGGCTTCGATATCGACGCCGGCGTCTTTGTAGGTGATCGAGTCAGACATTCGAGCCTCTTGTGGCGGTGGCGGCCAGAGCGTGTGGGCTGGCGGCTACCGGCGGATGTGGGAGCGTGTGGTATTTTACACGGCCAATATCCCAAGGCGGGGATGCAAAGTTGCCCGACGGCCAGCAATGACTTCACGACTTCTCCCACGACTGCGGTTTCTCCTGCTCGCGGCGCTGCTGGCGTTCGCTCCGGCGTTCGCCGTGACCGTTCCCGACCTGTACGAGGTCTCCATGCCGGTCGCCGCCAGCCGGGATGCGGCTTTCGTGGATGCACTGAAGGTTGTCGTGGTCCGGGTCAGCGGCCGGCGGGATGCCGCCGTCCGGCTGGGTTCCGCGCTGAACAATCCACGCCAGTACGTGCAGCGGTTCGGTTTCACGGCCGACAACGTTCTCCAGGTCGGATTTGACAGTGTTTCGGTGGACAAGCTGCTGACCGATGCGGGGTTGCCGGTCTGGGGGCGCGAGCGGCCCGCGACGCTCGTTCTGCTGAATGTGCAGGCGACCGACGGTTCCTCCTACTGGATCGATTCCGCCGCCTCCACGGTCGAACGGGAAACGATCAGCCGGGCCGCCAAACAACGCGGGCTGCCGATCATCTGGCCGGAAATGACGACGCAGGACCGGACACAGATCAATGCTGGCGTCGATGCGAGCGCGGACCCGTCGGCGTTGCTGCAGGCGGCAGCCCGTTACAACGCCAACGCAGCATTGCTCGGCACCGCGCGAAGCGATGGCGCAGGCGGGCTTTCCGTGCGCTGGACCCTTGCTTCGGATGACGGCGCTGCAAGTGCAGCGGGATCGCTGGAGGAGGGCGTCAATCTCGCGGCCGATACGTTCGCCCGCGTCTATTCCGCATCCGGCACCACGCTCGACAGCGTGCTGGTCGAAGTGTCGGGAATCGGCAATCTCGGTGCGTACGCCACCACGCTCAACTATCTCGAAGGCATGACACTGGTTCGTGGCGTTGCTGTGGAGCAGGTGCTCGGCGACACGCTGCGATTCAAACTCGCGATCCGCGGCGATGCGACGACACTGCGTCGGGCACTGGCGCTCGACGGCAAGCTCGTTGCGGTTGCGCCCGCCGATGCGGCGGCACCGGTGGATCGTCTGCAGTTCCGGTATCAGCCTTAAGTTGCCGGCGCCGCGTTCGCGAAATGTCGTCCAGCCTGCGTTTCATCCCGAATGCGCTTTGCATCCTGCGCATGCTGCTGGTGGTGCCGGTCGCCTGGCTGCTCGCGAATCATGAATTCCGTCTGACCCTCTGGCTCTTCGCCTTCGCGGCCGCTACCGACGGTCTCGACGGCTTTCTCGCCAAGCGCTGCGGGTGGACGACGGAGCTGGGCAAGATCCTCGATCCGCTGGCCGACAAGATCCTGCTCGTGGGAGTGTTCCTGACGCTCGCGATCATGGGGCTCGTGCCGTTGTGGCTCGCGATCACGGCGATCGGTCGCGACGTCATCATCACGGCCGGCGCGATCACCTATAACGCCCTCTTCGGCGAGATCGATGGTCATCCGACCTGGATCAGTAAAGTGAATACGTTGTGCCAGATCGTGTTCGTGCTGCTGGTGGTCGCTGCGCATGCCGTCGGCCATGTGCCGCAGAACGTTGTCATCGGTCTCGGTGCGCTGGTGTTCGTGACGACGGTCGTCAGCGGCATCGATTACGTGCTCACCTATTCACGCAAGGCTGTCCATGTGAGTCGCCGCCGCCGCGGCCTGCCGGTCTGATCGTGAGAAATCAGCTTCCCCTGGGCGTGAAGTTGCGGGACAGCTCGGTCTTCGACAGTTTCCTGGCCGGCCGCAACGAATCGACGGTCGAAATCCTGCGCACGCTGCGTGCGGGCGAATCGCCCACCTGCGTCTTCATTCACGGTGCCGCCGGAACGGGCAAGTCGCATCTCCTGCAGGCGATCTGCGCGAGGATGGGCGGGCAAGGCCGATCTGCTGCGTATCTGCCGCTTGCGGATATCGCCTCGATGGGGCCCGAAATCCTGACAGGCTGCGGTGAGCTTGCGTGCGTCTGCATCGATGACATCGAGAACGTCGCGGGCGATGCCGCGTGGGAGCGCGCGCTCTTCGCGCTGCATCAGCAGCTCGATGAGCGGCAGGGCCGGCTGGTCGTTTCGGCCGCAGTGCCGCCGGCGGCGACCGGGATCGCGCTGCCGGACCTGCGATCCCGTCTCGGTGGAGGCTGGGTGCTCACGCTGCAGTCACTCGACGAATCGGAACAGATCGAAGCCTTGCGTCTGCGCGCGCAAATCCGCGGGTTCGAGCTTCCGCTGGAGACAGCCCAATACCTCCTGCGCCGCCTGCCTCGCGATATGGCATCACTTTGCGAGTTCCTGGATGAGCTCGACGACGCCTCGCTGGCCGCGCAACGCAAGCTCACGGTCCCGTTCGTCAGGGAAGTGATCGACGCGAAAACGATCGGCTGACGTTCACTCGCCCGGTGTTCGTGTCGTTCGCAGATAGCCGATCAGGGTAACGAAGAGCAGCAATGCCAGCGCGAGGCACGCTCCCGCCCACGCCCGTCGCTGCGGGTTCGCGATCGCTTCGGTCAGTCCCATCACGAAATACGGAATCACGCACAACGTTGCCCACGCATACGTGCGGCGATTGCGCTGGATGATTCCCGGTAGCGGAGCCCACAACGGAACGGTGAGCAGCAAGGCAACAGCGGCTCGCGCGACTGACATTTCGCCCCACAGGTTCCATGCAAGCACGAGTGCGATGAGCGCCGCGAGGAATCCAATCGTCGCGGTCCGCAACGATTCGGCCGTCGAAGAAGACGTCACGATGCGACGCGCAGTTTGACTGCGACTTCAGCCACGCGCCGGCCGAGCAGCTGAGCGAGCGTCTTCTCGTCGTCCGACAAGCGCGTTTGCGTCTCGCCGCCGGCCACGTGACTCGCCCCATAAGGCGAGCCGCCGGTTCGTGTGTGATTCAGTGCCGCCTCTGTGTAAGGCAATCCGACGATGTACATCCCGTGATGCAGCAGCGGCAGCATCATGCTGACCAGCGTCGTCTCCTGTCCGCCATGCATCGTCTGCGTCGACGTAAACACCCCTGCAGGTTTGTTGGACAGTGTGCCGCCGGCCCATAGCGCGCTCGTGCCGTCGAGGAAGTGTTTGAGCGGCGCAGCCATGTTGCCGAAACGGGTGGGGCTGCCGAGGATCAGCCCTGCGCATTCGCGCAGGTCGTCGTGCGTTGCGTAGGGCGGCCCGTCGGAAGGAACCGCGGGCTGCGGCTGGTCCACAGTGGTCACGACCGGCGGAACGGTGCGCAGCCGCGCGGTCGCGCCGCTCACGGACTCGATGCCCCTGCAGACCTGTCGCGCGAGTTCGGCAGTGCTGCCTTTGCGCGAATAAAACACGACCAGTATTTCAGCCACGCAAGGAAACTCCGCGAATGCTCCGTGAATTGAATCGATGGATGCGACGCACGCGCCAGCGGTGTGGGTTGAGCGCAACGCATCACAGGCGATAAACGCGACAGCATTGTATTCGCGGCTGTCTTGACGGTGTAGGTTGGCGTTGTTAGGTTCGATCGAAAATTCCAGCGCTCCTCATGGTTTACATCTCATTGACCGCATCGTTGCGTACGTTGCTGCTGACCCTCCTGTGTGTCGGGGTCTACGGCTGCGCCGGCGCACCCGCCCAGGAAATGAGCAATGCGCGGCAGGCCATCAAGGCCGCACGGGATGCCGGTGCCGCTGAAGTTGCGCCGCAGAAGCTGAACGAGGCGCAGTCCCTGCTCGAACAGGCCGAATCGAGTCTGCAGAAGGGCGACTACAAGGGCGCCCGCCGCAGCGCGGTCGCTGCCAAGGGCAGGGCCACCGAAGCGCTGAGTGCCGTCCAGCCCACGACCCGCAAAGAGTCCGGCTGACCGGATCTCACTTGCTCCCGCTATGGCTGCCGTGATCGCACGCCGCTGCTTCGTCTCGGGCAGGGTCCAGGGCGTCTTCTATCGCGCATCGACCCGCCAGCGCGCCGTCGAACTGGGCCTGAGCGGCTACGCCTGCAATCTTCCGGATGGACGGGTGGAGGTACTGGCGGTCGGTGATCCCGCGGCCGTTCAGTCGCTGGTCGATTGGCTCGCCACCGGCCCGCCCGCAGCCCACGTTGCAAACGTCGACGTCTCGAACATCGCGCTGGAGGAACTCGGAAAGGTTCCCGCGGGCTTCGCGACCAGATAGGTCAGTGGTACTGCCAGCGGTTAGCCAGTCTCGTGAGCACGAGATCGGAGTATGTCCGCCTCCCCAGGCTTCCGTTGTATCTCGCCAGCGCCCGGGCGTAATCGCCTTTCTCGCGATCGAGATAGAACTTCAGGATCGTGCAACCCATGCGAATGTTCTGCGGGATGCGCACGAGTTGCTCGTTGGTCATCCCGAGCTGTCGCGGCCAGAACGGCATGATCTGCATCAGTCCGACGGCTCCCGCATGCGAGACGGCCCAGCGATCGAACCGGCTTTCCACATCGATCACCGACATCACCAGGCCCGGCGGCAGGTTCAGGCGCTTCGATTCGCAGTGAACGTGATAGAGGATTTCCGCTCGCTCCGCGGGATCCTTGAGGATGCGCTTGAGTTGCGGCTCCATGGCGGCGAGCCAGACCTGCTGATCGAATTTGTCCTCGAAGCAGTGCTCGGCTTTCAGCGCCTGCTGCAGCAGCTTGCCGAGCTCGGGATCCTGCTGGCGATCGGCGAGAGCCGCGCCGCCGAGCGAACACAGAACGAGCAGCAGAATCGTGCGCAGCGCGTGCATGACGAGGGAATCCGTACCTGGCGGCATCGTGATATCGCGGCACCGGCGTTGCAGCGACCTGTGTCACAGCGCCGCGGTTGTTCCGTGTTGTGGGGTCCGCGATGCGAACCCTATCATGGTAAAAAACGTCGATATACTGCCGCCTCAACCCATGATCGAGGATCAGGTTGGGCCTGCGGCCTGGGTCGGGTGAGGAACCGCTGCCGCAACCGGGCATTTCCCCATTGAACTTCGCCGCCGGAAAGAAAGATCGCATGAGTGCCGAGTCGGAATCGGAAATGCAGCAGGAGAACGGGCAGGAAGCCCGGCCCGGACGGGGTGTGTACTGGCTCCCCAATCTGCTGACGACGGGTACGTTGTTCGGGGGCTTCTACGCCATCGTCGCCGCGATCGACGGAAATTTCGCGCGC
>JACZCZ010076665.1_pt1 | contig 11680 bp, 11 predicted proteins | sample 8641811 | NCBI WGS metagenome assembly JACZCZ01 (sample SAMN15324610, study PRJNA640507) | soil metagenome | isolation source: intercropping peanut in the first line | place: China: Luxin town, Laibin City, Guangxi Province | collected 2019-07-25 | depth 10cm m | reverse complement strand
GAGTTGTTCTCGTCGATCGTGAACGTGAACTCGGAGCCGTCGTAATCGACGAAGGATCGGCGATGCATTTTCCACGCCGAGGTGATCGACTCGAACTTGAGGTTGTCGGTGATGTCCCAGTCCATCGTCAGCGTGTAGTACCGCAGATCGCGCTCGAGAGCGCCGTCGGGGTTATCCGACTTCGTCTGCCACTTGCTGAGCTCGCCGCCCGGATAGCCGGGCTCGTGACTCTGCGGCGTGAAGCGGTTGGAAGGGAAGAACGACGTGAACGGCGAAGCCGGGAAATTCGGGTCGACCGCACGCGCTCTCGCGAGGTAATCGGGATTGCCGGCGAGCACGTTGTACCGCGTCACCTGCGGATGGTCGACGTTCGTGAACCGGACGATGCGGGCGTCGCTGCTGTTCTTGTCCTCGTCGTTGGCCGTGAAGCGCATGCTGAAGCGATCCGTCGGCTCCCAGAGGATGTCGCCGCGGAACAGACTGTCGTCCTGACCGCCGAGCGCGCGCCGCGTCGTGAGACTCTCGACGAAGCCGTCGTTGCTGCGGCTTGAAACCATCCACTTCGACTTCAGCGTGTCCGTCAGTGGCAGGTCGACTGCTGCCGTCGCATTGCGCCGGTTGAACTCGCCGAGCTCGAACCCCAGTCGCACACCGAACTCGTCGCTGGGCGCGCGAGTCGTGATGTTGATGGCGCCGCCGTTCGTGTTACGGCCGAACAACGTCCCCTGCGGGCCACGCAGGACCTCGACGCGCTCGACTTCCGCGAAGTTGGATTCGAGAAATCCGTACGACGATTGCCAGATGCCGTCGATGTAGATGCCGACACCAGGCAGGCCGCGAATGACGAATATGCCGCCGCCGCCCGCGCCGCTCGGATTGGCGACGAGGTTCGGCACCATGATGCTCAAGTCGGCGCCCGTCTGCAGACCGCCGAGATCGAGATCCTCGGCGGAGAACGCCTGGATCGAGATCGGAGTGGTTTGCAGATTCGTCTCGCGGCGCTGGGCCGTGACGACGATCTCCTCGAGTTGCGCGAAGGCGCTGAAAGGTAGAACGAACGATGAAACGGCAATGCTAAGCGCGCTTAGGCGCGGCACTGAAATTGACATACGCATCCCCCTGCGAGTCGTGATCGGCCCCTGCGAGCATTTGAGTGCAGCGCCGCAACGGCGTCAACTGTGATCGGAACGGGCCTCCGCAAGTGCGAACCGCACGGATCGGTGCGCTTGGCCTGCCACGCCTAGGGCGCTCGATCCGGCGCGGTACTATCCCTTTCGCGATGTATCGCGCATCTTCTACCGGTGCTTCTCAGTCTCTGACCTCAACTCACTCGCCAACGAGGCGCAACGCACGATGCGGCGGCAGATCAGCGGATTCGTACAGGATGAAGTCGGCGACTGGGTGGCCCTGCTCGGCTGCGGGCATCGGCAGCACGTCCGTCACCAACCGCCGTTCGTGAATCGCCCTTGGGTTACCACTGAGGCCGGGCGGTCTTCACAGATCGGGCAGGAGCTCGAGTGCCCGCTGTGCGACCAGTTCGTCCTGCCGCCGGACTTCGTGGCCTACAAGCGCACGCCGGAATTCACCGAGGACACGGTGCCAAAGGGGCTGACCCACGATCACTCCACGAAAGCGGGCGTCTGGGCGAAGATCCACGTGCTCGAGGGCAAGTTGCGGTATCGCGTCGAGGCGCTGGGCCGTGAGCTCGAGTTGTCGCCGGAGACGCCGGGCATCGTCGTGCCCGAGGTGTTGCATTACGTAGAGCCGGTCGGCCGCGTGCGCTTTTTCGTCGAGTTCTGGCGAGCGCCGCCCAGCACCGACACCTAAGATAAGCGCGATCCGCGATGCAAGGTGACAACTCGGAACTGGCCTTCTCGTCAGCGATCGACCTCGCGCGCCTGATTCGGCAGAAGCGCATCAGCTCGCTCGAGCTGACGCAGTACTATATCGAACGCATCGAACGGCTCGATGGAGCGCTGAATGCCGTCGTGGTGCGCGACTTCGAGCGCGCACTCGACGCGGCGAGACGCGCTGACGAGTCGCTTGCACGCGGCGACGGATCGGGCTCGCTACATGGCGTCCCGATCACGATCAAGGAGACCTTCGACGTCGCCGGTTTGCCGACGACTTGGGGCGTACCGGAGCAGCGCGGCAACATCGCTCGTGGCGACGCAGCGGCCGTCGAGCGGCTGAGGTCTGCAGGCGCTCACTTCATGGGCAAGACCAACGTCCCGCTGCGACTCGCGGATTGGCAGACCTACAACGACGTTTACGGCACGACCAACAACCCCTGGGATACGGCGAGGTCGCCGGGCGGATCCTCCGGGGGCTCGGCGGCTGCGCTCGCGGCGGGTTTGACGGGCTTGGAGCTCGGCTCCGATATCGGCGGGTCGATCCGCAATCCGTCGCACTGCTGCGGTGTCTACGGACACAAACCGACCTACGGCATCGTTCCGACGGCTGGGCACAATCCGCTCGGCGTCGTCACTGCGCCGGATCTGAACGTCGTCGGGCCGCTCGCTCGAAGTGCGGAGGACTTGCAGCTCGCGCTCGACGCCGTCGCGGGCCCCGACCGATTGCGCTCCGCGGGTTGGAGGTTGGAGCTACCGCCGCCGCGGGCGCGTACGCTGCGAGGCTTACGCGTTGCGATCTGGCCCACGGAAGACTCCGTTCCGACCGCGTCCGAGATTTCGGATCGTGTACAGGAAGTGGGCGAGGCGCTCGCACGGGCCGGCGCGGTCGTGTCGGATCTCGCGCGCCCCGCGGTCCCGCCAACGGATCTCCACCGCACCTTCCTGAACCTCATCGCATCGTCGGGCCTCGTCAAAATTCCCGACGACCGCTACTCGTTCAACCAGCGTTGCGCGGCAGAGCTCGACGCGAACGACGAGTCGCCGCTGGCAGTGCTGACGCGTGCGCGCATCATGGATCATCGAAGCTGGTCCGATCACGACGAAGCGCGAACGACCTACCGACTGCGGTGGCGCGACTTCTTCGACGATTGGGACGTCGTGATCTGCCCGATCGCCGCGACGGCGGCCCACGAGCACGATCATCGCCTCAAGCACGAGCGGACGCTCGCCGTCGATTCGGCGCAGACCGCGCATTACGAGCACTACTTTTGGGTGGGCCTCGCGACGCTCGCTTATTTGCCGAGCACCGCGTTTCCCAGCGGCTTGTCGCGCGGCGGGCTGCCGATCGGCCTGCAGATCATCGGCCCGGAATATGGCGATCGGACTACGATCGAGGTGGCTCGGTTGATCGCGGAGGAGCTCGGAGGTTTTCGAGCGCCGTCGCTCGCTACAGCCGCGCGATGACGGCGTCGGTGAATTGCTCGGTGGAGCTCTTGCCGCCCAAGTCCGGTGTGCGCGTCGGCTTATCCTTTAGAGCGAGCTCCAACGCTCGCCGCAAGCGCGCGGCGCCCGCGTTGTCGCCGACGTGCTCGAGCATCATCGCGGAGGCGAGGAGGAGGGCCGACGGGTTCGCGATGCCGCGCCCAGCGATGTCGGGTGCGGAGCCGTGGACGGCTTCGAAGATGGCCGCGTCGCGGCCGATGTTGCCGCCGGGCGCCATGCCGAGCCCGCCGACGAGGCCCGCGATCTCGTCGGACAGGATGTCGCCGAACAGGTTCGTGGTGAGGATCACGTCGAACCGCCACGGGTTCAGCACGAGCTGCATCGCGCAGTTGTCGACGATTCGATCCTCGATCTCGAGGCGGTCTTGGTAGGCTTCGCCTACCTCTCTCGCAGTGTCGAGAAAGAGCCCGGTCAGCACCTTCAAGATGTTGGCCTTGTGAACGATCGTCACCTTCTTGCGGCCGTGACGAACGGCATACTCGAAGGCCCATTCGGCAATGCGGCGGCAGCCTTCGCGCGTATTGATGCCCACGCTCTGCGCTACGGCACGCGGATCGTCGCCCACGGGAATGTAGTGCTCGTAACCGACGTAATAGCCTTCGAGGTTCTCGCGCACGAGCACGATGTCGATGTCCTCGAAACGACCGCCGGGAACGAACGTGCGCGCCGGCCGCAGGTTGGCGTAGAGCTGGAACTCCTCGCGCAAGCGCACGTTGATCGAACGAATCCCGCCGCCGACGGGCGTCGTGAGCGGCCCCTTCAACGCCAATCGGGTGCGGCGAATGCTCTCGAGCGTGCGCGACGGCAGCGCATCGTCGCCCTGCTGCATCGCCGCCAAGCCTGCCGCTTGCTCGTCCCATTCGAACGGCGCGTTCAGCGCCGTGAGCACGCGCAACGTTGCAGCGACGATCTCCGGCCCGATGCCGTCACCGGGGATGACGGTCGCGGGGATCGGCTTTGAATGCGTAGTCATGGAGCCGCCATCTGCGAACGAGCCTACTATCGATCGACGCGAGTGCCAACGGCGCCGCGGCCGGCAAGCGACGTCTAAGATGCCGCTTGCCGAGGCACGTCTCGGTTGGCGAAACGCAGCGCCAGCAACTGACGCTTCAGCGACAACTGCGGCGGCAGGCTGCTACGCAGCTTGTGAAACCATTGCTCGTGCTGCGACAACTCGGCGTGCCATGCATCCCCATCGATGTGCATGAGGCGGTCGAAAGCAGCGCGACTCAAATCGCTGCCCGACCAGTCGAGGTCGTCGAACTGCGGCATCCAGCCGACTTCCGTCTCTTTCGCGCCGGCGCGGCCTTGAACGCGCTCCACGATCCATTTCAAGACGCGCATGTTTTCGCCGAAGCCCGGCCAAATGAACGCGCCGTTCTCGTCGGTGCGGAACCAATTCACGCAGAAGATGCGCGGCCGTTGCGGCACGCGCCGGCCCATCTCGATCCAATGGCCGAAATAGTCGCCGACGTTGTAGCCGCAGAAGGGCAACATCGCGAACGGATCGCGACGCACGACACCCAAGGCTCCGGCCGCTGCGGCGGTCGTTTCCGAGCCTAGCGTTGCGGCCATGTACACGCCGAAGTTCCAGTTGAACGCTTCGTAGACGAGCGGCACGACCGACGCGCGGCGGCCGCCGAAAATGAAGGCCGAAATCGGCACGCCTGCAGGGTTTTCCCACTCGCTATCGATCGAGGGGCATTGGCGCGCGGGCGCCGTGAAACGCGAATTCGGATGTGCGGCCTTCTGGCCGGTGCGCTTGGCGCTCTCTGGATCCCAGTCCTTGCCGGTCCAGTCGACGAGATGGGCCGGCGCTTCCTTCGTCATGCCTTCCCACCACACGTCGCCATCGTCGGTGAGCGCGACGTTCGTGAAGATGACGTTCTCCTTGAGCGTCGCCATGGCGTTGGAGTTGGTCTTCTCGGACGTGCCGGGTGCGACACCGAAGAAGCCGGCCTCGGGATTGATCGCGTAAAGGCGGCCGTCCGTGCCGGGCTTGATCCACGCGATGTCGTCACCGACCGTCGTGATCTTCCAGCCGTCGAACGAGCGAGGCGGGATCAGCATCGCAAAATTGGTCTTACCGCAGGCCGACGGGAACGCGGCGGCGACGTAGGTCTTCTCGCCCTGCGGGCTCTCGACACCCAAGATCAGCATGTGCTCCGCCAACCAGCCCTCGTCGCGGGCCATGTTGGAAGCGATGCGCAGTGCGAAGCACTTCTTCCCGAGCAGTGCGTTACCGCCGTAGCCGGAGCCGTAGGACCAAATTTCGCGGGTCTCCGGGAAGTGCACGATGTACTTCGTCGTTTGATCGCAAGGCCACTTGCTGTCCGCCTCGCCCGGCGCCAGCGGCGCACCGACCGAGTGAACGCAAGGAACGAAGTTGCCGTCGGCGCCGAGCACGTCGAGCACTGCGCTCCCCATGCGAGTCATGGTGCGCATGTTGACGGTGACGTAGGGGCTGTCGCTGATCTCGACGCCGAGTTGCGCGATGGGGCTGCCGAGCGGGCCCATCGAGAAGGGAATGACGTACATCGTCCGTCCCTTCATGCAGCCTTTGAACAACCCTCTGAGCTTTGACCGCATCGCGACCGGGTCTTCCCAGTTGTTCGTCGGGCCCGCGTCGTCCCTGCGCTTCGAGCAGATGAACGTGCGATCTTCGACGCGTGCGACGTCCGAGGGATCGGAACGCGCGAGATACGAGTTCTTCCGTCGCTCCGGATTCAGCTTGATCAGCATGCCGCTCGCGACCATTTCGCCGCACAGCCGGTCGTATTCCTCTTCCGAGCCGTCAGCCCAGTAGATGCGATCCGGTTGAGTCAGGTTGGCGATCTCCGCAACCCAATCTTTCAGGCCTTCGTGCTTCAAAGTGGCGGGGGCGTTCACGCTTGCGGCGGAATAGCTGGTCATGGCCTGTCCTTAGGGTTGCGATAGACGCTCGGCGGCCTCTTCATGGGCGTGAGGCCGAACGGGTGTAGAGCCAGTGGGCATCTCGGTGTGCGGCCTAGGCGCGGCGCGCTGCGCGGCCTCTCTTGGGCGCTTGTGCCTTCTCAGACGCGTCGGGCGTCCACGGCTTGCCCGTGCGCTCCTCGATGTAGGCGCGGAGAAGTCGCCGAACGACCTGCGACGGTGTCGTGTCTTCCTCGGCGCAGAGGCGCTCGAAGACGGCTTTCTTGCGCGGGTCGATGAGGATCGTGAGGCGAGCGGTGCGTTCTTCTAGCGCCAACGGGCCGTTCTCGAGGCAAATGGAATGAGATCCAAATGCTAATGTGATTATCATGAAAGTACAATGCGATGCGTTGCTCGACGCGCACCGCTCATCCGAGTCGGGCCGAGCTATCGAGAGTTCTCGCCGGTCGCGGGCGCCGCGTAGACATCGTTCGGGCTCGGTGGTGGCGCCGCCACCTCGTAGATGTTCTGTAAAAAAGCGACGAGATCTACAACGCTTGGAGTGGCTGTTTCAGTCGCGCGCTCGAGCGAGTCACGGTGGCGATGCCGTGGGTTTGACGATCAACACGTCGCAATGAAGTTTGTCCAGCACCGCTTCGGCCGTGCTGCCGATGAAAAGGCGCTCCAGTGCGCTCCGCGATATCGCACCCATCACGACGATGTCGGCATGCAGCTCGTCCGCGCTCGACACGAGCAGCTCGCGGGTGCGCCCCTGAAGAACATGGACGCGCTCGCGCGGGACGCCGTGCTTTTTGGCTAGCGCCTTCACCGCGGCCGTGTGGTTTTTCTCCAGCTCCCCGGCGATCTCGGTGACCGGCAGGGTGAGCGGCATCGCGAGGCCGTCGGTAGATGCCATGAGGATCGGCGCGACGTCGAATGTGTGGAGCAAACAGGTTTCTCCACGGCAAAGCTGCGTCAGCTCGTTCGCCGAAGCCGCGATGAGATCGTCGAGCTCGGCCTTTTCGTCTCGGGGATGAAGCGGGTCGACAGCCGCGACGACGCAGGGAATATGTCCGAGCGATCGCGGTTTAACGAGCAGCAACCGGATCGGGCAGTGACGAATCAAATTCCAGTCCGTGTTGGAGAATATTGAGCGCCGGATTACGGAATGGTGGTGCGTATCTTTGACGACGAGATCGGCGCCCCATTCGACTGCTTTGCGGATGATGGCTTCGTGCAGGGGATAGTCCCAGGCAGCATCGAAAAGCACGTCGAGCCCCTGAGCTTTCATGGGCGCAGCGAGCGCCTCGAGCCGGCGCCGATGGCGCGCGAGCGTAGCCGCGCGGGCCGCAGCGACGACTTCGACGGGAATCGCGTGCGCAGATCCGAGGGTCGCCGCGTAATCGCAGATGAGCAGCATCACCTGGGCACCGAGTGGTCGCGGCAATCGGGCGATGCGCTCGAGCGCGGGCTGAAAATTCGCCGTGGGGTCGATCACGACGAGTATCTTGTTTATCGACGTCATCGGAATCTCGAGAGCTGCCATTGCTCAGGCGATCATCTGCTCCGCGATGAGCCGTCGGTACTCGTAGAAGCCGCAGCGACGCGACCTCGTCGCATCACTCGCGCAACGTGACGGTGGCGCCGTCGGCCGGAGTCTCGGCGCGCCAGTTCAGCGTTTTTTGCAGGTGCTCGGCAAAAGCCGCCGAGGCAGCGGGCTCGCCGTGCGTAACGAAGACGCGCGACGGCGCGCGTCGCAACGGCTTGAGCCAGGCCGTGAGCTCCTCGTAGTCGGCGTGAGCCGAGAGCCCAGAGATCTGTGCGACTTCCGCGCGCACGGGCCAAAACGCGCCGTGAATCTTGATCTCGCGCGCACCGGCCGCAAGCGAAGCGCCGCGCGTGCCGGCGGCCTGGAAGCCGGACAGCAGTATCGTGTTGCGCGGATCGCCCGAGAATTGCTTCAAGTGGTGCACGACGCGGCCGCCTGTCGCCATTCCGCTGCCGGCAATGATGATCATGGGCCCGCGGAGATCGTTCAGGCGCTTCGAGTCCTCGACCGACACGACGTTGGTTACCACGTCGCACATCGCGTTGCACTGCTCGGGCGTCAGCCGATGCTCGGCGGAGAACTCTTGGAACAACTGCGTCGTGTTGATCGCCATCGGGCTATTCAGGAAGATCGGGACGTTCCCCGGGATTCGCCGCTGTGCGCGCGCCACCGCCAGCAGGTGCATCAAGGTTTGCGCGCGCCCGACGGCGAACGACGGAATGAGCACGATCCCGCCGCGCGCCACCGTGCGATTCACGACGTCCGCGAGCTGCTCGCCGGGATCCTTCTCTGGATGCCGGCGATTGCCGTAGGTCGATTCGACGACGAGATAATCGGCGTGCTCGAGCGAGCGCGGCGCGTGCATCAGCGGATCGTGTGGTCGCCCGACGTCACCGCTGAACACGAGTCGCCGGCCGGCGATCTCGAGCTCGACGCTTACGGCGCCCAGCAAGTGTCCGGCAGGCAAGAACCGCAGCGCGATGCCGGGCGCGATCGTCGCGCTGCGCTTTGCTTCGAGCGGCGTTAGGCGTTCGAGGCTCTGCTTGGCGTCCTCGACGGTATAGAGCGGCAATGCCGGATGATGCTTGGAGAAGCCTTTGCGATTTGCGTAGCGCGCGTCTTCCTCCTGCAGGTGCCCGGCGTCGGGCAGCATGATCCGGCACAGCGCTTGCGTCGCCGGAGTGCAGTAGACGGGGCCGCTATAGCCTTGCTTCACGAGCAGCGGTAGCGAGCCCGAGTGGTCGATGTGCGCGTGCGTGAGCACGACCGCATCTAGGCTTTCGACGTCGAGTGGCAAGGCGCGCCAGTTGCGTAGCCGTAGCTCCTTCAATCCCTGGAACAGCCCGCAATCGACGAGCACGCGCGCGTGCGGCGTTGCGACGAGGTACTTCGAGCCCGTCACCGTTCCAGCCGCGCCCAGAAACGTGACGGCTAGCTGCGGTGAGTGGCCCGTTTTGGGGCGTTTCTCGCGAGTCAAAGGCGTGCGCTTCGCGGAGCAGTATGCTGCTCGTGGCGTTCCTGACACGACACGCAGCGAGCCGCTTCCGGGTGCTGTGCGAGGCGGCTCGGTGTAATGATCTTCCCGCATTGCGCGCACCAGCCATAAGTTCCCGAAGCGAGCCGCGCCAGTGCCGCATCGATGGCTTCGATCTCCGCGGCGTCACGATCGATCTCTGCGAGCGTGACGTCGCGGGCGACGTCGTCGGCAGCAAGCTCGCCGGAGTCGGGGACGTTGCCGCCGCGCTCCCCTCTGCGCTTCTCCGTGCCGGCTCTCACTTCCTGCGCCAGCGTCGCGCGCCGCGCCAGCAACGCGGCGCGCACGGTCTCGTCCTTCGTCGAAGGGGTGTCGTGCATGGCCACAGCTCCGTTACGGTCGCTTCCGTGGCTCAATTTCGCGCTCGAGCCTAAGCAGCTCGGCGAGACGGCTGAGCTGCTCGGCCAAGTGCTCGATGATGTCGTCGACGGCGATCACGCCGACCAGATCGCCGCTCGCACGCACGACGGGTGCGCGGCGTACACCATGACGCCGCATTTCGCGCAGCGCGAACTCGATGCTGGCGTCCTCGCGGACCGTTAGCGGATTGCGCGTCATCGCGTCGCCGACCGTTACGATGTCCGGCGCGGCGCCTTTCGCTATGACTCCGACGACGATGTCGCGGTCGGTCAGGATCCCGATCGGCATTCTTGCGTCGCCGCGCACCTCGGCCACGATCAGATCCCCGACGTGCTCGGTGCGCATGAGCACCGCTGCGTCGGTGACGCCTGCATTCTTGCCGATCGTCGCGACGTTGTGGTTGCAGATCACGTTTACGTCCATCATCGGTGTCCCTCCGTTGTTGGATTTTCCGCACGCATTCGCGCGTGCCCCAATACGTACAACCACTAACCCGGCGATAGGTAGAAGCCGCACGCCGGCGAGCCGGCTTCCGGTGTACCGTGCCCTCGCAGAGGGGAAGGGGCGAATGCGCGAAAACACGATACTCGTCGTCATCGATCTCACGGCGGGGACACATCAGCCGGCGCTGCAACGCGCGGCATGGCTGGCGAAGCAGGCCGGCGGACGCCTCGAGCTATTTGCCTGCGACTACGATCCCGACCTCGATGCCCGGCCGCTCGTGACGGCTTGGGGAGCGAACCCTGGTCCGCGGGAGGAACTGCTCACGCGCCGGCGACGGCAGCTCGAAGACCTTGCCGCCCCATTGCGCAAGGAAGGGCTCGAGGTCACGGTCGACGTGGTGTGGGATCACCCCTTCGAGCGGGCGATCGTGCGGAAAGCGGCAGCCCACGACTATTGGCTAGTGACGCGGACGACCTACCACCACAATTTGATTCAGCGAACGTTGCTCACGAATGTCGATTGGCACTTGATTCGCGAGTGCGCTGCGCCGCTGTTGCTCGTCAAAGATCGCGAGCTCGCGGCAGAGCCCGTGGTGCTGGCGGCCGTCGATCCGCTCAACGAGCACGACAAGCCTGCTGCGCTCGACGACCGAATCTTCACGTTCGCCGCGGATCTTGCGCGCGTCACCAGCGGGCACCTGCATGTCATGCATGCCTATTCGGCGCCGCTGGGCGTCGAGCTGCCGCCGGACGTGAGCAGGATCCTTGCGCAGGAGCATCGCGCCGCAATGGCGAAGTTCCTGGACAAGCACCCGATGCTGAGTGGCAAAAGCCACCTGTACGAAGGGTTGGCGCACGACAGCCTGCGTAAGGCCGCGAGCGAGCACGCTGCGGACTTCGTCGTCATGGGCGCCATCGCGCGGCGTGGCATCAAGCGTTTGTTCATTGGCAGCACGGCAGAGCGTGTGCTCGACCGGCTGCCGTGCGATCTCGTGATCATGAAACCGCTCGAATTCGAGGTGCCCAATGACGATCGATAGGCGTGGCCTTTCTTTGCTCGCGGGCGTGCTCAGCCTGGCGTTCTCCGGTGCGGCGCTGGCCTTCGATGCCGTCACGCTCGAGGATTACAGCGGCGAGGAGCTGTTCTGGCGTTTTTGCGGCAGCTGTCACGGCAGCGAGGCGCGCGGCGACGGTCCCGTCAGCCGGTCGTTGAACGTCGCGGTGCCGGATCTGACGACGATCGAGAGACGTTACGGCGAGTTTCCCGCTGCCGCCATTCGCGACGTCATCGACGGCCGCGGGATCGACCGACGTGCCCACGGCACGCGCGAGATGCCGGTGTGGGGCTACGAGTTTTGGGTCGAGGAGGGCGGTGACGTGAACGCGCAGCGCGCCGTCCGGGATGCGATCAACAAGCTCGTCGAGTATTTGCGCTCGATTCAACGCGACGACGATGCGCGTACGTCCCGTCCCGTTGCCGGGGCGCGCGTGCCCTGACCATTTGCGCAGAGGTTTGCCGGCATCGATTCCGTGTCCGTGACGGCCG
>JACZCZ010126705.1_pt1 | contig 11708 bp, 7 predicted proteins | sample 8641811 | NCBI WGS metagenome assembly JACZCZ01 (sample SAMN15324610, study PRJNA640507) | soil metagenome | isolation source: intercropping peanut in the first line | place: China: Luxin town, Laibin City, Guangxi Province | collected 2019-07-25 | depth 10cm m | reverse complement strand
TGTCGACCAAAGAGGCGCCGAGCTTGACGACCATCGCCCCGACGAGCGATTTGCCGCTTGCGATGCCGCCGGTCAGGCCGACGACCAAGCGGGGGCCTACTGCCGGGTTGTCCGCCATCTCACCACCGCTCGCAGACCTCGAGGATTCGGCTCAAGTGGTGAGTACCCTATCTGAAAAACCATGCTTGGTAGAGCTGCACGAGACGCTCGCCCCACAGCAGCGCGATGAGACCCGCTGCCGCAAGGTAAGGGCCGAAGGGAATGGCGGTTTGGCTCGAGCGGCCGCCGATCGCGATCATCGCGATACCGACGACGCTGCCGACGACGGCCGACAACAGAATCACGACCGGCAGCAATTGCCAGCCGAGCCAAGCTCCGACCGCGGCGAGCAACTTGAAGTCCCCGTAGCCCATCCCTTCTTTGCCCGTGATCAGCTTGAAGAGCTTGTAGACGCTCCACAGCGATAAGTAACCGGCAGCGGCACCGATAACGCTGGCCGTCAGTGGCGCGAACAAGCCGGCGCCCCCGGAGATCGGCAGGTTCACGAGCAGCCCGGCCCAGAGCAACGGCAGAGTCAACGAATCCGGTAGCAGCTTGTGGTCGAGGTCGATCAGCGTCAGCGCGAGCAGTGTCCAGGCGAAGCCCAAGGCGGCGACGGTTTGCCAAGTCGGGCCGAACACGTAGGCGACGGCGATACCGAGCAAACCCGCGAATGCCTCGACGATCGGGTAGCGCGCCGAGATCTTGGCGCCGCAGCGCGCGCATTTGCCCTTCAGAAACAGGAAGCCGAAGACGGGAACGTTGTGCCGCACCGCGATCGCGCCACCGCAGCCGGGGCAGGTCGAAGGCGGCCACCAAAGATCGAAGCGCGTGTCCGGGCCTACGTGGGGCGGAGGCGTGAACGGCTGCGAACTGAGCTCGTCAGCCTGCGCGCGCCAGGCCCGCTCGAGCATGATCGGGATACGGTAGGCGACGACGTTGACGAAGCTGCCGACGAGGAGGCCGATCAGCCCGGCCACGACGAACAGCGCGAACGGCCAGGCCTCGAAGATCTCCACGCGTCAGGGACGGGCCGGTCGCGTCAGACGACGGCGCCCATCTTGAAGATCGGCAGGTACATGGCGATGACGAGACCGCCGACGAGGACGCCGAGGATGGCCATGATCAAAGGCTCCAACAAGCTCGACATGCTGTCGACGGCGTTGTCGACCTCTTCCTCGTAGAAATCGGCGACCTTCGCCGACATCGAGTCGAGCGAGCCCGACTCCTCGCCGACGGCGATCATCTGATTGACCATGTTCGGGAAGAGATCGGTGTTCTCCATCGCGCGCTGCAAACGTTGACCCGTGGCGACCTCGTCGCGCATCCGGTTGACGGCGTTTTCGTAGACGATGTTGCCGGTTGCGCCGGCGACCGAGTCCAACGCCTCGACGAGCGGCACGCCGGCGGCAAACGTCGTGGACAGGGTACGAGCGTAGCGTGCGATGGCCGATTTGTGCAGGATCGAGCCGAGAATCGGCAACTTCAGCATTGCGCGGTCGAAAAACTGCTGGACGCCACGATTGCGCTTCTTGGCTTCGATGATGCCGATGACGCCGCCCACGGTCAGCAGCAACAAGATCCAACCCTTGGTCTGGACGAACTTCGAGATGTCGATGACGAAGCGCGTGAACGCCGGAAGGTCGGCGCCGAAGCCTTGGAATAGCGATTCGAATTCCGGGATCACGTAGATCATCAAGATTGCCGTGACGACAATGGCCACGACGACGACGGCCGTTGGATAAAACAAGGCCTTCTTGATCTTTTTCTTGATCGCCTCGGTCTTCTCTTTGTACGTCGCGATCTTGTCGAGCAGTGTCTCGAGCGCACCGGCTTGCTCACCCGCCGCCACGAGGCTCACGAACAGGTCGTCGAAATGCAGCGGATGCTTCGCAAGGGCGTCGGCGAGGGCAGTACCGCCTTCGACGTCGGACTTGATCGCGAGGATTAGCTTTTGCATGGCCGGATTCTCGTGACCGGCGCCGACGATATCGAACGACTGCACGAGCGGGATGCCGGCCGTCATCATGGTGGCCAGCTGGCGCGAGAAAATAGCAATGTCCGCAGGCGTGACCTTGCCCTGCTTGCGGAACAGCATGCTCTGCTTGCGGACCCGCGTCGGTACGACGCCCTGGCGCCGCAATTCCGTGCGAACTGCGGCTTCGCTGGTCGAAACGACCTTGCCCTTGACCTTCTTACCGGTGCGGTCCGTGCCTTCCCAGGTAAAAGGGGCTTGGGTCGCGGTTGCGGTTGCCATGCTTCAGGATCTCCAACGGCACTGGACTACGACCGATCCCTCGGCCGCGCCGGACGCCTACTCCACTGTAACCCGGTTGACCTCTTCCAGACTGGTAAGGCCGTCCTTGACTTTCTTGAGGCCGGACTGCCGCAGGTCGGCTACGCCTTCGGCCTTGGCTTGTGCGGCGATCTGCATCGAGTTTCCGCCTTCCATCATGATGCGGCCGATGGTCTCGCTACACGGCATGACCTGATAAATGCCGACGCGGCCCTTGTAGCCGCCCGTGCATTGGCTGCAGCCCTTGGCATGAAACACGGTTACGCCCGAATCGATGTCGGCCTTCGTGAACCCCTCTTTCATCAGCGCCTCCGCGGGGATGTTCACAGGCTCTTTGCAGTTGCTGCAGAGCCGCCGCGCCAAGCGTTGCGCGATGATCAGGCTCACCGAGCTCGCGATGGCGTACGGTTTCACGCCCATGTCGACGAGCCGGGTAAGAGTCTTCGGAGCATCGTTCGTGTGCAGCGTGGAGAGCACCAAGTGGCCGGTTTGCGCAGCCTTGATCGCGATCTCCGCGGTCTCGAGGTCGCGGATCTCGCCGACCATGATGATGTCGGGGTCTTGCCGCAGGAACGCGCGTAACGCCGCGGCGAACGTTAGTCCGACCTTCGGGTTGACGTTGACCTGATTGACGCCCGGCATGTTGATTTCCGCCGGATCCTCGGCCGTCGAGATGTTTCGATCGACGGTGTTTAGGATGTTCAAGCCCGTGTACAGCGAGACGGTCTTGCCGCTGCCGGTGGGGCCCGTTACCAGAATCATGCCGTAGGGCTTCGCCAGCGTGTTCAAGTAGAGCTGTTTCTGCTCTTCCTCGTAGCCCAAGGCGTCGATGCCTAGCTGCGCGCTCGAAGGGTCGAGCAACCGGCAAACGACTTTCTCGCCGAACAGGGTGGGGCACGTGTTCACGCGAAAGTCGATGGCGCGATTTTTCGACAGCTTCATCTTGATGCGGCCGTCTTGCGGAATGCGCCGCTCCGCGATGTCGAGCCGAGCCATGACCTTCAAACGTGCAGATACTTTCATCGCTAGCGCGACGGGCGGGCGGGCGATCTCGGTCAGCACGCCGTCCTGACGCAAGCGAATGCGGAAGTGCTTCTCGTAGGGCTCGAAGTGAATGTCGGACGCGCCTTTCTTGATCGCGTCGACCATGACTTTGTTGACGAATCGCACGATCGGTGCGTCGTCGATCTCGGAGCTCGTGACGTCGGCGCCGGCTTCTTCCTCGCCGCCGGAAACCTCGAGGTTTTCCAGGTCGAAGCCCTCGGAGTCGTCGTCGAGGCTCGACATCGTGGTATCGACGGCCTCGATCGCACGCCCGACGCGCGCATCGAGCTTGTCTTGCTCCACGATGATCGCTTCAATGCGCAACGTGGTTTGAAACTTGATCTCGTCGAGCGCCTGCAGGTTAGTCGGATCGCAGACCGCGATGAACAACCGCTTGCCGCGCTGCAAGATCGGCAGGATGCGGTGCTTCAGCAGCAGCTTTTCATCGACGAGCTTGACGACGTCTAAATCGAGCTCGACCGAGTCGAGGTCGAGCAGGGGCACGCCGAATTCGTGGGCCGCAGCGATGGCGATTTGCCGCGGATCCCCAAGGCGATTCGCGACGAGATGCGGCACCAGGTTTGAGCTCTTGCCCTCGATCGCAGCCAGAGCTGCCATAAGATCGGCTTCGCTCACCACGCCGTCCTGCACGAGGCGGCGTGGCAATCCAGTCAGGGGGCCTTGGGTCGCAGTGACGGCCATGGAGCGCGGTGCTATTAGCCACCTTTTACAATAAACCCCCGTACTTTCGACGGGGAGGTGCCCCCTGTCAATCAACGAAGGCCCGTTTTGTGACAGCCATTCGCGTGGTTCCGCAACTGGCGCGGGGGTATGCCTGTTCGCCCTCGGAGCCGCTCAACCGCGTGCTCGGGTAAACGGGGGGACGCACCGAGATGCGGCTGCGCATAACACGAAGACAGGGGCGCGGGGCGAGTTCACCCAGAGTCAGCGAGCGCTGATCGGCTCCAGTGCCACGTCGCCGGATTCCAGCACATGGACCTTGAATAGGCCTTCCTGTACGCCCCCTGTGTCGAATCGCGAAAGGCCGGCAACCGACTCCGGGGTCAGCGGGCTCGCGATCCAGACGTAATCGAATAGGCGCCATATGTCAGCAATTCGCGCCGTGTCGGTGACATATAGGAACTCGTCGGAATGCTCGAAGATGGCTCTGGCAGGCGAAAGCAGATACAGCGCCACTCGAGTCAAAGGACGATGCTCGCCGTCCTGGGTGAAATGAATCCATAGCCGCGACTGGCCTACTTTGGCGCGAATATCAGCGACGATTGGCTCGAGAGCAGTTCGGCCCTGATACGGGGCCGCCGGTTTGACGATCTGGGGCAAATACGGCGTCTCTGCGACGTACATTGCAAGCAGAGCACCGCAAAAGATCGGCGCGTGTAGGTTTATGCGCCAACCCCACAGCTGCACGGCGCGGTCCGCGTTCGAGTCGCGAAATGCCGGCAATAAGGGGCAAAACGACAGCAGCAACATCGGTAACGCAATGACGTGAACGTAGCGAACATACGACGGCAGATCTAGGCCCCGTGCACCGAAAGCGAACCGATAGCTCCAGTGCAGGGCGACAATGTAGACAAGCGCTGTCAGCAGCACCCCGACTGCAACGACTAACCAGCGGCGCCGCCATTCTTCCGCCGACGCGGCGAAAGCAATCAGTCCACACCATCCCGCGAATAACACGAGCCACGAAAAGGTCGTAAGCCGATAAGAGTCCGTGAACGCGGCGCGGATTCCGTACGTAAACTCATTGACGCCCCAGGCCGACGACTCCGCGGAATTGCTTAGCTGCTGATCGAAGAAAACCTCCCACGCTCTACGATCGATCTCGTCGTCGATGTCGGAGGCGCCACCCGCCTGCGCGAGGCCGCTAAGCACGCCGTTGAACGACTGGACGTCACCCGCCGCCCCGGCGGCATCTCGGTTCCAACTCCAAAGCTGGACGCATAACAGCGTCGGTACGAGTAGTGCTGCGAGCGCGGCACTCGTCTTCAATACGAGTCCGATGCGTGCCGTCGCGATTGCGCGATTGAAGAACAATGCTGTGATAATCAGCGCGCCGGACGCCGCAAAGGCGAAACCGGCATCCTTGAGCAAGGCGAGTGCCGCGAGCGGCGCCGCGTAAAGGGCGACACGGCCGGAGCCTAGATTCGGATCTGCGAACGCGGCCCAGACTGTCCCGAAGTACCATGCCCCGATAATGTGGTCGACGTAGAGGGTGTTTACGCCGAGGCCGAAATTCGCAATGGCTAGCAGCACGAGACCCAAAATTGCGACGATCCAACCAGCCTGTGGCCAACGCAAGTTGTTCCAGAGGAGCAAAAGCGGCGCCAGCAATAGCGCGAAGTTCGCCAGATATGTCGTGCTCTCGGAATAGGGTTGGAATGAGTTGAATAGGTACTGCCACAGAGGCGCAGCGGGCGGATAGCGCGGATGCATTGCATTCGTGTCGCCGGTCCAGAAACCGTCGAGGGCGAGTATCTCCTTGATGAAGATGCCCCAATGCGCGAACTCATCGTAGCGGGTGTACTGATCGCCACCGTGCAGGAGCAGAAACCAACTGCAAAGCAACAAGAACACGCCGATCGGTACGGGCAGCGTCAGCTCGGCCCGTCGCCGTACTAGCCGCAAGGCTTCGATGCCCAGCAGCGTCACCCCTCCAACGTGAATGGCTAAGGCCGCCCACCAAAGGAATCCGGCGAGCGCGGCGAAATAGAGCGTGAGAATGACGAATGCGACGGTGCAGAAGATCGCTTGCGAGTGCGGCACTCGCGCAGCACGAGCGACGCAGAGCGCGACGCCGAGCACGGCCAGTAAAGTTAGTACTCCCATGTCGTAACTGGTCTCGCGTCAAGAAGGCTCATAGCGCATTGCCGCGCAAGCCTTTGGTGTCATACAGCTCGCCGACTCCGCGTGGCTCGAGAGAAATCTCACCGTTTTCCAACGCGTGCACCCTGAAAAGCCCAACGGTGGCGTCGCCCGTACCGAATCTCGCGAATCCCGCCGCCGCTTCTGGCGACAACGCGTTGGCGATCCAGATGAAGTCGAACCGGCTCCACACCGTTGCGACGCTCGTCACGTCGTTCACGTACAGGAAGCGCTCGGAGTGCTCGACCACCGAAGGAGTGGGTGCGAGAAGATAAAGCGCGATTCGACTGAGGAGGCGGTCTTGAGTGTCTCTCGTGAAATGCACCCAGAGCCGCGAGTCGCCCACCTGCTCGCGAACCTGCGCTACGGTGCGCTCGATTGCTGCCCTTTCGGGTATCGGAGCCGGTGGTCGAGTGAGCGGCAAAAGGTAAGGCGTCTCGAAGACGTATAAGGCTACTAGTGCACCGAGGAAGATGCCCGTTCGTCGTTCTACGGGCCACGTATGGAGCTGCCGACTGCTAGTCGACCCGCGCTCGCGAAACGCAGGCAGCAACGGACAAAATGCGAGCAATAACATGGGTAAAGCGATCACGTGCACGTAGCGGACGTACGAGGGTAGTTCGACGCCCCGCGCGCCGAACGTGAAGCGGTAGCTCCAGTGCAGTGCGGCGACATATACGAGTGCCGTAGCGAACACACCGCCTGCGACGATCAGCCAGCAGACCCTCGCTTCCTGCGCAAGGCCAAAGCCGCTAATCGCGGCCCACCAGCACACGAACATCACCAGCAGCGCGAAGGTCGTCAGGCGATATGAGTCAGTGAAGAGACCGCGAAGCTGGTAGGTGAATTCGTTGTAGTCCCAGGAGACAGCGGTGTTGCTGAGTTGCTGATCGAAAAACACCTCGCGCAGTCGCCGGTCGACCTCAATGTCGAATACGGAGTCCGTCGCCGATTGTCCGCTGATGCCCCCGATGAACCCGTCTATCGATTGAACGTCCTGCGCAGCTGCGGCGGAATCGCGGTTCCACGACCAAACCTGCACGCACAGCAGTGTTGGCACGAGCAGCGCAACCATGGCGGCCGTTGTTAGCGGAGCCGATCGCGCGCGCTTGGCGACCAGTAGCCGATAGCAAAACAGGGCTGTGATGATCAGCGCGGCGGAAGCCGCTAGCGCGAGGCCGACATCTTTTAGCAGGGCAAGCACCGTAAGCGGTGCTGCGTAAAGGCCAATACGCCGCGACGCAAGGTCCTCCTCCGCGAACGCGGCGACCAGCGTGCCGAGATACCAGACGCCGATCGTCTGATCAACGTAAATGGTGGTAATGCCGAGGCCGAAATTGGTGATTGCCAACGCCACCAGGGCGAGAATCGCCAGGGGCCATAATGGTTGCGACCAACGAGTGTTGTGCCACAAGGGTAAGAGCGGTCCGAGCAGCAGCGCGAAGTGTGCCAGATAAGCGTTGCCTTCCGAGTACGGGAGGAACACGTTGAAGAAGTACTGCCATAGCGGCGCGCCCGGCGGGTAGCGTGGATGCGGCGAGTTGGTATCGGCGGTCCAGAATCCGTCGAGCGCGAGCATTTCCTTGATGAAAACACCCCAATGCTGGAATTCGTCGTAACCGGTGTACTCGTCTGTCCCATGGACGATCCAGAACCACGTGTAGAGCAACACGAGCATTCCAATGGGCAAGGGAATCGCGAGAGCGGCCGGTCGATGACGAGCGTGCCGCAACGCTTCTGCACCGAGGAGCGCTATGCCGACGAGGTGGATCGCAAGTGCTGTCCACCACAGCGCTCCAGCGAGAGCGCCGACATACAGAGCTAGGATCACCGCTGTGCTTGCCCAAAACAGCGACTGCGCAATCGGGACGCGGAGCGCGCGCACGACGCCGAATGCAAGGCCCAGCAGTGCCGGTAAGGTCAGCGGACCCATGTCGCTGCCGGCGTTAAGGCGGCGGCGTACGCCGCCGTTCTACGAGATTCGGGCCTTGCAAAGCGAGATAGTGCAGGCGCTTCAACTCACGACGACTCAATGTGACCGCATCGAGCACGAGGCCGGTCACGAAGCTCGTGAATGCAAGGATCATGAGCCCGGTTGCGAGTATCGCTGTGGGGAAGCGCGGTACCAGGCCGCTGGCGAGGTACTCGGATAACAGGGGCAATGCGAGAAGCAGCGACGCTGTTGCCAGCGTCAACCCCGTGGCCGAGAAAAACAGCAACGGCCGTTCCTCTTTCACGAGCAGCGCGATAGTGCGCAGAATTCTGAACCCGTCTCGGAAAGTCCGCAGCTTGCTCTGCGAGCCAGGGGGGCGATCGCGATACGGCGTATCGACCTCGGCTATGGGCAAGCGCAGCTCCAGCGCATGAACCGTTAGCTCGGTTTCTGTCTCGAACCCTTGGGCGAGCGCCGGAAACGATTTCACGAAGCGCCGCGACAGGGCTCGGTATCCCGACAACATGTCCCTGATCCTGTCGCCGAAGACTGCGGCCACCGTGCCCGTCAAGAGGCGGTTGCCGAGGGCGTGGCCCGGGCGGTACGCATTGGATGTGGTCGCGACGCGCGTGCCGTTCACCATGTCGAGCGACTGTCGTAGTAACAGTTCAATCATGTGTGGCGCCGATTCAGCGTCGTACGTGCCGTCGCCGTCGACGAGCACGTAGGCGTCGGCTTCGATGTCGGCGAACATGCGGCGCACCACGTTCCCTTTCCCCTGCAGCAACTCGGACCGAACGATGGCGCCGGCTTCGAGAGCTGTTTGCCGCGTGCGGTCCGTGGAGTTGTTGTCGTAAACGAAGATGTCCGCCGCCGGCAACGCACGCTTGAAGTCCGCAATCACGCCGGCGATCGCCGCCTCCTCGTTGTAGCAAGGGATCAGAACCGCAATTCGTGGAGGCAGCCGCAGGGCGTGTACCGCCGTGTCGGAAAGCAGCCGCTCGGCATGTCGGTCGGATTGCAAGTTTCGACTCATTTGAGCCTCTCGGTGCCGCTATCACCGCTCGAGACGACAGCTTCCGCGTTGCTATGAACCGGCACAACATCCCCTGGTGGCGTGACTCTAAACAGCCGCGCGAGGATTGCGACATCGTTCTCGCCGGGGCCGACTTCAAGCCAGACCGTGTGCATCAGCTCGAAATTCGCCGGCGGCTCCCTGTTCGTGAGTAATTGCTGCGCGATAGGACTCTCTTTCGATAACTCGACCCCACCCTCGAAGGTGCTCAGAAAGTCGCGCGCCCGCAGCAGAACGTACTTGATGTCCGGGCGCTGCTGCACGATCTCTTCCGGCGACGAGTGCATGAGCCGCCAAAGCTCGTTCAGATGCGTCTCATCCGACGGCCTGAGAATGAAGTTGTTAGAGATGACGCTGCATTCGGTATGAAATAGGACGCCGCTGCCATCATCGGAGCTCGCGAGCACGAGCCCGGGCTCCGCCTCGCAGAGACTCGCCAGCCGGAGATATAGCGGCAGCACGTTCTGGTAATCCTGCGCGCTGCCGAGCGGATTTACTACGAAAAGGCGTTCGCGCAGCGCTGGCTGGAACGCGAGCGCGATCGCGGCGAACGCGGCGGCAAAGGTGGCGCCGGCGTGCCAACGAAAGCGTGTGCGCAGCGCATCGATTGCGAGCAATGGGCCGGTTACGAGTGCGAAATAACCGAAGTAATGCAAGCGAAATTGCGTCAGAAGCATCGTGACGCCGAAGGCCGCTGCTATGGCGAAATAGAGGCGATGCGGCGCGCGCTCGCTGAACACACGATAGGCGAAGTATGCGGCCACGGCTGGGGCAACGAATAACAAATAGCTGTAATAGCCGAGCGTTGCCGCGGAACCGAACACGACCGTATAGAGTGTGTACGGGCTCTGAGCTTCCGTTATCAGCCCGAGGATCGAGAACGAGCCGGAGAGAAAACCGGCGCCCGCCATGGCTTGTGACGCCAGCGGCACCAGGAGCGCCGTGCATAGTGCGCACAGCGCTAGGAGGTGCTTCTTGGTGAAGTGGATTCGCGACAAAAAAAGTGTAGTACCGGCTGTGCAGACGGCGATGTAGACGTGGAACCAGGACAACAGTCCGAACTCGAACATGCCGCGTCGATACGGTTCCGACGGCAGCACGATGAGCTGTGTCGTGATCAGCAACGTGATGGCGAAAACTTGCAGCGTGCTACGGGGCAGGGCGGTGTTGCGCAGCCATAGCGCGAACAGCGCAATCAACGGTAGCAGCTGGAGGATGAATAGACCGTTGTGGAATGCCGGCGCCGCTCCCAATGCGACGCCGAGCGCGATCGCGCGGCTTCGTCGGTTGAGATCTTCGAACCAACGGAGCCCGAGCCACACCGTAAGCAAGACGAACGTGAGCTCGATGTAATGGTGATCGAGCATGCCGACGGAGTGCAGAAGTTGATTGAGTGGCGACAATGCGAAACACAGCAACGCGAGCGCCTGCATCGGGATGGACAGGTGAACGGCGCGGCAGATCGCGAGGAACAATGCCGCATTGACGAAAACCCACGCGACCGGTACGTAAAACACCAACGCTAGGGGGTCGCTACCGGGGTCGAGCCAGACGCCGAAGGCAGAGAGGCGCGACATAAAATAGTCGTAAGCCCACGGCCAAGAAATCCATGTGCCCTCGGGAACGTGCATGCGCTCGTCGAACTCGTAGAAGCCTCGTGACCCTACGGCCGCGTCGACGATGCGCCGCGCGTGATACAGCGAGTCGTTCGTGCGCGGCATGTAGAGCCCGTCGACGATCGCGGAATCTACGAGCAATAGCGCGAAAAAGACCGTGATCGCGCAGGCCGCAAGCCAGATCAACACGGCTACCGGTTCGAGCGCTCGCGCTCGGGGTGTGCTTTGTCCGACGGGGTTTGCTACGGCTTCAGTCATGACCGTAATGATAGTGAGTCACACGGTTCGAGCGGCGTGACGCGGGCGGCGTTTTTCACTTAATGCGCTTCCTAGCCTAGCGACAAGCTTCGGGCAGGTATCGCCGCTCGATCGTCGTCGGACGCTCGGCTGTGCGATTCGTGCCGGCGACGAAACCGAGTGGATAAAGCCCTATGTCGGCAGTGGGGTCACCGCAGCGCCAAATTACACGCCCGTCTGTGGCCTCGAAGGGCGTAACGTAGAGCGTCTTGCCGCGGAGGGGGGGCGCCGCAGCGCTGCCAAAGCTGATCTCGATGCGCCCGTGGTCAATCGCGATTCCCTGTCCTGGCGGGGGTGCGGTGATGGCGTCTGCCAAGCCGATGACGTCGCGCGCCGACGCGGGTGGGATCCCGGTGCGTTCGAACGTGTGCCCGATGAGCGTCTGTATGGGTGCCACCGCAATAAGGCTGTCGCTAACTTCCGCACGTGCCGAGTACGTTCGGTAAGCTGACGTGCCGAGCGCAATCATCACGAATGACAGGGCGATAACCCCGGCAAACTCGATGGCCGCAATGCCGTGCGTGG
>JACZCZ010015410.1_pt1 | contig 11733 bp, 10 predicted proteins | sample 8641811 | NCBI WGS metagenome assembly JACZCZ01 (sample SAMN15324610, study PRJNA640507) | soil metagenome | isolation source: intercropping peanut in the first line | place: China: Luxin town, Laibin City, Guangxi Province | collected 2019-07-25 | depth 10cm m | reverse complement strand
GAGATGGGCTTCGTCTCGCGCGCGCCGCGCTGGGCGATCGCGCACAAGTTCCCCGCGCAGGAACAGATGACGGTGCTGGAATCGATCGAGGTCAATGTCGGCCGCACCGGCGCCGTGACGCCATGGGCGCTGATGCAGCCGGTGCACGTGGGTGGCGTGACGGTCACCCGTGCCACCCTGCACAACGCCGACCAGGTGGCACGCCTGGACGTGCGCAACGGCGACACGGTGATCGTACGCCGCGCCGGTGACGTCATCCCGGAGGTCGTCGGTGTGGTGCCGGAACGACGCCCGGCCGACACCGTGCCGTGGCAGATGCCGACCCAGTGCCCGGTCTGCGGCTCGGAGATCGTCCGCGAGGAAGGCGAGGCGGTGTGGCGCTGCAGCGGCGAGCTGACCTGCCCGGCGCAGCGCAAGGAGACGATCATCCACTTCGCCTCGCGCCGGGCGATGGACATCGAGGGCCTGGGCGAACGTTTCGTCGAGGATCTCAGCGACCTGGGCTTCGTGCAGCACGTGGCCGACCTGTACAAGCTGACGCTGGACGATCTGCTGGAGATGAAGCGGCGCGTCGATGAGCGCGATGGCACCACGCCCGAGACGGTGAAATCGGGCAAGGTCGCGACCAAGTGGGCCGAGAACCTGATCGAGGCCATCGATCGCAGCCGCCGGACCACGCTGGAGCGCTTCCTGTTCGGTCTCGGCATCCAGCACGTCGGTGAGAGCACCGCCAAGGCCCTGGCGCAGTGGTTCGGCGACCTGCAGGTGATCCGTCGCCTGCCGTGGCCGCTGTTCAAGCAGGTGCCGGACATCGGCGGCGAAGTGGCGCGCTCGCTGGGCCACTTCCTCGACCAGCCCGGCAACCAGCAGGCCATCGACGACCTGCTGGCGCGCGGGGTAGTGATCGGCGATACGCATCCCCCTTCGGGCAAGCTGCGCGCCGGCCTGGAGCTGGCCACGGTGCTGGTCGACCTGGAGATTCCCAAGGTCACCCGCGTGCGCGCCGAGCAACTGGCCTCGGCATTCCCGTCGGTGCAGGCGCTGCTGGATGCGCCGGTGCACAACTTCGTCACCGCCGGTCTGTCCAGCGATGCGGCCAACGCCTTCGCCACCTGGCTGGAGGACGAGACCAACGCGCAGCTGCTGTCGCGCTGCGGTGCGGCCCTCGACGAACTGCGGGCGATCACGCCAGCGGACGTGACGGTGTCCGCCGGACCGCTGGACGGCAAGACCGTCGTGCTGACCGGCAGCCTGGCGTCCATGAGCCGCGACGAAGCCGGGGAGAAGCTGGAGGCACTGGGCGCCAAGGTCGCCGGCAGCGTATCGAAGAAGACGCATCTGGTCGTGGCGGGCGAAGCCGCCGGCTCCAAGCTGGCCAAGGCGCAGGAGCTGGATATCGAGATCTGGGACGAAGCGCAGCTGCTGGCGTTCCTGGCGCAGCACGGGAGCGGTGCGTGAGCCGCTGGCAACCGGGACCCGGCTGGAGCGAGGGGGTCGCCGGCCTCGACTGGGCGCCGTCAGGTTCGCGCGACGCGTTGCGCTTGCGGGCCTGGGTCAACCGCCTGGTGCGCGAGTTCTTCTTCGCGCGCGACGTGCTGGAGGTCGAGACGCCGATGATGTCGCGCGCGGGCAATACCGACGCCAACATCGCTTCGTTCGCGCTTGAATTCTCCGGTCGCACCGACGGCGCTTCACGCACGCGCTGGTTGCGCACCTCGCCGGAGTTCCCGCTGAAGCGCCTGCTCGCCGCCGGCGTGGGCGACTGCTTCGAACTGGGGCGGGTATTCCGCGATGGCGAAGCGGGCGGGCGGCACAACCCGGAGTTCACCATGCTCGAGTGGTACCGCGTGGGCTGGACGCTGGAACCGTTGATGGACGAGACGGTGGCGCTGGTGCAGGCGGCGTTGTCGATGATCGGCCGCGAGGCGACCGTGTCGCGCGTGAGCTTCCGCGATCTGTATCGGCAGCAGCTGGGCGTCGATCCGATGACGGCCGACCTAGAGACGGTACGCAACGCCGCAGCCGGCATCGCCATCGACGGCGAGGGCCTGACCCGCGACGACTGGCTGGACCTGCTGATGACGCACCGGCTGCAGCCGACGTTCGGCCGCGACGAGATCCGCGTGGTGCACGATTACCCGGCCAGCCAGTGTGCGCTGGCCAAGGTGGTGGAGCGCGACGGCGTGCCGGTGGCGGAACGCTTCGAGCTCTACCTGGGCCCGCTCGAACTGGCCAACGGCTACCACGAGCTCACCGATGGGGCGGAGCAGCGCCTGCGCTTCGAAGGCGACGTGGCGACGCGTACTGCGCGGGGCGATGATGCGCCCGCCCTCGACGAAGGCCTGCTCGCCGCGCTGGCGCATGGCATGCCGGCCTGTGCGGGCGTCGCGCTCGGCGTGGACCGGCTGCTGATGGCGATGCTCGATACGCCGCGCATCGCGGACGTGGTCGCCTTCGATTTCGCGCGCTGCTGAAAGCCAGCCAAACACGCCACAGGCGCGGCTTCGACTGCAAACGATTACGTGGGCGCACGTTCATGATCGCTGCGTAGATTGCGTTCCAACACCCACGAGGACGCACGCCATGGAACGCTCCCTGATCGCAACACTGGTGCTGGGCACCGTCGCACTGTTCGGCGCCGTCTCGACGAAAGCCGCACCGCAGTACGACGATCGCTATTACGGCGGCGGCCAGGTCGTGCGCTGTGATTCCAACGACAACCGCTACCGCGAGTGCCGCCTGGATACCCGCGGTGGCGTGCAAATCGTGCGGCAGATTTCCAAGACGCGCTGCGAGGAAGGCCGCACCTGGGGCCGCACGCGCGACGGCGTGTGGGTCGACCGCGGCTGCCGCGCCGAGTTCGCCAGCGGCCGCGGTGGCGGTTGGGACAGTGCGCAGCGCATCCGCTGCGAATCGATCGACGGGCGTTCGCGCAGCTGTCCGGTCAACGGCCGCGGCGAGGTGCGCCTGGTCCGCCAGTTCTCCAAGGCCCCGTGCAGTGAAGGCTACAGTTGGGGCCGCGATCGCAATGCGATCTGGGTGTCGCGCGGTTGCCGGGCCGAGTTCGAGGTGTACGGCCGGGGCCACGGCTGGAATGGCGGCGGCTGGAACAACGGCGGCTACGACAACGGATATGGGGACGGCTACGGCCGGACCTTCCGTTGCGAGTCCGAGAAGGGACGCACCCGCACCTGCGGTGTGGACGGGCGTGGCCGCGTGCAGCTGGTCCGCCAGTTGTCCAACGCCGCCTGCATCGAGGGCCGCACCTGGGGCCGGGACGCCCGCGGTGTCTGGGTGACCGACGGCTGCCGGGCCGAGTTCCGCAGCTGGTGATCCTGCGGATGTGAGGAGAGGCGGGGAGGGGCCGGTACAATGGCCCCATGAACGACACCGTCGATTACGCCCGCTACGACCGCATCCGTCCCATCCGCTGGACCGGGAGCGCGCTGGAACTGCTGGACCAGCGCAAGCTCCCGTTCGTGGTGGAATACCTCAGCTGCACCACCAGCGACGAGGTGGCCGCAGCCATCCACGACCTGGCCGTGCGCGGGGCGCCGGCCATCGGTATTGCTGCCGCCTGGGGTGTGGTGCTGGCCGCGCGCGAGGTGATGGCCGCCACGCCGGCCGAGGCGGCGGACAAGCTTGAACCCGCCCTGCAGCGCCTCAACGCCGCGCGTCCCACCGCCGTGAACCTGGCCTGGGCGCTGGCGCGCATGCGTGCGGCCCTGAAGACCGCCGGCAGCGACTGGCGTGGTGTGCTGGAGCTGGAAGCGCTTGCGATCGCCGAGGAAGACCTGGCCGCCAATCGCCACATGGGCGAGTTGGGGGCGGCGCTGATCGATGAGGGCAGCGGCGTACTGACCCACTGCAACACCGGTTCGTTGGCCACGGCCGGCTTCGGCACCGCGCTGGGCGTGATCCGCGCCGGCGTCGCGCAGGGCCGCATCGGCAAGGTCTACGCCGGCGAGACCCGGCCCTGGCAGCAGGGCGCGCGACTGACCGCGTGGGAGCTGCAGCAGGACGGCATTCCCGCGACGCTGATCGCCGACTCGGCGGCCTCGCACCTGATGAAGACGGGTGCCGTGCAGTGGGTGGTGGTGGGTGCGGACCGCATCTGCGCCAATGGCGACACCGCCAACAAGATCGGCACCTACCAACTGGCGATCGCCGCGCGCCACCACGGCGCGAAGTTCATGGTGGTGGCGCCGTCGTCCACGGTCGACATGGCCACGCCGAACGGCGACGCGATCCATATCGAAGAGCGCGACCCGGCCGAACTGCTGGGCATCGGCGGCACGCGCATCGTGGCCGAGGGCGTGGCCGCATGGAATCCGGTGTTCGACGTCACCCCGGCCGCGCTGATCGACGCCATCGTCACCGAGAAGGGCGTGATCGAGCAGCCCGACGAAGCGCGCATGCGCGCAGCGTTCGGCGGATAGGGCTCGCCATGGGGGACGGGCACGGGGAGCCTGAAAACGACGCAACGCGTCAGTCGGACGCGGCCCGGAGCCGCGCCCGATGAGGCGCCGGCGCCGCCGGAACTCCGCTGTGGCGGGCGCGAACCCGCTGGCACGGGCGTTGCACCGCCTGGGTGACGTTGGCCAGGAATCGCGCATGCGCGCACGCTCTCTTCCCGCTTCGCCCGTGGTGGCGCCCGGCATGCTGCGAAGCCTGCGGGGCCTGCTTGCGCGCGATTCCACGCGCGGCCTGAACGCCGCCGAGCGCGAAGACCTGACCCAGGCGCAGCTGCGCGCCACCCGTCCCATCGTCAGCGGCGTGCTGCTGTGCGGGGCGGTGCTGCTGGCGATCATCGCCGCCTTCGAAGTGGTGGGCCTGACGCCCACGATCGGCTATCCGGCCTGGCTGGAGCTGATCGTGGCCGGCGTGGTGGCCGGCTGTGCGGCGGGGGTCGCGCGCCTGAGCCAATGGCAGCAGCGCCTGATCCTCACGCTGGTGGCCACGCTGCTGACCGGCATCTTCATGAGCATGCCGCTGCCGGGCGCGACCGGGCAGCTCGCGCTGCGCACGGGCCTGTTCCAGCTGCTGCCGCTGGCGCTGATGGCGCTGATGGTGCGGCCGGTATCGCTGCTGGCGTTCGCGTTGCTGATCGTGGTGATGGCGCAGCTGCGCATCGTGCTGCACGGCGCGCCCGGCACCGGCAGTGCGCTGTACTGGCTGTACACGCTGACGACCATCGGCTTCGGCCTGGTGCTGGCAGGCTATCGCACGGACTTCGCAGTGTCGGCGTGGCAGATGCGCCGCCGCCTGGTGGAGCAGGCGCATACCGATGCGCTGACCGGCCTGCTCAACCGCAATGGCTGGAGCGAGCGCGCCGACGCCGCGCACGCACGCGCCACCGCGGCCGGCGTGCCGGTCGCGCTGGTGGTGCTGGACATCGACTTCTTCAAGCACATCAACGACCGCCTGGGACACGACGGTGGCGACCTGGTGCTGCAGCGGCTGGGCGCGATCATGCGGGCCCGCACAGGCGGCGACGAAGGCTGCGCCGCGCGCATCGGCGGTGAAGAATTTGCGGTATTGCTCGATGGCGACGACGCGCTGTCCGCGTCGGCATTCGCCGAGCGCGTGCGCCGCGAGTTCGGCAAGGAGCACGACGGCGTGGTCGCCACGCTGTCCGCTGGCGTCGCCGCGCACGTGAAGGGCGAATCGTTGCGCGAACTGATGCGCCGCGCCGACCAGGCGCTTTACGAAGCCAAGCGCGAAGGGCGCGACCGCGTCTGCGTGGCGCCGCTTCCCTGAACGACGGCCTGAACAGCTTCGTCTTCATTCCAAATGTGACATTCCTGCGCTAGCATCCCCTGACTTTCGCGCGGGGATGTCAGCGTCGCCCGCGCGTTCATTCATTACCAGGGGATCATGAACGACGATCGTGCCCGCCTGATCTGGGGAAAATGGCGCCTGCCCCTGCTGGGGCTCGCGATCCTGTTGATCGTTGTCGGCCCGGTGATCTTGCTGCAGCAGTTGGCCCGCTCCACGCAGAAGGCCGCCGACGAAGTCGTCCACACGCATGAGGTCGAGGCCACGGTGCTCGGACTGGCCCTGGACGTGCGCGAGATGGAAAGCTCCGCCATGCTGATCGCGCTGGGGGCAGATCACCCGCTTGCGCGCGAACGGTTGGCCAGCGGCAGGGCCTCGCTGCCGGAGCGCTTCCAGACACTTGCACGATTGACGGCGGACAACCCGGAGCAGTTGGTACGGATCGGCCGCCTGCGCGAACTGGTGGATGCGCGTATCGAGGTGGTGGACCAGTTGCTGGAGGCGCCGGAGGCGTACCAGGGATCGGTGGTAGCACCCCTGGCGACGCGGTTTCCCATCCGCGGTCTGCTGTTGGAGATCCTGAACGATGAGCGCGCGCTGCTCGATGCGCGCAGTAGGGATGCGGACAACCAGCGTCGGCGCATGGAGTGGATCCGGATGGCGGCGCTGGGCGCCCAGCTGCTGCTAATCGTGCTGGTGGTGATGTCGCTCGGCCGTCAGGTGGCCCGCCGCCTGAACGCCGAAAAGGAGACGGCGCGGGCCAGCCAGCGTGCGCTGGTGATGCTGGATACGGTGCGCGAACCCATCGTGCTGGTGGATGGCGAGCAGCACATCCAGATGCATAACATGGCGTTTGCCGAGTTGTACGGCATCGAGAAGGGACGGGCGGTCGCGAGCCTCGACGACCTGGGGAACGCCTGGAGCGACAAGGTGATGCGCAAGCGCCTAGACGACGTGCTGGCACGCGGCCGCGAGCTGTGGGACTACGAACTGCAGCAGGAGACCGCCGACGGCCTGCGCCGCACCGTGCTGCTCAATGCGCGCCGGATGCCACTGCCCGACAAGGACGACCATGCCGTGCTGATGACGGTCAGCGACATCTCGCTGCAGAAGACCGCCCAACAGGAGATCGCTGCGCTGAACCGTCAGCTGGAAGGCAAGGTGGAGCAGGTGTCGGAAGTGAACCGCGAGCTGGAAGCCTTCAGCTATTCGGTGTCGCACGACCTGCGCGCGCCGCTGCGCCACGTGGCCGGCTTCTCGGACAAACTGGGCCGGCACCTGGGCGAGGACATCGACGACAAGAGCCGCCATTACCTCGCCGTGATCGGCGATTCCGCGCGCCGCATGTCGCAACTGATCGACGACCTGCTGGTGTACTCGCGACTCGGACGCAGCGCGCTGCGCCTGCAGGCGGTGGACATGCAGTCCCTGGTCGCCGAGGCGCGCGCGATGCTGGATGCCAACGAAGGCGACGGGCGCGCCGAACGGGTGGAATGGCGGATCGCGCCGATGCCGATCGTGCTGGCGGACGAAAACATGATGCGCCAGGTGTGGAGCAACCTGCTCGGCAACGCGATGAAGTACAGCAGCCAGCGCGACCGAGCCCTCATCGAGGTCGAGCACCGGAAGCAGGACGATGGCAGCCACCTCTTCAGCGTGCGCGACAATGGCGCCGGCTTCGACATGGCGTACGCCGGCAAGCTGTTCGGCGTGTTCCAGCGCCTGCACAAGGCGAGCGACTTCGCCGGTACCGGCATTGGCCTGGCCAGCGTGCGCCGTGTACTGACGCGCCACGGCGGTCGCATCTGGGCCGAATCGGCGCCCGACCAGGGCGCGACCTTCTTCTTCACCCTTCCCGCGGCGCTCGATGCGCCGTCCTCCAGAGAGAACGACGCATGAGCGCCATCCGTACCATCCTGTTGGCCGAAGACAGCCTGGCCGACGCCGAAATGGCGATCGACGCACTGCGCGAGGCCAACCTGGCCAATCCCATCGTGCACGTCGAGGACGGCGTGGAGGCGCTGGACTACCTGCTGCGCCGCGGTGCGCACGCCAACCGCGAGGAAGGCCTGCCGTCCGTGCTGCTGCTGGACATCAAGATGCCCCGCATGGACGGCCTGGAAGTGCTGAAGAACATCCGCAACCACGAGCAGCTCAAGCACCTGCCGGTGGTGATCCTGTCGTCCTCGCGGGAAGAGAGCGACCTGGCGCGCAGCTGGGACCTCGGCGTCAATGCCTACGTGGTGAAGCCGGTGGACATCGACCAGTTCTTCCAGGCGGTCAAGACGCTCGGGACGTTCTGGGCCGTCATCAACGAAACACCGGCGCAGGGCTGATCCATGCCGCGTACGGGAACACCGCTGGGGCGGGTGAGGATCCTCCTGGTCGAGGATTCCGAACTCGATGCCGAACTGCTGGTCGAGCAGCTGCAGGAGGCCGGCCTCGATGCCGAGTTCCAGCGCGTCGACGACGCCGCCAGCATGACGGCGGCGCTGGCCGGCGAGCCGTTCGACCTGGTGGTCTCGGACATGGAGCTGCCGGGCTTTTCCGGTTACCAGGCCCTGGAGATCGTGCGCGCCCACGACGGGCGCCTGCCGTTCGTGTTCTTCTCCGGCACCATCGGTGAAGAAGCCGCCGTCAAGGCGTTGCAGGAAGGCGCCAGCGACTACGTGCTCAAGCACAGTCCGGCGCGCCTGCCGTCGGCGGTGGCACGCGCCATCCGCGAAACCCGCCTCGAGCGCGAGCGCGAATACGCGGAACGCGAACTGATGCGGTCGCAACGGCTGGACTGCCTGGCGATGCTCGCCGCCGGACTCAGCCACGACTTGCGCAACATCCTGCAGCCGCTGCTGATCGTGCCCGACCTGTTGTCCACCTATAGCGACGACCCGAAGATCCTGCGCCTGGGCGCGGTGATTTCGGAAAGCGGCAAGCGCGGCCACGAGATGGCCGACTCCATGCTGTCCTTCGTCCGCGGCTCGCGCAAGGCGAGCGAGCGCATCGAAGTGGCGGCGTTGTTCCAGGCCGTCCAACTGCTGCTGCAGGGCTCGCTGTCGAAGCGCGTGCGCCTGCTTATCGAGGCGCCCGAGGACGGGTTGCTGATCGAAGGCAACTACACCGAGTTCCAGCAGTGCCTGATCAACCTGTGCCTCAACGGCATCCAGGCGATGGCAGAGCAAGGGGGCATGCTGACGCTGTCGGCCCGTCGCGCCAGCGATGCGGACGGGCGCGACCATGTGGTGGTTCGCGTGGCCGATGAAGGCAGCGGCATGGACGAGGCCACGCGCAGCCAGCTGTTCACCCCGTTCTTCACTACCAAGTCCAGCGGCACCGGGCTGGGCCTGATGTCGTGCAAGCGCATCGTCGAGTCGGTGCAGGGTCGCATCCAGGTCGAGAGCAGTGTGGGCCGAGGGACGAGTTTCGAACTGTGGCTGCCTGCGGCGGCGTCGCTCGAATGGAGCGCTCCCGAAGGGACGGTCTTCCACGATGGCGAGGGCCGTCGCATCCTGCTGGTCGATGGCGATGCCACGCGGCTTTCCCTGCTGGGCAATGCCCTGGCGGCGCAGGGCTACGACCCGATGATGGCGCCCGATGGCGCCGTCGCCTTGCAGCAGATCGCGCGCATCGGACTGCCGGCGTTGGCGATCCTGGACGACGACATCCTGTTGCTGTCGGCGGCGGACGTGCTGGCGGTGTTGCAGGAAGCAGGTTTCGACGGTCCGGTGATCCGCCTGCGCGAGCCCGGCACGCGGGAGGATCGCCACGATTGCGCGGCGGTGGTCACCAAGCCGGTGCAGATCCAGTCGCTGTTCGGCGCACTCGAACACGCCCTCGGCCTGCGCGCCTGACCGGCGACCGGCCGCGTCGGCCCCGTTGCTTCAGACGTGGCCGACGGTCGCGGGCTTCAGCCGCTGCCATACCGCCCGCATGATCGGTTGCGCACGGTACCAGCCGATCGGTGTGTCGGGGCAATAGCGCTGCAGGCGGTCGCGCAGCGCCGGCGCGATCTCGTCGAACTCGCGCTGGTGGTGCAGCAGGTAGGCGTCGTAGCCCACCTTCAGGCACTGCTCCAGATCGCCGACCGTGGCGCCGACGACCTGGAACGTGTCTTCGTTCAGCCGTGTTTTCCAGTATGCGAGCTCGGCATCGATGTCGACGATCTGCGCGGTGGCGTGGGCATTGCGGTGATGCAGGCTGGCCATGGTGATCCCCGTGTCGTGTGGTGGTCGGACACGGCGAGTGTTGGATCGCCCGAGTGATGCTTAAGTGAAATAAAGAGGGTTTTAACCCGCATTTAACCGCGCCGCCGCGTTTTTATTCACCTTTGCATGCCTCCCGTGAACCTCATCGTTGGCGCATCGCCGCAGCGAGGATGGCGCGCTCGTCCATCCACGCCGCTGGCGAGGGTGCGAACAGCGGTGGGTCGTCTTCCAGCGGCGCGTTGAGTCGTTGCCAAACGCGCTCGATGACGGCCTGGGCGAGCGGCCAATCCAGCCGGACGCCGCGCACGACGCCGACGTGGTAGCGCGCCGGGAGGCTGGGCAGCAGTTCCTGCAGCGACTGCCGGTGCGAGAGCAGGTAGACGTCGTAAGCGAACTTCAGCGTGGGCACGTAGTGGCGGAGCGGCGTGCCGGGGCGATGGAAGGGCTGACTGGCATACGTGTCGGCCCAGAAGACCATTTCGGCCTGGATATCGATGACGGCGCAGGGGGCGTGCGCGTCCGCCCAGGCCGGGGCGATCGGTTGGTGAAGGCATGACATGCGGTCCACTCCCTGGCGCAAGGCCTGGCGGAGCATGGATCCGCTGGATGAAACACGGCTTACCGAGGCATGACAGCCGCATTCCCGTCCCCGCCGCGCCTCCGACAGCGCGGCCCCCCGTGGCAACGTCTCCCATCTGCGTCCGCACGGGCACGCAGTCCATGATCTGCCGGTTCTTGTCTTGTTGTTCGGCCCCTGCATGAAGGGACACGCACCGGCATGCGCATGCCGGCCAACCGTTCGTCAGTGCATCCGTACCGGTGTCGGTTCATGTTCGTCGAGCCAGCGCCATGCTTCGCGCAGCAGCGTGCGCGCGATCGGCCAGTCCGGTCCGCTCTCGCCGCGCAGCCGCTCCCAGTGGTCTTCGAGTTCCAGCTCGGTATCGAGATCGAGGTGCCGTCCGCCGTGATCCGCGTGGGAAGCCGCAGCGAACGCGTAGGCACGGCAAGCATCTTCCCATGCGACGTCCGGATGCAGCCGGCGGCGGCGGCCATAGTCGTAAGCGGTGAAGGCGGCGAATGCATCGTCGGGCCGGTCGGGCGAACGGAAGGGCGTCTGGCGCAGGGTGTCGAGCTGCTCGCGATAGAGGTGTCGATTCATGGGCGAGCGCGTCCGGCGGGGGTAATGCCGTGGTAACCCGCCGCGCGTTACCGGTGGGTGACAAATCCCTTCAAACGCTGATCACAAAGCTGAGATGCGCCTACTCGGCAGCCACTGCTCAGTCTCAGCGGTTGAGACGCAGGCGTCGTTTCATGACGCGATCCCACAATGAGACGCACCATGCCCGCCCAGACCTCGCTGGTTCGCCACTACGCCCGCGATGCCGCGGTGTTGCCCGCGGAGCCTGGCGACGGCAACGCGCTGGCGGAGCGGCTGGCGGTCAAGTACCACGACCGCGTGACGGGTCGATTCGTCATTCCAGGACGCGAAGGACGCTACGAGGAACTGCCTGTCGATCTCCCGCCGGCACTCGCCGCCGCACTGCGCGCGCGCGGCATCGGCCGGCTGTATTCGCACCAGGCCGAAGCGTGGACGGCGGCGCAGGCGGGCAAGCATCTCGCGATCGTCACGCCGACCGCCTCGGGCAAGTCGTTGTGCTACACGATGCCGGTGGTCGCGTCGGCGCTCTCGCGCAAGGGCAAGGCGCTGTACCTGTTCCCGACCAAGGCGCTGGCGCAGGACCAGGTGGCCGAG
>JACZCZ010095454.1_pt1 | contig 11762 bp, 7 predicted proteins | sample 8641811 | NCBI WGS metagenome assembly JACZCZ01 (sample SAMN15324610, study PRJNA640507) | soil metagenome | isolation source: intercropping peanut in the first line | place: China: Luxin town, Laibin City, Guangxi Province | collected 2019-07-25 | depth 10cm m | reverse complement strand
CGACGCGCCGATGAAGCTGAAGGAATGACGGGACATGAATCTCCTCGATTTCAAGGCTGGTCGACGACCGAAGCGAGGGATTCCGAAATAGGCATTCCCGTCGCGCACGCGGATGTGATCGCGGCCGGGGAGACCACGATCCGCGTCGAAATCAGAATCCTCATCGGAAATCTCCCCTGGCGGACCCTGCGCCTTTGGTTAGCAAGGGCGCTGCAAGTAGTGGGCCAGCCGCGACTCGATCACCCGGGGCCTTGCCCTGCGGGACACGGATTGCAATTGCGTCCGCGGGAGGAAAAGTTTGCGCTCGGCCGTGGCAGGATTTTCCCGCCACCGGTAGTGGCGGGCGGAAATTCCTACAATTCCAGTCGCGGTAGTTAGGAACATTCCGAAATTCCTACAGTGAATAACTCAGCTCGGCGTTGTAGCTGCGGCGCGAGTAGGGATGGAAAGCCCAGTAGCGCTCGTTTCCCACATTGTCGATGCCCACTGACACCGCCCAACGGTCGGCGAATTCGTAGCTCATGCGTGTATCGAAAACCAGAAACCGGCTGAAGCCGAGATAGCTCTGCCCGTGCACGTCCAGGTTGTCGAGCTGGTTGTATTGCAGGCCGCTGTACCGCGCGCCGACGCTGGCGGACAGCCGTTCGATGGGCCGCCAGACCGCGAGTGCGGTGGCGCGCCACTCGGGCACGCGCGGTTGCCAGTTGCCCACCGTGTCCGGGTTGTTGTCGTTCTCGATGATGCGCGAGTGTGTCCACGTGAGGCTCGCGGAAAGTTCCACCGTGTCCCAGCGGCGCAGGTGCGAGGACAACTCGACGCCGCTCGTGCGGATGTGCTCGACGTTCTGGATGGTGGTGACAGTGGTGCCGCTGAACGCGTTGATCTGCGAGTACAACGCGTCACGCGTGTCTTCGAAGAAAAAGGTGCAGCGCAGGTCGCCGTGATCGAACTCGCCGATGGCCGAGAGTTCCTGGGTCCAGGAGCGTTCGGGAGAAAGCGTGGGGTCGTTGTTGACGATGGCGTCGGCGGCGATCGATCCCTGGAACAGCTCGGACACGGTGGGCATGCGCACGGCGCGGCCGGTCGACGCCTTCAGCGTCCAGTCGGAATTCAGCGCGAATGCCAGTGCGGCCTTGGGCGAAAAGAAATCCTCCCGGCGTTCACCGAAACGCAGGGTCGATGCCGCATTGGAGATGAAGCCGCCATCGGCCTGCCAGCGTTCCAGGCGTGCGCCGAGGGTGGCCTGCCAGCGGGTGCCGACATCGAAGCTGTCCTGCGCATACAGGCTGGTCAGGCGCGTGTCGCCGCCGAACGCGGAGAAGCGCACGCCGCCGCCGTCGCGCAGCCAGTCGGCGACGGTGCGCACTTCGCTGCGCAGGTGGTGGCGGTCGTCCTGCACGCCGAATTCCAGCAGGTGTGAGCCTTCGCCGCGTCCGTGACGCTGGGCGCGCAGATGAAGCGTGGTCCAGCCCGTGCCGTCGAAATCCGCGAGTCGTCCGGCGCCACCCGTGAGCGAGGCGGGCTGGGGGCCGGCAGGCGAACGCGACTGGTCGCGCTCGTAGTCGTACAGGCTGGCAGCGGCCTCGAGTTCCCAGGCTCCCGCGCGTCCGCGAGCGGCGAGGCCGTGCATGAGGTGCGTGAGCTCTTGGCGCGACGGCGCGATCTCCGTGGCGGCGATGTCATAGGCGCGGCCATCGATGTTGACGCGGCCCGAGTAGACAGGCGCCCCCGCCGCGTCGCGCAGCCAGGTCTGCGCGGTGCGTTCGGCGTCGTTGCTCCACCATCCCAGGGTGTAGCTCACGCGCAGGTTGTCGCCGAATTCCCGCGCCAGCTTGACCTTGGCGTGGTCCTGCACGGTGTGGATGGCATTGGTGGGGCCTAACAACCACCATGGTTCGTTGCGCGGATTGCGGGCCGGCAGCGCGCCGGTCACCGGAATGCCGTCCGTGCCCGGCGTGCCCGTGGATTCCACCTTGTTGGCGTACACCATGGGGTGGCCGTCGCTGTCGAGGCGATTCACGTTGATCCACCACGAAGTGGCGCCGTGGCGGTCACCGGCCGAAAGACTGGCCTGCCAGCCGCCATAGCTCTGGCCGCGCCCGTAGGTATCGTAGTCTTCGGAAAAGGTCGCGACCGAGGCGCGCACGCTCAGGTCGTCGGGCATGCGCGTGATGTAGTCCACCACCGCGCCCACGGAATTGCCGGGATACGCCGCGGAGAACGGCCCGTACAACACGTCGACGCGGTCTATCTCCTCCGGCGTCACCAGGCCCCAGCGTGGCGTGAAGCTCGCGCCATTGCCTAACAGGTTGGAGAGCAGGATGCCGTCCGCATACACCAGCGAACGCGCGCTGTTCCCCGAGCCCGAAGCGCGGCTGGCGATGACCGCATGGTCGAAGTCGCCCGTGTAGCGCTTGCGCACGTTGAGGCTGGGCAGGTACTTGAGCGCATCCTGCGCGTCGGTGGCATTGATGCTGGTCTCGACGCTTTCGCCCGTGATGCCTTCGATGGTGGTGGGAATCGACGTGGGCAGCGTGCTCGCCCGGCGCGCCACCACCGTCACGGTGCCCATGTTGCGCGTCATCTCGTTCTCGAGCCCCGTGACGTCGCGCGACTCGACGTTGAGCATGACGTCTATCTTCCCGGCATCGCGGAACTCCAGTGTGAGCGGCACCTGCTTGCCGGCTTCGAGCGCATGCTTGAGATCCACCAGCATCATGTGGATGCCGCCCGGCTCGACCTTCACGGTCTTGCCGGCGGGCAGCAGCACCTGCGCCAGCGGCCGCATGCGGGCGATGCCTTCCGAGAGGATGGTTTGGTGGATCTCGACGCGCGCCGCGGCTGGCGTCGAGGCACTGACGAGCACGTCGTCGGTGGTGCCGCGGTTCTGGAGCGAGAAATACGCCACGCCCATGGGCATGCCGGGCGCGGTGGGTCGCGACCAGGGATGCGCGATGAGAATGTTGCCGGCCTGATAGTCGTGGGCATGCGACGCGGCAGGCCAGGCCACGGCCACCGCGAGCAGGATGAGAAGACGATTCACGGATGATCTCCCTCGTGGCGGCATCGCCGGCACGAATGTGTTGCAGCTCTGGATTCCCGGATCACCGGGAAGGAACACAACTCAGGCGAGGGGAGGGGCCCGAGGAATCTGCGCGCGATCCAGCGCAAATCGTGAGGTCGGCGCATCTTCGCGCGCCGCGCGCGGAACAAAGGCGATATTGACCGGCGTCTGCGGCGCCGGCGACGCAAACCCCGCGGCCAGCACGGGTACGAGGCAGAAGTCGCAGTGCATGGCCGCCGAAGGCGCGGGAGCCTCGGTGCCCGGAATCTCGATGGTCTCGGTGCGCGGCGCGCCGGTGGAAAACGCATTGCACATCGCTGCCGTAAGGGTGAGACCCCCGCCGCCGCCAGGCATGAAGCCCACCGGTATCAGCGCGCGCAGCACCAGCGCACCGATGACCAGCGGCAGCAGGTAGTCGTTGGCTAAAGTGCGCAGGCGGTTCACGGCGCGGATGTTAGATCATTCGCGCGTCCCTTGTGTCGCATTCCATGCCGCCGGAATTCCTACAGCGGGCTCATGGCTGGAGCGCGTTGAACATGGACCAGGTCGCCGCGGTGCGATAGGTCGCCATGCCGTAGATGCCGCGCGGGATGTCGTCATCGTAGGCGGTGGCCACGCGTGCTCCATCGATGAAGGCATGCAGTTCATCACCGATCACTGTGAGCTGGTAACGATGTCTTTCTCCCGGCGTCGCCGTGTAGGTTCCGGCCGCGAGCGTCGTGGTCACACCGTTTACTATCTTGCGGATATGCACCTGCCCGCTGCTGCGCACCGACAGGTAGTAGAAATTCCGCGCATCCACGTACCGCGCCACCAGTCCGAACCAGGCCACCGCCGTGGACGTCGGTGCGTAACGGTCGAGGTATATGTTGCCGGAGACCTGCTGATCGGTCATCGGCACTCCGTTGACCGCCAACGCGGTGCCGGTGGTATCGGTCTGCGACATCAGGTACATCTGCTGTCCTTCGTGATAGAGCTGCTCCCAGTGGCCACCGACGGTGCTGAAGTCCGCGCCGTAGTCGTATTGGTCGCCGAACAACCGCAGATACGCGCCATAACTGGAGGTCGGTGAAGCGACCACATTGTCGAAGTAGGCCCGCGCGCGCTGTGTGAGCAGCGCCGCACGGCCGACGTCCAGCGAATCATCCTCGCCCTCGAGCCTTGCATCGCCGACAGTGGCCGACAGCGTCCTGCCGTCGACGGAGATGTTCATCGTGACGCGCCGACCCGGCGTCGCCGTCAACGGTGCCTCGTCGAGAATGGTTTCGATGCCGGCCACGCGTTTGCGAAGCTGAAGGAGATTCGAGTGTCGCAGGCTCACGTAGTAGAAGTTGTCCGCGTCCACGTAGCGCACCGCGGCTCCCACCCAGGTGTCCCCGCTGCCGAAGACGTTCGGCGTGATTTCGACATGCAGGCGCTGATAGTCAGGCCAATTGGAACCGGTGATGACGGCAGACGACAATCCCGCCGTGCTCGTCTGACGCAGGAATTCGTTGCCATTGCTGCTGGCGACCGAGTGGTAGCCGCCGCTGAACTCGAACCCGGACAGGTCGCGCTGTTCGAAGCTGTTCGGAATCGCCTCGGGCGCCTGGATCGGGTCGGGTAACCGCCAGACTGCCAGAAGAGGTCCGCCGAACAGATCCATGGTCGAAGACACTGCCCATCGGTGACTCAGGTCGATGGTGCCCGTGCCGACGTAATGGCCCAGCGTGGCCACGTGTTCGAACCGGCCCGGGCTGCTTTCGACGTAGGCGTAGAACTGTGGTTCGACGCGCCCCAGGGGGTTGCCATCGCGTTCCTGCGTGATCAGTACACGGTCGCGATACAACACCGACCATGCGTTTCCCGTGCCCATGGCGTAGTCGATGGGTTTCACGGTGCCGCTCGGCGTCCACGTGCTGCCACTGCGGCGAAACACCGCCGAGCCCGGAGTCACCGCGGTGGCGAGCTGCAGAGCCACGGGCCCACGATGATCGCCAACGGCCTGCGGCAGAGTGAACGACCCCGCGGCCGTCCACGCGAGGTTGGTGCCGTTGCGCCGATACGCCCGCACGATATCGGTCTTGCTGCGTATCAGCGCGTGGTCGTAGTTCAGCTCCAGATCGACGGTGCTCGTGGTGCACTGACCCGCGGCGCCGTTGATCTGCCCGGTGATCACCCAGGTGTTGTTCGAATTTTTTTCCAGGACCACGGCATCGGAGCCTGCCGCGCAGTCGCGCCGCCCGGCGAGGATACGCTGCCCCGAGATCGCAAAGCCGCCGCGGAGGCCCGTCGCCGACAGCGCGCTGCGCGTCCACGTTCCACCAGACTGTTCCCATATCTGTGGAACCCCGTCGATGACGAACACGGCGATGCGATTCTTCATGACCACGGTCAATACCGGAGGAGGCGAGGCGCTGGTGCGCGGCGCGCTGGCCAATACGGCGCTCCGCGTCCATTCGTCATCGGCGTCGCGGCGATAAAGCACGGCTTCCTGCTTCGCGATGTACTGGAAGACCACGATGAGCGAGTCGCCGTCGATGGCGACATCCTGCGCGCTTGCGCGGTCGTACTCCGGATCCCCATCCGGATCGACCGGCAGCGTCAGCGTCTGCCAGGGGTTGACGGAGTGGACGCGCGCGGCGGCGGGAAGGCTGACTGCGGCGAGGCACAGGAGGACAGACACGGTCGCGCAGGCGCGCACCGCCGGATTGCAACGAATGCTCATGACTCCCCGCCTCGACTCGTGGTTGTTAGTGGCGGCGCGTGCAAGCCGCGGGCCAGTCGATGTCGTGCCGGGCCCTTCGGCTAAACCTTTGAACCAGCGGGCGCCACACCGGCGGCAAGCGCGGGATGGCAGCCCTTAAGGCGCCAGAATTTGCCTATCGGAGGGTAAATTGTTCCCCCGCGCGTACAGGCGGTCCGCCGGTAGTTAGTAACCGTCGGTCGATCCTACATCCCGGTCATCCCAGATGCCGCCTGGCCGTGTCGAGGAAACGCCGTCGGGCGAACGCATGCTCGACGACGGGCAGCGGGTAGTTCGAGCCCGGCCGTACTCCCGCCGCTGCGAGATCGCGAGCGGGCGCCAGCCAGGGTGCATGGATGTATTTCGCGGGCAGCAGTGCCAGCTCGGGTACCCAGGCGCGCACGTAGTCGCCGGCCGGGTCGAACTTCTCGCCCTGCGTGACCGGGTTGAAGAGGCGGAACCAGGGCTGCGCGTCGCAGCCGCAGCCCGCCGACCACTGCCAGCCCAGGTCGTTGTTGGCCCAATCGCCGTCGGTCAGCCACTCCAGGTAGTGCTGCTCGCCGCGGCGGAAATCGATGAGCAGATGTTTGGCGAGGAAACTCGCCGCGATCATGCGGGCGCGGTTGTGCACGAAGCCCGTGGCGAGCAGCTGGCGCGCAGCGGCGTCGACGACCGGGTACCCCGTGCGGCCTTCGACCCAGGCGCGCCAGCCGGCTTCATCGTCGCGCCAGGGGAAACCGCGCCACGCGGCGCGAAAGGGTTGTACGAGCAGTTCGGGGCGGTCGAACAGCGTGGAGTGCGCGAACTCGCGCCATAGCAGTTCATTCTGGTAGACGCGCAGCGCATCGGGAGAAAGCTCGCGCAACGCACGATCGACCGCGTGCCACACCGTGCGCACGGACAGGGTGCCGAACTTCAGGTCGGCGCCGAGGCGACTGGTGCCGTCGACCGCCATGAGGTTGCGCAATTCGTCGTAGTCCTTGGCATCACGCTTGAGCCAGGCCTTGAGCCGGTCGCGCGCGGCGCGCTCGCCGCCTTCCAATGCGCGGTCGTTGCGCGCGAGCCCCAACGAGCGCAGCGAAGGCAAGGTTTGTTTGCCGGGTTTGACGTCCTTCGGAAGCGGCGGCAGCGATCGCGGCGCGGGCAGTGGTGGCGGCACCTTCATGTCACGCGCGAACGCGCGTGCGAAGGCCGAGAATACCGAGTACGGATCGCCACTGCCGGTGCGCAGCGAACCCGGCGGGCACAGCGTCTCGGTGTCGAACAATTGCAGCGGTACTTGGAGGTTCCTGGCCACGAGCCGATCGCGCGCGCGGCCCACGGGCGCCACCCAGCTTTGCGCCACCACGCGGTCGACTTTCCACTTCGCGGCGAAGGCAGGGAGCAGGTCCACGCTGCGCCCGCTGGCGATGATCAGCCGTGACCCGAGATGCTCGAGATTGGCCGCCAGCGATGCAATGGAGTCCAGCAGGAACTGGATGCGATACGGCGTCCGCCGTGTCGCCTCGGGCGCGAAGAAAAAATCATCCAGAATGAAAACGGGGATGACCTCGACGTCATCCCCGTTGCTGTCGTCCTCGAGCGCCGCATGCAGGGGCGCATGATCGGCGATGCGCAGATCCTTGCCGCGGTACCAGACGAGGCTGCGCACCGCGCGGCGGACCTCGAAACTACTTCGACACCACCCGCATCTTGCGCAGAAGCTGGCGATCCACGTACGTGCGGCCGTCCAGCACCAGGCGATCCTGGTATTGCTGCAACTGGTGCATCCAGAACATCACGACGATACAGCTCACCAGTGCGGTCAGCGTCGCGTTGAAGGTGACGCCCAGGCCCATGGTCACGCCGGAGATGTCGCCACCCATCGCGCCCTGCGCTTCCTGCAGCGCTGCGCCGATGCCGCGCACGGTGCCCACGAAGCCCACGGCAGGGATGGCCCAGGCGGTGAACCTGACCATCGACAGCTTGGTGTCCATGCTCGCGGTTTCGAATTCGCACTCGGTGCGCACGGCTTCGGCCGCGTCCTGCACGCTGCGCGTGGCGCCGAATCGGTTGTACGCCACCATGAGCAGCCGGGGGAGGAACCCGTTCTGTTCGTCCTGGGACAGTTGTTCGAGCGGCCGCGAGTACACGCGTGCATCTTCGGGCAGCACCACCTGTCCGTCGCCGATCTTCACGTAATCGCGGTCGAGTTGTTTGCGGCTCTTGCGCGTTTCGTGTGCCTGGCGACCGATCAGGAACAGGGACCAGAGCATCAGCGTGACGCAGAGTTCCTGCTCGTGATCCTTGAGGATCACGTACACGGAGCGTAGTTGCAGCACCTGCGCCTTCACGCCGGTACCGGCCTGGGTGACCTCGACCCGCTGCGACAACACGGCTTCGGCGCGCGGCCGGATGATCAGCGTCCAGATGCTGTGCACGATGATGACCGACAGCAACAGTGCGCTGATGCTGTACACCGCATCGTCGAGAACCCAGTGCGGGCGTTCCCGGCGGCGCTCGGCCGTGGTCTTTTCCAATGAATAGGGCGGGTTGTTTTCGGTGGCCATGCGGGGTCTGGAGCTCCGTTGAAGCGGCATATCCCCATCTTCCTGGGGTACACGTTAGTAAGGAGTGTGCCGTCTTAAGTTCCGCGCTGCACGATCTTCTTGTTACTGGTTTATAACCGGCCCGTTATCCAGGTATCGACCGCCCAACTGGTAGCATGCCGCCGGTTTCGCTCACCCACTTCATCGACCCTCGGCGCCCGCTCCAGCATGTCCATCGCCCTCGACCAAGTCACCAAGCGTTACCAGGATCAACCCGTCGTCAACGACGTGTCCATCGAAGTGGGCGAGGGCGAGTTCTTCGTGCTCCTCGGGCCTTCCGGTTCCGGCAAGAGCACGTTGCTGCGTGCCATCGCCGGCCTCACCGGCATCGACCACGGCCGCATTTCGCTGCACGGGCGCGACGTGACCCACGTCCGGGCCCGCGACCGCGGCGTCGGCCTGGTTTTCCAGAACTACGCGTTGTTCCGCCACATGACCGTCGCAGACAACATCGAATTCGCGCTGCGCGTGCGACGCATGAAGCGTGCCGAACGTGTGGACCGCCGCAAGGAATTGCTGAAACTCGTGGCTCTGGAAGGCATGGACGAGCGCCTGCCCGGACAGCTCTCGGGCGGCCAGCAGCAGCGCGTCGCCGTGGCCCGTGCTCTTGCGCACAAGCCGCAGGTGCTGCTGCTCGACGAACCTTTCGGCGCGCTGGACGCCAAGATCCGCGAGGAACTCCGTCGCACCATCCGCGCCGTGCAGCGCGAGCTGGGCATCACCACCGTGCTCGTGACCCACGACCAGGAGGAAGCCTTCGCGCTCGCCGACACCATCGGCGTCATGAATCACGGCCGCCTGCTGGAAGTCGGCAATCCGAACGACCTGTACACGCAACCCGCGACGCGATTCGTCGCCACCTTCCTCGGTGCCGCAAACCTTTTGCTGGCGCGCCAGAGCGTGGACGGCATCCGCTTCGGCGCGACCCCGGTGAGCGCCGAGGGTACCGAACCTCTGCAAGGCGGGCGCGAACACGAAGTGGTGGCCGTACTGCGTCCCGAGGAGGTGGAAGTCGGCGCGACGCGCGAGGAGCTGTCCTCGGATTTCATTGCGCGCGGTGCGGTCGAGGAAATCGTTTTCACCGGCGCGCTCGAGCGTCTGCGCGTCCGTCTGCTGGACGAACCCTGCGCCGCGCAGCTCCTGGGCGGGGCGGGCTCCGCGTCGGGTGATCCGCTGGTCGAGGTCACCCGCACGCAGCCCGAGCGACGTGAGTTGCCATTGCATGCCGGCGCGCGGGTCGCGCTGGGCGCGCGGCGTCTGCACGTGCTGCCCACGCCCATCTCGAGCTTCCTGGCCTGTGCGCCCACCGAGGCCGAAGCGGCCGAAATCGCGAAGGAGCCGCTGCTCGAAAGCCTGTCCACACGCATGAAGACGCGCGTCGGCCTGCGCGCCATCGACGCGCTCACGGGTACGCCCGTGCCGTTCGCGGGGGTCGCAGCGATCAGCGCGGGTAGTCAGGCCGGCGAAACGGTCGAATGGCTGCTGCGCCATGGCGCCGGTGAAGTGCTGGTTCTGCCGAAGAATGCGCCCAGCCCCACACGAGTGTTGATCCACTGGACCGACGAGGCCGTGCGCCGCGCGACGCTCGCCGTGTCCGCGAGCCTGTTGCGTCACGTGTCGGCCGAAGCCGTGTATCTCGGCATCGTGCCCGAAGGAGATGCCGGCGCCGGACGGGGCACGCCCATGCGCAAACTGCTGGATGCCCGCTCCGAGGCGCAACAAAGCCACGGCCTCGAGATGCGCACCGAGCTCGCCATCGGCGAGACCGTCAGCGAGCTCACGCGCAACCTGTCGGCGGGCGGCGCGCAGATGCTGGTGCTGGGCATCACCGACATCACGCAGGCGGGCACGGCCTATCGCTCGCTGCTGGCGGCGCAACCGGGTTGGCCCGTGCTCATCGTCTATCGTCCCAAGGAGTGGGGCCCGGGCCGCCAGGCGTCGCGCTCCGCGCCGGAAATAGCGGCATGAAGAATGCGGGCCGACGCGAACCCAATGTGATCCCGGGTTTCGGGATCACGCTGGGATTCACCACGTTCTTCCTGTGCGCCATCGTGCTGCTGCCCTTGTCGGCGCTGGTGCTCAAGGCCGGCGGCATGGACTGGGACCGGTTCGTGGACGTCATCGCCAGCCCGCGCGCGCTGGCGTCGTACAGGCTGTCGTTCGGCGCCTCGCTGGTGGCCGCCGGCGTCAACATGGTGTTCGGCTTCGCCATCGCGTGGACGCTGGTGCGATACGACTTCCCCGGTCGCAAGTTCGTCGACGCCATCATCGACATGCCGTTCGCGCTGCCCACCGCGGTGTCCGGCATCGCGTTGACCGCGGTGTTCGCGGGCAACGGGTGGATAGGACAGTATCTCGAGCCGCTGGGTATCCAGGTGGCGTACAGCTGGATCGGCATCACCGTGGCGCTGACGCTCATCGGCATGCCCTTCGTGGTGCGCACCGTGCAGCCGGCGCTGCAGGAAGTGCAGCGGGACATCGAAGACGCCGCGGAGACGCTCGGCGCCGGACGCTTCTACGTGTTCCGTCGGATCATCGTGCCCACGGTGCTGCCCGCGCTGCTCACCGGCTTCACGCTGGCCTTCGCGCGCGCGGTGGGGGAATACGGTTCGGTGGTCTTCATCGCGGGCAACATGCCCATGAAGACCGAGATCACGCCGTTGCTGATCTTCATCAAGCTCGAGGAGTTCGACTACCAGGGAGCCGCGGCGCTGGGGTGCGTGATGCTCTCGATCTCCTTCGTGATGCTGCTCGCCATCAACCTGCTGCAGGTCTGGGGCCGCAAACGCATGATGGTGTCGCGCTAAATGGCCGGCCCGTCCAATGCCGGCGAGATCGCCGCGGAACTCGCCACGCGTCCGGGTCACAGGAACCTGGGCTCGACGCTGGTGCGCTGGCTGGTCATCACGGTGTCGCTCGTCTTCCTGGGCGCCTTGCTGGCGGCGCCGCTGTTCGCCGTGTTCGCTACCGCGCTCGAGAAAGGCTGGCAGGCCTATTTCCAGACCTTCGCGGACGCGGACACCCAGGCCGCGATCCGGCTCACGCTGATCACCGCCGCCATTGTGGTGCCGGTGAATACGTTGTTCGGTATCACCGCCGCCTGGTGTATCGCGAAGTTCGAATTCCGCGGCAAGAGCTTCCTGATCACGCTGATCGACCTGCCACTCGCGGTGTCGCCCATCGTATCGGGCCTCATCTACGTGCTGCTGTTCGGCCTCAACGGCTGGTTCGGCGCGTGGCTCATGGAGAACGAGATCAGCATCGTGTACGCGCTGCCCGGCATCGTGCTGGCGACGATGTTCGTCACCTTTCCGTACGTGGCGCGTGAGCTCATCCCGCTCATGCAGCAGCTCGGCAACGACGAGGAAGAGGCCGCGATCACGCT
>JACZCZ010004438.1_pt1 | contig 11775 bp, 14 predicted proteins | sample 8641811 | NCBI WGS metagenome assembly JACZCZ01 (sample SAMN15324610, study PRJNA640507) | soil metagenome | isolation source: intercropping peanut in the first line | place: China: Luxin town, Laibin City, Guangxi Province | collected 2019-07-25 | depth 10cm m | reverse complement strand
AGCCTGTTCGAGCTGTACCAGGCCGGCGAGATCAGCTACGAGGACGCGCTGCGCTACGCCGACTCGCAGAACGAAGTGCGCCTGCGCATCAAGCTGGCCCAGGGCGGCGACGCCCGCACGCTGGCGCAGGGCCTGGACGGCGTGGAGATCGCGGAAGTCCGCTGACCTCCGCACGACGCGACGCATGGAAAGGGGCGGGCAACCGCCCCTTTTTCATGGGCGTTTAACCCATCCCTTACAGGGGGCTGACTTCGTTCTGAACGTGTTCCCGCCGCGATGCGTGGCGCGGTGGTCGTGCAGGTAGGGTGGCGAGCCATTCGCACACTCGCTCGCCACCAGGATGGAATGCATGCGCAGGGACAGGATCGTCGCCGTCGTCGTGGTCGTGCTGGTGCATGCGTGTGTCGGCGTTGTGCTGCTCATCCCTCGATCGCCGGGGCAGGGACGGATAGCGGAGGACAGCGATCGCTTGCGCCTGCGCTTCATCGTGCGCCCGACCGTGGTGCTACGCACCGTGGCATCGCCCCCGGATCTTCCGTCGCTGACTGCACGCCCGCAAACCGCTCCGCGCATGTCGGCGACGCCTCCCGAGATCGCGCCGCTCGACACGCCGCCGCTGCCATCGCAGGGCGAAGGGCCGCTGGTGCTCTCGCTGCCGGTCGCGCCGCTGCGCGCAGGCGAGCGTGATCTCTTCGTCCGCCAGGACAAGCACGCGTTCGAGGCGCCGTCACGGCTCAACGTGACCCTCCGCGACAGCACGTTCTTTGGCCGTTACCAGCAGTTCCTCAAGAACGCGACCTGTGGAGAACTTCGCCGTGCCATGCGCAACAGCCCCTCCAGCGCGAACACGATCCAGGCTTCGATGAGCCGTCGCGGCTGCGCACTCTGATCGGCTGCCGAGGCCGGAAATACGGGAAACGATGAAAACTTCATCGATGACGATGTTGTTTTCTTCGATGCCGCACCAGAAAGGTTCGCCATCGAAGCAATGTTCCCGGTCATCGCACCTTGGAGCGTCGATGCCGAAGACACTTTCATTGTCATGGCACAAGAAAGACAGCGGCGTCGTTGCGATTTTCTTCGCCATGGCACAAAAGAACGGTGCCAGGGATGAAAATTTCATCGTCATGGCACCTCCATGCATCGCCGTCGAAGAAATCTTCTTCGTCATGGCACATAAGAGCGACGGCAACGCACCAAACAGGTTCGCCATCAACGATATTTTCCTCGTCATGGCACAGGGAAGCCGTGCGACGGGGACGGCAAGCCTCATCGCCGAGCCAGCGGGGCGCGCGGGGAGGCCCCACGACCTCCGGCACGTGAAAGTGTTGACTTCCGGCACCTCACGGCAAGGCGGACGGGTCCGACGATGTGCATGAACCGACGCGGTGTCGGCGCCCCCTCAAGGACCCTTGCCCCATGACGCAGATCCTCACCCACACCCCCCTCTGGGTCTTCGGCCTGTTCTTCGGCCTGGTCTACCTGGGTTACCTGCAGAGCCGGACGCGCCAGGTCTCGCGCGGCCGCCTGATCGTGTTGCCGGTCGCCATGCTGGCCTGGTCGCTGTACTCGGTCTGGTCGACCTTCGATGCCCACCTCACCGCACTGGCCGCCTGGGCCTGCGCGTGGGTCGCCGTGGTGGCCATCGCGATGCTGCGCGCTCCGTCGCGCCGCGCGGCCTACGACGCATCGACGAAGCAGTTCACCGTGCCCGGCAGCGGGGTGCCGCTGGCGCTGATGATGGGCATCTTCTTCTTCAAGTACGCCGTGGCGGTGGTCCATGCCATGACGCCGGGCATACTCGAGACGACGACGGCCGTCGTGGTGGTGGCCGGCACCTACGGCCTCTTCAGCGGCCTGTTCATGGCGCGCGCGCTGCGGGTGCTGGGGGTGATGAAGAAGCCGTGCTTGGTCGAGCAACACGCTTGAAGGTCGCATGTACCATGAGGGTATCCAGCGGACTCCGATCCGAGATCGCTCATGGCGAGGAAGGGATGACATGAACCGACGTCGCATGCTTTCGGCCATGGCGATCTACTACCTCAAGGCGTCTGTCTTCACCCTTTTGGCCTATGGCCTGCTGCGTGCCCTGCATGAGGAAACAGGGATCTCATTCACGGAGTGGGCGATCATCATGTTCGCGGCGTTCACCATCGCGTACATCCCAACCTTCTTCAAGGCGCTACTTGCGAAGTGATTTCTTCAGGGTCATAGGTTGGGGTGGGCCTGCGAACCCCAACATCCCGGTCGCGGACGGCATGCGACGTTGGGGTTCACTTCGTTCACCCCAACCTATGCAGATGGCGAACGCTTGAGGCCGCTTAGCCCTTCATCGTCCCCGTCTCCAACCACCGCTGGTGCCACGACAACGCTTCGGGCAGCAGGTGCGGGGTGTGCTTGCCGTAGCTGTGGTGCAGGGCGCGGTCGACGTAGTCCTGCAGCGCGTCGCGGTAATCGGGGTGGCTGCAGTTGTCGATGAGCGTGCGCGCGCGCTGCTTCGGGGTGAGGCCGCGCAGGTCGGCCAGGCCCTGTTCGGTAACGATCACCGAGACGTCGTGTTCGGTGTGGTCCACGTGGCTGACCATCGGCACCAGCGCGGAGATGCTGCCGCCTTTTGCAGTGCTGGGGCTGAGGAAGACCGACATGAAGCCGTTGCGGGCGAAATCGCCCGAACCGCCGATGCCGTTCTGGATGCGGCTGCCCATCACGTGGGTGGAATTGACGTTGCCGTAGAGGTCGGCCTCGATCATGCCGTTCATGCCGATGCAGCCGAGCCGGCGGACCAGTTCCGGGTGATTCGACATCTCCTGCGTGCGCAGGATGATGCGCTCGCGGTAGAAGGCGATGTCGCGCTTGAAGACCTCGTTCGCCTCCGGGCTCAGTGCGAAGCCGGTGCACGAAGCGACATCCAGCACGCCATCGCGCAGCAGGTCGAGCATGCCGTCCTGGATGACCTCGGTGAACGCCGTGAGGCCACGGAAACCACTCTTCGCCAGGCCCGCCAGCACGGCATTGGGAATGTTGCCCACGCCCGATTGCAGCGGCAGCAGGTTCGCCGGCAGGCGGCCCTGCGCGACTTCGTGCTTGAGGAACTCGATCAGGTGCGCGGCGATGCGCTCGCTGGTCGCGTCGATCGGACTGAACGGGCTGTTGCGGTCGGGACCGTGCGTGCGCACGACGGCGACGATCTTGTCGGGAGCGCAATGCAGCGCGGTATCGCCGATGCGGTCCTGCACCTGTTCCAGCGGGATCGGCTTGCGGTGCGGCGGCAGGGCGGTGCCGTAGTAGATGTCGTGCATGCCCTCCAGGCCGGCCGGCTGCCAGTCGTTGACCTCGACGATCACCTTCTTCGCCAGGTCCAGCCAGGTCTTGTTGTTGCCGACCGAGGTCGAGGGCACCAGCGTGCCGTCTTCGCGGATCGCCGAGACTTCCACCACGGCCGTATCGATGGGGCCGTAGAAGCCGAACCACACGTGCTGCGCCACGTGGCTGAGGTGGATGTCGATGTAGTCCAGGGCGCCGTCGTTGATCCGCTTGCGCGCGTCCGGGTCGCTCTGGAACGGCATGCGCAGCGCGATGGCATCGGCCTTCGCGAGTGCGCCGTCGAGTTCCGGCGCGGTGGAGGCGCCGGTCATCAGCTTGATCTGGAACGGCTGGCCCGCCGCGTGCGCGTGTTCGATGCGGGCGGCGAGCGCGAGCGGCACCGCCTTCGGATAGCCCGAGCCGGTGAAGCCGCTCATCGCGACGGTCTCGCCGGGCTGGATCAGCGCGGCGGCGGCCTCCGGCGTGGTCAGGCGGTCGCGCAGGGCGGCGTTGCGGATACGGTCTTCGGACATGGGAGGGAAGGCTGGGGCGAAACGGACATTATCGAGTCCGGGGTCGGCTGCCAGCATACGACCATCGTGGAACGCCGGAATTGCGGCGGATCAATGCCCGGCGCGAGCCATCCACGGCGGCCGCTGTTTCGCGGCACGGCGAAAGGCCGGGCAATCCTCGCGATGCGCACCGGGCAGGTAGCCCAGGCTCATCAGGAATTCATTGGTGATCTCGCCGCCGGTGAAGCGGAAGGTCTTCTTGAACAGCTTGATCCACTCGACCTTGCCCAGCGGGTGGTGGGCATCCAGCCATTCGGCGAACCCGCCGTGGCTGCGGCGCAGGCCCTGGATGACCTGGGCGTTGTGGATGGCCGCTTCGATCTTCAGGCGGTTGCGGATGATGCCGGCGTCGGCCATCAGCCGCGCGCGGTCGCGTTCGCCGTACCTGGCGACCTTGTCGACGCTGAAGCCGCTGTAGGCCGCGCGGAAACCCTCGCGCTTGCGCAGCATGGTTTCCCAGCTCAGGCCGGCCTGGTTGATCTCCAGCAGCAGGCGTTCGAACAGCACCGCTTCCTCGCGCTGCGGGAAGCCGTATTCGTGGTCGTGGTAGGGGCCGTGCAGCGGATGGCCGTGGGCGACGTCGCAATAGCCGGACATGGGGAAGGCAACAAGGGGGACAGCGCATTCTAGGCGGCATCGCGGACCGTTCCTGTCCGCAGGGGCGCGCCCGTGCGCGGCGGGCTAGAATGACGGCCATGCAAGACGTCGCCACGCCCCTGGCCAACCAGCTGCTGATCGCGTCGCCGGCGCTGTCGGACCCGAACTTCGCCCGCAGCGTGGCCCTGATCTGCCAGCACGACGACGACGGCGCGATGGGCGTGGTGGTGAACCGGCCTTCCGAGTACACGCTGGGCGAAGTGCTGCGGCAGATGAACCTGGAAGCGCAGGACCCGCATCTGGCCGGGCAGGTCGTCCTTGCCGGTGGCCCGGTGCACCCGGAGCGCGGCTTCGTGCTGCACGACGGCCTGCGTGCCTGGGAGTCGACGATGGAAGTCGCCGACGGCCTCTACCTGACGACCTCGCGCGACATCCTGGAAGCGATGGCGGCCGGCGACGGCCCCGCGCATGCGATCGTCGCGCTCGGCTGCGCGGGCTGGGGTGCCGGGCAACTGGAATACGAACTGGGCGAGAACAGCTGGCTCACCGCGCCCGCGGATGCCGAACTGCTGTTCGCGCTGCCGCTGGAGCGGCGCTGGCAGGCGGCCGGCCAGCGGATCGGCGTGGACATGACGCGGCTGACCGATTACAGCGGCCACGCATGAACCTGCGCGCGCCCTTGCCGACGCGTTCTCCACGGCCGCGGGTGCAGGATGGGATGCGTTTTTCCGAACGGAGGCAGGTGGCATGAAGCTGGACGGCACCGTACTGGGATTCGACGTGGGCGCCCGCCGCATCGGCGTGGCGGTGGGCAGCGCCTTCGGCACCGGCGCACGCGCGCTGGCCGTGATCGACGTGCATGGCCACGGCCCCGACTGGCCGGCCATCGACAAGCTGCATGCCGAATGGAAACCCGACGGCCTGGTGGTCGGCGACCCCATGACGCTCGACGGCGGCGACCAGCCGATCCGCAAGCGCGCCCATGCCTTCGCGCGCGAACTGCGCGTGCGCTACAACCTGCCGGTGGTGCTGGTGGACGAGCGCACCAGTTCCGTCGAAGCCTCGCAACGTTTCGCGCAGGACCGTGCCGAAGGCCGCAAGCGCCGCCGCGATGCCGCGGCGCTGGATGCCGTCGCCGCGGCCGTCATCATCGAACGCTGGCTGGCCGCGCCGCACGACGCGACCCAGCTGACCTGACTTCCCTCACACGACGCCCCATGACCCCACAACTCGATTCGGATGGATGCCTGCGGCACCTGCTGACCCTGGAAGGGTTGCCCCGCGAAACCCTGTGCCGGTTGATCGACCGCGCCGGCCAGATCCGCGATGCGGCGCTCGGGCGCACGCCGCGGCGCACGGTGCTCGACGGCACCACGGTCTGCACGCTGTTCTTCGAACCCTCCACCCGTACCCGCAGCTCGTTCCACATCGCCGCACAGCGGCTGGGCGCGGACGTGCTGAACTTCGATGCGTCCACCTCGTCCACGCGCAAGGGCGAAACCGCGCGCGACACGCTGCGCAACCTGGAAGCGATGGGCGTGCGCGGCTTCATCGTCCGCCACGCGGATGACGGCGCGGTCGCCGCGCTGGCCGCCGAGGCGGGCGAGGGCACGGCACTGATCAACGCCGGCGACGGGCGCAGCGCGCATCCCACCCAGGGCTTGCTGGATGTGCTGACGCTGCGCCAGGCGAAGGGGCCGGACTTCTCGAAGATGAAGGTGCTGATCGTCGGCGACGTGAAGCACTCGCGCGTGGCGCGCTCGGACCTGCACGCATTGCGCACGCTCGGTGCGGGCGAGATCCGCGTGTGCGGCCCGCAGTCGCTGCTGCCGGACGACGGCACGCTGGCCGGCTGCGAGGTCGGCCAGGATTTCGACGCCATGCTCGACGGCGTGGACGCGGTGATGATGCTGCGCCTGCAACGCGAGCGCATGGAGGAAGGGCTGGTGGCCTCGCTGGAGGACTACCACCGCGACTACGGCCTCGATGCCACCCGCCTGGCCCGCGCGGCGAAGGATGCGGTGGTGCTGCATCCCGGCCCGATCAACCGCGGCGTGGAGATCACCGACGAAGTCGCCGACGGTCCGCAATCGCTGGTGCTGCGCCAGGTGAGCAACGGCGTGGCCGTGCGCATGGCGGTGCTGGAGACGCTGCTGGGCTGAGGCACGCTCGCGCCGGGGTCATTCCTCGGCGGCGACGATGCGGTCCTTGCCGGCCTGCTTGGCCTGGTACATGGCGCGGTCGGCGCGTGCGAGCAGGTCGTCCTGCGATTCGCCCGGCCGCCAGCGCGCCACGCCGGCGCTGAAGGTCACCATCACGCCACGCCCATCGTGGATCAGCGGCTTGTGGGCCAGCCGGCCGCGCAGGCGCTCCAGCGTGCTGGTGGCTTCCAGGAAGCTGGTATCGGGCAGCAGCAGCACGAATTCTTCGCCGCCGAAGCGCGCGATCGCATCGCTCGCGCGCAGCGTGGCGCGCGCCATCACCACCACGTGGCACAGCGCGGCGTCGCCGCCGAGATGGCCGTGCGCGGCGTTGATGTGGCGGAAGTCGTCCAGGTCCAGCATCGCCAGGCTCAGGGTCTGGCCGCTACGCAGGGCGCGGACGGATTCGCGCTTGAACAGTTCGTCGAAGCCGCGGCGGTTCAAGGCATCCGTCAGCTGGTCGACGCGGACCAGTTCGGAGACCGACTGCAGTTCCACTTCCAGGTCGGCGACGCGCTGTTCGGCGGCTTCCACCTCGCGGCGTGCCTCGATCAGGCTGTCGCGCGCACGCAGTGCCTGCGCCTGCACGTCGGCGGTGTCCTGCAGGATGTCTTCCATGCGCTTGCCCAGTTCGGCGACGCTGCGGCTCTCGCGGATGGCCTGCGCGTGGAAGCTGATCCGGTCGTGGTACTCGCCGGTGCTGCTGGCCATGCCGTCGAGGCGTTCGACGAAGGTGACCATCATGTCCTTCATCGAGGCCTTCGATTCGGCCAGCCCCTGCTTCAGCAGGCCCTGCTTGTAGATCACCTCGCGCAGGCCGGCGCGGGTCTGCTCCAGCGAGGTGCGGTCGAGCGGACCGGCCAGCAGCTGGCGCACCGCGCCGATCTGGTCCTGCAGCCAGCTGCCATCCTCGATCAGTTCGCCGACGTTCTCCAGCAACAGGTCGAACAGGCTGCGCATCAGCTCCTGCGCGTCGTTGACCTCGTGCGTGCGCAGGCCGACCTGGAGGCAGAGTTCCTTCAGGTCCGCCTCCAGCGGCGGCAGTGGTTGCGCGGGTTGCCATTGGCGGACGCGGTCGGCCAGGGCATGCGCCTGCGGCAGCAGCGCGGCGTCGTCGCGCAGCAGGTGCTCGATGCCGCCCACGAGCAACTGGTGCAGCAGGTCGCGCAATTGCTCGGCTTCGCCGGACAACGGTTCGTCCAGGATCGTGCGGATGTACTTGTCGATGAGCTGGCGCATCGCGCGGCCATAGCGCGGCCAATCGCCGTCGGCATGCGCGGACTGCAGGCGTTCGCCCATGCCCTGCAGTTCGCCCGGCAGGCCGGCGACGCCGTACGCGAAGGCGGAGAGCAAGGCGGCGGGTTCTTCCGCATGGGCGAACAGGGCTTGCAACTGCGCGCTGCTGATCGCCGGCCGCGACCGGGCCGCGCCCGTCGTGGTGAGCTCGTGCGATGAGGATGCGGTGGCCTCGCGACGGCGCGACCAAAACCGGCGGAGGCCGCCAGAAATTCCGGAGTTGTCGTCGGCTGCGTCAGCCATCGGAAGTCGCTCGCACGGCCATGGGCGGAGGCCCGTCAGCCACCAGGGGATGCCGGGTTATCGGCCGGGATCGGCGGCGGTTGAGGGTGCGATGGCGGCCGGGGCCTGCCGCGGCGGCGAAGCGTGACCGGCGCCGCGGCTCAGTCGGCGGGCGGGAAGCGGGCCAGGGCTTCTTCGATGATGGCCAACTGGCCGGCGGCTTCCGCGTTGCCGGCTACGGCGGCCTGCCGCACCTGGGCCAGGTCGGGGTGGCTGACGATCAGCAGCAGGTTGCCGCAGGTGGGGCAGGCATAGTCGGTGACGGCGTCGTGCAGTTCCATCGCCATGGCGCGACTGTCGCCTTCCCAGCCGCAGGGGCAGGCCAGCGCGCGTTCGCGCCAGCCGTAGGCGAAATAGTCTTCGACCAGTTCCGCCATGCTCAGCGGCCCCGGCGCTGGGCGAACAGCCAGTCCCACATCGGGGCGTAGGCGTAGGTCGCATCCCAGCTGTTGTGGTTGGCGTCGGGGAACTCGGTGTAGCGCGCATCGCGCGCGCCGACGGCCTTCAGCGCGGCGTCCATGCGGCGCGACTGCGACGGCGGCACCACGTCGTCCTTGCCGCCATGGAAGATCCACACGGGTACGTCCTTCAGGCGCTGCGCGGTGGCGGCGAACGGGTCGGCGGCATGGCCCACCGTGTGCGCACGCAGGCCGGGCCGCGCGTCGGTCCAGTCCACGGTGACGCCGCCGCAGATTGGCACCAGGGCGGCGAAGCGGGTCGGCTGCTGGAGCGCGAGTTCCCAGGTGCCGTAGCCGCCCATCGACATACCGGTGAGATAGACGCGCGCTGGGTCGCCCTTGAACTCGCGCATCGCCGCTTCGAGCGTGGCGAAGGCGATCGGGCCGGCGTCTTCGGTCCATTCGGTGTCGTCGGGCGCCTGCGGGAACACCACCAGCGCCGGGAAGTCCGTCGCGTGCTGGCGCAGGTACGGCCCCAGGCCCGCCATCGTCTGCTTCACGCCATCGCTGCCGCGCTCGCCGGAGCCGTTGAGGAAGAGCACGGTGGGCACCGCGCCCGAGCGGAAGCGCGAGGCGGGCACGAAGACCTGGTAGCGGTAGGTCTTGCCGTTCAACGCGACTTCGCGCGAGACGAACTCACCGGTCGGATTCATGGGGGAGGTGGTGGTGCAGGCAGTCATCAGGATCAGTAGCAGGCTCAGGCAGGCAGTGGCGAGAGAGCGCATGGTGGTCGCGGTCCGAGGGTAACGGGCGGCAGCATACCCCGTCGCGTCGCGGACAGTGCCGCGTCGATCCTCTGCGTCAGCGCTTGGGGTCGGGAGGAGGCATGTCGTGGCGCATCCGCATGAACCGGGCGAAGCGCGGCAGCCCCGTCGAGGTCAGGCCCGTGTAACGATAGGTCAGCCACGCACCCACCGGGGGTGGGCTGGCGCGCTGGGCATCGGTGAACCCGGTCCCGATGCGGAAGTGGCGTCCGTCCTGCGTGCGCACCTGCAGCGCACCCATCATTCCCTCGTACTTTCCTTTGCCGGGCAGGTGCGCGACCACCTGTGCCTCGGCATCCTCGTGGAGTTTGTACTTGAGCAGATCTTCGCTGCGTCCGGAACGATAGAGGGCGTTGCGCCGATGCAGCATGAGGCCCTCGCCGCCGAGGGCGACGACGCGCGCCAGTTCCGCATCCAGCTTGGCCTTCATGTCGAAGCGTTGCTGCGGAATCAAGGCGAGATGCGTGCTATGAGTCGCCGAGACGAGGTTCTGCATGCGCACAACACGGTCGGCAAACGGACCTGGATGGTCCGGAAGGTCGAACAGCATGAAGCGTACGCTGCGCCAGGCGTGCGCATCGGTGCCGACACGGCGGGCGAGCGCGCTGACGTCGTCGAAGCGGCCGCGTGCGATCCATAACTCGCCGTCCATCGGCTCGGCCGGCCACCCGCGGGTGAACATGGGAGGCGCCGCAATCCGCGCGCCGCCGCGCGTCCACAATGCTCGGCCATCCCAGCGGGCTCGCACCCCGTCCAGCTTTTCGCTGACCAGGAAGTCGGTGGGTACGACCCCGGCGCGGTACGTGGTCGCCAGCATCGGTTCGGGAGGCGGCGTGCACAGCGCGGACCAGGTCAGCAGGCAGAGCAGGGCGGAGAGCAGCAGGCGCATGGCGGCGAACCGGGTGGAGGGGTGCCAGCGTCGCGTGTTCGACCGGCCGCGAGGATCGGCATATGGCGCAGCCTTGCGTAGGAAGTACCCGAGGTGGAATCGGTACGAAGGCGTCGCGCTATCGAACCGGCAACAGAGTGGGCGACACCGTGCTCAGCCCCGCGTCCACACCCATGCACCCACGGCGACAACGTGCAGCACCGCCATCGTCCAGAACGCGACGCGGTAACCGGGCTTGCGCGACTTGTGCCGCAGCAGTTGTTGCGCGACCCATGCGCCGGGCCAGCCGCCGGCGAGTTCGAGCAGGTGCAGCGTGGACTCCGGCGTGCGCCATCGCCCCGTCTGCGCTGCATGCTTGTCCAGCGCGTAGACGACGAAGGTGATGGCCGACATCCCGAGCGCCACGAACACCGCTTCGAACGGAAGCCTGTCGCCGCGGATCGCCCAGCCGATGAAAAGCGCGTACAGCACCACCGCTGTCGCACCGGCGAGGGGGGAAGCGGGCCGGGGCGCAGCGGCGGCGCGTGCGGCGGGCTTGGCATGGCGCGCGACGGGAACCGTCCGGCGTACCGCCTGCGCGCGCCACTTGCCGTCGGGCTGGCGCTGCGCGGTGAATTTCACCAGCTCACCGACCTCCGGACGACGACCGTCGAGCCGGTAGTCGCGGACGTCGAAGAACACGCGCGCGGGCTCGCCATCGAGCGGGGCGACGAAGCCGAAGCCGCGGTCGTCGTTCCATTCGCTGACCTTGCCGAGTCGCTCCATGCGCTGGCCTCAGTGCAGCAGGATCAACGTCGCCAGGCCGAGGAAACAGAAGAAGCCCATCACGTCGGTCACGGCGGTGACGACGACGGTGCCGGCGACGGCGGGGTCGATGTTCATCCGCTTGAGCAACAGCGGCAGCAGTACGCCGGCGGTGGCGGCGGCGCAGAAGTTGAGTACCAGTGCCATCGCGATGACCAGCGACAGCATCGGGCTGCGGAACCACAGGAAGGCGATCACGCCGACGATGCCGCCGATCAGCACGCCGTTGATCAGCGCCACGCGCAGTTCCTTCCACCACAGGATGCCGGCATTGCTGGAACCGACCTGGCCCAGCGCCAGGCCGCGCACCATCAGCGTCAGCACCTGCACCGCGGCGTTGCCGCCGATGCCGGCGACGATGGGCATCAGCACGGCGAGCGCGACGATCTTCTCGAGCGTGGCGTCGAATTCCTTGATCACCGTCGCGGCCATGAACGCGGTGAACAGGTTGATGCCCAGCCACACCACGCGGCCGCGCACGGCGCGCTTGACCGGCGAAAACAAGTCCTCGTCTTCGTCCAGACCGGCGGCGCCCAGCGCCTGGTGCTCGGCCTGCTCGCGGATGATGTCGACCACGTCGTCGATGGTGATGCGGCCGAGCAGGATGTT
>JACZCZ010115245.1_pt1 | contig 11799 bp, 11 predicted proteins | sample 8641811 | NCBI WGS metagenome assembly JACZCZ01 (sample SAMN15324610, study PRJNA640507) | soil metagenome | isolation source: intercropping peanut in the first line | place: China: Luxin town, Laibin City, Guangxi Province | collected 2019-07-25 | depth 10cm m | reverse complement strand
GCCGGTTTTCTGCTCCAGGAAACCGAAGGTCGCGGGCGCGACAAAGCCGCCGGGGTTGCCGATGGAGTTGATCAGGGCGATCACCGCCGCCGCGATGCGCGCGTCGAGGTAGCCTTGGGGAATCGGCCAGAACAAGGCCGAGGCGGGCTTGAACCCGATCGCGGCAAAACAGATGGCAACGAAGGCGAATACCGGCCCGCCGGTGGTGGACATGAACATGCCGAATGCTGCGATTACCAGGGTCAGGGCGACCCAGGCCTGCTGGTGTTTCCACCGGGCAGCCATGGCCGCGAAGCCATACATCGCGACGATGGAAATGATCCACGGAATCGAGTTGAACAGGCCGACCTGGAAGTCGCCGAGATTGCCCATTTTCTTGATCATGCTCGGCAGCCAGAATGTCGCGCCATAGATGGTCAGGGCGATGGAAAAGTAGATGAAGCAGAACAGCGCGATCTGTTTGTCCGCCAGCAACCTGAACATCGACGGCTTGACCGTCTGCGTGGCTTCACGAGCCTTCTGCTCCGAGGCGATGGCGTCGATCAGGGCGTCTTTCTCTTCGGCGCTCAACCAGTTCGCCTGACGCGGATGGGACTGCAGCCAGAACCAGACGAACCCGCAGAGCACGATCGAGGCAAAACCTTCGATCAGGAACATCCATTGCCAGCCGTGCAGGCTCAAACCGCTGACGTGCAACAGGGCACCGGACACCGGTCCGGAGATCACCGAGGCGATGGCCGAGCCGCTGAGGAAAATTGCCATGGCCTTGCCACGTTCGGTCGACGGCAGCCATTGGGTGAAGTAGTAAATGATGCCGGGAAAGAACCCCGCCTCGGCCGCACCGAGAATGAAGCGCAACACATAGAAGCTGGTCTCGCCACGCACGAACGCCATGGCCATGGCCGCCGCGCCCCAGGTGAACATGATGCGCGTCAGCCAGGCCCGGGCGCCGTAGCGTTGCAGCAGCATGTTGGAAGGCACTTCGAAGATGGCGTAACCGATGAAGAACAAGCCGGCACCCAGGCCATAGGCCGCAGCGCCGATGCCCAGGTCGGTTTCCAGGTGACTGCGGACGAAGCCGATGTTGACCCGGTCGATGTAATTGACGATGAACATCACCACGAACAGTGGCAGCACATGGCGTTTCACCTTGGCCGCCGCGCGGGCCAGCGCCGACGGGTCCGGGGAACTCTGGAGGGTTTTCAAGGGGCGACTCCCGTTCATTGTTTTTTTAGGGACGGGTCGATCATGGACGCCGGGATTGATCCCGTCTAATCTAACTTGGCACTTGATTGATACCTGGATTAGATCAATGTTCGAACTGACGCAACTGCGCTGCTTCACCACGGTGGCCACTGAACTCAACTTCCGCCGCGCCGCCGAACGGTTGAACATGACCCAACCGCCGCTCAGCCGGCAGATCCAGTTGCTGGAGCATCACCTGGGCGTCGAGCTGTTCACGCGCAGCACCCGCAGTGTGGCGCTGACCGCCGCCGGCCGGGCGTTTTTCGTCGAAGCGCAGAACCTGCTGGAACGTGCGCAACAGGCCGCCGTCACCGCCCGGCGTTTCGCCGGGCGCGACATCGGCTCGGTGAACATCAGTTTTGTCGGCAGCGCGGTGTACGAATTCCTGCCCAAGGTGATCGCCGAAGCACGCCTCAAGCAGCCCCAGGTCAAAATCGACCTGGCGGAAATGAACACTTACCAGCAGCACGAAGCATTGCGCGCACGTCGCATCGACCTGGGCATCGTGCGTGCGCCCCTGCTCGAACCCGGTTACGCCACCGAATGCCTGGTGCGCGAACCCTTCGTGCTGGCGGTGCCCAGCCGTCACCGGTTGGCCAGCGCCGACACGGTCTCGGTCAGCGACCTCGATGGGCAACCCTTCCTGATGTACTCCCACGCCGCCTACCCGCCGTTCAACGAACTGCTGACCGGCATGCTGCGCTCGGCCCGCGTGGCCCCGGAGTACGTGCAATGGCTTGGTTCGTCGCTGACCATCCTGGCACTGGTCAACGCCGGCATGGGCCTGGCCCTGGTGCCGCGCTGCGCCAGCAGTGTGGTGTTCAAGAATGTGGTGTTTCGCGACATCGACCTGGGCGAAGGCGTGCAGAGCGAGCTGCACCTGATCTGGCGGGAAAACAACGACAACCCGGCGTTCGCGATGTTGCTGGAAGCGATTCGCACGGCGGTGCGAGAGGGTTGGGGGGCTTAGCGATTCAGATACAGGGCCACTGTGGGAGCGGGTTTGCCCGCTCCTGCAGGGCCGAGTCAGGCCAATGAAACCGCAGACCTGCTTTACAGATACTCGACATTCCCGTCGACACTGATGGCCTGGCCGGTGATGTTCACCGCTGCCCGCGAGGACAGGAACAGCGCCATCGCGGCGACGTCCTCCATGGTGACCATCCGGCGCAACGAGATTTTCTCCAGGTACTGCTCGCGCATACTGTCAAAATCGATGCCCAGCGCCTGGGCCCTGGCGTCGATGACCCGATCCATGCGCTCGCCTTCCACCACCCCCGGCAAGATGGCGTTGACCCGGATGTTGTCAGGCCCCAATTCACCCGCCAGGGATTTCATCAACCCGACTATCGCCCATTTAGTGGACGCGTACGGTGTCCTGAACGGATACCCGAGCCGGCCCGCCACGGATGACATGGCAATGATGTGGGGGTTCTGCCTGGACTTTTTCAGCCAAGGCACCGCTTTGCTCAGGAAGAAATACTGGCTGTTCAGGTTGGTCGACACCGTCTGCTCCCATGCATCGCTGTCCAGTGCTTCGATGCTCCCTGTCGGACCTGCGATGCCGGCGTTGTTGACCAGCACATCAAGCCCGCCCAACAGGGAAATCGCTTCATCCATGACCCGATCGACCTGTTGTTTGATCCCGACATCCACCACGCCACCGTGCAGGCCGGGAAATTCAAGCTTCATCCGCTCAACCGCGCTGGCGTTGATGTCGCAGACGTAGACCTGTGCACCGACCTCATGAAACGCGCGGGCGATCACGGCACCAATGCCTGCGGCCCCACCGGTGATGACCACTTTCAGGTTTGCCGGCGGCGCCAGCAGATCGACAATCTTCATGCCCTTCTCCTCTTATTGCGTGACCCGCTCGGCCGCCGGACTGACTTCATGACGGATCGCCGAGGCCAGCAGCGGCACCAGCAGCAACCCCAGTATCGCGGCACCGACAATCACGTAGAAACCCGATGAGCTCAGCCCCGAGGCTTTCTCTGCAAGCCCGAACAGGTAAGGCCCGGCAAATCCACCGAGCAAGCCGATGGTGTTGATGAACGCCAACCCGGCCGCAGCCTGAATCCCCTGGAGCCGTTTCATTGCGATAGCCCAGTAGATCGGCAGCACGCCTCCGGCGAAAAACGCGGTGGCGGTAAACAGTACGATCCGCAACCACGCCTCATCAATCAAGGTAAACGCCACCGAGCTGGCGATCAGGCAGGCAGTGAACACTCCCAGGCAGTAGCAGTCCCTGGCAACCTTTCGGTGGATTCGGGGAAGCACCAGGACCCCGGCCAGAAAGCCGATGCCAACGCTGCTCGACAGCAGGCCAACAGTCAGTGGCGAGGTGATGTGCATCTGCTGGATGATCGACGGCGTGAAGAACACCAGCCCGACGAACGCCACCTGGTTCAAGAAGTAGATCAGGCCGATCAGCACCGTTGTCGGGCGCTTCAACGCCTTGACCCAATGCCCGGAGTACTCGTGCGAGTCCGCATGACCGGGGAGCAAGGCATGTGCCTCCAGGCTCTGCGCTTGTGCCGCGCTCAACCAACGTGCGTCACGTGGCCGTTCCGGCAACTTGAACCACAGGATCACCCCGACAATGATGCTGGGCAGGCCTTCGAGCAGGAACATCCATTGCCAGCCATGCAGCCCGCCGATACCGTCCATTTTCATCAGCGCGCCGCCAATCGGATTGCCGATCACCAGGGCCAGCGCCGGCACCAGGTAAATCCAGCCAATGGCAATCGCACGATCCTTGGGCGCGAACCACAGCGTCACCATGTACATGAGCGCAGGAAACAGGCCGGCCTCGGCAATGCCCAGCAAGACCCGAAGCAGATAGAACGACCATTCGCCCTGGACGAACATCATGGACGAGGACAACGCGCCCCAGGTGACCGCGATCCGCGCGATCCAGCGACGCGGCCCGATGCGGTGGGCCAACAGGTTGCTGGGCACTTCCAGCAGTGCATAACCGAGGAAGAAAATGCCTGCGCCCAGACCATAGGCCGCGGCACTGATGCCCAGGTCGGCGTTGAGGGCAGCCTTGGCCAAGGCGACGTTGGTTCGGTCCAGATAGGACATGAAGTAAATGGCGCACATCAACGGAATGAGCCGTGTCATCGCCCGGCGGGTGGCCAGCCAGTGCAGCTCCTCGGTGTTTTGCATGATCGTCATGGTGAAGCCTCTTGTTTTTATTTTTCTGGAAGTTCAAGCAGCGGGTCTACAGGTGGACATTGTCTCTGCCCTTGAGGCCGAGCATCTGTCGGGCCTCTTGCGGCGTGGCGATCTCGTACGACAACTCTTCAAGGATGTGGCGCACTTTGCGCACTTGCTCGGCGTTGGTCTTGGCTTTCACACCTTTGGCCAGGTAGATGCTGTCCTCCAGGCCTACGCGCACATTGCCGCCCATGATCGCGCCCATGGTCACGAACGGCAGTTGATGCCGCCCTGCCCCGAGAATGGAGAACTGATAGTTTTCTCGGCCAAACAGGCGGTCGGCCGTCGCACGCATGATGCTCAGGTTCTCCGGGTCGGCGCCCAGGCCACCCAGAATGCCAAAGCACGACTGGATGAAAAATGGGGGTTTGACCAGCCCCTGTTCGACGAAATACGCCAGGTTGTAGAGGTGGCCCACGTCGTAGCATTCAAACTCGAAGCGGGTACCGTACTCGCCGAGTTCCAGCATGATGTCGCGGATGTCCTTGAACGTGTTCTTGAACACCACATCCTCCATCCCTTCGATGTGTTCCTTTTCCCAGTCATGGCGCCAGGTCGAGATCTTGCGGGCAATCGGGTGGATCGAGAAATTCATCGATCCCATGTTCAGCGAGCACAGCTCCGGCTTGGCGATCAGCGGGTAGGCAAGCCTCTGCGCCAGCGTCATCCGTGTACTGCCGCCGGTGGTGATGTTGATGATCGCGTCCGTGGCCTCGGCAATGGCCGGGACGAACTGGCTGAACACGGTCGGGTCCGGCGTCGGCCGTCCATCCAGAGGATCACGCGCATGCAGGTGCAGCACCGCCGCACCCGCCTCAGCCGCCTCGATTGACTGTTGCTGGATCTGGGCCGGCGTCAGCGGCAAGTATTCGGACATCGAGGGGGTGTGCGTGGCACCGGTGATTGCGCACGAAATGATGACTTTGCGGTTGACTGAACTCATGGGGTAATCCGAATTGTTATGGTTATCGACGGGTGTTCGCAGCCGCCTTTCGTGAGACGAGCTTATTGAATTTACCGGGCGATAGTAAGATCCTTAACGGACACCAATGAATCCCTAAGGGACACCTTCAGGAGTTAACCGATGGCGCTGAAAATGCCCCTGTTCAATGAGCGTATCTACGCGCCCTACAAGATCGCGGCGCTGGTGGAGGTGTTAAGCGAACAAGGCATCGCCCCGGCGGACAGCCTCAAAGGCAGCGGCGTCGCCGAGGAAGCAATCTATGACGCGACCGCACTGACTTCGGTGCGGCAATACGCGGCGGTCTGCAGTAACGCGGTGTCGCTGTCCACAGACCCCGCCACCCCCTTCAAGACCGGCTCGCGCCTCCATCTGTCGGCCTATGGCATGTATGGCTATGCGCTGATGTCCTGTCTGTCATTGCGCGACTATTTCCGGCTCGGGGTGAAATACCACTCCCTCGCCACGCCGACCTTGACGATCGAATGGCACGAGTATGAGAACGAGGCCTTATGGACCTTTCCCGATGCGTCCAACCCGGTGCCATCGATGGAAATCAAACGGTTTCTGATCGAACAGCAATTCACCCAACACGTCACCCACCTGCAGGACGTGTTCGGCAGAAGCTGTCCGCCGACCAAAGCCTGTTTTTCCTATGCCGCGCCGGCGCACGCCAGCCTTTACGAACAATACCTGGGCTGCCCGTGTGTCTTCGACCACGATCAATGCGAGCTGCACTACGACAGTTCGATTCTCGAGCAAAAGCCCCATCTGGCCCATCGGCTGACAGCGACGGTGCTGCAGGAAACCTGTGATCGCCTGATCGGCCAGGCGAAAGTGTCGTCGGGCATCTCCGGCGAGGTGTATCAGATGATGATGCAAACACCGGGCGCGTTTCCGGCCATGGAAACCGTGGCGGAAAAACTGCACATGACCACCCGCAACCTGCGCCGCAAATTGCAGGACGAGGGCACCTCGTTCGTGGCCATTACCGATGACGTCAGGTGTTCGCTGGCCATCGAATACCTCAAGACCACAATCATGAGCACGGACGATATTGCGCTTCTGCTGGGGTTCTCGGAGCCGACCAACTTTCGTCGCGCCTTCAAGCGCTGGACCGGCAAAACCACCAGGGACTACCGCCAGGGATGAGGGTGATGGTCGCGCAGTCGATCCATCACCCTTGGCGCCTTAGAGAATGGACAGCGGGTAACTGACGATCAACCGGTTTTCGTTGAAGTCCGCCAGACTGAAATCGCGTTTGATCACCGAGTTGCGCCAGCGGATGGACAGGTTTTTCAGGGTGCCGCCTTGTACGACATACGTCAATTCGGATTCCCGCCCCCACTCCCTGCCGTCGGTGACACCACCGCTGTGGACATCGGAGCCGTTAATGTAACGGTTCATCAGGGTCAGCCCCGGCATGCCCAATCCGGCGAAATCGAAGTCATGGCGAATTTGCCAGGAGCGCTCATTGGCGAAGTCATAACTGTTACTGAAACTATCGTTCGCCAGTGTTGCACCGCTGGTGCCGTTGAGGCGCATCCAGTTATCGCCTTGCACTTTTTGCAGGCCCAGATAAAACGTACTGGCCTGAAAACGTGCGGACAACAAGGCGGACCAGGTTTTGTTATCGAGTGCACCTGCCAGTTTCTTGCCGTCGTCCTCGCCGCTGAAATAACCGAGGTTCGCACCTAACACCCATTGCCCTACGGGTTGTGTGTGGGTCAGATTGAAATAGCGCTGATGATAGATATCCTCCAACTGTGCGTACCACGCGCCAACCTGAGTCCGTTTGTCATTGAACGCATATTCCACACCGGCAAAGTTGAAGCGATCGGACGTTGCGTCCGGCCGATTGAACATCGACATCCGCTCCATACTCGCGTCATTGCGTGGACTGTTTCCACGAAACTGCCCGCCGTTGAACGTGAAGTTGTCCAGGTCTTTCGAAGTGATTTGTGCACCGCGAAATGTTTGCGGGAGTGATCGGCCGTCATCCGAGCGAATCACCGGCAGCGCGACGGCCCATTCACCAATGCGCGCCTGGGTCCTGGCGAAGCGCACTTTCGCGGCGACCGCCAGGCGTCCGAAGTCATCCGCCGGTCGCCCATCGGCATGCACTGGCAAGAGCTGCGTGTTGGTGGTGCCCCTGCCGCCATCGAGCTTTTGCGAATAAAGACCCAGGGCGTCGACGCCGAACCCGACCGCTCCCGAGGTAAACCCGGATCGCGCATCGATGATCACACTCTGCGTCCATTCCTCGGCCTTCGCTTGCGGGTAGTTGCGTTCGGTGAAGTTGCGGTTGATGTAGTAGTTTCTGAAGTTGGCGCTGACCTGCGCATCATCGACGAAGCCCTCGGCCATCGAGGCAAGCGGCATCAGCGCACCGCCCAACAATAGACATTTGAATGAGCTCGAAACAGCGTGTTGAGTGACCCGGGCGCAATATCGCATATGAACTCTCTTTTATTTTTATTAAGAGCGAGACGGTTTATGCAAAACCCGGCGGCCTTTTCCAAGGCGCACTTTCACGTTCGGCAAACGACGTTCAAAGACGCTGCCAAAGACTTCGCCGAGTGTTTTGCACGAGGCGATACTAGCGGTGTTGAGTCGCAATCATAAGATCCATAGCAGACATGATGAGATCTTAATAGGACAATTTCAGCGTTTCAGAGGGATCACGCGTCAGAGGTCTCGGGCACGACGTGCTCGCGACAGATCAACCCGGTTTCCAGTGACTCCAGCGGTTCCTGGGTCAGGCCGCAGAAGGCTCCATCTTCCCTTTGCTGATGAAAGCGGCAGCTGCGGCACAGGCCGAAGCTCGGGACGTTTTCCCCTCGCTGGATGTTTCTCAGCAATTCCAGCAGCAGCCCTTCCAGATCCTCCGAGCGTGTTCCCATGCGTTGGGCGGCCGCGACCAGGAAGTCTGGCGGCATCACCGCGTCGAGCAGCGCCCGGGCGGGCGCCGTCAGCTGCAGGTGCACGCTGCGCTTGTCTTTCGTGTCCTGGGTCTTGACCAGCAGGCCTTTGCTTTCCAGGGCCTTGAGCGATTGCGAGACCGTGCCCTTGGTCAGCCCCAGGTATTCGGTGACCGCCAAGGGTGTGTTGGAGTAACGGTTGCAGCGCCCCAGGTACAACAGCGCACTCAACTGAATCGGCTGCAAATCCGTCAGTTTCGGGTGTTCGCGGAACCAGACGCGGGTCAGGCTCGACAGCCTTTCCAACAGATCGAATAGCACGGGCAGTTCCTGATCAATGAGCTCGATAAATAGTATCGGATAAAAACCATATTGACAAAGCCCGGCTTTCCAGTAGGCTTTAAGTGTCGATTCGAAACTACTTTCCACCCATTGAACCGGAGGCTTCATGAAAACCGTACTGGCACTGACCCTCGGCACCCTGCTCGCTTCACAGGCATGGGCACACGGCCCGGAGGGCATTCACAGCGACAAGAGCAAGACCGACGCAGCGTTCGACCTGGTGCACACACGCGTCTTCAAGCAAGGCAACGACCTGGTGTTCGAGCAACTGGTCGACGGCAAGGCCGGTAGCCGTGTGCCATCCGCCCAAGGCTCTTTCGCCGGTGCCGAGGTTTACAGTTACGTCTGGCCGACCAGCCTGGACAGTTCGGTGGTCGGCTTCGAGGCCAAGTCGGGCATCCTGGCGCTGGCGCTGACCTCGCACCCGGATTTCGATGACACCCCGCAACTGGACGAAAACAACGATGGCAAAAAAGACAACGACGGCGGCCTCTGGCATTCCCACTGGGTGGTCCTGACCAAGGACGAAAGCTGCGGGCCTGGCGGCCTGAAAGTGCGCGACATTCCCAAGGACGCCAAGCCGAAACTGCCAGCCACCTGGCCCGGTGCGCCGATCTACATCGACTCCCCCGGCTACCGCCTGAGCGTCGCCGACAACGCCGCGCAGATTCGCGTGCCACTGGCAGCGGTGGGCTTTCCTGAAAGCTTCAACTACGACGGCGTCACCGCTGCGCTGAAGGTCAACGCCGACCTGCACGACCCGCTGCTGTGCGTCAGCAGCGTCTACGACATTGCCTCGGGCGACCTGTCCCTGCCCGGCACCTGGAAACTGAAGGAGAGCCAATGATGAACGTCAAAGTATTCGACACCCACGTGCGCACCAAAGACGGTCGTTATCTACACTTCGATGTCCTGATCGACAGCAACGACAGCGAACTGGCCAAAACCTACGCACGCCGGTTCCTGGAGGAGCAAGGCGTTCAGGACGAGGATATCGCCCTGAACGAATGCCGGTTCTGTCACGTTGAACCGACCAACCCCGTGGTGTCCGAGGCAATCAGCCGCCACGGGCACTTCATCATCAAACTGCAAGGTTGCCAGGAGTAACGAAATGAACGCGTATCAGCCCTTGGATTGTGATCTGCACGACTACCTGGAAATCGCCTGTCTGCGCGGTTATCGCCTGCAGGTGGAGTTGATCGATGGCGCAAGCCTGACGGCCAAGGCGCTGACCACGCGCACCTCCAGCGACAAGGAAGAGTTTCTCTGCGTTGAAAGCGCTGACGGCCCACAGGAAATCCGCCTGGATCAATTGCTGGCCGTGACGCCACTGGACGACAACGCGCAGTTCGGTCGCGTGGTGTTCCAGGGCGCCGTCTGCTCGTTCTAGCACCCGGCGTGCTCGACCCTCAGTTGGGGTCGAGCAATCCCCCGCTCCAGTTGCGCGACATCCGGTTGCCGGTGAATTTCGCCACCACCATGCCCTGGGCCACCAGGCGATCCCGGTAGCGTGTGACCATTCTGCCGGCCTGCTCCGCGTACAGCACCACCTCGGAAGACGGGTCGCCCGGTCGTCCGAGAATGCGCGCAAAGCGCTGCCCTTCTTCGACAAAATCACCCAGTTCCCTCTCAAAGATCAGCACGCCCGGCTGCGGCGCGAGCAGGGTTTCCATCTGCCCCATTTCCCTGACTTCGACGGGCCAGTCGGCCACCGTTGATGGTGCATCGATCACCCCGCAATGGCACAGCCAGGCGTACAGGCCTTCGGCGTCCTGCTCGGCAAAGCGGTCGTTGACGTCGCCCTGCCCGCGCAGCTCCAGGGTCGCGGCCATGTGCCGTTCGCTGACGCCGTCCCGCAGCCAGGGGGCGATGAGGGTTTCCTCGAAGGAGCCATCGCCGCCCTCATCCCAGAGGATCGCCAGGTCCATCTTCATTGCCGCCGCCAGCGTCCGCCCCTGCGTGCCGAAGCGCCGATGCACGTAGAGGTAAGGCAATGCTTCGTCATCGGTGTGCAGGTCCAGCACCACCTCGGCATCGGCAGCCAGTTGCACGAGGCTTTTCTGCCAGGCCTGGACATTGGTCGAAGGCCGGGCCATGGCGGCCGACTGATCGAAGCCGCGATTGAAGTTGTGCCCGGTGGCGTCATGGAAACGCCCCAGAATCCGTCCCTGGCGAAACTGGCCGATGCCCAATGGATTGGCCTGTGGCACGACCGTCACCCGACCGCTAAGACGGCCATCGGCCTCGGCGACGGGAAGCCGCTGCATCAACCGGTGCAACACCAGCATCCCGGCAATCTCATCGGCATGTACCCCGGCCTGCAAATGCACCGCCGGTCCGCTGCCATTACCGCTGAATCGCCAGGCCCCGACCCGCACCGGATCGCCATTATTGTTGTGAACCTCGAACGAAATATCCTGCGCCATCTGCCCGCTCCCGATCATTGAAAACCACTGCTGCCAACGCTGGCTATTGAACGAGCGCTCAACTAAGCTCGGCAACATCGCACCCAAGGAATTCGATGTGACTACTGACGCCCCCAAATACCGTCGCGTTGAACCCGACGAGCGCCGTGAACTGCTGGTGGCCGCGACCCTGCGCTGCCTGGCCCGCGACGGCCACGCCGGGATTTCCGTGCGGCGCATCGCCACCGAAGCCGGCGTGTCTGTCGGCCTGCTCAATCATCATTTCGGCAGCATCGACGCCTTGATCGCCGACACCTACCACAAGCTCGCCAGTGAACTGACCAGCGCCCTGCGCCAGGAAATCCAGCAGGCCGGCACGCCGGCGGAAAAAATGGACACCTTCCTCGTCGGCTCCTTTTCCCCCAGGGTCATGGACCCGAAACTGCTCGGCGTCTGGGTCGTGTTCTGGAGCCTGATCCGTCACTCGGACGACGTCAGCCAGTCCCACGAAAAAAGCTACCGCGCCTACCTCGATCTGCTGCGCAGCCTGCTCGACGACCTTGCCGCCAGCGAAGTCTTCGTGATCCCCGTCACACGCCTGGCCGCCATCGGCCTATCGGCGATGCTCGTCGGACTCTGGCTCGAGTGGAGCCCCAACCCCGTCACCTTCAGCCCCGCCAACGGCCTGCACATCAGTCGTTGC
>JACZCZ010042001.1_pt1 | contig 11801 bp, 4 predicted proteins | sample 8641811 | NCBI WGS metagenome assembly JACZCZ01 (sample SAMN15324610, study PRJNA640507) | soil metagenome | isolation source: intercropping peanut in the first line | place: China: Luxin town, Laibin City, Guangxi Province | collected 2019-07-25 | depth 10cm m | reverse complement strand
GAAGGCCAGGTCATCCTGTTCATCGACGAGCTGCACACGATGGTCGGCGCCGGTAAAGCCGATGGCGCGATGGATGCCGGCAACATGCTCAAGCCCGCGCTCGCTCGCGGCGAGCTGCATTGTGTCGGCGCGACCACGCTCGACGAGTATCGCAAGTACATTGAGAAGGACGCCGCACTCGAGCGCCGCTTCCAGAAGGTGTTCGTGGGCGAGCCGTCGGTCGAAGACACGATCGCGATTCTGCGCGGTCTCAAGGAGCGCTACGAAGTTCACCACGGCGTGCAGATCACCGATCCGGCGATCGTGGCGGCCGCAACGCTTTCCAATCGCTACATCACCGATCGTCAGCTGCCGGACAAGGCGATCGACCTGATCGACGAAGCCGCATCGCGCATCCGCATGGAAATCGACTCCAAGCCCGAGTCGATGGATCGCCTCGAGCGCCGCATCATCCAGCTGAAGATCGAGCGCGAAGCCCTGAAGAAGGAGAGCGATGAAGCCTCGCGCAAGCGCCTGGCGACGCTCGACGACCAGCTGAAGAATCTCGAGAAGGAATACGCCGATCTCGAAGAGATCTGGAAGGCGGAGAAAGCCTCCGTGCAGAATTCCGCGCAGATCAAGGAGGAACTCGAGCGCGCCCGCATGGAGCTCGAGACCGCGCGTCGCGCGCAGGATCTCGGCCGCATGTCGGAGCTTCAGTACGGCAAGATTCCGGAGCTCGAGCGGCGCCTTGCCCAGGCGACGGAAGCCGAGCAGCAAGAGACCAAGCTCCTGCGCAACAAGGTGACGGACGAAGAGGTTGCCGAAGTCGTGTCAAAGTGGACCGGCATCCCGATCTCCAAGATGCTCGAAGGCGAGAAGGAAAAGCTCTTGCGCATGGAAGAAGCGCTCGGCAGGCGCGTCGTCGGGCAGACGGAAGCCGTGAAAGCCGTGGCGGACGCGATTCGTCGTTCGCGCGCAGGCCTCTCGGATCCGAATCGTCCGAACGGTTCGTTTCTGTTCCTCGGCCCCACGGGCGTCGGCAAGACTGAACTGTGCAAGGCACTCGCGGAGTTTCTCTTCGATAGCGAAGAGGCGATGGTCCGCATCGACATGTCCGAGTTCATGGAGAAGCATTCGGTTGCGCGTCTCATCGGTGCGCCTCCGGGTTACGTCGGTTACGAAGAGGGTGGTTACCTGACGGAGGCCGTGCGCCGCCGTCCGTACTCCGTGCTGTTGCTCGATGAGGTGGAGAAAGCGCATCCGGACGTCTTCAACGTCCTGCTGCAGGTTCTCGATGACGGACGTCTGACCGACGGCCAGGGCCGCACGGTCGATTTCCGCAACACCGTGATCATCATGACGTCGAACCTCGGCTCGCACGTGATCCAGGAACTGTCGGGCGAAGCGAACTACTCGAAGATGAAGGCCGCGGTGATGGAGATCGTCGGCCAGCACTTCCGGCCGGAGTTCATCAACCGCGTCGACGACATCGTCGTGTTCCATCCGCTGGGCAAGGACCAGCTGCGCTCGATCGTCGACATCCAGCTCGGCTACCTGCGCAAGCGCCTGGCCGATCGCGATATCGAACTGAACCTCGACACGGCAGCCATGGACCTGCTGGGCGAAGCTGGCTTCGATCCGGTCTACGGCGCGCGACCGCTCAAGAGAGCGATTCAGCAGCAGGTGGAGAATCCGCTGGCGCAGAGGATTCTGCGCGGGGAGTTTGGGCCTGGGGCGAAGATTGCGGTGACGGCGAGGCAGGGGGCGTTGGAGTTCGGGAAGGCGTGACCCGGGGCGACTGGCTGTTGGCTACTGGTGTCTGGGCAGGGGCGGGCCGCCATCGGGTCTGGCCAGATGCCAGTAGCCAGTCGCCAGCAGCCTCCCCTAAGATCCCTTCCGGATTGACCGCAGAGATCACTACAAAATGCCCTTCTACGAATACGAATGCAGCAACTGCAAGTTCTATGTCGAAGCCTTGCAGAAGATCAGCGATGAGCCGCTGAAGAAGTGTCCGAGCTGCAAGAAGCCGACGCTGCAGAAGCTCGTGTCGGCACCCGTCTTCCGGCTGAAGGGCGGCGGCTGGTACGAGACCGACTTCAAGTCGGAGCAGGAAGGCAAACGCAACCTGGTGGGCGAGGACAAAGAGCCCGAAACCAAGCCGGACGATGCCAAGAAGGACAAGGCCGAAGCCGCGCCGGCTGCCAAGCCCGAAGCCAAGCCCGACACCCGGTCAGACGGCAAGGGTGGGAAGAAGCCGGCGGCGAAAGCGCCCCCCAAGGCCAAGCCCAAGGCGAAAGCCAAGGCTAAGCCTGCGAAGCCGGCGAAGAAGTCGAAGCGCTGAGCTCTCGCTGTGGGCTGTGGGTCCGGCTTCAGCCGACCGTTCTCGCTGTGGGTCCGGCTTCAGCCGGACGTTATCGCGCCAGCGATCCGGCGTTCGGCCTGACGCCCGGCTGAAGCCGGACCCACAGGCCGAGACCCTCCGGCCTCCATTGTGCGACTTCCGGCCACTGCACCCACGGCCGGGTTCCTCCTTTATGATTCCCCCGCATGGGCGAAATCACGCAGCTCCTGGATCGAGCTCGTCACGGTGATCCGGCGGCGCGCGAGCGTTTTTTCGCCAGCGTCTACGCGGAGCTCGATCAGCTGGCACGCCGCAAGATCGGTCGGCCTGGCCGATTCACGATGCTCGATGCGCCGGGACTGGTGCACGAGGTCTATCTTCGCATCGCCCAGCAATCGGACCTGCCGGGGAACGACCGCCGGTCTTTCCTCGCCTACGCTTCACGGGTCATGCGGAGCGTCATCATCGACTACGTTCGTTCGCGGCGTGCCGAGCGGCATGGCGGCGACTGCGATCTCGTGACGCTCAATACGGGTATCGCGGGCCAGAGCTTCCAGGAGCCCGATCTCCTGGCGCTCGGCGATGCGATGGAATCGCTGCAGCGAATCGACGAGCGCGCGCACTGGGTCGTCGAAATGCGCTACTTCGGCGGCATGGAGATCGAGGAGATCGCGGAATTTCTCTCGATCTCGCCGGCCACCGTGAAACGCGACTGGCAGAAGGCGAGAGCGTTCCTGCTGCAGGCGATCCAGCCCGACCTGGACCTTGCGTGATGAGCGCCTCTTCGCCGGCGACTGACAGTGTTCGTCAGCGACCGGCCACGCGCCTGTGGGTGCTGGCGCTCGCTCACCTCGACGAACTTCTTCAGCAGCAACCTGAACAGCGCGAGCGATCGCTCACTGACATTGCGCAGTCGCAGCCTCATCTGCATTCGATGCTGGTGTCGCTGTTGGCGGCCGAAGCACAAGCGGAAAGCGCCGGCTTCCTCGAACCTTCTCCCCGCATGGCGGCTGCGTTGCAGTCCGGCGCGCAGCTGGGTCCTTACAGGGTTGAAGCGCAGATCGGCGCGGGCGGCATGGGCGAAGTGTGGCTCGCCCGGCGAGACGACGGCCTCTACGAGGGCGAAGTCGCGATCAAGACGCTGCATCCGTACTACGGCGGCGGCGTGCTGCGAGAGCGATTCCTGCGCGAGGCGCAGATTCTCAGCCGGCTCACGCACCCGAACATTGCGCGCCTGCTCGATGCAGGAGTCGCCGGCGACGGCAGCGTGTATCTCGTACTCGAGTACGTTCGCGGCGTCAGCATCGAAACGTGGTGCGACCAGCGCCAACTCGGCGTCGAAGCGCGGCTTCATCTCTTCCTGGACGTCTGCGCCGCAGTTGCGCAGGCGCATGCCAGCCTCGTCGTGCATCGGGACATCAAGCCGTCGAACATTCTGGTCACCGATGACGGGCAGGTGAAGCTGCTCGATTTCGGCGTTGCCAAGCTCACCGAAGCCGATCCGCCCGCGGAGCGTTCTGATCTGACGCGCATGACGGGGCGGATATTCACGCCGGAGTACGCCGCACCGGAGCAGATCCTCGATCAGCCGATCACAACTGCGACGGATGTGTACTCGCTCGGTGTGCTGCTGAACGTGCTGCTGACGGGAACGCGGCCCTATGCCACCGCGAACAACAGCGTCGAGATCGAACGTGCAGTCGTTCAGGACGAGCCCGTCCGCCCGAGTCGTGCAATCGCCATCGCGTCCGATGCGCAGCGAATCGCGCATGCTCGTTCCACCACACCGGCTCGGTTGCAGCGCGCGTTGACCGGCGATCTCGACAACATCGTCTCGCATGCGCTGCGCAAAGCGCCGGCTGAGCGCTATCCCGCCGTGCTTGGCCTCGCGGACGATGTGCGAAGGCATTTGCAACACCAGCCGATTCTCGCGCGCGCCGAAACCCTGGCAGCCCGTTCACGCAAGTTCGTGCGCCGGCATCGGGTGGGCGTGGCTGCCTCGGTGTTTGTCGCGCTGGTCGTCGGCGTCGGCATCGCGGGCATGGTGTGGCAAGCGCAAGTCGCACGAACGGAAGCACGCAAGGCCGGAGCGATCCGCGACTTCCTGGTCGGAATCTTCGAACGCAACAGCGTTGCGCATCCGGACGGCGCCAAGGCACGCCAGACGACAGCCGCGGAGCTGCTGGCGCAATCGGCGCAGCAGATCCGGACCGATCTGCGCGAAGCGCCGGAAGTCCGACAGGAACTGCTCGGAGTCATGGCGCGGCTCTATTCGACGATGGACATGCAGAAGGATGCCATGCCGCTGCTGCAGGATCGTCTTGCTTCCCAGCGCGCAGCGCTCGGATATGAGGATGTCGCAGTCGCTCGCACGCTGTCCGAGATGGCTTTCAGCCAGGTGCAGATCGGGGACTACGCGGCCGCCCAGCGCAGCGCGAAGGAAGCGCTCGAAATATTTCACGAACACAATGCGGAGTCTGAGCTGGAGTACGCGCTGGCTCATGGCACGCTGGCCCAGGTGGCCTACCGGTTGGGAACCGGCAAGGACGGCACGATGCGTCATCACTATCAGAAGGCGGCGGATCTTTTCGCGCAGCATCACCCTTCCAACAAGTGGCGGATCGAAATGCTGCTCGGGCTCTCCCGTGCCGCCAACCTCGACCAGGAAACTCAGAAGAGCCTGGAATACGCCGAGGAAGCGATCGCGCTGATTGAATCGAACACGGTGCAATCCGATGGCATCGTCCGCGGCTCGGCGTATCAGACGGCCGGCAATGCATTGAACTGGCTTTCGCGCAACGACGAAGCCGAAGTGCTGATGAAGCGGGCCATCGCCGAATACGATCGTGCGGGCGGGCCCGAGCATCCCTTTGCAATCGAGGGACGGCGTGAACTGGGCGCCTTCTACGGCTGGGTCGGCAGGCGGGGAGAAGCGAAAGAACTCCTCGCGACGGCGCTGACGGCGCAGGAGCGCGCGAAAGGAGTCGATGATCCTGAATTGACGGCGCCGCTACGTGTCGAGCTTGGCCGCGTGTTGCTGATGCGCGGTGAATACGCAGCGGCAGAGCCGCAACTGCTGAAAGCGGTCGAAGCCTGGCAGCGCAGCGGCACGCCGACGGTCGGACCCGCGATGAATCTCGCCCGCATGTACATCGAGCAGGGCCGATTCGGCGAGGCCGCGAAAGTTCTCGATGGCGTGGAATCGCAAGCCGAACAGGCGTTCGGGAAAGGCTCCTGGATGCACGCGACAGCGCTGAACCGCAACGGCGCTTTACGCCTTGCGCAGGGGCATTCCGATGAAGCGGAGAGATTCTTCCTGCATACCCGGGAGGCCGTGCAGGATCAGCCTGGCCAGCTGAGTCCGAATCGCGCATACGCTGAAGTGGGGCTGCTGTGGCTGGCGGCCATCCGGCGTGATCCCGCTCTGGTGGAGTTGGCACCCGCCGTATTGGCGCAGATCCAGTCCTCCCCTGCGCGCGGCGACATGCCCGACGAGGAGGTGACCGCGCATCTGCTCTGCGGCGTCGGGTTCATGCGTCAGGGGAAGCTGCCTGAGGCAGAGACGCATCTGAAGCAGGCCGTGCAAATGCGCGAACGCATGGATGCACCGGAAAGCTTGTGGCTCGCGGAGGCGCGTCTGTACCTCGCGCAGCAGCAGTACCTCGCCGGCAATCGCGACACTGCGCGCGAGCTCGTTGGGCGTGCAGCGGAGGCGCACCAGATGCAGGCGCACCTCGGTCCTCAACACCGAGCGCTGATGAACGAGACCAGGCGAACAGTTTCATTCTGACACCCGTCGATGAGCCGTCCCGCCGGCGGATTCCGTCCTGACAGCCAGAGGGGCGGGTGCGGGGTTCAAAAGGCAGGGTGGGTGACCCTGCCGCCGCGGGATACGCCTCTCCAATCTGAGAGGCGCCGTCATGACCAAGCTCATCGCAGCAGCGTTCGCTGCTATCGGGATTCTTGCAACGACCACGGCCGGGGCGGGGCAGAAGCCGCCTGATATCGCAGGGGCCAATCCACAACTGCCGTTCCTCGCCAATGCGGGCCAGATGGATCCGCGTGTCGCGTTCTACGCCCGAACGTTCGCCGGAACTGTCTTCGCTACTCATGCCGGGGAGATCGTGTACTCGCTGCCGGCGCGCAATGGCGGCTGGGTGTTGAACGAGACGTTCGTGGGTGGCGACGCGAAGCCATCCGGTGGAGTGCCTTCTGCCACACGCGTCAGTGTGCTGGCGCCGACGCGATCGGCGTCGGACGTTGCAGCCGTCGACAGCGTGCGCTTCGGGGAAGTCTGGCCCGGCGTCGAAGTGGAGGTGCACGCGCGCGGCAGCAACATCGAAAAGATCTTCACGCTGGCGCCCGGTGCCGATGACGATGCAATCGATGTGGCTATCGACGGTGCAGCGCTGAGCATCGCGCACGACGGCTCGCTCGTTGCAGCGACGGGCGAAGGACCAGTCAGCTTCGCGGCACCGGTTGCGTTCCAGGAAGGTGTGGCGGGGCGAGAGCCGGTCGCCGTGCGCTATCGGCTCGACGGCAACCGCTACGGTTTCGAGCTCGGGGCCTACGATCGCACGCGCCCTGTCGTCATCGACCCGATCATTCAGTCGACCTACGTCGGCGGTTCCGGCACCACCTTCCTGCAGGAAGGCCCGCGCGACATCGCTGTGCATCCGACGAGCGGCGACGTCTATGTCGTCGGCGCCACTGATTCGCCCGACCTTCCGGGTGTGACAGGAGGCGCGGTGCCCGCGCTGGCCGGCAACAGCAGCGGCTTCATCGCGCGCTTCAACGCGGATCTCACGACGCTGTATCAGGCGACGTTCTTCGGCGGTCAGGCCGACGATTGGGTGAGTTCGATCGTCGTAACGGCCAGCGACGTGTACGTCAGCGGCTACAGCGCCGCGCCGACGCTGCCGGCGGGAACGACGGCCGGTGCGCAGCCGACCGATCCGAATCCAGGAGCCGACTTCAACGGCTTCATCGCGCGCCTGCCGCTTTCGCTGACCAGCATCACTGCTTCGACGTTCCTCGGCGGCACGACGAACAATCTCACGCAGATCTACGAATCGATGCTGCATCCGAACGGCGATCTCTATGTGTGCGGCCGGACTGCGTCCGGTTCGTTGCCGAACACTGCCGGTGGGCTCGATGCGACCAATACTCCAGGCAATCGAACAGCGTTCGTGACGCGCGTCGCGCCGGATCTGTCATCGTTCATCCAGACGACCTACTTTGCGGATGGCGGCTTCACCGGTGGCACGCAATGCAACGCGATGGTCGCGCTGGCGGGCTCCACTGACATCATCATCGGCGGTACGACTGAGTTCGGTTCTTTCCCGCCACCCAATACTGCCGGTGGGTTGACGACGACGACGACGGGCTCGTGGCTCGGGCGACTCGATGAAGCGCTGACGCAGAACCCGCAATCGACCTGGCTGACCGGTGTCGCGAGCGGCACGGGCACACCGAACGTCTACGGACTGCGGGTGCATCCGACCAGCGGGGATCTCTATGTCGTCACGGAAGCGCGCACCGATTCGCCGCAGCCCGCGAATGCGACGGCCGGCGGCGGACAGGCCACGTGCACCGGCACCTTCACCTGCCTGCTGGTGCTGCGAGTGAGCCCTTCGCTCACGTCGCTCGTTGCCGGAACGTTCTACGGCAATCCGGCGAGTCCCATCGTCCCGCGCGCGTACGATCACCTTGCGATCGATCCGGCGAGCGGCGATGTGTTCATCGCATCCGATGGTGCGAACAACCTGCCGAACACGGCCGGCGGCATTCAACCGACTCCGATCAATACTGGCGGAACGCCGGGGATGGCCGTGCGTATTCGCGGCGACCTCGGCCAGATCGTGCAGGCCACGTATCTGAGCGCCGCAGACACGAGCGGCACATCGCCATATGCCGTGCTCGTACACCCTTCTGTCGGCCAGCTGTACGTTGCCGGCTACACCGGTCCCGGCTTTCCGCAGACTTCCGGCGGAGCGCAGCCTGCAGTCGGCGGTGCGAATGGCGACGGCTTCGTTTCCCGGATGACGCTCGATCTCCTCGGCTCATCGAGCCCTGGTGTCCTGCAGGTTTCTCCCGCGACCTATACGGTCGATGAAGGCGATACGGTCGTGCAGGTCATTGTCACGCGAACAGGTGGAACCGACGGCGCAGCGTCGGTGAGCTACGCCACGAGCAATGCAACCGCGTCGGCGGGATCTGACTACACGGCGACCAACGGCACGTTGAACTGGGCCTCCGGCGACGGTACTGCGAAGACCATCAGCATTCCCGTGCTTGAGGACACGACAGTCGAGAACGCGGAGACGATCACCGTGACGCTGTCGAACGCGACCGGAGCGACTCTCGGCACACCTGCTGCGGCGACGATCACGATCAACGACGATGATGTCGCACAAGCCGGTGTCGTGCAGTTGGGCGCGGCCAGCTACAGCGTGAATGAGAATGGCGGGTCCGTCACCCTCACCCTGACGCGCACGAACGGTGCTGACGGCGCCATCAGCGTGAGCGTCGCAAGCGGTGGCGGATCCGCCTCTGCCGGTGCCGACTACACAGCGCTTGCGCAGACGGTCAACTGGGGTGCGGGTGACGCAGCCAACAAGACTGTCGTGCTCACAGTCGCCAACGACACTGCGGATGGAGCCGATGAGACCGTGACGGTGACGCTGTCGAATCCGACAGGCGGCGCAACACTCGGTGCGACAGCATCGACGACCGTGACGATCGTTGACGATGACGTGACGGTAGCGCCGCCACCGGCTTCGAATACGCAGACGCGTGGCTCCTACGGCGGTGGCGGATTCGAGTGGTGTTCGCTGCTGGTGCTCGCCGCCCTGCTCCTGCGACGACGGTTGTGGATGCTTGCGGGTGGACTGGTCGCCAGCATGTCGATTGCAAACGCCGCTGAGCCGGTGGAGGGCATTTATGTCGGCGTGCGCGGCGGGATTTCGCAGTCGACGCTCGATTCCGGCGACATCGCTCGGCGGCTGGCGGGCGCGGGATTCGACATGGAGGTCTCCAGCGACGACAGCGACAGCACATGGGGTCTCTTCGGCGGCTACCGCTGGGCGACTGGCTTCGGCATCGAAGCGAGTGTCCTGGATCTGGGCGAGTTCGATGTGGCGATGGAAGGGGAGACCAGCGACCCGGACGGATTCCTCCCGGTAGCGGCCGGTACGCTGGGGGACGCGGGCTATGCCGGTGCGCTCACGCTGGGCTGGCAATGGGCGGTCACCGGCTCGTTCGCCGTGACGCCGCGGATCGGGCTCTACTACTGGGAATCGGAGAGCGAGCTCAGTAGCGGCAGCGAACAAGTCCGGGTCGAGGACAGTGGGACCGAAATCACTGGCGGTGTCGCGCTGTCCTGGCGCCTCAACCCGCGTTGGGCAATCGGGCTCCAGTGGGATGCGTATGACGCAGGCGACCACCACGATCTGCAGACCTGGACGGCGTCGATCGAGTACGTCTTCGGCGGAAGATAGCGACGCTTGTTGTGGGTCCGGCTTTGAGTCGGACCCACAGAAAGCTGCGAGCCGGAGCCGGCTGGCCAAACGACAGAGAGGCGCCGAGGTTGGAGCGCGGCGCCGCTCCTTGTCGATGCCGGGGTCTTCACCGGTCGGATAGGGGGCACAACCCCCGGGATTTGCGCGGAAATCGCCGTTTCCTTGCGCCGCTTCAGGCCCCTCCGTAACATCGCGCGCCTGCGAAGCCAGTCCTTAGCCGCTAGCCGGCTAGCCCGCTAGTTTCGGAAGGCGGCCTGCCGCCCCTTCCGCAGCTTCCGTGGGGCGACCTTCGTGCTTTCATTACTCTGGTTGGCCGCTAGCAGGCTGGCCGCTAGGTGCTTCTTCCATGCGTTCCCACTATTGCGGTCAGGTCAACGAATCCCTCATCGGACAGGAAGTCAGCGTCGCTGGCTGGGTCCATCGCCGGCGCGATCATGGCGGGGTGATCTTCGTCGACCTGCGCGATCGCGAGGGCCTGCTGCAGGTCGTGTTCGACCCGGATCGCAAGGAAGTCTTCCAGAACGCCGAGCGCCTGCGCAGCGAGTTCTGCATCCAGATCACCGGCAAGGTACGCGCTCGTCCGTCGGGCACTGCGAACGCCAACCTCGCGTCCGGCCAGATCGAGGTGCTCGCCCACCAGCTCGAGATCCTCAACCGCTCCGAGACGCCGCCGTTCCATCACGATGAAGCGACGAACGAAGAACTGCGCCTGAAGTACCGCTACATCGATCTGCGTCGCGACGTGATGCAGCGGCGCCTGCGCCTGCGCCACAAGGTGACGCGTGCGATGCGCACGTTCCTCGACGAGAACGGCTTCATCGATATCGAAACGCCGATGCTGACCAAGGCGACGCCGGAGGGCGCGCGCGACTATCTGGTGCCGAGCCGCACCCATCCGGGGCATTTCTTTGCGCTGCCGCAGTCGCCGCAGCTGTTCAAGCAGCTGCTGATGATGTCGGGCTTCGATCGCTACTATCAGATCGTCAAGTGCTTCCGCGACGAAGACCTGCGCGCCGACCGCCAGCCCGAGTTCACCCAGCTCGATATCGAGACTTCGTTCATGAACGAAGCGGAGATCACGGGACTGATGGAGAAGCTCGCGCGTTATCTCTTCAAGGCCGCGATCGACGTCGACCTGCCGGATCCGTTCCCACGCATGACGTACGAAGAAGCGATGCGCCGCTACGGCTCCGACAAGCCCGATCTGCGTATCCCGCTCGAGCTCGTCGACGTCGCTGACCTGGTGAAGGACTGCGAGTTCAAGGTGTTCGCGGGCCCGGCTTCGAGCGCCGACGGTCGCGTCGCGGCGCTGCGTGTACCGGAAGGTGGCACGAAGCTGTCGCGCAAACAGATCGACGACTACACGCCGTTCGTCGGCCGCTACGGTGCGAAGGGCCTGGCGTACGTGAAAGTCAACGAGAAGTCGAAGGGCCGCGACGGCCTGCAGTCGCCGATCCTTAAGTTCCTCAGCGATGCTGCTGTCGGCGGCATCCTCGAACGCACCGGCGCACAGGATGGCGACCTGATCTTCTTCGGCGCCGACAAGGCGAAGATCGTGAACGACGCGCTCGGCGCCCTGCGACTGAAGGTGGGCCAGGATCTCGGCCTCGTCGCCAACGCCTGGCGTCCGCTGTGGGTCGTGAACTTCCCGATGTTCGAATGGGATGCGGACGGGAAGCGCTGGGGCGCAATGCATCATCCGTTCACCGCGCCGCGCGAGCCGGATCCGTCGACACTCAAGGCTGATCCGGCCAACGCCGTGAGCCAGGGCTACGACATGGTGCTGAACGGTTCGGAGATCGGCGGCGGCTCGGTGCGTATCCATCGCGCCGAGATGCAGTCGGCCGTGTTCGATCTGCTCGGCATCGGTCCCGAAGAACAGATCCGCAAATTCGGCTTCCTGCTCGAAGCCCTCAAGTTCGGGACGCCGCCGCACGGCGGCATCGCCTTCGGTCTCG